>Ga0310914_10001033_pt1 | contig 17493 bp, 10 predicted proteins | sample GREbulkMGAN108_FD_203450 | JGI IMG/M metagenome (GOLD analysis project Ga0310914, IMG submission 203450) | Lab enrichment of tropical soil microbial communities from Luquillo Experimental Forest, Puerto Rico - GRE.bulkMG.AN108 | ecosystem: Environmental > Terrestrial > Soil > Tropical forest >... | reverse complement strand
TCCTGCTATTTGCAAGGGTATTGTACTGGTTTTAAACTACTTGTATCTTTTGAAATAACTAAGATGCTATTTACAACCCCTGTTTCAATTTAAAATATTGCATCTTTCTTTGATCAAACACCAACCGGTCCGGACCCCCATTTTTATCTGCAATAAAATATGCTTTAGTCAAAGCAGTTTTTCTCGGACCGATAGTTGAATCAGAATTATGTGTGTGAAATACATAATACATTTCATAACTTTTATTGTAAAAAATATCACCATGGCCGGTACCTGATTTGCCTGTTCCTTCAATGCTTAAAATAGGATTGTCATTGCTTCTTTTCCAAGGTCCATATACACTTTTACTAATTGCATAACCTACTGCATAATATTTACTTTTAAAATGATTGGCAGAATAAATTAAATAGTACCAGCCATTGTGTTTCAGAACAGTTGGGCCTTCTATTACGTTACCCATTATTTTTTCCCAATTATCTTGTGCAAATAAACATAACGAATCAGTATTATCATATATTCCAGACAAATCGTCTTTTAATTGTGCTACATATATTTTATTTCCTCCGGAAAACTCCACATGAAATAAATATATTTTACCGTTATCGTCTTTGAATAAAAAGGGATCAATTGTTTTTTTATTTTTAATAAGCGGTTCCTTTCCTCCAATAAAAGGACCTTTAGGATTGGAAGCTTCCGCAATCGCAATATGTTCGTTGGCTACATACGCCATATAAAATTTTCCATTGTTTTTCCATATTTGCGGAGCCCAAAAATTTGCCGTGCCGTAAGCATCGCCCTTTTTTAAGGCAAGAAAACTGCTTTTTTCAGAAAACGTTGTTAGACTTTTTGAAACATATACTTTTATACCATCGTTACTATTGACGTCATAAGTGCCGTATAAATAATAATTCCCATTATAGCAATATATAGTTGGGTCAGCCATGTATAAACAGGTAGAAGTATCGTTCTCATTATACAATCCATTAGCCAGTGATATTTTGTTTGCACCAATTAATATTAGTAGAATAATAAAAAGCCGCTTATATTTTTTTATACTATTCATTTTATTTCAATTTTTATCATACTGATTCTTTAAATACTTTCTTGCTTTTTGAACAAATAAAACTTGTACCGTTAAATGAAATTAAAAGTTGGAAATAGCCCTGACATAAAGAAATACTGGAATTTTGTTTATAATTAGAGATGGCGATCCCCTTTTCTAAAATTTTTCAAATAGCATTTTTATGAAAAAACCACCAACTACACTTCTTGCTTGAAAACCTGTCATTTTCCCTGTCGTGGTTTCATACCAATCACTCATAGGAACGTGGGAGGGCGTTTCAATTGCATATTTATATAATGGTTGAATCAATGAATCGAAATCGGGTTTTTTTTCAGCCAATGACGCAGTCCAAGTAATCCAATCAGCCTTTGTATATGTTTTTCGATTGTCCAATGGCAACCCGTATTGGTTCTGCTTCTTTAAATAAAAAGAAACTTCTTTGTTATAAACCTGAGCCGGGAAAAGTTTCAGCGCTAATACTTTGTCCCATACCAAATTGTATTTTTGACTCCATGTTTCAGGCTTACCGAATACCAAGGTTAAATGATCTTCACCATCAGACAATTTAATCCACTCATTAACCATTTGTTCTGCTGATTTGCGGTATCGTAACGCAACTGTAGTTTGATTTAATTGTTTTGCAAGATCGGCATAAGCCCCGATAGCAATAATTGCTTTAGCAGATAGATTAACATTATGAGCCAAATGTCCTGCAAAATCATCTGTAGAAAGCTGATTGGAAGGATCAAACCCTGACTTTAAAAGATAGTTGGCCCACCTTGTAATGGTATTAAAATGTTTTTTTGCATATGCTGCATTGTGCTCCGCTTTAGTAAGTGCATCTACTAAAATAATCATATTTCCCGCTTCTTCAACCGGCATATCTTCACCATATAGCTGACCATTTGCAATAGGGTATTTTCCTAAATCGTGAGCAGGAAAATCTTTTATCCATTTGCCACTTTCGCTATACTCAAAAATACCATTGAGCATTCCTTCCAAAAGTTTTGGATTGTATAGTAAATACAGTGGTGCAGATGGATATGTTACGTCCACTGTGTTAATAGAACCATTACTAAAGTTTTCCTTCGAAAGCCACAATAATTCTCTTTTAGGGCTTCTAACCATCTGATGTGCAGCAATACTTTGTCTGTATGCAATAATACATAAGTTGGCGTAATTTTCTCCACCCGACTGCAACGCTTGCTTATACATAGTTTTATCAAAGTCTTTACTTTTTTGCAAAACGAGAGTATAATCATTTTTTGCTTTTATCATTTCATCTTCAAACTTCTTATCCCCCGAATTATTCCACCAGGGTCTTAGATTTTGATAAAAGTATTGAATTGAATATCTTTCGTCATATCCTATTTCAACGAACTTGGAAACCGTTGCAGATCCGACTTTTTCAAAGGAAATGATTGTATTTAACGATAATTGTTTCCCCTTTAGTTTTAATTCTGTTGATGTAAGCTTTTTTTGAACAAAAGAGGAAACTGCTTTTTCTTCAGTAGTTATATATTGTTGTAACAGAGAAGAAGATGGTGCTGCAACATAAGCGTATCCCCAGTCAATTCGCAAATCGTCTCCTTTTTTCTCTAAAACAGGTTGTTTTTCCGTACCGACTTTAAGAAAAGATAATTCCTTATAGTTTTGCCGACTGGCGATAACTTCTTGTGAAGAATTGTTTACTGCAATATCAGAAGATACTCCTATGAAAATGCGAACGTGGTGTGATTTGTTATCATTTGCGCCTACTTTAAAAGTAATATAAGAGATTGGTCTTCCAAGCAAATCAAGATTTTGTAATAAAAGCGGTGAAGTAAAATCCACATTGAGTTTTATAGAGCCACAGTTGAAATGATAACTCGTTTGCGTAGCGCTCATAACAAGATTTGTTTGAACAGCTTCAGGTATACTATCTTTAGCATATACTACTTTCTCCAAAAAACCTGCATCTATAAAAGCACCGCCGCCGGTATTTACAACGTGTATAGCCAGTACGTTTTCTCCCTTTTGAAGTTTCTTTGAATCAATCTCTACCATTCTGAAATTGGTAGGACCTCCCTTGCTATAAATTTTTTTGCCGTTTAAAAATATGTCTGCACCATCATCATGCTTTACCTTTAAATAAAGATTCTTGCATTCGTCCGGATCATTAATAAAAAATGTTCTTCTAATCCAAATATCATGCGTTTTCCAAAGCGTTTTATCGCTGCCTTCAAAATTTCCTATAGGCGACCCACCTTCCGACCAACCGGCAGGATTATAATCTGGATTTATCCAATTTTCAGATGGTTTATTTTCTGTGTACTTTACAATATAATTTTCTTCTTCGGAAGTAGGAAGTATTATCTTGTACCGGGTGGGTTCCTGACCCAGAAACCGATAGAGATTTCCGTCAACATCAATCAATCCTATCAGGGATTGTGAAGTACCTGTCCAATGAACAGTAGATGACTGATTTAATTTGTCACTCGTTGACCATATACTGAAATAAGGATTATGTGTAATTAAAGGATAAGCCGGCGCTTTAACTACCTGGCTTTGAGCTATACAATTACACATACAAAAAACTATTACGCTTAATATGTACTTAGGTTTCATTAAATTATTTTTTCTAAAATGGTTAATTATAAAAAGGGTTCCATCATCAATCGGTAATATGTTCTGTATTTTGAAAAACCGAAATTGAATTAACTGCCAATCCGGGATCAGGAAAATAAATTCTTATTTTTATTTCGCTATCTTTTTCACTTTTATAAAGTGTATTTCCCGGTGCATAACCCCTCAAAACATTTTTAGACCAGTTTGCAGATTCGGCAGGCGCTGCAATATTGATGAATTCCGGTTTCCCTCCATTTACAGATAATGCGTATCTCAATTGGAATGGCTGACATACAGGGAAACCCGGCAAACATTTTACCCGGATAACATTCTCGCCCTTTCTGACTCGTACTACATAATCCGCATAGGGTGCATCAACAATATTGTTTGTGTCATAATTCCTCAGGTTTAATGGCATTATTGTTATAGCACTTCCTTCTGAGCCTAATCCTTTTATCCTTTTTACAGTATAGATTGAATCATCTTTGCTGCCCATAAAATCAATTGCTGATACTTTGGAAACGTTTATTATACTATCGGTTTTTTTATTTGCCGTTTTCGCAATCATATCGGCTGTTGCCGTTGGAGGCATGTTAAAAATCTTTTGATTCCTGGGATGGTCGTCCATCATGCCGTCCCATTTACCACCTGCAATTACCTTGTTGTATTGATGTGTCAATAACTGGATTTGCGCATATGCATCTTGTGCATATTTTGAATAGAGTAAAGCCTTTTGGTTACCGGATGCGGCTTCTGTCAAACTCATTTTTGCATACAATATTTTTTGGTTCATCAGGCTTGCAGCCTCCGCAGGATATTGTATCAATTCAAAATAAGCGTTTTTAAGTCTTTGAGGAATTTTTCCTGAAATCCTGCGAACTTCTTTTACAATTTTTTCGTACTCTTTGATTCTTGAAATCATCTCATCGCCGGAGTAGGATATCTCACTAAGATGTTCCGGTTTACCCGAAGCTGCCAAACGGTAATAGTTTTCTTTAACAGATGCTATTTGTTTAGCGAATTTTTCCCCGAAAGTATTTTTTGCCCAATATTCAATATACAGATGTGCATTATCCGGTGTCCATGCATTTGCGTTCCATGCAAGATCCATAGCAAATTGTAGTTCCAATTCCGCAGGTTTTATATCACCTACGTTAAAAACCCACATCGTCTTTGCATTCAAAGCATAGGCATTATGCATTTCATAGGATGTTAATACTGGCGATACCGAAGAAAGCCACAGGTAATCTTTTGGTAAACCCCAATAAGAAAAGTGATAATAAACACCTCCGCCACCGCTTCGCTTTTGTTCTTCGGGATTTGGCAGGCGCCGAATATAGCCATGATTATCATCTACCCATAAAATTGTTACATCGTCCGGAATTTTCAGTCCTTTGTTATAAATGTCTAATACCTCTTTATATGGACAAAATACTTGTGGTATTTCATCAGCCGGTTTATCTAATCGTTTTGACAAAATTTCTCTTTGATCGTGAATAACATTTTCGAGAATTTTAATTTTTCCTTCCATGTCTGCCGGACCTTGCATGGCGCCATCTTTTGTAGAACGCATGCCGATAGTATAAATGGCTTCATTATTAACAGACTGTTTAACACGATCGTCAAAAAAGCGATAGATTTCGTCTTTATTAATATCATATCGCCATTCTCCATGATTATGTCCGTATTCTTCCTTATAGTCTGCATTCCACTCCCATTCTGTATTTCGAAGCATCGGCTCGTGATGAGAAGAACCCATGATAATATCGTACTCTCTTGCAATTTTTGGATTTTCTTTATAATACCAAAAAGCTTTTGTACCCGGGTGCATAGCAGGCCATAAGTAATTGGCTTTTAATCGAAGCATTAACTCAAAAACTTTACGATAAGTTTGTGTACCAATATCTTTTAAATCTTTATCCATATTTTGAGCAGCCCAAGGTCGAATTCCCCAATCTTCATCATTGATAAAAAAACCTCTGTATTTTACAGAAGGAGATTCAATTATTGCTTCTCTGTTAGTAACATATATTGCTTCTTTGGTTGCAGGAACAACATCTGCCCACCAAACAAAGGGCGATATTCCCATCATTCGCGACAATTCGAATACGCCAAATGCGGTACCCCGGGGATCACTTCCAAAAATAACAAGCACTTTTCCTTCTTTTTTAAGGGGATTATTGATGACGCTAATACCAAATGTTTCCCATTTATCTTTTACAGCCTCTACTGGAATCAGGTGTTGGCTGGCAAGTTGGTCGATATACTTTGACTTTCCCAGGGTACCGATGAGGACCGGCACGTCTTCAACAGTCCACAAATGTGCAATTGAAGGGCTTTTGCCGGTAATCATAAAAATATCATTGCTTAACGCCGTAGCTGCAATAGCCGTAACAGGTGCATCAGCAGTATCCGTTATAAGTATGGCACATCCTGCCTTGCTTACTAAAGGAAAGGCATGCAAAGAATAAGAGGACGATACACTTAATTTTCCGGGTTGGGCATAACTGTAATGGCTGTTTATCCCTAAAATAATAACAGAAAGAAGGATATAATGTAAATAAAGACCGGTTAGTGCAGAATGAACTTTTGCAACCGATGGTTGGATGAATAGCAGGTAAATTTTCGACATAAAAAAATAAAAAAAGCCTTCCTCTTTATTCAAGGAAGGCTAAGATGATTAATATCCGGGATTTTGAGCCAGTGTTCCGGTGTTGTTACGTTCAATTTCAGCTTGCGGAATAGGCCATACATTATACAACGGTAACGCATCACTATAATATGGATTAAAACGTTTAACACGATCATACCATAAGCCCAAACGCATTAGTGTAAGTCGGCGTTTTTCTTCGTAGCCTAACTCTCGTAGCCTTTCATCCAGAATATAGTCAATATTAATATCAGTCGATGCTATGGGGTTGGCTTTCGAACGCACACGCACAACGTTAATATCAGCTGCAGCAGCGGTTTTGTTGTTCAGTCCCAAATAAGCTTCAGCACGGATGAAATAAGTTTCAGCAAGCCTAAACATGTATTGATCCAGGTAAGTACCACCTGCGGAGGATTTTAACAAGCCGGTGGACGCATTTTGTATAAGTGCTGCCGGATGACCACCAGGGGTGGTGGCTTTCCCTTCATACGCATATAACTGGCGCGACGGAACGGTAATACCAGACGGCGGGTTCTGCGTTGATATGATTGTTCCATACAACGGCGACGCCGGATTATTAGATGTAAAATTGCGTACGAAATTAATATTGGCATTACGAATGTCATTATTAAAGTCGCTGGTCCAGATTTCATCACTAAAGTGTTTGGTGGATATAGCCCATCCCACACCTCTACCACCTGATAGATCGTCCACTGGCCAAAGGAAAGGATTAGGCGTTGGTTTCGTTATTAAACTAACGTTGGGCCCAACATGCCTTTCCAATAAGTAGTTACCGGCCTGACCCGTAGTTACCGATGCGCCGCCGGGCACATCAGTTTCAAACTGGATGACCCATAACCCCTCTAAGTTGCCGGATTTACGATTTTGATTGCCGGGTTGAAAGAGATCCCAATAAACGTTACCTGTTGCCACAGAAGACTTTGAGCCGAATCTAGCGGTCATCAGTTTTACGTTCGGATCGCTGATAACTTTGGTCGCAGCGTCAGCCGCATTTTGAAACTCACCTGCAGCAAGATAAACTTCCGATAGAAGGTGGCCCGCAGCTTGACTATTAACTTGGCCATCTGTTACCATTTCTATGGACGGTAAATTCGCAACTGCAAATTTAAGATCATCAATGCATTGTGCAAGCACTTCTTCTTTTGTGGCTCTCGTGAAATCAGTCTTGGGACCGGTAACCTCGTGAACTACCAAAGGAACACCTCCAAATAGGTAGGAAAGCGAGCGGTACGACATAGCTCTGAAGAATTTCGCTTGGGCAGCTACCAGCTTCTTTTGTGCATCCGTAAGTGTTGAATTTGCGGAGCGGTCAATAATTGCATTAGCTTCAGAAATGATTTTATAAAAGGCATTCCAGTGTGATCCGGGAATGTTTTGAGATCCCGCTGGTGAATATGCTGATGCCATGGGAGTATGCCTGCCTACATAAGGCTGGCCGTCATATACGATATCACAGCCATACATATAATCGAAAGGGTAGTTTTCGTCCTTGGTATAAAACTCAGCTCTTGTTACCCGGTACATGTCATTGACTGCGGTAGTGAAATCCGAATAAGTTATATAAGCATTATCACCACTGAGAAAGTCTAATGGCGTCTCATCCAGAAAATTCTTTTTACAAGAAAACAAACCGGTTACAATAATTAGTATAATCAGGATATATTTTTTTTTCATATTTATTAAGTTTAAAGTGTTACATTAAGGCCTATCGAATAGCCAGTTAATAACGGTCTTCCATTTATTGAAAGGCCTCCACTCGAAGTTTCTGGATCCCAACCTTGCCATTTGGTCCAGGTGTACAGGTTTTTGCCGCTGGCATATACACTGAAATTTTTAAACCCTAACCGCTTGGTCTGTTTGTTATCGATCCGATATGAAAGCGTGACATCCTGCAGACGCACAAAACTCCGGTTAAAATATTGAGAGGGCGATATCGTTGGCGCATTTGTGAACATCGGATAACGACCATTAGGATTTAACGGAGTCCAGAAGTCAACACCGCTGATCCGGTTCCACCGTATGTTATTGTCATCTAACCGGGTTGTTTGTGTATTATCTCCTAGATATCCATTCGCACCGCCTTGGATGGAGTTGATGAATATGGTAAGAGAAAATTTTTTATAGTGTAAAGTATTCAGTATGCTAAATCGGTAAGCAGGATCAGTTGACCCTAAAATTGTTCTGTCATCGGTAGTCCTTTTACCATCACCATTGATATCCAGAATACGAAGATTGCCTGTATAAAAACCCGATGGCGGAGTTTCCCCGATCTGATAGATGCCATCCAAATGGTAATTGTATACTGCTCCAAGTGATTGACCAATAAATAAGTTGCTTGAGATCAAATCACCGGTACCAAGGAGGCTAATCACTTTGTTTACATTTCGGGAGAACCCTACTGTTGTTGACCATTCAAAATTTTTAGTCTTAATATTCTTGGAAGTCAGTGAAACTTCAAGCCCTTTATTACTAATTTCGCCAACATTTGTATTTATGCTACTATATCCCGTAAGATTGGGAATTTGTACTTGAAATAATAGATCTTTGGTATGGCGGTTATAATAATCAATACTACCATTTAATCGCCCATTTAATACTGTAAAATCCAATCCGGCATTTAATTCAAATGTCCGTTCCCATTTAAGATTTGGGTTTGCCAGGGTACCAACATATTGGCCGTTTACCGTTGTTCCGCCATCACCGAATACATAGGCCTGCTGCGTAGTAACCTGGTCCAGCGAGTAATATCTGGTAGTTTGATTACCGCTTACACCATATCCTACGCGAAATTTGCCATAATCAAGCCAGGGCAGCTTACCAAACTTTTCATCAGAGAATATCCAGCCAAATGAAGCTGAGGGAAATACAGCGTATTTGTTGTTCTCGGCAAATGCTGAGTACCCGTCACGACGTACAGTGAAAGTAGCAAGATAGCGTCCGCTAAACGTATAGTTTAACCTTGCCATTTGATAATTCAGTGCTTCACTATAAGCGCTAGAGGTAGTAAATTGATTTGTTCCCTGGCTAAGATCGTTGTAACCCAACGTTAACCTGGAAAATCCGTTTGCAGTCGCTTGGGTTGCCTCGTCCTGGCGCTGAACAGCCCCGTACACCAGCGTGGCGGATATAGAATGTTTTTTAAATATACGACTAAAGGATAATATATTATCTATCGTGTAATCATAATATTGTTCATCACGCTTATAGGCACTACCCGTAAGTCCGGCCCCATATTGATTTGCATTATAATGCCTATCCGTGCGATAGTTATTACCATAGTTCACCCGATAACTCAGGCCTTTGAGAAATGGAAAGTTAACCTGAGAATACACATTTGCAAAAAGATACATGTGTCTTTCATAATCCTTCGTATCATATGTCAGGAAAGGGTTAGTTCCGGTAGTATTAAATGGTTGCGGTTTCAATGTTCCGTCCGCATTATAAGGGCTATTTAATGGAGCCTGTTGCATTAAGTCCGCAAGTGTAGGTTCTGCACCGTCTAGATTAACAAAAGATCCGAAAGCTTGAACGCCAATCTTTAAAAAATCTAACGGTTGCACTTCAACATTGGATCGCAGGCTTTTTCTTTTGAATAAGTCATTAATAATATAACCTGCTTGATTAGTATAAGCGCCAGAAATTAAATAATTGAACTTGTCCCCGCCGCCGGAAATACTCAACTGGTTATCATTGATAAAGCCGATTTTGGTACCCGCTTTCCACCAATTAAAATCAGTCGTCACCAGATTATTGGAGGCATCCCGTTGCGAGGCATCGACATAAAGCGCAATGTTAAATGAAGGATCCGGCTGCGTATAAGTTGGAGCAAGGTAAGCCTTCGTATAGTAAAGGTCGCGAACATGCTGCAAATATTCGTCCTTTTCCATAGGATGGATGTTGCCTGAAGGGGTTTGCGTAGCATAGGAGGTTGAAAAGTTAATCCTAGGCTTAGAACCATTCGTACCCTTTCTTGATGTGATAAGAATGACACCATTAGCCGCTTGCGCACCATAAACGGCAGTTGAACTGGCGTCTTTTAAGATGTCTATCGATGCAATATCATCCGGATTGAGAGCACTTAAAGAATTATTGTATTGAATACCATCTAAAATAATCAGAACATTTTGATTGCCGCTTATGGTGTTTCTTCCTCGGATAGTAATTGATGGCGTTGAACCTGTCACAGTAACCGGTCCAACATTAAGACCCGGTACTGTGCCTTGTAGGTTTTGCGCAAGGTTTGTGTTCGGCGCATCACGAAAGCTTTCCAGATTGGCACTCGCTACCGAACCGGTTACATTTTTTTTCTGTTGATAACCATAGCCGATCGATACAATTTTAACTTCTTTCAGGATTCCCTGTAATTGTTTGAGAGCTATGTTTACAATTCGACCATTTTCTACCGCATGCTCTTGTTCCTCATAGCCTACATAACTAAAAACTAAAATGGTATGCAAATCCTGCACCTCAATTGTATAAATTCCTTTATCGTTAGTGAACGTCCCTTTGTTTGAACCTTTAACTTTTACGGAGGTTCCCGGTAAAGGTTCTCCTGTTTCCTCGTCTGTAACTTTACCTGTTATAATTATTTTTTCATATTTTTCTGATATATTGCTGTGCATGCTAATAATGGCAATTACATCATCTTTGGTTTCGTAGGTTAAACCAAGTGGTTCCAGCAATTTGGTTAATACGTCTGCAAGCTTTTGTCTATCACTGATAATATCTACTTTTTTTGAAACATTAACTATTTGGGGACTGTACACAAAATCAACATCATATTTTTTCTCAATTTTTTTTAGCGCTTCTGCGATTGAAATATTTTTTTCCTGTAGCGTTACTTTTTGTTCAAGCCTTTCTTGAGCATAAGTTTCTTTTGCTAACAAATGGCTGCATAATGAAAGTGTTAAAATTATTTGCAAAAATGTAATTCTCATAATTTTGATAAGAAGAGAGTTAAATTTTTTCATAGATTCGTTTTATGTTATTATAATATGGTAACTGAAAAAAAGCCCTGAAACAATCCAATATGGGTTGTTTTAATAAATTCAAACATTTTGGGGCTTTTGCGTACCGACAGTACTGCTACTACTGTCGGTTTATTTTTTAAGTAGATTTTCCCATTATTGTTTGTTTTGAGTGAAATATTTATTTATTATGTAAAAAGCATGTTTATTTTATATTAATTGTACCATTTACGAATGTGCATTCCGCATTAATCACTTTACAGATCATCTTTATCTTTTCGTCCAACGGCAATTTGGACAGGGATGCCGTAATTGTATACTTTTCAAATTTTTCTTTATCATAATCGACGGATATATGATAAGCATTTTCAAGCTGAGCAATTACATCATTAAAGGGAGTATTGGTAAATGAAAATGACTTGTTTGCAACTTCCTGAGAAAGAGGCAATGGATCATCTATATTACTCTCTTTAAATATAGATTGACTTTTTACGAATGTTATCTGTTGATTAGGCAATGCGATTATAGGCTGGATTACCTGAATCGTCTTGTTGTTCGAAGCCTCTTCTTTATAAACCTGTACTTTGCCTGTTTGTACGATTATCTTATATTCATTCTCTACCTTAAAAGCTCTAACAGTAAAACTTGTTCCTAAATCCTTCGTGATGATTCCATTACTATATATTAAAAATGATTTTAAATCGTTGTGGCAGATCTCGAAAAAAGCTTCTCCGTTTAGTACGACTTCACGAGATGTTGGATTGAAATGTTTTGGGTAACTTAATTCTGAATTAGGACTCAGCACGACAATACTTCCATCTTCCATTTTTATTACTCTTGAACGCAATGTATTGTTGGAAATTTTTATAGAATCATCCAACGTAGAAACCACCCTATTTTCACTGGAAATCTTTGTAATAGCAGATGATTTCCCGTTGTGTTGTATCCTTACGAAATATCCGACTCCTATAACGATAAGTAATATGGCAGCAACCCGATACCAGGTTTGGTTGCCGGATAAAAGCCCCGGTTTCCTGATAACAGGTACACGATATACTTGTTTTTTATTATAAATACTTGTTACTATAGAAGATATTTCGGATTCAGATATAGTTGCATTTACCGGAACCTTTTTGATAGATTTCAAAATTTGTTTTGCACGCAGGACTTTATCGCTGCATTGGGGATAAGCTTTTACCCAGTTATTCCAAAACTCTACATGTTCTTTTTCCGGCGCTAATATCCACTCTACAAAAAAATCGTCTCTTAAGAAATCTTCTATTTCATAGTTTTCGTAGTTTTTCATTAGCATTTATTTAAGTCTAATTATTCAATTTTAATATCATTGGGCTGTTTTAAATCGATACGTTCCTATCTCAGCGAGCCCTGGTTGTTGCATATTGTCATAGCCTTCCTTAGGAACTATTTTGAAATATCGGAAAGATTGTGTGGTTGGTAATGGCAATAATTGCTCTTCATAATTCTTATTTTGCACCAAGAAATTACCTAAGTCTTTCCAATGGATGGTATCCTCTCCTACCAGTATCTGCAACGTTTTAACTTTTCTATCTGTAGTTTTTTGCACTACCGTAAATCCATCCACATTTAATTTTTTACCCATATCTACTGTAATATAATGGTCAGGATAGAAGGTGGGGTTTGACGAATACCTTGCTATCCAAAAAGTATTTATGTCACCATCGATTAGCATGGAAGCCAGTCTATTGTTATTGGGTTCTTCCGAGCTAAAAGATGCAATACTCCAATTTGATTTGGGGTAGTTGATAGTCAGGCGCCCTTCTTTCCACCAAATCTCACTGTGCCCGTCCGGTCTGTTTCTAGTTGTAACTAAAACAATTGTAGTATCATTTTTTAAAAACAAAGAGCTATAATATGTACCTTCATCATCAGGTAAATTAGGCCACGGATCATTTATCCTATGGAATGATTGTGCACGTGCCATGTTGTCTCCACGATAAACTAACATAACTTGTTTTCTGAAATCTCCTCCGGTATTTCTACCATCTGCAGCCTCGAAAGAAAGTAAACTCTCGCCTGTTTTCAATTGCATGATGAATGGAGCTCCGCCAAAAACATTTTCGCTCGTTGCCAGCCACCTTCTTCCATTGGCTATAGATCCAAGAGTACTGTAATTCCATTTTGCATCTAAGGAAGACCAAAGGATATACGGTGATTTACTGTCACCTATACCTTCTATTGAAAATACGATTCCCTTATTGTTATTCAATAATATAGGAACAGGCATACCATCTCTTTTGCCGGTATTATAAGCTACTTGCTGTGGTTGAGACCATGTATTTCCATTATCTAACGAATGCACCAACAATATATCTTGTTCAGGGCTTGAACTTGGCCACCATTTTGCCTCACTGGAGTAAAAAAGTTCAATGTCGCCGTCAGGCAATTGCAGCATTCCCGGCTCCCAGGATCTTCCTTTTGCAATGATTTGGGGAGATCCCCATGTATTGCCATTATCCTTGCTAATCATTATCTGCACATTGTCATGCTCATTGTCATCGGGATTTCCTTTACCTTCAAAAGCCAACATTAACCATCCATTTTGCATTACCAAAAGTTCGGGATTTGCAAATCCGGTATAACCTGCCTGACCGATTCCATTCATAATCGTTATGGCAGGAGACCAAGATAGTCCATTATCAGTGCTGCGGCGAACCACAACATTGGTCCGGGTATGGCTGGCATCAGGACCAGAACCATATGTAAGTATCAAATCACCATTTGGTATACGATGAACGCGACCATAATCAGTAAAATAAATATCATGAGATATTTTTCTTGCAGAAGTGGAATCCCACAAAATATTTATTGCAGGGTTGACTGTATCACCAGAAGGTAAATCATCGGCATGATACGTATTTCCTGAAGGCTGTGAATTATCATTTTTGGCCGAACTGGAACAATTTAAAAAACAAAAAAGGCAAAAATACAAAAGCAATCTCGTTTGGCATTTGGCTTCTTTCATTTGGCAAAACGCATTTGGCATCTATCGTAATTTATGGTCTTAAAAAGATTGAACAAAAAATTAACAATGTTCATTAATACTATAAGAGCATAATTGACCCGGTAAATACCCCTTTTTTTTATAAATTTTTTTGGTATTATTAATTACAAATAAATTTTAAAACCTTAATTCACTGATTATGAAAAACTTATGATATTTTTCCCTATTTGAGTTTGCAATGCCAACTTTTTACCATTTGGCAATGATTGGTAGAAAAAACAGTAATACAGACCATTCTGTTCTAAAACTATTGTATGCTTTTTGAAGAAGGTTATGTACAGATTGTTTATTGAGATTCATAACCTCTGCAATTTCGTCAAAACTCAAACCCTCATAATACCTTAAATAGATAATTTCACGTTTTCTGGGAGAAAGTGTGTTCAATACTTTTTGAATCTTGAATGCCAATTCAACGTCCTGCCTATTTGCAATTAGGCGATCTTCTATATTAAACTCCAATTGAAAATCATATTCATCTTCAACTAAACTTTCCTTCCTTTTTTTAGTTCGTTCACGCAGAATACGATTTTTTAGAACTTTGAACAGATACCATTTAACGAATGTTAGTGAGGATAAATTTCTTCTACTTTCCCATAGATCGGCATACATCTCCTGCAAGGAATCCATAACTAGTTCTTTGTCATGACAAAACCTGTAACCAAATTCGAATAAAGACTTCGCATATTTACTTATAAGTATGCTAAAAGCAGACTTACTGCCTTTTCGAAATTCTTCCCACAGGAAGCAATCATCAATCGTCTTATGGCTATTATCAGAATCAAAAGACATCCCAATAGGTATTCGTTAGATTATAAAAATACGACTTTTTTACCCGCTTGTTTCTATTGATACAACTTAATACAACCTGTTGACGAAATTAAATTTTGAAAAAGAAGGGGGGCAAAGATGCTGTGAAGTTGCCGTAGTTAGTAACTATGTTTTCTACAACTCATGCACAACATTACAATGATTTCGATAAAATAATTGAATTGTCAAAAGAGACTTTGAGTAGTAAAATAAATAAGAAAAGTAATTATATAAGACGAGGTACGCTTTGCCGTATGAGAAAAGATAATTTTATTGTTCAGTTTAACAGCCCTTTTTTAAAATCCGATTTAATTGAATTATACTCTTTTTTTCTTGGAATTTTATGGAGTTCATATTAGAAATATCACTTGCCGGATTTGTTCTCATATGCATCATACTGCCCTTTCCTTAGAGGAATAATTTAACCTTTATGTAATTCTCCAAAAAAAGTTAGTTTCAAATAAACGTCTAGGTTCTGAGACTCTTCTCTCTTCAAGCCATTTTTTTGTTGAGCAAATTTTTGTAATAACTTCTGTTCATTTTCAAAAAACGTTTCATTAATCAAAGTCCCATAAACTCAACATCGAACGTTTATTTGAAACTAATATAATTGTTTGCAGAATAATTTCAGGCAATCATCAAAATCATTTAATTAGTTTAGTTATATTTTCTCCTCTTCTATGACTTTCAAATTTCCTTCTCTGTAGAATTACGATTTATCTCACTTGTTGATTTTCAATACGTATAATACAAAATAATTATAATTAGACACCCCGATACAGAAGATGAACTTACTTCGTTTTAAAATCATTCGAGAAAATAGTAAAGAAATAGTATCAATTTATAACTAATAAAAAAAGTACTATTTTGCAATAAACAACCCGTATATGAATTTTAAGGAGTTAGCCTTATTTCTTATAATTTTTTTTAGTTTCATCGTTGCATTCCCTCAAAAAACATGTTCTCAAAATAAAAATATTAACAAGAAAGTTGACAGTACCAATATTCAGGATAAAGATATAATTGATCTATTTGGCAGAAAAAAACAAAGCAAAAAGGTTGATACACTTATTACAAAACAAAAATATAATAATTATTTTTTATCCGTAGTGCCTGCAGTGGGATATACTTTGCAAACAGGTTTTGCAGGCATCATCAGTGCAAATATTGGTTATTACACTGATAAAGGCCCGGATGCAAGAATCTCATCGATTTCCACCAGTGTCACTTACTCGGAGTACAATCAAATCATATTTCCTGTATTTGCTAATATATGGACAAAAGATGGCGGCTATAATATAATATCAGACAACAGGTATATCTCTTATCCTTCAAATATTTATGGATTAGGTGGCACAACTGATCCGAATCAAGATCATACCATTAATTTTAGTCAAATCAAATTACATCAATCAATTGTAAAAAGAATAGCCAATAATGTTTATGCGGGTATCGGATTCTATTATGATTATTTCTGGAAAATTAAAATAATTGACCCTCAAACACGGTTGGTTAATGTTTATATTCAAAAAGAAATAGGATCAACTGCAACTGCAAGTGGCCCTATAGTAAAGCTATTGTACGATTCAAGAACGAATCAAATCAATCCGGAAAAAGGTATTTATTTCAATATAGTTTTACGACAAAATCTTCAAGAATTAGGAAGTGATTATGAATGGGCTTCGCTCTTGATCGATGCAAGGAAGTATATTAATCTTCCTAAAAGGTCTAAAAATGTACTGGCACTTTGGGCATATGAATGGTTAACTCCTGCCGGAAACCCAAACTATTTATTACTGCCAAGTAACGGATGGGATGATCAATATAATACCGGAAGGGGTTATATACAAAGTAGGTTTAGAGGAAAACAAATGAGTTATTTCGAGACCGAATACAGATACCGCATTTCTCATAACGGCTTAATTGGTGGCGTTGTTTTTTTTAATGTTGAAAATTTTTCAGGAAATCTTAGACCATACAATAATTTCTTGCCTGGTTATGGTGCAGGATTGAGGATAAAACTAAACAAAAAGTCAGGTGCTAACCTTTGTTTGGATTATGGATTTGGAAATGATGGAAGCCGAGGCTTTTATTTAAATTTAGGTGAAGTATTTTGATTTTTAAAAAATGATGCTATTTTAAAAGTTTAAAAATTGTACATAAACTTTAATAAATTATGAAAAGATATTTATTGCTTGTTTTAATATTTTGTTTCGAGTTAGCTGCATGCAGTAAACCCAATGATAATAATGCATCTTATCCGTACTATTTAAATACTTATATACAGAATGTTAAGTACTCAACAAGTTCCGTTGCAACATTTCTATTAGCAAAT
>Ga0310914_10001031_pt1 | contig 17498 bp, 12 predicted proteins | sample GREbulkMGAN108_FD_203450 | JGI IMG/M metagenome (GOLD analysis project Ga0310914, IMG submission 203450) | Lab enrichment of tropical soil microbial communities from Luquillo Experimental Forest, Puerto Rico - GRE.bulkMG.AN108 | ecosystem: Environmental > Terrestrial > Soil > Tropical forest >... | reverse complement strand
CTTCTCGAGTATCGGCAGGAGTGCGCGTTTTACCCCATCCTGTCATTCTGAGGAGGTCGCCCGGCGACCGACGAGGAATCTGCTTTTTGCGGTGAACAACAGAAGAAGCAGATTCCTCGCTGCACCCTGCACCATGTGCTGGGGGGCTCCACTCGGAACGATAGTAAGGGGGGACTTTCATCACCATGTTTGGGCCGAAGGTCCGTGTAGCACTCTGCATGGCAGGCTTTCGCTTCTTGCGTTACGCGCCATTTAGTGTAAAGATATTGCGGAAAGCAGAGCTGATCCAAAGGAGACCAAGATGAACCGGCGTGATTTTGCTCGTAACTTTGCTGGCTCGGCGCTGGGAGCGGCAGTGCTCGAAACAGCGGCTCTTGGAAACTCCGCACGTCGCGCGGCGGCTGCTCCCGCGCCGCAAGGTGAAGCTCCGGGTGTCCCTTTTAAGTTGTCGGTGATGCTCTGGACGGTGTTTCAGAAGCTGCCGTTCGAACAGCGCCTCGAGAAGGTGGCCGAGGCGGGATATAAGTATGTGGAGCTCGTGGGCGCCGAGTATCGCAAATGGTCGGAGGAAGACTTCCGCAAAGCCGACGCAAAGCGCCGAGAACTCGGTATCACCTTCGATACGACGGCCGGCCTGGCTCACGCCGTGGGCAATCCAAGCGAGCGCAATGCTTTTCTCGCGGACCTGAGCAAAGAGCTTCCCATCATGGCGAAAATCGAATGCCCGTCCATCATCATCATGTCGGGCAACGTTGTGGAGGGTCTGACGCGCGAGCAGCAGCACCAGAGCTGCATCGAGGGTTTGAAGCGGGCGGCGGAGTTGGTGCAAGGGAAGAACGTCCGGCTGCTGCTGGAAAACATCGACCCGGAGGAAAACCCCAAGTACTACCTCACCTCGGTGACGGAGGGATTTAAGATCGTCGAGGCGGTAAACCATCCGCAAGTGATGTTCTGCTACGACTTCTTTCACGAGCAGATCTCCGAAGGCAACCTGATCGAGAAGCTGGAAAAGAACATCGACAAGGTGGGCCTGGTGCACATCGCAGACGTACCCGGTCGCCACGAGCCGGGCACGGGCGAGATCAATTACCAGAACATCTTCAAAACGCTCGGCCGCCTGAAGTACGATCGCTTTGCCGCCATGGAGTTCCTGCCCACAGGCGATGCCGTCCAGAGCCTGCGGGCAGCGCGTGAGATGGCTATTCGAGCGGGCCAGGCATAAGAAGATCTCGGGTGGCGCATACATCGCCTTTTGATGTATGCGGTGTTGTCGTAATGCCAGGCGCTGTGCCTTTACGGTTTTGTGTCACTTCTCGCACAGCCGGCTGATGATGTCCAGGGCGGCAGAACGCAGCCGTCCTCCCTGCTCGAGCGGCAACACTCCTTTGCTGATGTAGTCCTCCACGCGCTCGGTAAAGGCGCGAAGCTCCTCGCTGGCATCCTCTCTGTCTCCTTCGATCACATTTTCTTGCGCTTTCCGCAGCTTAACGAGAAGCGACTGGGCGCGGCCATGGTTGAGGATTCCCTCCACAACGAGGTTCCTTACTTCACCCTCGAGAACCCCGATAGACTGCGGGACGGCAAGCGCGATTTTGCTGATGTAAGCATCGAAGGGACCACCTGCGTAAGTCCCCTGGTAGGGGTGGACCAGCGGGAAGTTGAGTGACGAGGTGCTACCTGTCACCCACACGTTGCCGGCACCGTTGACGTTAGTGCCGTAGCCAAACTCGTCGCCCGTGCCGCCCAGGTAGGTCGAGTACAGGGGGGCTGATCCAGGAGCATTGAATTTGGCCACGAAGGCGTCATAGAAGCCGCCGCCGAATGTCGGTTGGATGGCGTTTGAGGTAGGGAAGTCCATCGAAGTCGTGAGGCCCACTATCGAGGCACTGCCCAGCGCGTCCACAGAGATGCGGAGAGCCAAGTCGAAGCCCGACCCTCCCCAGAAGGTGGAGTAATATAGCTGGTTTCCGGCCCCGCTGAGCTTCGCGACGAAGGCGTCGTAGCAGAAATTGGTGGGGGGAGCTCCGATCTTGCACGCGGGCTGGATCGCGTTTTTGACGGGGAAATCCGTCGATTCGGTTTGTCCCGCCACATAGGCATTGCCCTGCACGTCGACGGCGATGCCGAGACCCTCGTCGAAGTTGCTCCCGCCGAGGTAGGTGGAATAGACGATTCCTGTCCCGGTGGGATCAATCTTGGTGACGAAGGCGTCGAATTGCCCGCCACCGAATGTCTTCTGCGCCGCGTTCACGGTGGGAAAGTTCGAGGAGGCGGTTAAGCCGGTTACGTAAGCGGCGCCCCAGCGGTCTACGGTGATGTCCTGTCCCGAGTCGGTGGCCTCACCACCCAGATAGGTGGAATAGAGGAGCTTCGAGCCCCTGGGGTTGAGCTTGGTCACGAAGGCGTCGCCAAAACAAAATCCTGAGATGTACCCTTGATCGCAGACTTTCTGAAACGCATTCGAGGTAACGGGAAAATCGAGTGAATACGTGTAGCCCGCAAGGTAGGTGTTGCCGGACACATCGAGCGCGATGCCCGTGGCTACGTCGGTGCTGCTACCGCCCAGGTAGGTGGAAAACACCAGCTTTGAGCCGCTGGGATCGAGCCGGGACGCGAAGGCATTCGTGGGGCCGTGGATAGTCGACTGGAAAGCGCTGAAGGTGGGGAAATCACTGGATTCGGTGAAGCCGGCCACGCGGGCACTCCCCCCTGCGTCCACGGTGACGCCCACGCAGTGATCGAACTGGCTGCCACCCAGGTAAGTGGAGTACAGCAGCTTGGTGCCTGTGGGGTCGAACTTCGACACAAAGCCATCGTAGCTTCCGCCGAGCGTCGGCTGGAAGGCGTTCAAGATAGGGAAGTCGGGCGAAGAGGTTTCGCCCGCCACATAGAAGTTACCCTCGGGGTCCCAGGTGATGCCGAAGATACCCTCGTCCACAGAGCCCCCGAAGTAAGTGGAGTACGCGAGCACCGGGTCAATCACAAGAGGCCGGCTGCGGTCATAGGCGGCGATCGCGAAATGAATTTTGGATTTTGGATTTTCGATTTTGGATTTAGCAGGGGCGAAAATGTAGCGCCCGTCCAGGTATACCAGGACACCTTGACGGTTGACCTGATAGACCACCGGCTTGTGGAGACGCACGTCGCCATCGTCGTCGATTCTCACCACCAGATCGCCATTCCCATCGATCCGTAGGGGCGCTCGGATTGACGATTTGCGATTGTCGATTGCTGATTGGCCTGCGGGCGCGTGATCTTGCGCGTCCATCACACTGGCGACTGCCTTCTGCCGACTGCCTATTTGTTCGTCCGAATTGATCGCGAGCTGGATGGACCGGGGGTCGACGCCCGGCTGAACCACGAAGTCGTATTCCAGTTGCCGTTGGTTGCCGTAATACACCAGGTCCACGCCTGGGTACACGTTGGCATACTTGACTTTGGCGTAGTTGGGAACCTTCGTGCGCCATTTCTTCGGATCATTGCCGATGAAGTAGTTGCTCTTGCCCGGCAATTCCTCCAGGCCTGTTACCCTCGCTCTCTCGTTGGCGCCTACAAGTTTCATGCGCACCACGGCCGGGGTTCGGGACTCGGGGTTCGGGACTGCGGTTCCTTCGTGCGCAGCGAAGCTCTCCCTCAACTGCTCGGCAGTCGGAAGCAGCGCGAGTTCTCGTAGCGCAGACCCCGTTCTTGGGTCTGCGGTCCTTGAATTCGGTTTTGATTCCGCCGCCGGTGATCGCGACAAACCTGGAAAAGCCGCAGACCTAAAAGCGAGGTCTGCGCTACCAATTGCAACACCCGTTCGACCTTCAACCTTCGACTGTCGACTGCCTTTCCTCAGGGCAAGAACGGCCTCATTCCCGGTGAGGAACAGCGTGTATCTGCTGCCGCGAGAGAGGAATCGCACTTGACCATCCGCCTGCCCCCGATTGGACTCAAAACTCAAGGGCAGTCCCTGCAAGCCGTCCCTAAGCCGCGTGGATTGGGCTCGGTCCCCCTGATGGCTGGCGGCGGGTTCATATGACGCCATCGAACCGCCTTGACGGTGAATAATGAGGGTGGCGCATGTGAAGCTGATGCACACAACGATGCCTCCCCAAACCGATGCCGATTTGGGAGGGAACCTCACTCTTGCCATGAGACCTCCTCTGGGAACTCGCATCCATGGATACCACCGATGCCCCGGCACGTCAATTGCTCAACCATTGTTGCCCATAATTATAACATTCCGTTCGCGGAGGCTCGACTGTTCTTCATTGGTTTGAATCAGCTCCCCCAGGCGGTACTTTGGCGAAACCTTAATGGGTGATCACATTTCTGTTATCCTTTTGTTTTCTTACACATTCCGGTTTTGTTCGGGAGGCTGCCCACCGGACTGCCCCGGGCTTTACCCCCGGAGTACGAGGTCCGGTAAGCTTCTGGGCATTGGCCCGGTTGGCCGCGAGCAGCGCGGGCGTGCGGGTGGGGGATTTGCGCAGCGACATACCGTCCTTCTGTTGGCGTCAGCCCGGCCGGCCACGAAGCGAGCCGCCGTTCGCATACTAAGACGATCATAACACACAGCTATAACTTGTCAATATGTAATTATTACATATATTGGTTCAGGGCTAGAGAATTGGCGTAGCCGGCCCTGGGTCTGTAGCCTACGCCAAAGCCCGGCGGAAAAACGGCGCTGTAGCCTAGCGATAGGGGCACCGCGCCATCTCCTAAGTTGTTGATATGAGCGTTGTTAGGCCGTGGAGCCGCACACTGCGCGGCTACCGCTACCGGCCCGGGGGAGGGAGCATGCTGGGCCTCCGAATTCGCCTTAAGGGAACGGCCCAGGGTTCAAAAAACGGTCTTCGTAAACGCCCCCAGGGCCCGGAAAGCTTAACAGCATTCCTGGGTCGAGGCGCCAAAAGTGGGTGATTTCGCCTGTTGTAGCGCTGCCCGCCTAGGGCTACGCCCTCTGAGCCGCTTTAGGGTCGAATTGCGGATCCACCACTTTGCGCGCGGTCTCGGCCCCGAAAACCGGCAGCGCCGGATCCGCCAGCAGCCCGATTTGCTTGAGTACGGAAGCCTGGTCCCAGTAGATGTGCTCGTGCGCGAGCTTGCCTTCCCGAAATCGCACAATCGCAACCAACGGCACCTCTACGCGGCGATAGGTGGGAGGGACGCCGGGCAGCATCCAAGGCATCTCCTGGGTGTGTGTAAAAGAGAAGATCATCTCATCCACAAGCTGGTTTTCGCCGATGGTGCGCGAGACGGGGGTGAGCGTTGTATCAGGCGGCATACTGGGGATAAAGTGCCCCGAATAGAAGGCGCGCAAGCCGGTTTTCCCGAACCCGCCGGTCATCACCGGCACGTGGTTGACGTAGGCATCGTCTGCCATCGTGGTCAGAGTGGATTCGGTATCGCGCGTCACGAATTCATGGTTCGTGTGTTCTTCCCATAGCCGGGCTAGATCCAGTTGTGACATGGCAGCGATTCTAGCATGTCTGGGATTCCCGGTATACCTATGGGCAGTCTGTCAGTCTCTTTGATCCGGTTGGTCGGATCCACCGCGGGGATCCCGCCGAAGGCACCTTTGGAGTGCGGCTGCGCCGCGCGCTGGCGAAGGCAAGCAGCAGAGCCGCCAAGGTCCGCGCCACTCCCCAAGAACCGTTAAGCCCTGAATCTCCATGGTCTTGCTCTGTGTTGGCTTGACGCTGCCACAGACGACGCACTAGAATAAAAGTTCTAAGTCTTCAGCGCCAACCTAACGCAGAGAGGGCTATGCTGGATGGTTCTATTTCCGAAGCTTTGACTTTCGACGACGTTCTGCTGCTCCCCGCGCGGTCGGCTGTCCTTCCTACCCAGGTCGACACTCGCACGCTTTTCAGCCGCAACATCAGCCTGAACATTCCCATTACCAGCGCCGCGATGGACACGGTTACCGACGCTCGCTTAGCTTTTGCGCTCGCCCAGCAAGGCGGTATCGGCATCGTCCACCGCAGCATGCCCATCGACCGGCAGGCGCTGGAAATCGACAAGGTGAAACGTTCGGAGAGCGGGATGATCGTGGACCCCGTCACTGTCAGGCCGCAAAGCAGGATCTCCGACGCGCAGGAGATCATGAAGAAGTACAAAATCTCCGGCGTCCCGGTCACCTCCAACGGCAAACTGGTGGGCATCCTCACGAACCGCGACCTGCGCTTTGAGACGCGGTTTGATTTAGCCGTGGAAAAAGTGATGACCAAGGAGAACCTCATCACTGTGCCGGTGGGCACCACCTTGGAGGACGCGGAGGAGATCCTGCACCGGCACCGCGTGGAAAAGCTATTAGTGGTTGATGACACTTTCCACCTGAAGGGCCTGATTACGGTCAAGGACATCCAGAAGAAAATCAAGTACCCCAATGCCGCCAAGGACGGTCACGGGCGGCTTCGTGTGGGCGCCGCCGTGGGAGCCACCGGGGACTTCCTCGAACGCGCTCAGGAACTGGTGCGGGCCCAGGTGGATGTTATTGTCGTCGACACGGCGCACGGACACTCGTCCCGCGTGCTGGAGGCGGTAAGGCTGCTGAAGGCGAAACTTCCCGAAGTGGATCTGGTGGCTGGCAACGTGGCCACCGCCGAGGGCGCCTGTGACCTGGTCAAGCTGGGAGTGGATGGCGTGAAGGTAGGCGTCGGACCGGGTTCCATCTGCACCACTCGCATCGTGACGGGTGCCGGCGTGCCCCAAATTACAGCCATCGGAGAATGCGTGCGGGCCACGAGCACGACGAGCGTACCCGTGGTTGCCGACGGAGGAGTGAAATTTTCCGGGGACGTGACCAAGGCCATTGCCGCCGGCGCGAGCGCCGTCATGATCGGGAGCCTCTTCGCCGGCACCGAGGAGAGCCCGGGAGAAACCATCCTTTACCAGGGACGCAGTTTCAAGTCCTACCGCGGCATGGGCTCGCTCGGCGCCATGGCCGCGGGTTCCGGCGATCGCTATGCCCAGGAAGGCGAAGCTTCCAAGATGGTCGCAGAGGGAATCGAGGGACGGGTTCCCTACAAAGGGATACTCGCCGACTTGGTCGCCCAGTTGGTGGGCGGTTTACGTTCCGGCATGGGCTATTGCGGTTGCTCAACCATCGCTGAACTCCAGCAGAAAGCGCGCTTTATTCGCATTACCTCGGCTGGGCTGCGCGAGAGTCACGTCCACGACGTCATCATCACCAAGGAAGCGCCCAACTATCGCCTTGAGTAGCGCCTCGTTCGCCTCCCGCCGTCGCCTCCGGATTCGACTCTGGATACGGTGGCTCACGACCGTCTGCTGGGCAATATTGATTTTCGACCTGTCGACCGAAGGCTTCGGCAGCTCGTTTACCGAATTGCTCCTGAGTCAGCTCCTGAGTCTGTTTCAAATCCACGTCTCTCCCGGGACTCTGGACTCCCTTAACTTTCTCGTCCGCAAGCTGGCGCATTTCACGGAATACGCTATCTTTGCCCAGCTCCTCTACGTCAGCCTGCTACAGGTCGACGAACTGGAATGGCAGCCGCGCGCCGCATTCTGGTCCGTGGTGATCGCCGGCGCCTACTCGCTGACCGATGAGTTTCACCAGTTGTTTGTGCCTAATCGCACGGCTTCGCTCATCGATTGCGCCATCGACACGACAGGCGCAATCCTGGGCCTGCTCGTCGTCTACCTCGTAACGCAGCGGCTTCAAGCCAATAAAACAAGAGCAGAAGAAGCAAGCACCGTGGAGGCCTAGCGGTGTTCTTCTTGAAAGGCCTGGCGCAGCCTGCGAACGTAGTGGTCCGCCTCGCGGGTGGGCTTGGGAATCCGGAAGCCGTCCAAACACTGGCCGACCAGTTCGATGGCTGACTTCAGGGAAACGCGGTGCCCCTGGGTGACGTAGATGGGCTTGACGTTGTCACGGGTGCGAAGAACCATGCCCACTCTCTCGCCCTTGAACACCAGAGGAGTCGATGCCCCTCTTGCCCTTCCCGGTTCCTGGTACTCGCCGACCAGAAGCGACTTGGCGCATCCGATCACCGGCTTGTCAAAAAGCACTCCGATGTGGCAGGCGATGCCGAACAGGCGGGGGTGGGCCCGTCCGTGGCCGTCAATGAGAATGAGGTCGGGCTCGGTTTTGAGGCGCGCAAAGGCCGCGAGCAGAACCGGACTTTCGCGGAACGAGAGCAGCCCGGGCACGTAAGGGAAGCGCAGCTTACGCTCGGCCGAGCGGCGCTCCACTTCCTCCATCTCGGGAAAGCGGTAGACGATCACCCCCGCAACAGCCCAATCCGTGGCGGGGTCAAACGCCAGGTCGGCGCCCGCCACATGCCGGATGGGGGCAAAGTCGTCTTCCAGCGACACCAGGTCGCGCAGCTTCTCCTGCAGTCGCATCGCCGCGCGCGGCGTGAGAGTCCAGCGCGTGTGTATCTTAGGCCTCATTTTCGGGTGCCGTAGCCCCCGGGATGCGGATCCCCTTTGCTGCACGAGATATCCGGTGCGGAGTGTGATTGAGCGCGGACATAATCAACGTCAGACGGGCTAGAGCTTCAATGTGATAGGTGTGCGGGAAGAAATCGAACAGCTCGACGGATTCCAGCAGGTATCCGCGCTTCAGCAAAAGCTCCAGGTCCCGGGCCAGGGTGGGTGGGCTGCACGAGACGCAGTGAATGCGCCGGGGCCTGAGCGCGGCCAGCAGGTTCAGGGTACGCGCGCCCACGCCGGAGCGAGACGGGTCGAGGACCGCGATGTCGGGAGAGGCTTGGGCGAAACGCCGCAAGAAGTCGTAAGTCGTCTGCGCCACCGCACGCACGTTCGCGAGGCCGTGGTTGCGGGCATTGGCCGCGAGGTCCGCCGCCGCCCGAGCCCCGGCTTCTACCCCGATAACCGAAGCGAATCCGGTGGCGAGAGGCAGTGTCAGCAGTCCCACGCCGGCGAAGAGATCCAACGCCAGCGAGCCCTCAAGGGAGTGGTCTGGGTTGAGCTGCCCGTGCGGGCCTTGGGCAGTGGTCCGTCGCGAACCCGACGCTTCGCGAGTGACCGCGTCCACAAACTCAGGTAACAGGAAACGCGAGGCCTGGAAGAAAGAGCCAGGGCTGACTTGGTAGCGGAATTCCCCCACCTGATAAACGAGTGCAGGCTTGCCGAAGGCGTTCGCTGCGCGGCCCTTCGCGGCGGCCGGATGGAGGCGCCTGCTGCTCTGCTCTTCAATCACTACGCTAACCACTCCCTGCAGCTCTGCCAGACAGTCGCGGGCTAGAGCCTCTTTTGCCTCCTGCTCCAAGGTGCCGCGCAGCGTGAGCATCACTTCATTATCGCGGTCGTCGGCCAGCATCGCGATTTCGCGGCACCGGGCGAGCCGCTCCGACCATTCAGGCGCGCGCAAAGCATTGAGGAGCGCATTGAGGCGAGGGGAAAGAATCGGGCAGGCGTCAACATCGACGACGCGATGAGATTCTGATTCGAAGAATCCCAGGCTTATTCCGCCGTTCGCACGGCGTTCGACCTTGAACTCCGCCTGGTTGCGGTAGTTCCACGGCTGCCCGGTATGGACGGGAATCTCGCCATCCCAGTTGATGCGGCCCAGACGGCGCAGAGTCTCGCGCAAGATCTCGCGCTTGGCCACAGCTTGACGCTCGGCGTCGAAGTGCTGGTACTGGCATCCGCCGCAGCGGCCGAAATGCGGACAAGGGGCTTCGACACGCTCGGGCGCAGCAGCAAGAATCTGCAGCGGACGGGCACGCACCACCCCTTTGGCGGTGCGCACCTCTTCCACTTCGAGACACTCGCCGGGCAAGGTCCGCGGCACGAGTACGGTGCGGCCTTCGTGATGGCCGAGTGCGTCGCCACCGTAAACCAGTTTCTCGGCGTGAAACTCAAACGGCATGGCTAGGGTCAGCTGAGTGTCTGCGAGAACGGCCGATTGGGCCCTTGCGGCTTTTGGTGTCTGGGCAAACCCTCTGCTTATCGATTCTTTCTGACCTGCTGCCCAGAAAGGCTGAGCCCTTTGCGCACAGCGGCGCGCCCAGGCCGAATCCTGGGATGGGGTTCAGGCGCGCAAAGGCCGAAATCACAGATCTTCAATTGCGCGTCGAGCTTTTGACTTCAGGGCCTTATCTTCCCCGGCCGGTACTTGTAAACGTGGGATGCGCCGGCGACGGCCATGACCGTGCCCCACCAGATAGGAGCGTGGAGATTGGCGAGAACAGTTGCAGGTGGATGGGACAGCTCGTAGATGCCGGTCCCGCAGATGATCACCCCATAGATAAGAAGGATGAGTCCGATGAAAAACCAGACCGGGAGCATATGATGTCTGTGGGGCTGGGGGTCGGCGACATCGACCGCAATGCGCTTGGTCGGTCCCTTGCCACCGCGATCATGCGAACTTTGAGGTTTCTCTTGCATGGCTCCCTCCCAACTCGGATCCAGGAAATACACTGGAAGGTGTCAAGATAATCGCGGCTCCGCCGCCTGCTGTGCGGAAGGGCTCAGCCCTTCCGCGCCACAGACTTAACACTAAACTCTCTAAGCTCAGCCGCTTGCCGGAAAGCCGTAGGCTTTCTCCCGAGACCCCGTCGGGACGGGGCGCACAGCAGGCGACGGAGCCGCACTGGCCGATGGCCAGCGATTTTTCATACCCTCTTGCCTCTCGCCTCCCCTACCAGAAGACCCACTGCAACACCAGGAACACTGCCAGGGCAACGCCTCCCCAGAAGATGGGGCGATGCAGCAGCGGCAGATTCCCTTCGCCGGGCACCGCTGTGGCACCGTAGACCAAGCCTTCGTATTGCTGATCAGGCCTGGTTTTGGTGAGGAAACTGACCACCAGGGTGACCGTCACGCAGATCAGCCACGACCACAACGCGCGGTACATGTTCTCCGCCAGGGCCTTAGCATGGGAGGAGAGCGCGATGACAGCCAACGCGCTGGGGTTGGTCTTCACCAACACGAACATGACGATGGAGGAAACCGTTCCCGCCAGCAGCCCGCAGAAGGCGCCAGCACCGGTAATGCGCTTGAACATCATGCCCAGAATCACAGTGCCGAACAGCGGCGCGATGAAGAAGCTGAAAAGCGCCTGGACGTAATCCATAATGCTGGCAAACTGCATCACCACGTAGGCGGCACCGATGCTGATAAGCAAGCCAATCATCGTGCACCAACGCCCCATGGCAACGTAGTGCGCATCGGGAGCGCTTTTGCGGAGGAAGGGGCGGTACAAGTCGTAAGTCCAGACGGTGGAAAAGGCGCTTACGTTGCCCGCCATTCCAGACATGAATCCGGCGAGTAGCGCCGTGATCCCCAGCCCCAGCAGCCCGGGACCGCAGTAACGCGCAAGCATCAAGGGCAGCACTTCGTTGTAGCTGTGCATACCGGGCTGCAGCTGGCTCTCCGGCACCAGCTTGAAGGGCAAAACGGCCAAGCCAAGCAACCCGGGAAGAATGACGATAAAGGGAACAGCCATCTTGAAGAACGAGCCGATGATGGGAGCCAGTTTCGCGGCGCGCAGGTCCTGGGCAGAAAGGACACGCTGGACCACGAGGAAGTCTGTTGTCCAATACCCCATGGAGATCGTCATGCCCAACCCGAACACAATTCCGGTCCAATGAATCCCCATCGGATTGGACGTGAAATGCGCCATCGGACCCCATAGGTGCGTGAAGTCCTGGCCGGGAAAGTTGTGCTGAATGCGCTCGACCATCCCGGACCACCCGCCGGCCTCGATGAGTCCGAGAATGGGAATGAGCATGGCGCCAAACCAAATGAGGAAGAACTGGACGACTTCGTTAAAGATAGCGGAAAACAGCCCTCCCAGGGTCACATACAGGCCGACCGTAATCGAGGAAACCCAAATGCTGACGTTGAGGTTCCAGCCCAGCATCACTTTCATCACCAGCGCCATGGAGAACATGTTGACACCGGACATCAGGATGGTCATGAAGGCAAAGGAAACGGCGCTCAGCGCGCTGGTTGGCTCACCAAAACGCAATTGCAGGTAGCCGGGCACGGAGTGAGTCTTGGAGATGTAATAGAAGGGCATCATGACGATCCCCAGAAAAACCATGGCGGGGATGGCGCCGATCCAGTACCAGTGAGCGGCCAGAATGCCGTACTGGTAAGCCGAGCCTGCCCAGCCCATCAGTTCCAGCGTGCCCAGGTTGGCTGAAACGAAGCTCAGCCCCGCCACCCACGCCGTCATCTTACGGCCTGCCAGGAAGAAGTCCTCGCCCGTGGTGGTGTACTTCTTAAGGTAGAAGCCGATGGCCAGGACCATGGCGAAGTAGATGACGATAATGACAAAGTCCACGGCGTGAGGCGCCATGATTCGCGCCGAGGGGTCAGACAGCAGAGCGAGGGGAGGTAGGCTCATGGGACTGCCGATTTGGCGATTGTCGATTGACGATTTCAAGGCCGCGCGCGGAACACCGGCAAGCGAAAATCGGCAATCGAGAATCGGCAATTCAGCGGCGTGAGGCTCTGAATGCGAGCGCGCTCATGAACAAGCCGAAAACCAGCATCGCCACGCCCCACCACATGTCGATGTTCAGCCGGACTACGTTCTCGGCAATGGCAGGATCTGACACGGGACTGGCAGGGTCGGCCACGACACCATAAATCGCCAGGACGAGGCCGTAAATGGTTAGGATGATCCCGATCGGAAAGCGAATGTCCAAACCCATCTTTTTTTCACCAGAAGATGATATTCAACACCACGCAGAGCGCGAGGATACCAAGGGCGAGAATACCCGGTCGCTCATACCACGGAAGATCCTGGTTCCTCGGCTTGGGAGTCAAGGAGTAGACAAGCCCCACCAGCTCCTCTTCCTTTCGGGGATCAGTGAATAGAGTCACGACGACGGTCACCACAATGCAGACGGAGAAAGCCCAGATCGCCTGGTAAAAATTCGCCGCCATATCACTGGGGTAGGAAATCACATGGTAATGGTAAAGGGCATAGTGGGTGGCCGCGGCGAGAATCCCGCAAAGCAATCCCCAGAAGCCGGAATGCGCGCTGGTGCGCTTCCAGAACATCCCCAGCAGGAAGGTGCCGAACAGCGGCGCGTTAAAAAACGCGAAGAGAAGCTGGACATAATCCATCAGGTTGTTGAACCTCAAGACGATGAAGGCGGTTCCGATTCCCACCGCAACAGCGAAAACCGTTGCGAAGCGGCCCATCTTCAGATAATGCTCGTCCGGCTGGCCCGGGTTCACGTGCGTCTGGTAGATGTCGAAAGTCCAGACGGTGTTGAAGGCCGTAACGTTTCCAGCCATGCCCGACATGAAGCCGGCCATCAGTGCCGTTAGTCCGATGCCTAGCAGGCCCGAAGGATAAAACTGGCCTAGCATGGCCGGTAGGGCGTTGTCGTATCGGCCGTCGAGGTATTTCGTGAGCGTGGGATCGAGCGCAATCGCCACCAGGCCGGGAAGAATGATCATCAGCGGAAAGAACATCTTCGGGACCGCGGCAATCAGCGGTGTACGCTGCGCGGCAGCCATGTCCTTCGCCGCCAGGCCGCGCTGGATCACCAGGAAGTCGGTACACCAATAGCCAAAGGAGAGCACAAAGCCCAGCCCGAAGATGGTGGCAAACCAGTTGACTCCCATGGGGTTCTCGGTGGCATGCCAGATGTTAGCCCACGTATGGGCATACCCGGGGTTGGGCAGTCGCGCATTGAGTCCTGCAAATCCGCCTACGGCCTTTAGTCCCAAGATCGCCAAAGGGAGGAACCCGAACACGATGAGAAAGAATTGGAGCACTTCGTTGTAGATCGAAGAAGTCAACCCCCCGAGATAAATATAGACTGCCACCACCACGGCCGATGCGACCACGCTGCCGCTGAACGGCCAGTGCAGCAGGCGCTGGAAAAGGATGGCCATGGCATAAAGGTCGATTCCCGAAACAAGCAGCGTCATGGTTGCGAAGCATAGGGCATTGAGCGTCCGCGTCTTCTCGTCGTAGCGCTTGCGTAGATACTCGGGTACACTGCGAACCTTACTGCCGTAATAGAAAGGCATCATGAAAACGCCGACGAAGCACATGGCGGGCATGGCAGCGAGCCAATAGAACTGGTTTACGAACATCCCATACTTGGCAGCGTTGGCAGCGTGGCCCATGACCTCGAGGGCGCCGAGGTTGGCTGACATAAACGCCAGTCCGGTAATCCAACCGGGGATCGAGCGTCCCGAGAGGAAGAAATCTTCGCTGGTCTTCATCCGTCCTCGCAGGGCAAAGCCAATCCCCAGGACGAACACGAAGTAGATGACGATGAGAAAATAATCGACAAAATGTGGATGCATAGACCCTTTCTGTGACGCGCTTTCATATCACAGGCGGACTCAAAAGTAAACGAAAGATAGCGTACAATAGAATCGGGAAGGAGGGTGGAAATGAGCAACGTAGCTGAAAAACTGGCCACACAGAACGGCGCCGAGCTGGACGCCGTCGAGCTGCGGGAGTGGCTCGATTCCCTGGACTACGTGATGCAGGCGGGCGGACCCGAAAAGGTGGAGCGCCTTCTGCGTCAACTGCGGATTCACGCCCAGCGTGACGGCGTCACCTTGCCTTACAAGGCCAACACGCCTTACATCAACACCATCAGCGTCGAGCAGCAACCGCCCTTTCCCGGTTCGACGGAGGTGGAGCGGCGCATCAAGAGTTTGGTGCGCTGGAACGCCATGGCCATGGTGGTGCGGGCTAACCGCCTGGAAAGCGGCATCGGCGGGCACATCTCTACTTACGCCTCAGCGGCGACTCTCTACGAAGTCGGGTTCAATCACTTTTTCCGGGGCCGCAACGAGAATCAGGCAGGCGATATCGTCTACTTCCAAGGACACGCTTCACCTGGCATCTACGCACGCGCGTTCTTGGAGGGGCGCCTGCCGGTCGAGAAACTCGAAGATTTCCGCAGGGAACTGAAGCCCGGCGGTGGCCTTTCTTCTTATCCCCACCCCTGGCTAATGCCAGAGTTCTGGGAGTTCCCTACCGTCTCGATGGGTCTTGGTCCCATCATGGCCATCTACCAAGCTCGTTTCAACCGCTACTTGGAAGACCGCGGCTTGAAGCAGACCAATGGATACAAGGTGTGGGCCTTCTTGGGTGACGGAGAGACCGATGAGCCAGAGACGCTGGGGGCCATCAGTCTGGCGTCGCGCGAGAAGCTGGACAACCTGATCTTCGTCATCAACTGCAACCTGCAGCGGCTCGACGGGCCGGTGCGTGGCAACGGCAGGATCATCGACGAATTAGAGGCGGTCTTCCGCGGCGCCGGGTGGAACGTCATCAAGGTGATCTGGGGAAGCGACTGGGATCCCTTATTAGCGAAGGACCGGGACGGTACCTTGGTGAAGCGCATGGGCGAGGTGGTGGATGGCGAGTACCAGAAGTATACCGTCGAACCCGGCGATTATCTGCGCAAGAATTTCTTTGGCGCTTACCCGCAACTACTCGATATGGTTAAGCACCTGTCGGATGATCAGCTTCAGAAGCTGAGGCTGGGAGGCCATGATCCCAAGAAGGTTTACGCCGCTTACCAGGCCGCAGTGGAGCAACAAGGCTCGCCCACCGTGATCCTGGCCAGAACCATCAAGGGCTACGGCCTCGGTGAAGCCGGTGAGGGCAGGAACATCACCCACCAACAGAAGAAGCTGAACGAGGATGAGGTGCGGGAGTTTCGAAGCCGCTTTGGCGTTCCTCTCTCTGACGAAGATGTAGTGGAGGCTCCGTTCTACAAACTCCCCGACGACAATCCCGACATGATCTATCTCCACCAACGCCGCCGGGAGTTAGGAGGTTACCTTCCGGCGCGAACGGCCAGCAGTCCGCCACTGAAGTGGAGCGGTGGTGAGGAGGTGTTCCGGGAGTTCTACGAGGGCACGGAAGGGCGCGAGGCCTCCACCACGATGGCTTTCGTGCGCATGCTCTCGAAGATGCTTCGCGACAAAGAAATCGGCAGGTTGATCGTTCCCATCGTTCCGGATGAGGCGCGCACCTTCGGCATGGAAGCGCTTTTCCGCCAGGTGGGCATCTACTCCCACGTGGGCCAGCTTTACGAGCCGGTTGACCGCGACACGCTGCTTTACTACAAAGAAGCCAAAGACGGCCAGATTCTGGAGGAAGGGATTACTGAGGCGGGCTCCCTATGCTCGTTTATCGCCGCCGGCACCGCCTACGCGACGCACGGCGTCAACACTATTCCGTTCTTCATCTTCTATTCGATGTTTGGGCTCCAAAGAATTGGGGACCTGATCTGGGCGGCGGCGGACAGTCGCGCTCGCGGGTTCCTGCTGGGAGGAACCGCTGGCCGAACCACACTGGCCGGGGAGGGTCTGCAGCATCAGGACGGCAACAGCCACCTTCTGGCCTACACGGTGCCGAACCTTTTGGCTTACGACCCGGCCTTCGCTTACGAAATTGCAGTGATCATCGAAGACGGCATCCGGAGGATGTGCCAGGCGCAGGAAAGCTTATTCTATTATCTGACGGTTACCAACGAGCCCTATGCTATGCCGCCCATGCCGGAGGGCGCCAGGGAAGGTATACTCAAGGGCATGTACAAGTTCAAGGCTGCGGAGAATACCAGAGCCAGGCGCCAAGCACAGCTTCTGGGGAGCGGGGCCATCCTGAAGGAGACACTCAAGGCGCAGAAGATCCTCGAAGAAAAGTATGACGTCGCCGCGGACGTGTGGAGTGTAACGAGTTATAAGGAGCTGTACAACGAGGGGCACGATGCGGAGCGATGGAACATGCTTCATCCCACTCAAGCACCCAGGGTGCCCTACGTCACCTCCTGCCTGGCGAACACACCGGGGGTCCTCGTGGCCGCCAGCGATTATGTCAAGGCGCTGCCGGACTCCATCGCGCGCTGGTGCCCTCGGCCGATCGTCACCCTTGGGACGGACGGTTTTGGCAGAAGCGATAGCCGGCGAGCGTTGCGCGACTTCTTCGAGGTGGACGCGCGGTTCATCGCCCTGGCCGCCCTCGCCGCCCTGGCGGCGGAAAAGAAGGTGCGACCCCAGGTGGTCGAGAAAGCGATCAAAGACCTAGACATTAATCCCAACAAGGTCAATCCCAGGATCTCGTAGCGCCTGGGAGCGCGGGCGGCAAGCGGAGATAGCGTTGATGACCACTGAATTCAGACTTCCCGAGCTCGGCGAGAACGTTGAGGCTGGTGACCTGCTGAAGGTGCTGGTTTCGGTGGGCGACATCATCAACCGGGACCAGCCCGTGCTCGAGCTCGAAACCGACAAGGCCACCGTCGAGGTGCCCTCGCCCGTCTATGGCAGGATCAGGGAAATCCACGTCAAGGAAGGCGAGAAGGTCAAGGTCGGGCAATTAATCCTGACGGTGGAAGACGGCGCTCAGGGCTTGGCCGTAGCAAGAGAAGAGAAGCCGGAGGCTTCAAGGTTTGCGCCAGCCACCCCAGGGCCGGTATTGGTCGAGATGCCGAAGCCTGAGGTCATGCCTTCTGTCTCCGCCGCGACCCCCGTTGGAGCCTTTGGGGAGCCAGGCGGAACACCTTCATCTCTCGAACAATTGTTCG
>Ga0310914_10001010_pt1 | contig 17631 bp, 12 predicted proteins | sample GREbulkMGAN108_FD_203450 | JGI IMG/M metagenome (GOLD analysis project Ga0310914, IMG submission 203450) | Lab enrichment of tropical soil microbial communities from Luquillo Experimental Forest, Puerto Rico - GRE.bulkMG.AN108 | ecosystem: Environmental > Terrestrial > Soil > Tropical forest >... | reverse complement strand
CGCTTTCGTGATGTCGTACCCCCGGCAAATGGGAGCGGCGCTGCGTCGGATTGCCAGAGTTTCGGCCTGGATTGTCCGTTTCTCCCGCTACGGCCGCAGCCCGGACACTGGATCCCGCTCGTGGTTCTCAACGGCACCTCGGAAGCCGTCGGTCGCCGGATACTGACGACGCCGCTGGCGATGACCTATACGCCACGGGAAAAGTGCCCGACGGCCGTCACGGCCGGACCCTGTCCGTTGTTCGTGGAAGCCGACAGCTTTCATCAACTGCTGCAAACGAAGGTCGCGCCCGGGCGCTTGAGCGATCGATTGGGTACGTTCGGGCGGTATCTGTACGGCGGCGCGGAAAACAACGATATTCGCTTGAGCACGGCCGCGCTCAACTCGGCCCGCTTCCCCCTGATTTCTCCGCCAGGGTCGATCCGCAATCAGGACTATAGGCTCGTCGATCGCATCGTGGACGGCGGCTATTTCGAGAACTACGGCACGCTTACCGCCAAAGAATTGGCTTTGGCCGTGCACGCGATCGCCCCTCAACTCAAGCCACTTGTGATCGTGATCTCGAATGATCCCGCCGATCAGCTTGACCCCGCTGACGACGTTCCCGGCGATCAGCAGGTCCTGCCACGCCCGACTGCCGCCGCGGGAGAGCCGCTCACCGAAGTCACCGCTCCGATCACGACCATCGTCAGTGTCCGGACGGCGCACGGCGTGCAGGCCGTCGACGAATTGCGCACCGCGCTGCACGCTTCCATTCCGGAGTGCAGCAGACTTGTGATCCAGTTGCGCATCTCGCCCGACGGCGACAAACCTCTGTCCATGAGCTGGTGGGAGTCGCCGTTGGTGCAGCGCCGAAACCATCGCCAGACCGAAGGCAGTCAGAATTCCGCAAACGGATCAGAGCACAATCAGAATCTTCCGCATCTGAAGGCCATCTGGCAGGAAATACAGTCATCGAGTTGCAGACCGCCAAATTGAAGTCCCGGCTGGGCGGTCGATTTGAGAAAATGCGGTTCGCCGCGCGCGCGGCATTTTCCTTCCAGCGAGCTTGCGACGTCATCACGTGGACGCGCCGGCTGGCGCGCGAATGCCGTAGGGCGCCGCCCATGTCAGCCCGGCCAGAGTGGAGGTCGCAGGCTTGTATTCGCAGCCGACCCAGCCGTCATATCCGAGGCTATCAATGAGGTCGAAGAGGTAGGGATAGTTTATCTCGCCCAGGTGCGGCTCGTTCCGGCCGGGAACGCTCGCGATCTGCAAGTGCTTGATGAGACCGATCGTCTGCCGCAACGTCTCGGCAAGATTCCCGTCGGTGAGTTGCATATGATAGACATCGAGATGCAGAAAGAGATTGGGGTGATCTACTTTCTCGATGATCCTGAGCGCGTCGCGCGTATGGTTGAGAAAGAATCCACGCATGCCGTAAGTGGTGTAAGTCTCGCCGCCGCGGATCAGATCGCGTCCGCCGTTGATCGGCTCAATCACGGCCCTGATGCCATGTTCTCCCAGGCGGCCTGCTGCATATCTCAGGTTTTCGACGAAAACCTGCTCGGCTCCCGCGCGGTCGGTTCCTTCGGGCAAAACCCCGGCGATCGTGTGCACGGTGTCGCAGCGGAGCGTTTGGCAATAGGATATTGCCGCATCGAGCTCGCGTCGAAATTCCTGCTGCCGCCCCGGCACCGCGGCGAGGCCACGTTCTCCCGCAGCCCAATTGCCCGGCTTCGTATCGATCAGCACCATGGCGAGATCGTAGCGGCGAAGTAGCGCAGCCAACACATCCGCCGGCCAATCGTAGGGCACCTGAAATTCGACGCCTCTGAACCCGACCCTTGCAGCAAGCTCGAATCGATCGAGAAAGGGCACTTCGTTGAACAAGTAGTGGAGGTTCGCAGCAAACCTGGGCATCTTCGTTTTCACTCCGGTCTTGGGCGTCGCGGAATGGAGCCTATCATGGTCGCGGCAAGAATCCGCGCAACGCGCCAGATTCCATTTTGGTAGCTCCGATGATTTTGACCGAAGACCGGCCAGCCAGGACACGCAGCTCGCTTCCGCCGTCAATATCGTCGATTCCGAGACGCCCGGCGTGACACACAAAATTTAAGCATCATTCGCATTCTAAAATGGAATGCTTGCTTCCTTCCCGATCCATTGGCAGTGCGAACTCAGTGTGTTTGAGTTGCTTGATTCACGACACGAGGTGTCCTTCGCAAGGCACTGAGCGCTCGGTGGATTGATTCAGCAGCGATCAACTGGGAGCCGCCGCGTTGAGCGTCCCGCCACCGGGCGAGAGCCGTGAAAGGCTCGGCTTCCTTGCGTCGGGCGGGTTTGTTTGTCTTGCGTCCGTGCGTGACGTCTATCTCGGTGGTTTCTTCCAGAGGGTCAACCCGCTTCTGGTCGCGCTTCTCGCGTTCAGCCTGTGTACCGTGCTGTTCTCGCCCGCGGTGTTTGCCTGTCACCGCAAGAACGCCATTCTGCCGCGCCAAATCAGCAAACTGATATGGCTCAACGTCACGACGGCGGCCGCCTGGCTCACGTTTCTTTTTGCTTTGAAACTTATCGAGCCGCTGATGGTACAGATCCTCTATTCAGGCATAGGCCCGTTGTCGGTTGTTTGGATAGAGAGGAATTTCGCAGCCGCTGACTGCAATCATTCTCTGACGCGCGCCGAGCGACGGGCATTCCTCGCTCTCCTTGCAACCCTCATCCTGTCGGCTGCGATAGTTCTGCTCGGGCTGTCGGGGACGGTCGGCGAATCCTTCGGCAACGCCGTCCTCGGCGTTCTCTTCGCATCAAGCGGAGGTGTTTTGATTTCAATCAGCACGATGCAGTGCCGGAAATTGAACGAGGCTGGTGTCACGCCGGCTGCACTCCTCTCACTTCGGTTTCCTGCCACAGCTCTGACCGCGGCGGCCATGATGTCAATCACTTCGAGCCCTGCCGGGGCGCTCTCCGGCCTCGATCCGATGATGGCGATGACAGTGCTTCTCATCATCGTGCCCAGTTACGTGAATCTGGTCGCCATCTCGCTTGCCTCACCGCTCACGGTTCGCGTTGTTCTTGCCGCCGGACCGGTCCTGATCTTCTTCTGGGAGATGGTGGAGGGGCGCCTGGCGGCCTCGCCATATTCATTCCTGGCTGCCGTTTCGTATGCGCTCACCACGCTTTTTGCGGTGGTCGCCCGGGAGCGCGCCGTCCGCAATTGAGCCTCGCCGGCGGGCTCTGCGGTCTCGTCATCGGCTCCTGTGCGCACTGGAACCCAGGGGATCGTTTCAAGGGATCATTTTGCGGATAAATGCGTTTCATCAAGGGTTGTGTCGCTCACTGTTGAAAGGGAGGAGTTCATGCCGAGGAAGGAGACCGTCAGAAAAGCCATGCAGGACAAGCGCGCGGGCAAATCGCCGAGCACGCAGGCCGGCGAGTTCGTGCACGAAGAAATAGACAAGATTCGTCGTGGCGAGCACGGCGCACGATCGCCGCAGCAAGCCATCGCGATCGGCCTCTCCGAAGCGCGCCGTGCCGGCGTCGATCTTCCGCCGCCACGGAAGGGGAAGGCCAAGTCGCGTACCCGGCGAAGCGCCAAATACGCCTATGAAGCGGGCCAGGGCCGGCGCAAGACGCGGCGACGGCCGCGCGTTTCGCGCGCAGTCAAACAGGTGCTGAAGCACGAGCCGCGGAGCTCCGCCTCACGACGTGCGCTGTCGCAACAAGCCAAGCGCGCAGCCAGCCGACGCAGCGCCGCCTCGCGTTCAGCCGCCGCCCGCAAGGCCGTACGGACCAAAGGTGCCAAGGCTCGCTCGGCTGCCGCCAAGAAGGCCGCACGTACGAGAGCGCGTCGGAAACGTGCCTGATTTGCGCGTCGGTTCGGCGCGCCCTGTTCTCGATCTCGCCGGCGATTCAGCAGCGATGACGCAGTCCGTCCCGTCCGACATAGGTGCCGGTAGCCGGATCGTATGACCGGTAGCGCATGCAACTGACGGAAGAGGGCGCGGGTCCGATCACGACCTGTGACGGATAGGGCAAGGGCGAGCGGTAGGAATTACCTGCGATGATGCCTGCCGCACCGAGCCAGGCAGTTGTCGGATCGACGGTGTAATTCCCCGGGAAGAATCCATTGTTGGGAACGTCGCGATCGTCGTTGCGATTATCGTAGAACCAGCCGCTGGTGTTGCCGTAGCGGAGCGGACGAACGCCGAGGTCTTGCGCTTGCGACGCCTCCGCGCCGAACAGCGCGATCAGGGCGGCGCCGACGAGGTGTGCCGTGATCCTTTGGGCTTTCCGTTTCGTCACGGCCTGATCGTCCCCCAATCGCCTTTCCATCCCGTCAGCCTTCCGCGCCGAAACTGCAGATAGAGCCCGTCGCTGCGGCTCGCCAGCGCCGCGCCCTTGACGTTCGGCAGCGCAAGCAAAAGCTCGTCGCCGGGTCTGCCGCGCACATAGTATAGTCCAACGCCAAGCGCCTGCGAGGCCTGTTCGGGAGTCATGCCGAACGCAAGCGGGATGTTCGGCGGCGTCAACGTGACGAACTGGGCATGCGCTGCGCCCAGCGAGACGCCGGCCGACAGCAGCAAGGCCGCTATCGTTGTCAGCACGGGCTTTCTGCTCGCTTTCCGCATCCTCCCTCACTCCACCGATGCCAGCGTCCCGGCCGGCGTCCAGCCGCCGCCGAGCGCCTGGAACAGGCTGCTTGCGGCTTGAAGCTTCGACAGGCGGACCAGCACCAGGTTGTTTTGCGCCGTAAACAGCGTCTGCTCCGCCTGCAGCACGGTAATCAGATTGATGGTGCCGCCGGTCAACTGCTTTTCCGCGACGTCGAAAGCCTGCTGCGAGGCGTCGACGACCTGCTGCTGCAGGCGTTCCTGCAACGTGAATTGCTGCAAGGCGATGAGCGCCTTCTCGACGTCGGCAAAGGCGGACAGCACCGCTTTGCGATAGGCCTGCAGGTTCTGCAGTTGCACGCCCTTGGCCTGCTTCAACTGGCTCTCGAGCAGGAAGCCGTCGAAGATCGGCTGGGTCAGGCTTGCGGTCAGCGTGTAGAACCAGGCGCCCGGCGTGAACAGCGACGCAAGCGCCGCGCTCTGAAATCCGGTCGTGCCCGTGAGCGCGATCTGCGGAAAAAACGCAGCGCGCGCGGACTCGACGCTGAAACTCGAGGAGGCGAGCTGCGACTCGGCCTGGCGGACGTCCGGCCTCTGGTAAAGCAATTCCGACGGCAGGCCCGGAGTGACCCGCGGCACCACGATCTGGCGCGTCGTGCCGCCGTGAACGGTGAAGTTTGGCGCTGCGCGACCGACCAGAAGCGCAAGTGCAGCGATGTTTTGCCTGAGCGTGACCTCGAGCGGGGGAATTGCGGCGCGCTGGGTCGCGGCCAGCGCCTCCTGCTGCGACACGTCGAGCTGCGAGGCCGTACCGCCGTTGAACTGCTTTCTGACGAGATTGAGGATGCGCTCCGCCGCTGCCAGGTTCTGGCGGGTGACGCGCAACTCGTCCTGCGCGGCGAGAACCTGGAAATAGGTATTGGCGACGGTGACCATCGTCGTCAGTGTGACAACCTCGCGATTATATCTCGAGACCGTCGCGTTTTCCTCCGCCGCATAGAGCGCCGCGCGATTCTTGCCCCAGAAGTCGAGCATGTAGCTCGCGGTCAATCCGGTCTGGAAAGTATTGAAGGTCGTCCCGCCGAAGCCGTTGCCGCTGGCGACGGTATTGGCGCTGCTCTGCTTCTGTCGTTCGGCGCTCGCATTTCCCGTCAGCGTCGGGAGCAGGGCCGCGCCCGACACCCCGACCAGGGCATCGGCCTGGACGATCTGGGCGATGGACACGGCGATATCGAGGTTGTGAAGCTGGGCCGCCTCCATCAACGCGGTGAGCTCGGCGGAACGGAAGCCGCGCCACCAGTCCAGGGCCGGAACGGCGGCGTCCGCATCGCCCTTGCGTGCCGCGCGATAGGCCTCGGGCACTTCAAGATTGAGTTCGGGGCGTTCCGTGCCGAGGATGCAGCCCGAGAGCGGCGCGCTCATCGCAAGCGCAAGCAGCGCGCCGGCCGAGCGGCGCCGGGCGCCCGCGCGCGCAACATCGATCCGGATACGGCTCCGGATTCGCTCGAGAAACGGGAGTGGACCGGCGCCTGCCATCTATTCGCCCGGTTGCAGAGAAGGCCCGGGCGTATGAGGTGCTGAGTCGCCCCTAAAACGTTGGCTCCAGAGACGAAATCTGTCCAGATACAAATAGATCACAGGTGTGGAATAAAGCGTCAGCGCCTGGCTCAGAATCAAGCCTCCGACAATGGAGATGCCGAGCGGCTGGCGAAGCTCCCCGCCGTCGCCCATGCCGAGGGCGAGCGGAAGGGCCCCGAGCATCGCCGCCATGGTCGTCATCATGATCGGCCGGAAGCGGAGCAGGCAGGCTTCGCGGATCGCTTCGAGCGAACTGAGCCCCCGCTTGCGCTCTGCTTCAAGCGCAAAATCGATCATCATGATCGCGTTCTTCTTCACGATGCCGATCAGGAGAATGACGCCGATCAGCGCCATGATGCTGAACTCGGTCTTGAACGCCATCAGCGCCAGCAGCGCGCCGACACCTGCGGAGGGCAGCGTCGACAGGATGGTGAGCGGGTGAATGTAACTCTCGTAGAGCACGCCGAGCACGATGTAGATCGTGATCAGCGCCGCGAGAATGAGGTAGGGCTGGTTGGCCAGCGAATCCTGAAACACCTTCGCCGTACCCTGATAAGAGCCGCGGATCGTCGCCGGCACGCCGAGCTTGTTCATGGTGGCGTCGATGGTGGCGATCGCCGTGCTCAGCGAGACGTTGGGCGGCAGGTTGAAGGAGATCGTGGTCGCCACCAGGAGCCCCTGATGGTTCACTGCAAGCGGGGTCGCGCCCCGCGTGAAATGGGCCACCGCCGACAGCGGGATCATCGTCTCCTGCTTGGTCGAGACGGCCGAGCCCGTCGACGCCACGCCCTTGCCGGTCTGGCCGATCGAGTTGGTCGCGAGGTTGCGCGCGGCCTGCGCGTTCGCGGCGGCCAGGGCGGTCGACGTGCTCGACGAGACCACGGTGCCTGCCACTGCATTGGTCGATTGCGATCCGCCGACCGAGGCGCCGGAGGTCGAGACATAGACGTCTTTCAGCGTCTCCGGATTCTGCCAGTATCGCGGGGCCACCTCCATGATGACATGATACTGGTTGCGCGCGACATAGATGGTCGAGACCTGGCGCTGGCCGAACGCGTCGTAGAGCGTGTTGTCTATCTGGCTCACGGTGACGCCGAGCCGCGCAGCCGCGTCGCGATCGATCGTGACGTCGGATTCCAGCCCCCTGTTCTGCTGGTCGCTGTTGACGTCGGCAAGATCGGGTTCGTGCTGCAGCGCGGCCGCAATCTTCGGCGCCCATTCGTTGAGCTCCTCGAATGTCGGTCCCTGCAGGGTGTATTGATATTGCGCGTTGCTGGCGCGGCCGCCAGCCCGAATATCCTGCACCGCCTGCAGGAAGAGGGTCGCACCCGGAACGACCGCCATCTCGCGTCGAAGCCGTGCAATCACCGCGTCTGCCGAAATATGGCGCTCACCGAGCGGGACCAGCGAAACGAACAAGAATCCGGAATTGGTCTGGGCGCCGCCGGTGAAGCCAACGACGGTTTCGACCGCGGGGTCCTTCTTGATGATGCTGACGAACTGCGAGAGCTTCTGCTGCATGAGCTGGAACGAGATGGCCTGGTCGGCCTGGATAGAGCCGATGATCCGTCCGGTGTCCTGCTGCGGGAAGAAACCCTTCGGGATCACGACATACAGGTAAACGTTCAGGCCGATGGCGGCGAAGAAGATCAACACGATGCTGAAGGGATGCTCCAGCGCGCTCGTCAGCGTGCTCCGATAGAAACCAAGCATCGCCTCGAAAAAGCGTTCGCTCACGCGGTACAACCGACCATGGCTTCCCGTTTCCTGGCGCAGCAGCACCGCGCACATCATCGGCGTGGTCGCCAGCGAAATCGCAAGCGAAATCATGATCGAGATCGAGATCACCATCGCGAATTCGCGGAACAGGCGACCGATAATGCCGGACATCAGCAAGATCGGGATAAAGACGGCGATCAGTGAAATGCTCATCGAGAGCACGGTGAAGCCGACCTCGTTCGCGCCCTTGAGCGCCGCGTTCAGCGGCGACATTCCTTCCTCGATGTAGCGGGTGACGTTTTCCAGTACGACGATCGCGTCGTCGACGACGAAGCCCGTCGCCACCGTCAGCGCCATCAGCGACAGGTTGTCGAGGCTGTAGCCGACCAGATACATCGCACCGAAAGTCGCAACCAGCGAGACCGAGACAGCGACGACGGGGATCAGGGTCGCGCGCAGGTTTCGGAGGAACGCGAATACCACGATGATCACGAGCAGCACGGCAAGCACCAGCGTGCGCTCGACGTCGCGCAGCGAGGTGCGAATGGTGGTCGAGCGGTCGACGGCAAGGCCGATGTCGATGGCTGGCGAGATCGATGCCCGGAGTACCGGCATCAGCGCCTTCACCGCGTCGACGGTCGAGATGATGTTCGCACCGGGCTGCCGGTAGAGGATGATCAGCACCGCCGGCTTGCCATTGGAAAGCCCGGCATTGCGCAGGTTCTCGACCCCGTCGATGACTTCGCCAACGTCGCTTAGATGGACTGCTGCGCCGTTTCGATAGGCGATGATGAGGTGTTTGTAGTCCTCCGCCTTGTTGGCCTGGTCATTGGCGTAAATCTGATAGCGCTGGTCGCCCACATCGATGCCGCCCTTCGGGCTGTGCGCATTGGCGCTTGACAGCGCGGCGCGAACGTCTTCGAGACCGATGCCGTATTTGTAGAGCGCCTGCGGAATGAGGTCCACGCGCACCGCCGGCAACGAGCTGCCGCTGACCCCGACCTCGCCGATACCTTCGACTTGTGACAGCTTTTGCGCCAAAACGGTCGATGCTGCATCGTAAACTTCGCCGCGGGTCGCGGTGTCGGAGGTCAGCGTCAGGACCAGGATCGGGGCGTCGGCCGGGTTGACCTTGCGGTAGGTCGGATTGGTCCTGAGGCTGGTCGGCAGGTCGGCGCGGGCCGCGTTGATCGCAGCCTGCACGTCGCGCGCGGCCCCGTCGATGTTGCGGTTCAAGCCGAACTGCAGGGTGATGCGCGCCTGTCCCACCGAGCTTGAAGACGTCATCTCGGTGACATCGGCGATCTGCCCGAGATGGCGCTCGAGGGGGCTTGCCACAGTGGTGGCGACGTCCTCGGGGCTTGCGCCGGGCAGGGTCGCCTGCACCGAAATGGTCGGGAAATCGACCTGCGGCAAGGGCGAGACGGGCAGCTTGAAGAACGCGACCGCGCCGGCTGCCGCAAGCCCGAACGTCAACAGGGTCGTGGCGACCGGCCGGCGGATGAAGGGGCTTGACGGATTCATGACCTAACCTGTCCCGCTCGGCTGGTTCGCGCCTTCCGCGCCGCCGGAGAAGCGTATGGCGAGCCGGTCGAACCAGAGATAGATCACCGGCGTCGTGAACAAGGTCAGCAACTGGCTGAGCAGGAGGCCGCCGACGATGGAGATGCCGAGCGGATGCCGCAGCTCGGAGCCCGCGCCCGTGCCGACCATCAGCGGCAGCGCGCCGAGCACCGCGGCCATGGTCGTCATGATGATCGGCCGGAAGCGCAGCAGGCAGGCCTGGTAAATCGCTTCGCGCGGCGACTTGCCCTCGTTGCGCTCGGCGTCGAGCGCGAAGTCGATCATCATGATCGCGTTCTTTTTCACGATGCCGATCAGGAGAATGATGCCGATGATCGCCACGATGGTCAGGTCGTCGCCGGCCATCATCAAGGCCAGGAGGGCGCCGATTCCGGCCGACGGCAGCGTGGAGAGAATCGTTACGGGATGGATGAAGCTCTCATAGAGCACGCCCAGCACGATGTAGACGGTGACGATCGCGGCGAGGATCAGGAAGAGCTGGTTGGAGAGCGAGGACTGAAACGCAAGCGCCGCACCCTGGAAGCTCGTGATCACGCCAAGCGGCTGGCCGATGTCGATTTGCGCCTGCTTGATCGCGGTGACGGCTTCGCCGAGGGAAGCGCCGGGTGCGAGATTGAACGACACGGTCGCCGACGGAAACTGGCCGAGATGCGAGACCTGCAGCGGGGCCGTCTCCTCGCGCATCTTGGCCATCACGGCCAGCGGCACCGGCGTCGAGCCGACCGACGAGGGCAGATAGATGTCTCGCAGCGACTGCAGCGAGTTCTGCAACGCCGGATCCGCCTCGAGGATGACGCGATACTGGTTGGAGTTGGTGAAGATGGTCGACACGATGCGCTGGCCATAGGAATCGTAGAGCGCATTGTCGATGGTGGCCGGGGTGATACCGAAGCGTGCCGCCTGGTCGCGGTCGATCTCGACGAAAACGGACAACCCCTGCGCCGAGATGTCGCTTGCCACCTCGCCGAATTGCGGCAGCGTCCTGAGCTTGTCGACCAGTTTCGGCGCCCACTCGGCAAGCTGGGCCGGATCGGCATCCTGCAGGATGAATTGATATTGCGTGCGGCTGACCGTGCCTTCGATGGTCAGATCCTGCACCGGCTGCATATAAAGCGTAATGCCGGTCAGCGGCGCGGCGGCTTCCTTGATCCGCTGCATGATGGCGGAAATGTCGGATTTCCGCTCGTCATGCGGCCTCAGGTTGATCAGGATGCGTCCGCTGTTGAGCGTCGTGTTGGTTCCATCCACGCCGATGAACGATGAGAGGCTCTCGACGTCGGGATCCTTCAGGATGGTGCTTGCGAGCAACTGCTGCCGTTCCGCCATCGCGGCGTAGGAGACCGATTGCGGCGCCTCCGAGATCGCCTGGATGACGCCGGTATCCTGCAGCGGGAAGAATCCCTTCGGGATCACCACGTAAAGCACCGCGGTCAGGACGAAGGTGGCGAGCGCAATCAGCAGCACGAAGGTCTGGCGATCCAGCACCCAGTCGAGCATCGTGCCGTAGATTTCGATGACTTTTTCGAACCCGACCCGGCTCCAGCGCTGGAACGCGGTCTCGTGCTCCTCGGATTCGGGTTTCAGAAGCTTGGCGCACGCCATCGGCACCAGCGTCAGCGACACCACGGCGGAGATCAGGATGGTGACCGCCAGCGTGATCGCGAACTCGCGAAACAGCCGGCCGACGACGTCACCCATGAACAGAAGCGGAATCAGCACCGCGATCAGCGAGATCGTCAGCGAGATGATGGTGAAGCCGATCTGCTCGGAGCCGCGCAGCGCGGCCTGCAGCGGCGACTCGCCTTCCTCGATGTAGCGGGAGATGTTCTCGATCACCACGATGGCGTCGTCGACCACGAACCCGGTCGCGATCGTCAGCGCCATCAGCGACAAATTGTTGAGGCTGAAGCCGAACAGATACATCGCGCCCAGCGTGCCGACCAGCGACAGCGGCACCGAGAGGCTCGGGATCAGCGTTGCGCGCGCACTGCGCAGGAATACGAAGATCACCAGCACCACCAGGATGACGGCGAGCGACAGCTCGTATTCGACGTCCCGCACCGAGGCGCGGATGGTGACGGTGCGGTCGGTCAGGATGGCAAGATCGATCGCAGCGGGGAGGGTGGCCTGCAATTGCGGCAGCAGTGCCTTGATGCCTTCGACCACCGAAATGACGTTGGCGCCCGGTTGCCGCTGGATGTTGAGGATGATCGCCGGCGTTTCGTTCATCCAGGCCCCGAGCTTGTCGTTCTGGGCGCCGTCGACGACGTCGCCGACGTCGCTCAGGCGGACCGGCGAACCGTTCTTGTAGGCGACGATCAGGGATCGATAGTCGCTGGCGTTGCGGATCTGGTCGTTGGCGTTGATCGTGTAGGAGCGCATCGCGCCGTCGAAGTTTCCCTTCGGCGTGTTGACATTGGCGGTGCTGAGCGTGGTGCGCAGGTCGTCGATGTTCAACCCGTAGGCCGCGAGCTTGCGGATATCGGCGCGAATGCGAACCGCCGGCCGCTGTCCGCCGCTGATGCTGACAAGGCCGACGCCGGGCAGTTGGGAGATTTTTTGCGCCAGGCGCGTATCGACAAAATCCTCGACCTGCGTCAGCGGCATGGTTTTCGAGGTCAGGCCAAGCGTCAGGATCGGGGCGTCTGCCGGGTTCACCTTGGCGTAGATCGGCGGGGCCGGCAGGTCCGACGGCAACAAATTGCCGGCGGCGTTGATTGCGGCCTGCACCTCCTGCTCGGCGACGTCGAGCGAGATGGACAGGCCGAATTGAAGCGTGATGACGGAGGCGCCCGCCGAGCTCACCGAGCTCATCTGGTTCAGGTTCGGCATCTGGCCGAATTGCACCTCGAGCGGCGCGGTGACCGAAGACGTCATCACGTCGGGACTGGCGCCCGGATAGAAGGTCTGGACCTGGATGGTCGGGTAATCCACCTCGGGCAGGGCGGCGACAGGAAGGAAGCGGAATGCCAGCATGCCCGACAGCATGATGGCGATCATCAGCAGGGTGGTTGCCACGGGCCGTAGAATGAACGGCTGCGACGGGTTCATTGCTGTTGTCCGCTGTCCGAACGCCGCTTCTTGCCGCCGCCTGGTGCGCCGGGAATGGGGCCGCCCGCCTTGCCTGGACCGGCGCTCTGCGGGCCTGTCGGATTGCTCGCGTCGGCCTCCGATCGCACGATGATCTTCGCGCCGTCCCTGAGCTTGTCGGCCCCGTCGATCACGACGCGGTCGCCCGGCTGCAGCCCCGAAAGGACCTCGACGCGGTCACCGTCGGTCACCCCCAACTTGACCGGGCGCACCGATACGGTGCTGTCGTCATTGACGAGATAGACGAACGTGCCGGGCACGCCGCGCTGCACGCCGGCAGTCGACATCGTCACCACGTCCTTGTGCGTGTCGAGCAGCAGGCGCACATTGACGAATTGATTGGGAAACAGCGCCTTGTTCTCGTTCGGAAACTGGGCGCGCAGCTTGATGGTCCCCGTGGTCGGATCGATCTGGCTGTCGAAAGTCTGCAGGGTGCCGTCGGCGATCTTGTTGGCGCCGCTGCGGTCGTAGGCCGCAGCCGGCAGCACGGCGCCCGCCTGCAGGCGCTTGGAGATCGCCTGAAGATTGTCCTCGGGCACCGTGAACAGGACGCTGATCGGCAGGATCTGCGTGATCACCACAAGGCCGTTGGCGTCGCCCGGCGTGACGTAGTTGCCCTGATCGACCAGACGCAGGCCGACGCGGCCATCGAGCGGAGAGACGATGCGGCAGTAGGCCAGGTTCACCTCGGCCGCCCGCACCATGGCGCGGTCGGCTTCGACGGTGCCTTGGTCCTGGGCGACAAGCGCAACCTGGGTGTCGAGCGTCTGGCGCGGCACGGCATTCTGCGCAGCGAGGCCCTGATAGCGCTGGAGATCGACCTGCGCCCCTTTCAACAACGCTTCGTCGCGCGCGAGCTGTCCACGCTGTTGCGCGAGCGCGGCCTCGTAGGGCCGTGAATCGATTTCGGCGAGCAGGTCGCCCTTCCTGACCTCGTCGCCTTCCTTGAAGACGACCTTGATCAAATAGCCGCTGATCTGCGTGCGAACGGTGACGGTAGCAAGCGACGTCACCGTTCCCAGCGCATTGAGGCTGATCCCGATATCGCCCTTGCCGATCGTCTCCGGCACGATCGACATCGGCGCGTTGCCAAATCGGCCACCGCCGCCGCCGGACGGCTGCGACGTTCCCTGCTGGCGCGCCCACCAGACGATGCCGGCGACCACGAGCAGCGCCAGGAAGGAAGTCAGCACAAACCGACCGCGCGACCGGGGTTGTTTAGGCGCAGTCTCCCTGGAGGGAACTTGCGACGGCGGCGGTTTCAGCGGTCGATCCATGAATCCTGTCAGACCCGGCTCGGAAAGAGGAGAAATTGCGCCGGCATAGTTTACTGCTTCCGATACCGCCGGAACATTCCCAAGGGGACATTTTCACCGTTTTGGTGCGAGGTTGTCGCATTAATATTCGGAAAGAATTGCGCTTTTCGCGATTGTGTGACCCGGGCCGCGCAAGCCGCCCCGGCGCGTTTTGATCGATTCCCGTCACGCACACCATCACGCGCGTCCTGTCCTTTCGCGTGAGACGGACGAATCATGGTCCAGACCGGACAAAGTGCCGCGCGTGCGACGCCGCTACCGCGGCCGAAGTCACCCGGAGCGTCACGGAATCCGGCTCTTACAGATTGATCACGCCGCGCCGTGCCGCGTGCGCGACCGCGTCCGTGCGGCCGGTGGCATCGAGCTTGTCCAGGATCGAGCCGACGTGGAATTTGGCGGTGTGCACGGAGATGCCGAGCTGCTTGGCGATGGCCTTGTTGGAGGCGCCTTCCGCCATCAGCGCGAGCACGTCGAGCTCGCGCGGAGTAAGGTCCAGCGTGGAGGAATTTGTGTCGCGCGACACGATTGCGACATCGGCAGCCTCGCCGGGTGCGGCCAGGCGCAATCCGGCGATGCCGCCCAAGAGCGACGCCAGCCGGTCGGCGAGGGCGGGATCGTCGATCTCGATCCTGATCGCGATCGTCGGCGAAGTCTCTTCACTCACGCCTCCGGCCTTTCGCCGATCGTAAGCTTGAAGGTCTTGGGTTCGCCGGCACGCTGGACCGCCACGTCCACGACGGAACCGACGCTTTCGGGGCCAAGCGCCCGTAGCAGCGCGCGCACGCCGGACAGCTTTTCATTGTTCCATGACACGATCACGTCACCCTGCCTGATGCCGGCGCTCGCCGACGGGCCGGCCTTGTCCACGCTCATCACCATGGCGCCTAGGCCGTCGTCAAGCTTGACCGGCTGCAGGCCGAGTCCGAGATAGCCGCGCGCGACGCGGCCGTGGGTTTCGAGCTTGCCGGCGACGCGCTCGATCGTCGCGGAAGGAATGACGAGCACGCGGCGCGGACCCAATACCGCCATGCCGAACGCTCCGCCGGAGGGGTCCAGCGCCAGCCCACCCTGGCGGCCGTGCGACAGGCGAACGTCGAGTTCGACTCTTGCGTCGATCTCTCCGCCGCGCAGGCTGCGCCAGCGCTCGCCGACCAGCGACACGGCTCCAAGCGCAGCGGCAGGCAACCCGTTCTCCGCGGCGACCACGACGGCGAGCGATCCGAGTTGTGGCAGGCGCGTCGACAATTTTAATGGCGCAAGTCCGCTTGTGTCGACCCGGAGCAACGCAACGTCGGTCGTGTGATCGCGGCCCGCGATGCTGGCCGGGCGCATCGTTCCATCGGCAAGCCTGACAGAGATTTCGCCTTCCTCGGCGAGGGCCTCGTCCGCGGTTACGACAAGCCCGCCTTTCCAGACGAAGCCGGAAGCGCGCAGGCGACGCGATTGCACGGAGACGATGGAAGGTCGCGCCCTCGCCACGACATCGGCGAGCGCGGAGGACAAGGAAGACAGAATGGAGGAATCGGTCATGGGTAACTCCCGTCAGGCTTGACGCTAGTCTGGAACTTCGCATGCGTTTGCGTAACTGCCCGGATGACCGGGGCGCAGGTGTCGCTGCACCCGGGAGCTCTCACCGTTCAACAAAGCGTGTGCAGCGGATGCGTATTTCTTGACAGGGCGGCAGCCGCCCGGTTCCCTTCGAGAACTCGGGGCCTGGATTGCACACGCAACCGGTTTGCGACATTCGATCGGCATGCGCGAAAACGCTCAAATCATCAGAAGGCGCGATCTGCTCTCGCTGATTGGAGCGATGGCCGGCAGCAGCGCGATGTATCACGCCATGACCAGCCTCGGTTTTGCGGCGGAATCCCGTTACGCAGGCCCGATCAGGCTCGAAGGCGATCCCAAAGGTGCGTCCGTCCTGATCCTGGGCGCGGGATTGGCCGGCATGACGGCGGCACTCGAGCTGCGAAACGCCGGCTACAAGGTCAAGGTGCTCGAGTTCAACGCGCGCCCCGGCGGCCGCAACTGGACCTTGCGGGGTGGCGACCGCTTTACCGAGCTCGGGGGGTTCACGCAGACCTGCGAGTTCGAAGACGGCCTCTACATCAATCCCGGCCCGTGGCGAATTCCCTATCACCACCGCGCGCTGCTCGACTACTGCAAGCGACTGAACGTCGCGCTCGAACCCTTCATCCAGCTCAATCACAACGCTTACCTGCATTCGTCGCGTGCATTCGGCGGCAGCCCGCAGCGCATCCGCGCGGTGCAGGCCGATTTTCGCGGCCAGATTTCGGAATTGCTGGCGAAAACGACAAAGCAGGGCAAGCTGGACGAAGCCGTGACCAGGGAGGATCAGGAGATCCTGTTGCAGGCGCTGAGATCCTGGGGCGCGCTCGACAGCAACCATAATTACAATGCCAGCCTCATCTCGGCGGAATCGCGCGGCTATACAAGGGCGCCGGGCGGCGGGCTTGCGGCCGCGCCCACGCCAAGCGATCCCGTTGCGCTGTCGGACATCCTGAAATCGCGGCTCTGGCGATACCTGCAGAACTTCGCGACCTACAATTTCCAGACCACGATGTTCCAGCCGGTGGGTGGCATGGACATGATCGGACGAGCATTTGCGAAGCAGTTGCCGGACATCATCCGCTGCAATGCCAGGGTCACCGGCATTCGACAGAACGAGCGCGGCGTCACCGTCAGCTATGTCGATACGGCAAGTCCGGCGGCCCCGCTAACCGCGACCGCCGATTGGTGCGTGTGCACCATTCCGCTGTCGATCCTGAGCCAGCTTCCGCTGCAGGTCGGCGCAACCATGAAGGCCGCGATCGATGCCGTGCCCTATGCCGGCGCGGTCAAGATCGGATTGCAGTTCAAGCGGCGGTTCTGGGAGGAGGACGAGGCGATCTATGGCGGCATCAGCTATACCGACCTGCCGATCCGCCAGATCGCCTATCCCAACACCGGTTTCAACCGCAGCAGTCGCGGCGTACTTTTAGGCGCCTACATGTTCGAGGGCGCCAACGCCTATGAGTTCACCGCGATGCCGCCGGCGGAGCGAGTTGCGGCCGCGGTCGACTTTGGTTCGGCCATTCATCCGCAATACAAGAGCGAATTCGAGACCGGCATCGCGGTCGCCTGGCATCGCGTGCCGTTTACGCTCGGGTGCAGCGGCGACTGGTCGGATGAGGCGCGTGCAGAGCATTACCGCAACCTGTGCCAGATCGACGGGCGTATCGTGCTGGCCGGCGAGCATGCTTCCGCGTTGCCGGCGTGGCAGGAAGGCGCAATCCTGTCCGCGCTCGATGCGATCGGCCGCCTGCACGAGCGCGTGGTGAGGACGTGATGGGTCGGCAGGCATGTCGCGTGTTGGTATTTGCTGCGTGTTGCGCGCTGCTACAGCCGGTGGCGTTCGCGCAGGATACCGCGAAAGGTCGCACTCTTTCGTTCGGCTACCGGTTCGTGCAAACGAGCGGCGAAGAGCTCTTTGCCAACATTTGCCAGGGCTGCCACATGCCTGATGGCGCGGGGGCAACGGGGGCGGGCAGCTATCCCCCGCTGGCCGTCAACCCCAACCTGGAGTCGGGCGCATACCCGATCTCCCTCGTCCTGAACGGCCGCCGGGCGATGCCGCCCTTCGGCGACAGGCTGAGCGACGAACAGATTGCAGCCGTCGTCAATTATATACGGACGCATTTCGGCAATGACTATCGCGACCGGGTGACGGCGCGTGACGTACAGGATGCGCG
>Ga0310914_10001002_pt1 | contig 17681 bp, 15 predicted proteins | sample GREbulkMGAN108_FD_203450 | JGI IMG/M metagenome (GOLD analysis project Ga0310914, IMG submission 203450) | Lab enrichment of tropical soil microbial communities from Luquillo Experimental Forest, Puerto Rico - GRE.bulkMG.AN108 | ecosystem: Environmental > Terrestrial > Soil > Tropical forest >... | reverse complement strand
CCACAACGTTCTGGCCACGGCCAGCGGGAATAATCCCCATATCCATCCTTCTGAACCCAACTACATTTGGGCCGAGGCTGGCACCAATTTCGGCGTGCTCAACGACGCTGATCCCTTTGTCCCTCAACCTCCCAACAATCAAATCAATAATCAGGACAATCAGCTTCATCTTGTGCGTCTGTTGACCGACGCCAAAAGGACTTGGCGGTCTTATCAGGAAGACATTGACTTGACTATGGTCGGTGGCCAACTGACCAATGTTGTCCTGCCGCAGGATCAGTGGACGGTTCCGCTCGACAGCTTCTCCGGAAACTTTGTCTGCGAAGACGATAAGCCTCTTGCTTCCTGCGTCAATCAGTTCAACGGCTCGACGCAGTTTAACTACGCCGCGAAGCACAATCCCCAGGTGTTCTTCACAGACAGCAACGGCGGCGACGATACCACGCCGTTCAATCCGTTGTCCCACAACTATGCTCCCTTGCAGCAGTTGTTTGTTGATCTGGCCAACAATAGCGTGGCCGACTACAACTGGATTACTCCCAATCAGTACAACGACATGCACAGCACGCTTACGGGGGGCTTCTCGGGCCTGACGGGAGACGCGGCCAACATCCGCCAGGGCGACAACTTCCTGAGCATTGTAGTTCCCGCGATCATGGCGTCCCGCGCCTATCAGGATCGCGGCGCGATCATCATCTGGTGGGACGAGACCGAACAGGATGGGGTGGCGAATGACAACGCGGACGACTTCAATCACACCATTGGCGAGATCGTGATTTCACCCCTGGCTCACCCCAACGTGAACGGCAAGCCGTTTGCCAGCTCGGTCCTTCTCTCGCACTCGTCTGATCTGCGCACCATGCAGAAAATCTTCCATGTGACCAGGCCGCTCCTCCTGGGCGACGCGGTAGACGCTAACGATCTTTCCGACTTGTTCGCTAAAGGGGCGATTCCGCGCGACAACGACAATAAGAAGTCATTCTAGCGCCCAAGTGTGCCGTACCGTACCACGTACCACCTACCCGGTACGGTACGGCCCGTTACGGCCACCTCGGGAAATGGCCGTACTGGTGGCCCGTACCGCGTGGTACGGCCTACTTGTGCCTGTGCCGCAGCAACTTTTGGGCAACCGTACCAAGTGGCTGCCTCGGCATCGAGCAAGGCGTTCAACGTTTCCTCCACGGTCCCCCGCACCACCCGGTCGAGGTGGCTCTTGATCCGCTCATCGTCAATCGTGATGACGTTGTTCAGCAGACTCGGTGTATCGTCTGACATGGCGGCTCCCTCTTGCTGGCCTGGTTGCGTTTAGCCACCTCCAGTTCAGCCAGATTCGGGGCCGCCAGCCCTACTCAATTGTGCGAAAGATTCCGTACCTCATCTATGGGATGAGCGAAGCCGGAATTTTGGCTGCTCCTGTCCGCGGGTGAGGGTCCTCAGCTTCTCCCCGACGCACCCGACGCCTTGGAATCGTCCGTACCTCCGGGGATGACGTCGAAGGTGATCGGCGCCGCAGGTTGCGGCGGCGCCATGCCCTAGGCGGCCGATGGAATTGGCTTCCTGGCTTCGTCCCCCGTCGCCTGCGTCCGATTGCCGGGCCCATCGATGCCAAACTCGGGGCGCGCTGCGCCCTTGCGCGGCAAGCCGAGGATCAGCCTCGCTTCGGCCGGCGTCGCAGGCTCATAACCCATCTCGCGCACAAGACGGACGGCGCGCTGGGTCAGCTTTTGATTCGTGGTAAGCTCGCCTGGGCTGTAATAAAGATTGTCCTCGAGACCGACGCGAACGTGACCACCGAGCAGCAGAGCGTTCATCGCGCATGGGAGCTGAGCAGGACCGATGCCGCTGACGCCGAAAATGCTTCCTTTGGGCAGGAGATCGACCATCGATTGGAGGATGCGCGGCGAATACGGCATAGCATTCTGAAAGCTGCGATGCACGCCCAGCACGATGTTGACGTAAAACGGCTCCTCGTCGAAGCCGGCGGTGGTCAGGCTGGCCACGTCCTGGACGATGTGGGTTGGGCTGAAGACTTCCCATTCGGGCTTGATGCCACGCTTCTTCATCTCCGCGGCCAGGAATTTCGAACGTTCAGGCGAAGTGTTCATGACGATCTCTTTACCGCCATGGCTGGCGACGATCGTCGTAGCATCGAGGGTGCACATCTCTGCGCCCGCATCCATGCCCTTGAGACGCTCCTCCCAGAGGAGCTCCCAATAGCCATCGCCAGCCTCTCGGATCATGTCGCCGTGGACACCGCCGCCAGTGGAATTGTTGATGATGATGTCGCACTTGGCACGAATGCGCGTATTGATATCGCGATAGATGACCGGATCGCACGTTGCGCCGTCGTCGGGCCGCCGCGCGTGCACGGCGACCACACTGGCACCGGCGTTGTAACAGTCGTAGGTGTCGCGCGCGATCTCGGCTGGCTGGGTCGGCAGATACCGGCTCTGCTGTTTGAACGCTACGCCGCCAGTCGGAGCGATTGTGATGATGACCTTGTTCTTGCTCATTTGGACTTCCTCTTATGGGCTCTCGGGTTTGGAAAAGCTGGGGGGCCTTACGGCAACACCGCCTGCGACGGCTCAATTGCGTGAGCAACGGCTTGAGCCTGTGCTCGTGGTTACCGCTGCACGTCTGCGCAGCTCGAAGCGTTGAAGCTTCCCGGTCTCCGTGCGCGGCACGCTGCTGACGTATTCGATCGCACGCGGATATTTGTAGGGCGCGATCGTCGCCTTGACATGATCCTGGAGCGCGCGCGTCAGCGCGGCATCGCCGGCATAGGGAGGCCGCAGCACCACGTAGGCCCTCACGATTTGGCCGCGCTTCTCGTCGGGTGCGCCGACGACGCCGCATTCGGCGACCGCTGGATGCGTGAGCAGGGCGGCTTCGACTTCCGGCCCGGCGATGTTGTAGCCGGCTGAAATGATCATGTCGTCTGAACGCGCCTGGTACCAGAAGTAACCTTCGTCATCCATGACGTACGTGTCGCCGGTCACATTCCAGCCGTTCTGGACGTATTTTCGTTGCCGTGGGTCAGCGAGATAGCGGCAGCCGGTTGGCCCCCGCACCGCTAGCCGGCCGATGGTTCCGGGCGGCACCTCGCGTCCCTCGCCGTCCACAACGCGCGCTTCATAGCCGGGAATGACCTTGCCGGTCGCCCCTGCGCGAACATCCTCATCGGGTGATCCGATGAAGATGTGCAGCATTTCGGTCGAGCCGATCCCATCCATGATCGTCAGGCCGGTGGCCTCGCGCCATGCCTCGAAGGTCGCCTCGGGCAAGGTCTCGCCGGCGGATACGCACTTGCGCAGCGACGAGACATCGTGGTTGGCGAGCATCGGCAGCAAGGCTCGGTACGCGGTCGGCGCGGTAAACAGCACGGTCGCGCGCCACTTCGAGATCGCCGGCAGCAACTCTTCGGGCGATGCCTTTTCGAGCAGAATCGAGGACGCGCCTACTCGCAGCGGAAACAGCACCAGTCCGCCGAGGCCGAACACGAAAGCGATTGGCGGCGAGCCGATGAACCGATCTTCAGCGGTCGGCCGCAATACGTGGCGGGCGTAGGTGTCGCAAACTGCGAGCAAATCGCGGTGAAAATGCATAGTTCCCTTGGGCTCGCCGGTCGTGCCTGATGTGAAGCCGATCAAGCACACGTCGTCATTCGCCGTGTCGCAGGCCGCGAAGCTCTCGTAGCCCGGCTGCATCATCAATGTTTCGAGGGAGTCGGACGCGCCGCTGCCCCAATAGGCCACACGTGCAAGATTCGGCGCCAGCGATCTCGCCTTCTCGAGCTCGTCAGCGAGCCGCACGTCGCACAGCGCGAGCGCGATTTTCGCCTTCGTGATCGGATACGCAAGCTCGCGGGCACGCAACAGCGGCATGGTGCCGACCGCCACCCCGCCGGCCTTGATGACCGCCAGATACGCGGCAACCATCATCGGGCTGTTGGGCGCGCGCAGCAGCACGCGATTTCCCGGCACCATCCCGAGGTCGCGGCTGAGCACATTGGCGATGCGGTTCACGCGCTCGGCGAGTTGCCGATAGGTCAGGCTCTCGGTCGCCGACATAAGGCACGGGCGCTCGCCATGTCCCGCTTCGACCTTGCGATCGAGCAGCTCCACCGTGGCATTGAGGCGCTCCGGATAATTGAGCCCCGGTAGATCGCACAAGAAGTCGGGCCATTCCTGGCGCGGAGGCAGATTGTCGCGCGCAAAACTATCCACGTGTGCCGAGGGAACCATTGGATGTGCTCCTGCGGGAGCAAATCTTGCCTTCGGGCACCGCGCCTGGAGTGTTAGACTCTCACTTACGGTTGAGGCGTCGAGCATCAGGCTGACTTCGGCGCCGCGCGATCCGCGATGAGAGCCGTCGAGGACGTGCCCGCCGCTCGCGGGGTTGTCCTCGACCGCCGTGTCGATTGGGTTGTCGATCGTATTGAGCATTGATTCTCTCCTTCTCTCACTGCTGCGCGGTTTCTCGCGTAGAGCGCCTATCCGGCCGCGACCGGCTTGGCGATGATCGGTGCGGACGCGTAGAGCCAAGCCTTGGCGAGCATGGCGGCGCCGGCGACGAAGGCTGGAATGGCTGCGACGCTGAACACAGTGGCCAAATCCCAGCCGAACGAGAGCAGGAATCCTCCGACCGTCGAGCCCAGCACTGAGCCGATGCGGCCGAACGCATTGGCCCAGCTCACGCCGGTGGCACGGCTCGCAGTCGGATAGTACGTGGCTGCTAGAGCGTTGACACCGACCTGAGCGCCGGCAGCGCCGAAGCCTGCGCCGAAAATCGCGAAGACGAGCAGTCTGGGTGACCCCGTCGCGCTTCCAAGCAAGACCACAAAGACGCCGGCGAGCACATAGGACACGGCGAGCACCAGGCGAGGATCGAAGCGATCCATCAGCCGGCCGATCACGATTGCGCCCACCGTGCCGCCGGTCGCGAGCGTTGCCGCCATGAGAGAGGCGTTGGCGAGCGAGAAACCCGCGTTCGTGATCACCAGCGGCAGCCAGCTCGACAGCAGGTAGAACACCAGCAGGCTCATGAAGAAAGTGAGCCAGATGAGCAGCGTTCCCGTTGCGAGCCCTTTCTCGAAGAGCTGCAACATGGGCGAGCCCTTCGGCTGGCGCACGCCGGAAAAGATCGCATCTTGCAGGTCGGCCTCCGGTGCTACGCGTTGCAACACTGCGGCGATCATCTCAGAGCGTGCGCCCTTCAGTGTCAGGTAGCGCGCTGACTCCGGGAGCAGGGCCCACAGCACTGGGGCCAGCGCAATCGGCAGTATGCCGCCCAGCACCAACAGACCTTTCCAGCCATAGGCGGTAACGACGTGCGACCCTAGAAGGCCAGCGGCAGCCGAACCGGAGGTGAAACCACAGAACATGAGCGTCACCAGCGACGAGCGCTCACGCTCCGGACAGAATTCCGAGGTGAGAGTAATTGCGGCTGGCATGGCGCCGCCGAGGCCGAGCCCGGTGACGAAGCGCAGCACTGTCAGCATCTCGATCGAGGCGGAGAAGGCGCACGCGATGCTCGCGAGGCCGAAGAACAGCGTTGTCGCAACGAGGACGGCCTTGCGCCCGATTTTGTCGGCCATCGGGCCGAAAATAAAGGCGCCGATCATCAGACCGAACAGTCCGCTGCCGAACAGTGGGGCAAGCTGCGCCGGCGTCAGGCTCCATTGCATCTTGAGCGCCGGGGCGACAAAGCCGACCGCGGCCGTGTCGAAACCGTCGATCGCTACGACCGCGAAGCAAAGCGCGATTACGAGCTTCTGGAAGCGCGATAGGGTATGCGAGTTAATAAAGTTCTGGACATCTATTGTGTGTTTCGTGGACATGCGAAGTTCTCCTTGTTTGATTTTGTGGTGCTGATGATTAGTCCGATCTCACCCACAAGGCGTCGTCGGGCCTCAGGCTGCCTCGCGTTCCACACGATCTGGGAGCGGTCGATCAAGGCGTGGCCAGGGGCTTTGATCCGGCCCCCGAGGGTCTCGACGAGGCCGGCCAGCGCGCGGTTGTTGGGAGCGAAGATGAATTCCGCCCACTGCATGCCGCGGTCAAACGCCACCGCCAGAGCTCGGGCGACGAGCCGCTGCCCCAGGCCACACCGCCGGAACGGCGGATCGATTGACACTGCGACCTCCACGGTGTGCGGCGAGTCGATCGGGTGCGCCTCGGCCAGTCCGACCATGCGGTCGCTGGGGTCGAAGGCGCCCATGAGAACCGTAGAGGACGGATCGATCCTGCGTACGTATGCGGCGATCGCCGCGTCGGGACGGTAGCAGAGAAAGCGGGCGCGCCGATCCAACGGCCCGAGCTGGACCAGGTGGCGTTCAACAGCGGGCAGGTCGCTTGCGCCGAGCTGGCGCATACGAAGCCCGGCGAGTCCGACTGCAGTTTGTCCCGCCGGGATCGTTGCAGCTGCCGCTTCGGGAGGCCCTCGGATGTCGAGGCGCTCATCAAGCGCGATGGCGGTCATGGCACTATTCTCCTTGCGCGCCGGCTGGCGCTTGATAGCCTGTTGCCTCAATAGGGGTCCTTAATTTCCAGCTCAGGGAGCGATCTCACGTCCACCTGACGGTGAAGCCCATCGATTGAGATCATCACGGGCTGCGGCGCGGCCACCGCCAGCGTGTCAGGTGTGAACGACTTGATCGCCAAGGCGGCGCCCAGCGCCGTCAACATCATCACTGCAGCGAGAAGAACGCGTGTTCTCATGGAAACCTCCTGTTTGCTGACCTAAGAAATGACGTCGCCGCGCTACAGAAGGATTTCAGCTGGCGGGAATTGCGTTACGTCCGTAACTCGCTTGGCGCATGACAGGATCGCAGGCCAGCGTCAGGGGGAGGGTCCGCGTCGGTTGGCTTCCGGCGGAGCTCAAGTTGCGCGCGCATTCGATTATTCCAGCATCGAACAGCGCGCGACGCCTCGCGAGTCGGGCATCATGGCAGTCACGCTGCGGAAACTCGTGGTTTGGCGTCCGACGAGAATGTCGCGGCACTACAAAAGAATCTCAGCTGTAAAGAATCGCGCTACGTTCGTAACGAGCGGGCGCTTGGTTTGCGCTGCGACGAATCAAAAGTACTTGGCCCGGAGATCGACGGTTGACCGCACACCGAGATTGTCGAAATTGGAAGCCAGCCATTGATCGGCACGTTGGCGACCGATGTCATGAAGATGCAGCAGAAAATCCCAATCACAATTTAATCTGCTGGAGCCCGGAAATTCTCTGATCACGTCCTCGGCATCGATCAAGTGCATCAGCATTCGCTTTCCACCGGCCACTCTACCGTCGTCGATAAGCTTGGTTATCAACGCCAGGGAGCGCATCTCTCCCATGAAAGAGGAATTGAGGCTGATTTCCTGCATCCGATTTATAATTTCATACGAGGTCGTCGGAAGGTCCGGTCGCTCGGTCGGCGTGAGATGAACCATGATGACGTCGGGAGCCTCGCATCTGTAAATCACCGGAAAAATCGCAGGATTTCCGGCGAACCCGCCGTCCCAAAAATGCTCGCCGTCGATCTCAACAGCACGCGTCAGGAGCGGCAGGCATGCCGACGCAAGCACGTGGTCAAGCTGAAGTTCATCACCTTTGAAGATTTTCGGCTTGCCGGTCCGCGCGTTGGTCGCACAGAGAAATAGCTTCACTACCGGTTGCTCGCGCAGCCGTGCGAAATCGACAATCTCCTCAAGCAGGTTCTTGAGCGGATTGTAGTCGAACGGATTGAGCTGATAGGGCGACGCAAAACAACTAAGCGCCCCCATCAAGAGGTAACCGGGCGAATGTTCGAGACCGAAATTGCCATTCATCTTGTCAATCAAAGATGGTTGGAAGACGCCATGCGATGCAGCGGCGGATATCCTTTGCCAGAAATTCCTGAGCGCGCTCCTCGCCTCTTCATTACCACCGGTTGCCAAACCATGGGCGACTAGGACGGCATTGACTGCGCCGGCGCTCGTCGCAGTGATGCCCTCGATGGTCAACCGTTTTTCCTCGAGTAGTCGATCGAGCACACCCCATGTGAATGCGCCGTGGCTACCTCCCCCTTGGAGCGCCAAGTTGACCACCTTCTCCCTTCCAGTTTTGCCCGGCTTAGGCCGGGACGGGACGCGGCGTTCCAATTTAAGGGACTGCGTAAGCGTTCCGTGCATCTCGGTCTCCTCTTGCAACTCTGGCCTTGGGTCCCATCGATGTTGCGTTTGTCGCCGTCAGTTGCGAACCGTCTTCGGCGCCCGCTTCTCGCGGAATGATTTGAGCCGCGCCTTGGCCTCGTCGCTGTGCCGCACAATGGCGGCAATCAGCGCTTCAGTCAGGTAGCCGGCGGCGGAGTCGGATTGTGCGATCCGCGGCAATGCGTGGGTAATAGCGAAATTGGAGATGGGCGAGTTGCTGGCTATGCGCTTGGCGATCTCGATACCCTTTGCAAGTCCGGCGCCAGGTGGGACGAGATAGTGCGAGATCCCAATGGCCTGACCTTCTTCGGCCTCATAGATACGTCCGGTAAGCATCATGTCCATCATCCGCGCCGTACCGATGAGCCGCGGCAGGCGCACAGCGCCGCCGCCACCGACAAAAATGCCGCGGCTTCCCACGCGCCAAGAGGCAGGCTGCATCCGATTCGAGCTCCGGCAGAATCGGGAATCCCCGACGGAGTTTGCCGTCGTCTCAGAGTGGCTGAATGATCAAGCCGTCCAGGTTCACGTCGGTGCCTTCTACACCCAGCACGCGTTGGTTCGTCGGCATCGCCTTCGCGGCCATCGGCATCGGGGCGCTGGTGATCTTTGGGTTCAGCGTGCCCGGCTACATCGCCCTCCTCAATTGACGTTGACATGACATTCTTCCTTCGAGGTTCATCGAATTGCGATCGGACGCGTCAGCAAATGATCCCAGGCTTTCAGAGAGGGCCGCTGGACCCGACCGTGAAACACAGGACCAACTCCAGCCCGGCGCCGGCCAGGAGTAATGCGATCGCAATCCACTTGGTAACGGCTTGAGCGCGGCTTAGTGTTTGCGACGGCGTAGCGAACTTGCGGACCGAGCGGAGCGCTGGCGGGGGCGCGTCGATCGCGCCACCCATGGTCGAGAGGACATAGGCTTCGATTTCAAGCGCACGCAGACGAGTCATTTCAGGTCTCCTGTTGGATTTGCGCGTCTCGGGCGCGCTCTTCATCTCTGGCGAAGCGGTTCGGCAGGGTTCTCTCCAAGGCGGATTGCCCGCGTCATCGAGGCCCATCTGCCGCCAAGTGCAGGCCAATCGCCCCTCTGCCGTGTGCCCCCATCGGCACACCAATGGTCGTCGCGAGGGCTTCGTCGATGCGGGTTCGGCGGTCTGGTTCAGTGTTCGCGAGTCGAGAGCGATGCTTTCGATGTATCGGGGATCGAACATCACGGCGTTCATGGCGCGGTTCTCCTCATTCGTGCCTGTCCGCACGATGGCGATGCCGCGCTACTGAAGAATTTCAGCATCGGGAAATTGCGTTACGTTCGTAACGCTGCTGGGCACTGGCTGACCGTGCGCGAAGACAAACGGCAAGCTTGGCTCTCACGGAGTGGATGCAGGATTTCGGCAAACGGCTCTGCCGCCGTCGTACGGTGACACTGCGTTGATCACGAACAAGATCTTCATTTTGAATCATTCCTTTGTTGGCATTCGACTTGCGCCGACGCCCATTTTTGACCAGCGATGCCAAGAACTGAGCTCGTCCTGCCGGGACCTGCAGTTTCGCGATGAACATGAACCGCCCAGCTGAGCGCGTCGTTGTCGTTAAGCTGGCGACGTCGACGCGAACGGGCGGATGAGCGGCGCTACAGAAGCGTTTCAGCAATGGGGAATCGCGTTACGATCGTAACGTGGCGGATCAATTGCCGAGTGAGCGCAGGGACCGCGCCAGAGCCGCCGCCAGCTCGGTGCTGACTAGGGGCCGGGGCAGGACTTCGGAAATACCGGCTTCCCCTAATTCATCGACGCTCACGCCGATTGTGGAAGCGCTGGCAAGCAGTATGGGGTGTCGCGGCATCAGCCCATGAAGGACCCATGCAACGTGGAGACTATTCACATCAGCCGCTATGTGACCGATCACCACTGCATCGAACCGATCAGGCGCCGAACGACATGCCGCTATCGCATCGTCAGCGCGCTCGAACCCAACCGGCTCGTACCCGAGCGCCGCCAGCATCTCTTCGTCGCGCAGCAGGCGTTCGCTCTCGACGATCAGCACCGTCTCGCCGCGCCCGAGCGGCAACGCTCTTGTAGGCGCAGCGGCGACGTCAGCCAAGGCAGGCAGCCACGCCTCGAAGCGGCTGCCGTGTCCGGGTTTGCTCTGCACGTTCATCGCACCGTCATGGTCACGAACGATTTCGTGCACGGTCGCAAGGCCAAGCCCGGTTCCGGCCTTGCGTGTCGTGAAGAACGGCTCAAACAATCTTTGTGCTACACCTTCGTCGAAACCGCGTCCCGTGTCGGCAACCGAAAGACACACGAAGCGTCCTGGCGCCAGCTCGCCGTGGCTCAACGCGAGAGGAACAGCCACGTCCTTCGACTCCCCAGTGACCTGGATGGATCCGCCGTCCTCCATCGCCTGCGCCGCGTTGGTGCACAAATTGAGGATGACCTGCTGCAGCTGCGCCGGTTCTCCGGAAAGAACAATGTCAGCGGGAACGTCCGCGACGATGAGCTCAACGCTCGCAGGCAGCGACCCGCGGAGCAATGACGCGGCTTCCTCGAACAACGTACGCACCCGCACTGACTGGACGCGGGTGTCACGGCGCCGCCCAAACGTGAGGATGTTGTCGATCAGATCGCGCCCGCGCTCGGCGGCCCGTCGTATTTCGTCGATGTGCCCCGCCGACTTGCTTCCCGGCGCGAGTTGTGGCTCGACCATCTCCGAATAACCCAGAATAGCTCCGATAATGTTATTGAAGTTGTGCGCAATCCCGCTAGCCAGGGATCCGATCATCTGCATACGCCGCGCCCGTTCCAGTCGTGTTGCGAGCGTTGCTCGGTCGCGCTCAAGGAACTCGCGCTCAATCGCATTGACCATTGCGTCGCCGGCAAGGCGTACTACGGGCAGGGGGAATATCTTGTCCCATGCCGGCTGGAAGGTATCGAACCCCATCACGCCTTGTACCCGGCCGGGTCGTATCAACGGCGCGCAGGCCCAGCCGCGGACACCGGCGGCTTCGAGGGTCTTCTTGGCCTTGCCAGGCGGCAGGGCGGTGACGTCGGGCACGGTGAGGATATCAGTCCCGGCAGAGCCTAGCTTTCGGAACAGCGCGAGCGCCTGCACCGGCCAATCCGGCGGATACTTCGCTCCTTCCGCGCACCAGGCATGTACGCGGGCAGGGCTCCCCTCGATCACCACATAGGCGCGTTCGGTGCCAATCGCTCGCGCAAGCTCGGCAAGAACCGTGTCCAGCAGCGCCGCGGTTTCTGCCGGCGAGCAATTGATCAGGCGCGTCGAGTTCTCGGCGATGACATGTTCGAATGCCGCCCGCTGTCGTAGCGCAAGGGCGCGAACACGCAGCCGCAGACCGAGACGCACGAGCACGACGACCAACAGCAGCGAAGTGAGGTAAAGCAAAAGCCGATAGCGCTGGGCCATCGCTTCGAGGGCCGCCTGACGATTAGCGAACAACGTGCGGGTCGCTTCCAAAGCTTCCCGGCTCGGAACTGAGACGAGCGATCTGAGGGTTGCGTCGACCGAAGGCAACAGGCCTTGCAACAAACGCGCATGCGCAAGCAGCGCCCGTGCGGCTTCCGCGGCCGGGCCAGCCGCGGCCTTTTGCGCATCAAATCGGTCGATTTGCTCCTGGAGAGCCGCCACCGTCCCCGATGACGTGTCGCGCGCCAGATGGAGGATCGCCGCCGCCAATGCGCCGGCTTGAGGACCGAGCGCTGCATCCCTGGCGCCGAACACCGAATCGGTGCTCAGCAGGCCAACATAGGACAACGAATTCTGCAAAAGCGCATTGCTGGTCTTGAAGCTCTCGGTCAAGTCCTCATGTTGCGCGACCGTCGCGGCCAGACGGTCGACTGGTCCGACATCGAGGCTCTCTCTCTCCGCATGGGATCGCAGCCGAGCGACCGCGCCCTCCATCGCTTCGATTGCCGTGCCAACGCTATCGTAATCGCGCAGGAGGCCTGCGCGCGCCTGCAGGACGTCGCGATGGAGCGACGCCTCCGCGAGCGCGAAGTCATCGAAAGCCTGAAGCGTCGCCTCATAGGCCGGTGCGTTCGTGTCGATCCCTCGCAACAGCAGCCACGTCAGCAGCCCGAGCAGCAGCAGTACGCCGACAGCACCCAGCACCGGTCTCATCGTGGCACCGCCGCGTGCGGTCCCTCGGCTCCTGGGGTGACCGGCATACCGTTGTAGGTGCCCGTGAGCGTACGCAGGAAGGCAACGACGGCGGCGATCTGTTCATTCGTCAGTGCGCGATCCAGCTGGGTGATCCCCATCGCTTTGACAGCCTCCGCCAGTGTCGCCGCGCTGCCGTCATGAAAATAGGGCGCTGTGGTCGCCACATTGCGCAGGCTGGGGACACGCACAACCTCGGGCTCGGGAGAGCCTAGCGGATGGAAGACTCCGTGCCGCTGGAACAGGTTGCCGCCCACGTTTACGCCCTGGTGGCAGGAGACGCAGCCAAGCGACTTGAACAGCTGATAACCGGAGAGTTCCTCTGGCGTGATCGCCCCGCCATCGCCGACGAGCCAGCGATCGAAGCGACTTCCGGGCGTCGTGAGCGAGCGCTCAAACGTCGCGATCGCATCCAAAAGACTGTCGCGGTCGGGCTCGCGGCCATAAGCGTCTCGGAACTGCTTCACAACGTCTGGGTCCGCGCGCAGCTTGGCTAAAACTTCCTCAACGCTCGACGCCATGACGGCCGGTTTGCTGAGTGCTTGCTCGGCCTGGCGCTCCAGCGAGCGAAAGTTACCCTCCCAGTTCAGACGGAAGTTCAGCCCTACATTGAATACGGTTGGCGTATTCAGCGCCAGCGGTTCGCCATGCGGGTTGGAATCGCGAGCTTTGGCGCTGGCACCGTTGGTTCGTGTATCATGGCACGATGAACAGCTGCGCGTGTTATCGTGCGACAGGCGGCGGTCGTGGAACAATTGCTCCCCTAGTGCGACGCGTCGCTGGTCCTGCGCCGGCGTGGCAGGAATTGGTGTGATAGGTTCACGGACCACGCGGGGCTCAAGGGTCGGCAATTGAGCAGCCGTGGGAGAGACGCCGCCGAGGCAGACGAGCACTAGCAGAAGGCCGGCCATCCGGGGGCTCGGCCGAGTTGCCGCCGGCGGTCTCAAGGACGGAGCTGGGCAGCATGGGTAAGACATCGTCAAATGACCCGGGCCTTCGCGCGAGCAGTGATCGCCAGGTGTGCGTCCTTGTCGTCGAGGATGATCCTGCTTTGCAGCGTATGATTCTAAGCTACTTCGGGGAAAATAACATCCGCACTCTGGTGGCGTCGGATCGTGAGGAGATGGTCCGCCAGCTCAATGACGCTGTCGTAAACCTGCTGATCCTGGACCTTCGGCTTGGCCAGGAGGATGGCCTTGATCTCCTCCGCGAGGTTCGCTCGAGCTCCGATGTGCCGGTCATTATCATCACCGGTCATCGTCGCGACGATATCGATCGGGTCGTTGGGCTGGAACTTGGCGCTGACGACTATCTCACAAAGCCGTTCAATCTGCGCGAACTGCTCGCCCGCGTCCGCGCGGTGCTGCGCCGGTTCGACAGCGGGCGTGCGCCGGTGCGCGAGCCGGAGCGCGGCCGCTGGCGTTTCTCTGGCTGGCAACTCGACCGCAGAACGAGACGGCTCACCGATCCCGACGGCGCTCCGGTGGTGCTGACCAAGGGCGAGTACGCGCTGCTTGTTGCCTTCCTTGAGGCGCCACAGCGTCCACTCAGTCGCGAGCACCTGCTCCAGGCGACGCGGGTCCACGAGGATGTGTTCGACCGCAGCATTGACGTGCAGATCCTTCGGTTGCGTCGCAAGTTGGAGCGCGACCCGAGCGCCCCACGGGTCATCCAAACCGAGCGCGGTGTCGGGTATGTATTTGCCGTTCCGGTGGAACGGGTTTGATGGGGCTTACTTTTCGTGCGGCAGCCGATATGCACGGCTCGATCCGATTGATGCTCAATCAGCCCGAACAAGATAAGAGATGAATTATAAGAGTCTGAAATCTTCGAAAGGATCGATCGAAAGGTTCGGGGGTAACCGCCACAAGTAGGCAATGTCTCGATCTTTCGTTTCGGGCAGGAAGATCAAACCGACGACGAAACTCATCGCCGCCACGACGATTGGATACCAAAGTCCTGAATAGATGTCCCCGGTTGCGGCTACAATGGCGAACGCCGTGGCGGGCAGGAACCCGCCGAACCAGCCATTGCCAATGTGGTACGGCAGCGACACCCCGCTGTATCGGATGCGGGTTGGGAACAGTTCCACCAGCAAAGCGGCGATTGGTCCGTAGACCATGGTGACGTAGATCACAAGGATCGTGAGAAGGATAACCGTCATGACCGCGTTTATCCGCGACGGGTCGGCCGTTGCAGGATAACCATGCGCGGTGATGGCATCATTCAGCACTCGGGCGAAATCTGGCGCGGTAGTCGGAACTATCTGTTTGCCCACCCGGACGCTCGCCGGCGTCATCGGCGGCGCCGCTTCGTTCCGATAGTTCACTGAGCGGTCGACCAGGGCAGCTTTGGCGATGTCACAGGGTGAGGTGAACGCTGCCGTGCCAACCGGATTGAACTGGAAGTGGCACTCTGCAGGATCAGCGATCACAACGACTGGTGCCTCGGCGAGGGCTGTCTCGAGGGCGGGGTTCGCAAAATGCGTGATGCCTTGAAATAGCGGGAAATAGGTCACGACTGCGAGAAAGAAGCCGAGCAACATGATGGGCTGGCGACCGATCTTGTCGGAGAGCCAACCGAACAGGATGAAGAAGGGAGTACCTATCGCAAGCGCGATCGCCACCAAGATCTGCGCGGTCGCGCCTGGCACCTTCAAGGTTTCGGTCAGAAAGAGCAGCGCATAGAACTGTCCGCCATACCAGATCACGGCTTCACCCGCCGTTGCGCCCAACAGAGCAAGGATTGCCATCTTGGCGTTTTGCCAGCGGCCGAATGCTTCAGTGAGCGGTGCTTCTGAACCCTCGCCTTGTTCCTTCATGCGCTGGAAGATCGGCGATTCTTGAAGCTTAAGGCGAATCCATATCGAAACGGCAAGCAGCATGATTGAAAACAAGAACGGCAGGCGCCAACCCCACTCGCCGAACGCCTCTTCGCCCATCCACGTGCGGATACCAAGGATGATCAAGAGCGCCATGAAGAGGCCAAGCGTCGCCGTGGTCTGAATCCAAGACGTGTAATACCCGCGTTTACCAGGCGGAGCGTGTTCAGCAACGAAGATTGCTGCTCCTCCATATTCGCCGCCGAGCGCCAAACCCTGGACGAGACGCAAGCCGATCAGAATGATCGGCGCGATAATGCCGGCCGTCGCGTAGGAGGGCAGGACGCCGATCAGGAACGTGCTGAGACCCATCAGGGTCATGGTGATCAGGAAGGTATACTTGCGGCCGACGAGATCACCCGTCCGTCCGAACAGCAAGGCGCCGAACGGACGCACCGCAAAGCCCGCCGCAAATGCGAGCAGAGTGAAGATGAAGCCGACGGCGGGGGCAACATTGGAAAAGAAATATTTGGCAAGAAACACCCCTAAGGTGCCGTAGATGTAGAAGTCGTACCATTCGAAGACGGTACCGAGCGAGGAGGCGAGGATAACGAGCCGTTCCTCGGCGGTCATGCCGCTCTCTTCTCGCCGGGGCAGACCGGCTGCGATGGTAGACATAGCCTTCGGCCCAAAAGCTTGATTGTCCGTGGGACGGCGCGGGCGGAACCAAGCCAGCGACCCGACCCAGATTGTGGGCACGTTCGCACTTTTGCTGTCAGCGGCCAAGCGACTCGGTAAGAAACCGGCGTTCGTCGGATTTGCGAAAGGCTTTATCCTACGCGCCAGCCTGAAAAGTACGAATTATACCGATCCACCCGCATCTCATCTTTACATGAGGGTTCGAATGTCAAATGGTCTGCGGCATCGTTTTCTCCGATTGTGAGTGGTGACATATCGATACGTGATTGGGTCCAGGGCTGCCTGTCTCGCAGCTACGGCTGCGTCAACCTTACATGCGGTCGGGCCATTCGGAGAGCCCGCACCAGAATGCCTCATGCATGAGGCGTAGCCCCGGCGAGACGCGACCCACCTGAAACGCGGAGGTGTTATGGCTCCAAAGAAGAGAACGGTCGCGTTCCCCATATCGTCGTCGGCAATATTGCAACCGACAATTCCTGTTCCTTTACGCGGCTGCTACGCTCTCGAGGCGGATTTCGGCACCGGCGGGAAGTACCCCCGTTTCGACATAACGCCAGAGCGCGATGAGCAGCTTGCGTGCCATGGCCACAATGGCGATCCGTCGCGTGCGTCCAGCCAAGGTGCCGACGCGCTTGCGGAACCATTCTGCGAGCTCGCTTCCGGGCTGGTAGCGAAGCCAGAGCCATGCGAGCTGGATCATGGTCGTCCTTGCACGCGGGTTCCCAGCCCGGCTAATGCGCCGATCGCGGTCCATACTGCCGCTCTGGTAGGGCATCGGGGTGATGCCCACGTAGCTCGCGATCTGACGACGGTTGTCGAATGAACGATAGAATACCTCACGTGTGAGCACGCCCGCGAAATTCTCGCCGAGACCCCGGATGCGACACAGCGCGACGATCTTGCGAGAGGTCTGGTGCTCGGGGTTGGTGGTGACAACCTCGTCACGCTCGGCCTCGACCTCCCGGATCAACTCCAAGATCGTAACAAGCCGTCGACGCAGGCGGTCCAATTCGGCCCGAAGATGGCGCGGCATCTCGCGCCCGTCACCGGTGCGCAAGACGGCAAGATCGCGCTCCCATGAACGAAGAGAGGGCCTTTTCCGAATGCCCTGGGTGAACAGCAGTGCTTCAATTCGGTTCTCGATGCGAAGCTTCTCCTGCACCAGGTTCTCGCGCTCGCGGTGTATGCGCTTGGCATCCTCGTCTTCCGGCGTCGGCACGCGTACCATGCTGCAGCTTTGGCGATCACCCCGAAGATAGGCCGCGAGCACGCGCAACATGCCTATGGCATCGAGCCGGTCCGTCTTGGCCCGTCGGGCGCGGCGATTGATGAGGATGCTGGTCGGCTCGAGCACATAGTTGGCGATACCATGCGCCGTCAGCAGACGGTGCAGCCAGAACCCATCACGTCCTGCCTCAAAACAGCACACAACACCAATCGCGGCGTCGAGCCGGCGAGCAACACGGGCGCGCAACGACGAGATGAGAGCGAACAAGGCGGCCGTATCACCGCCCTCGATCCGATGCAGATGTGGCTTCTCGGACCCAGGGAGGCGGGCGGCGATGAGCCAGGTTGATGCACTGAGCTCAATAGCCAGGTAGATGGTAGGATTAACGGTGTTGATCGGTTGCATGGGGCAGCTCCATCGCTTGATTCGGGCTGCCGAAGTATCAGCTCAGCCCGCCCCCATAGCATCTGGAACCAGACTTCTACCGGTGTGTCGGGTGCGAGCTGCGCACGGATTTCCGCCACACGCTCGGCGAAGTTTTTTTGAACGCGTCCATGGCGTCGGCATTCTGCCT
>Ga0310914_10000995_pt1 | contig 17738 bp, 14 predicted proteins | sample GREbulkMGAN108_FD_203450 | JGI IMG/M metagenome (GOLD analysis project Ga0310914, IMG submission 203450) | Lab enrichment of tropical soil microbial communities from Luquillo Experimental Forest, Puerto Rico - GRE.bulkMG.AN108 | ecosystem: Environmental > Terrestrial > Soil > Tropical forest >... | reverse complement strand
CGTCATCCAACGGCTCGCCTTGCACTCCGAAAAGCCGCGGTAATAGACGAGTTGGATCTCGAGCCCGCCGAGTGCCGCGGTCGCCTCGAACATCTCGCCTTGGATCCGGCAAGCGCGGTCCCAGGTCGGCTCGCGGCTGGCGGTGGCGTCCAATGCAAAGATCAGCCGCCCGCGACCGCCACCCGTATGCGTAGCCGGCGCCAGCTTCAGCTTTTCCAGAAACTCTGCGACCTCAGGCGAGTGCCGCTCGGTGGGAAGCCGGTTCTTGTCCTCATTCATGTTTGCCCTCACGCCGGCCGAAGCCAGACCGAGGTATCGTGGAAGACGGCGCCGCCACGCGGCAGGCCGGGATCGGCGCTCGTCAACAGATTGATCCCGATACCCTCCTCGAATGCATGATTGGGCCACAGGCCTTCTACGATGACCACCCGTTTTTGCATCCCCGAGGCGCCGCGTGCGCGGACGACGAGGCTGCCGCGCTGATTACCGATGCGCACCCTGTCCCCGTCGGCGAGCCGCAGGCACGCCAGCACTTCGGGATGGACGAGAGCGGTCGGCCGACCCTCGCGGGCAACGCCCGACGGGGTATTGTTGAAACTCGTATTGAGGAACGAGCGCGAAGGTGCCGCGACCAGACGGAACGGCCGCTCGGGATCGCCGTCGTCGATCGCCTCGACATGGTCGGGAAATGCCGGCAGCCGTGCGTATTCCGGCCCGATTGCCTGCCAATCGGGGCGGAAATGAAACCTTTTATCGGTTTGCGGGAAGCCGTCGAGAAAATGACCGGTAGCGAAGGACGGGCAGCAGTCGAGCCGACCCCCATGCGGGAAGCTCTCGACATTAGGCAGCCCGCTCAGCTGCAGGGTTCGGTCGATCAGCTCGGTCGCACTCATCACAAAGCCCGGGTGCCGTGCACCGAGCCGCTCGGCGAGTCCGTTGATCACGTCGTGGTTCGAGCGGCACTCGGCATAGGGCGGCAAGACCGCGCGGCCGAGCTGCAGATAGGTGTGGGCGCCGCCGAGGTAGATATCGTCGTGCTCGAGAAAGGTCGTCGCCGGCAACACGATGTCGGCCATCGCCGCGGTCTCGGCCATGAACTGCTCGTGGACGCAGACAAACAGGTCGGGACGCGCAAAGCCGCGATGGACGAGCCGCGATTCCGGCGCCACGACCATCGGGTTGGTGTTCTGCACGAATAACGCCGAAACCGGTGGTCCGTTACCGAGATCGCGCGGGTCGCCGGTCAATACCGGACCGATCCGCGACTGATCGAGCATCCGGATGCTCGGATCGAGCCGGTCGAGCCCCTCGATCAGGGTATGGTCAAGCGCTACGAGGCCGAGGTTCGAATAGAGCGCGCCGCCACCCTCATAGGCCCAGGCGCCGGTCACCGCCGGCAGACAACTAACCGCAAAGAGCTGCGCCGATCCGTTGCGCGACCGCGAAAAGCCGTAGCCAACCCTGATATAGCTGCGCTTGGCGCGGCCGTAGAGCCGGGCGAAGCCGACGATCTCGTCCTGCGAAAGCCCGGTGATTCCGGCCGCCCAGGTCGGGTCGCGGGTCGCGAGGTGCGCTTCGAGCCCTTCGGGGTCATCGGTGTAGCGCATCATGTAGCCGCGGTCGGCGTAGCCTTCTTTGAACAAGACGTGCATTACCGCACAGGCGAGCGCCCCGTCGGTGCCGGGGAGCGGCGCCAAGTGGAGATCGGCCCGCGCGGCGGTGGCGGTGCGGTAGGGATCGACGACGACGAGCCGGGCGCCGCGCTCGCGGCGCGCTGTCGCGATATGGGTCATCACATTGACTTGGGTCGAGACCGGGTTGCCGCCCCAGACGACGATCAGATCGGATTTAGCAATCTCGCGCCCATCGACGCCGCGCTTGGCGCCGACGCCGGCGAGCCAGCCCGCGTCGGAGAGCGCATTGCAAATCGTCAGGTCCTCGCGCGAATAACGCATCACGTGGCGCAGCCGGTTGATGCTGTCGCGTTGAACCAACCCCATCGTACCGGCATAGTAATAGGGCCACACAGTCTCGGAGCCGTGGCGCTGCACGGCCCGGGTCAGCTCCTCAGCGACCTCGTCGAGAGCCGCGTCCCAGGAGACTGGCCTGAAGGCATTAAGGCCGGCGCCTTTTTCGCCGATCCGGCGTAGCGGCTGCGAGAGGCGTCCCGGGTGATGCTGGCGCTCGGCATAGCGCGCCACCTTGGCGCAGACGACACCCCGTGTGTAGGACTGCGACGCGGCCCCGCGAACCCGCCCGAGACGGCGCCCGTCGATCCGCTCGACCTCGAGCGCGCAGGCGCTCGGGCAGTCATGCGGGCACACGGTGGGGACGATGTCGAGCGGCAAGGATCGGCTCCCGGCTTCACCCTACAGAGTATAGGGATGAGCCAGCCAGGTCGAGAACCGGTGAAACGGAGCCGCTCGTCGCCGTGAAGCACAATCGTGGGTTTCATCGCGATCGCCCGACGATAAAGTCTACGGCGGATCTACAGCAAACTCTCGTCTAGCGGCTGAATTACCCGCCGAATCCGGCGCCGAACATTTTCGGCATATCTTCGCAAGCGCGACATACTCGGCCTCCATAATCTTCAGGCGCCGTTCGAAGTCGCTCGCCTCGATCGCCCGCACGAAGGTGTCGACGACGGCCATCTATTTGTTGGGGCTGGGGCGTTCCGTGTGACGTTTACCCCAGTCGAACAGGATCTTCAGCACCGGGCGCAGTTCTTTGCCTTTCTCGGTCAATAGGTATTCGGCGCGCGGCGGGTGCTGCTCATAGAAATGCCGCTCGACGATCCCGGCTTCTTCGAGGCGCTTTAACCGGGCCGACAAAGTGTTCGGGCTGATCCCGGCGAGCGAACGCTCAAAATCCTGAAACTTGCGCGGTCCGCCGGTCACGAGATCGCGCAGAATGAGGATCGTCCACCGCTCGCCGACGATGTCGAGCGTGCGGGCGATCGGACAGTGCATATCGTAAGGCGCGGAATTGGGCCGTCGGTCGGTCATCGGTGCAAAGGAGCGTCGTTGGCCGCGACGGTAACATAGGCGTGAACGAAAAAGATAGTGACTCCGTAATATGAAGTTAGTATCATAGGAGGAGTGACAGCTCCGAGGACAGGCCCATGACCGTCGCAACCGACATTGCAATTCCCTCATCCGATCGCGGGCAGCCTTGGCGGGTGCTGCTTTGGTTGGCGCCGCTGACGGCATTCTGGATCGCGCTGAACTATTGGGTGCCCGCGCTGCCGGCGAGCGGTGTGCCGAGCACAACCGGCCGCCTGGCGATCCATATCGCGATCGTTCTCGGGCTGTGGCTTGCTCTCGAACGCACCGAGCTCTCACCGCGCCGGCGGCTCGGCGTATGGCTCGCCGTTGTCGTGCCTTATACGCTGTGGCTGTCGGTGATCTGGAGTGCGGCGATCAACGGCGTGTTCCGCCCGGGTAGCAGCACCCTGCCGCTGGTGCCGTTGGCGATCTTTCTGCCGGTGATCGTCGGCGTGCCGATCCTGTTGCGATCGAAGCGGATTGGCGAGGTGCTCGACGCGATGCCGACGAGTTGGCTGATCGGACTTCAGGTCTATCGGGTCCTTGGAGGGATATTCCTGGTCGGCTGGGCTCGGGGTGTCGTTCCTGCCCTATTTTCGTTGCCGGCGGGAATCGGCGATGTGACCACCGGGCTGCTCGCCTTGCCGGTCGCCTATTCGCTGGTGTCGCGCAGTGGCGGTGCGGTAAGCGGAGCAATTGCGTGGAATATCTTTGGATTACTCGATTTTACGATCGCCGTCGGGATCGGGCTCCTTACCAACCCGGGTCCGTTTCAGTTGATCGTTCCGAGCATCCCCAACACCGGGTTAGGGCTTTACCCGACTGTGCTGATCCCGGCCTTTGCGGTGCCGAGCTCGATCCTGCTGCACGTGCTGTCATTGCGCCAACTGCGCCGCGCCATGTGATCCTGAGAGCGCATCAGGCCGCCCTGGCACCACGCCTGTGACGCCTTCTTTCCAAAGGAGTGCCGCGCCCATGGGCAATGCGATCGATCAGGCTGATGTCGTCGCATGCTGAGCGCCTTTGGCCGCACCCACCTCAACCTCAGCCGTGAACGCGCGGCCGCCGGGGGTAGCCGGGGCTTATCGGAGGATCGACGGCAGCTAGTCGCGAACTCGTCGAGGGCCGTGTCCCAGAAAATCGGCCCGAAGGCATCGAGGCCGGGACCTTTTTCGCCGATCCGGCGTAGCGGCTGCGAGAGGCGTGCCGGGTGAGCGTTTAGTGGATCTGCACAGGCAGCTCGCGAACCCCGTGAATGAGGTTCGAGCGCAGGTATTTCGGTCGATCCACGACCTCGATCTCGAGGTCGCGCTTCAGGATTTCCTCCCACAGGATGCGCAGCTGCAACTCGGCGAGCCGGTTGCCGACGCACCGATGCACGCCGAAGCCGAACGAGATGTGCTCGCGGGCGCGCGGCCGGTCGACGATCAAATCGTACGGATCAGCGATGGCGTCGTCGTCCCGGTTGCCCGAGACGAACCACATCGCCACCTTGTCGCCCTTCTTGATGGTCTTGCCACCGAGCTCGAAATCCGCGAGTGCGGTGCGCCGTAGGTGCAGCACCGGCGTGTGCCAGCGGATGATTTCCGGTACCAGATTCGGTACCAGCTCGGGGTTCTGCCGCAGCTTCTGATACTCCTCTGGGAATTGCGAGAGGCCCCAGACTCCGCCCGACATCGAGTTACGTGTCGTGTCATTGCCGCCAACGATCAACAGGCTGCAGGTCGCGAGCAACTCGCGGAAGTCGATCTTCCGCGTCGCCTCCGAATGCGCCAGCATCGAGATCAGGTCGAAGCGCGGCGCGTTGGTTTTGGCGCGCTCGTTCCACAGGGCCTTCATCGCGGTCGCCATTTTCTGCAGTTCGGCCCAGCGCTCCGCCTCGGAATGGACCGGCGCGTCGGGCGTGTCGACGTGACACACCGTGACGTCGGACCAGAACATCAGCCGGTGCCGATCCTCGAGCGGCCAATCGAACAGCGTGGCGAGCATGCGCGAGGTGAGCTCGATCGACACCTCCTGCACCCAGTTGAATGTGTGGTCGCGCGGCAGCGCCTCGAGCACGTGGACGGTGCGCTCGCGGATCATCCCTTCCATGCGCTGCAAGTTCGCGGGCGCCACTACCGGGCTGACCGCCATACGGCGCTGCCCGTGGTCGGGCTCGTCCATCTGGATGAAGCTCGGCCGCTCATAGCCCTGCACCTGATCCTCGAGCCGCACACCGCCGAGCTCCCATTTCGATGAGAACACCTGGTGGTTGACCGCGACCTTCATGATGTCCTTGTAGCGCGTCACCGACCAATACGGTCCGAACTTGCTGTCGGCGCAGTAATGCACCGGGTCCTCGCCGCGCAGCCGCTCGAAATACGGCTGGTATACGTCGTCTTGGTAGAGTTCCGGAACACTGACATCGATGCTGTCGAGCGGCCGCGAATACGCGTCTTCGCGAGCCTCGACATTGACGGTGGCGTCCATGAAGTCCTCCTCCCTGCCGGGTCTGGCCGGCTTTCAGTGCTGTCCTTCCGGCATACGCAAGACGATCCCCGCGAGCTCCTCGCGCATCCGTATCTGGCAGGTGAGGCGCGAGTTGGGCTGTGCTGCCGCGGCGAAGCTTAGCATGGTTTCTTCCTGCGAGCCCGGATCCGGCACGCCGGTCCGATCGAGCCATGCCGCGTCCACATACACATGGCAGGTGGCGCAAGCGCATTCGCCGCCGCAATCGGCGTCGATCCCGGCGATGTTGTTGTCGATGGCGCCGCGCATTAGGCTCGTGCCGACCGGCACCTCAACAGTGTGCGCGGTGCCGTTGAATTCGATGTATGTCACACTGGGCATCTTGCCTCCCGCTCGTCATCGCACAAGGTGCCACCCTTAGGCTAGCATCAGGTGCCCGCCGGCTAAAGCCATTTTCTGGCGAGCCGTGGCGCGATATTGAAAACCGAGCCCTACAATCTCGAAGAATAGCTCGTTCCGATCGGCAGGACGCAACGGTCTTGCGCCCGAAGCCTCCCGCAAAGCGTTCGCCGAGAAGAAGTCCGATGGGTAAACCCGATGTTGGTGAGCAAGAAGGCAAAGGCGTGTGGCATGGTATTTTATTGAATTGTGCTTGGCCTGGTTCTGGCGCTGCCGGGGTGCAACGCCAACTGGCCAGCTCCAGGGTCGCAGGAGGAGGCGAAGTTGCTTTCGAATTACCATCCAGCAGGCGGCCACCAAGACGGCGAATGATCGCTGTAACTTGGCGTCGAAGCTCGTGCTAAGCTGTCCGACGCAATGAGGGGAAGGATAGGCGTCGGCGGTTAGTCCTCACTCGGAAGAGCGTGGGACATCCGGTTCAATCGCACGCCGATCGCGCAGGCGGCCAGAGGTGCCGCGACCAGTGCCAACGGAACCCAAAGCGACGCGCGCAACACGGAACCCGGATCGAGGCCATTGTCTAGCCCGCTCGCGTTGGCAACCAACCCAGCGGCCGCCGCACCCAGGGCAATCCCCGCTTGCTGAACCGTAGCGGCGGAGGCGGCAGCGATGTTCTCCTCGCCGCCCTTGGCACCGCTCATTACGCGTTGCAGAACAAACGCCCACGCCGCGCCTATCCCAGCTCCTATCAATACGATCGGCGGGATCAGGGCCGCGACCGGTCCGGGCGCCATTAAAACCCCCACTCCAGCTAGACCCGCACCCATCGCCGAGGGACCCATAATGATCAATCGCGGAGGCCATTCCTCCGAGAGCGATGTCACTGAGAGCGCGGCTGTGGTCCACGCCAAAGACGCCAAGGCGACCATGTAGCCAGCGCCCAGCGGACTCACACCGTGCAAGCGCTGCAAAAAGAGCGGCCCGTATATCGCCAGCGGGCTATATCCGACTGACATGAGTAGTATCATCCAGAGCCCCGCACCAGTCCCGGACCGTAGGGAGAATGCATCGCTTGGCAGGAGTGGCGAAACTGCGCGCCGATCGGTCCGCATCATCAGGACGAACGCCACAACGGTTGCCGTGATCAGCATGGCCTCGACAGCTAGGCCGGTCGCAAGGCTGGTCGCAGACAAGAGCGCGATCGCACCGCAGATCAAGGCAATGCGGCCTACCGGAAAAGTCCCGCCAAGGGCGTGGTCGCTCTGCCGGTCGGCTGGCAGCGTGAGGAGGGCGGCAGCGCCGAGCAGGCACCCGAGCCCCGCGACCATGCCAAACGCGCTGCGCCAGTGCCCATAGCTGGCGAACACGCCGCCAATCAGAGGTCCGATCAGCACAGTGACCGACCAAACGCCCGCCAGCAGGCCAAAGACTTTCGGCCACAGCGGTTCCGGAAATGCGTTGCGTACGAGCACATAGGCGAGAGCCGAGAGCAAGCCCCCGCCCATTCCTTGCACGAAACGTCCTGCGATCACAAAGGCGATCGAAGGCGCAGCGGCACACAACACGGCACCGGCCGCGTAGACGACGGCGCCGCCCGAGAATGCCCGGCGGTTTCCAAACCTGCCGCTGACAAGGCTGGTGCCGCTTGCCGCGATTATCGAGGAGGCGACAAAGGCCGTGGTCGGCCAACTCATCATATTGGCTCCGCCGAGCTCCCCGACGATGCTGGGCAGAAGTGTGGCGGTTATCAGCACATTCATCGAGTGCAGCAGCACGCCGCCCAACAAGACGCAGAGGATGAGCCCAAGCTGCGGTACCAAGAGCGCCCGCCAGCCTGCCTCGGTCGTCACCTCCCACACGACCCAATCCCCTTTTAGAAAGTGTTTTCTTGTTTTATAATAAACAAATTAAGAAGGCAACTGCTTTCTTAATTGGGTGCGAACATGCCTTCGGATAACAGCAGCAGGCTCCTCTACACACTCAAGTCGCGCGGTCCGCTGGCGACCGGCGCGCTGGCGCGGGCCTTGGGCATCACCGTGGTCGGCACCCGTCAGCACCTTGCCAAGCTGCATGCCGAGGGTCTCGTCGCTTTTGACGACCAGGCGGGCGAAGTCGGTCGCCCAAAACGCTTCTGGCGCTTGACCGCGAAGGGGCACGGCCGGTTCCCGGATACGCACGGAGACCTCACGGTGAGTTTGATCGGCGGCATCCGCTCGATCTTCGGCGAGGCGGGGCTGGATCGCCTCATTGAGGCGCGACAAGCGTCCGCGGCGACGGCCTACCGCAAGGCGCTGGAGCCTTGCTCCGACCTCGAGGATCGCGTTCGCACTATGGCGCGCTTGCGCACGGAAGAGGGCTACATGGCCCAATACGAGGCGGAGCCGGACGGCAGTTTCTTGCTCATTGAAAATCATTGCCCGATCTGCGCAGCGGCCAAGACATGCCAGGGCTTCTGCCGGTCAGAGCTGGAATTGTTTCGAGCTGCATTCGGCGCCGGAACGTCAGTTGCCCGGCAGGAGCATCTTCTCTCCGACGGGTGGCGCTGTGCCTATCGGGTGACAAGTCTCGAAGGCTCGAATAGCTGAGCTTTTCAAAAAACGATTTTCAGCTTGCCCCTCTCGTCTTGCCGGATGGCCAGGTTGGGGGCACGGCAGTCACTCGAAACCGTTGAGATCATCGGCCAAGTAAGGCATGGGCTAAGGCGATCATCGGGCCGAAGAGCCCGCCCGTGAGCGCGAGGGGCCGCGGACCGTGAACCGGCAGCTACCGTGTCGCGGGGATGGTAATCGATGGCGCTGGCCGAAGCTACCGGCTAACCTCCGCTCGTCGGCAAGCACAGTTAGGGAGAGTGGTATGCATTTCGGCGGCGTCATGTTTTTCACCGATTATTCGATGTCATCGGCGGAACTTGCCTGCGCCCTCGAGGAGCGTGGGTTTGAGTCGGTGTGGGCACCCGAGCACTCGCATATTCCGTTGTCGCGCAAGACGCCATTTCCCGGAGGAGGCGATTTGCCCAAACCATATTACGACGCCATGGACCCATTCGTGGTGCTGGCGGCGGCCAGCCAGGTTACCAAGACCATCAAGTTGGGCACTGGCGTAGCGCTGGTACAGCAGCGTGACGCAATCCAGACCGCGAAGCTGGTCGCCTCGGTCGACAAGATGAGCCAGGGACGGTTCTTGTTTGGCGTCGGCGGGGGCTGGAACCGGGACGAAATGGAAGACCACGGGACCGTTTATGCGACCCGCTTCAAACGGGTGCGCGAATCCATCGAGGCGATGAAGGAGATCTGGACAAAATCCGAGGCCGAATACCACGGCGAGTTCGTCCATTTCGATCCAATGATTGCGCGGCCCAAACCGGTGCAGAAACCGCATCCGCCGATCCATGTCGGCGGTGCCTTCCCGCACGGCGCACGCCGGGCTATCCGCTATGGCGATGGCTGGATACCGACGGCCCGTGGCGATGTCACCGAGTGCTTGCCGAAATTCCGCGAAATGGTGAAGGAAGCTGGACGCGACCCAGCTTCGATCGAGATCACCTCGTTTGGTCTCGCCGAGGATCTTGACCGGGTGAAACGGCTAGCCGAGATGGGCGTCGCCCGGGTGGTGGCAGCGCTCCCGTCCGAGAAGGCGGAAGCGGTGCTGCCCATCGTGGACCGGTGGACGAAAATCATGCGGCAAATCAACGGGTAGATTTGCCGCCGAGTACACGTGCGTTGTCCGTGAGGACGCGCGCCAGCGCTCACGGAACGGGCGGCCGCCATGACCTGCAGCAAATTGAGACACGCCGATTAGGGGTGCGCGTTTTCGCCTGGAACATTCGGCAGGGCGGCGGAGCACGTCTGTCTCGCATTGCCGATGCGCTGGCACGCCATGATGCCGATATACTGGTACTGTCCGAATACCGTGGCGGTGCGTCGGGCGACCGGCTGCGCGCGGCGCTCGAAACCCTGGGTTACGGATATACGACGAAGCTTGCGCCGCCACCCGGCCGCAGTGGTGTGCTGATCGCTGCCCGGTTCGCGTTCAACGACTACGGCGCGGTCGGGGGCGGGCTGCCCGAACCCTATCGCATGGTGGGCGCCGAGTTTCCTGCGTTCCAGCTAATCGGAATTTACATGCCCAACCTGCTGGCAAAAGTCCCTTATTGGGAGGCGCTGATCGCTAGGATGCGCAAGACCGGCGGTCGCGCCCTCGCGGTCGGGGATTTCAACACCTGCCGTCCCTATCTCGACGAGGCGGGCGCGATCGATCGCACAGCCCACTACATGGACCGGATCGCCGAGATCGGATTTTGCGACCTATGGCGCCGCCGTAACCCATACCTTCGCGACTACTCCTGGTTCAGCACCCGAGGAAACGGCTTCCGCATCGACCACGCCTTTCTATCACCGGGCCTTGTCGACTGCGCCGGACCGGTCCGCTATTCGCACGAGGAGCGCCTTACCGGCATTTCCGACCACTCGCCGCTGATCCTCGAATTGCAAGTCTGATACAGTCTTGGCCACAGGTGATTCCGTCGACTGAGTCTCGCTGACATTGGCGCTGACGCCGTGGCGGTCGCCGGGCAGCCCGGAGAAGCTCTGACCGGCCTTGTAGGTCGTTACCGGTCCGTCATTGATCTGACTGCGGATCGCCCTCGAGCACGGTCGCGTAGCTGAAGGCGGATTTGGCATACGTCTGGCCGGATGAGTAGCCGCCCGGGCCATATCTCGGCCAGTGAGCGCTCCAAATCCTGAAACTTGCACCGCCCCGGTTCCCTTTCAGTTGATCGTCGCGAGCATCCCCAGCACCGGTTAGGGCTCTATCCGACCGTCCCGATCCCGGATTTTGCGGTGCCGAGCTCGATCCTCTTGCACGTGCTATCATTGCGCCAGCTGCGCCGCGCCAGGCGCTGAAGACGCAACTTACCTTAAGGATTTCGCAAAGTAGGAATTTAGGATAGCACTCTTTGGAGGGTGATTCCGTCGACTAAGTCTCGTGCGCTGCTTATCCGGGCAGCGCTCCGGCTCGGCGCATGGGGGATCGACGCGTGACTTCGCTGGTAATCGTGGGGCTGTTGATCAAAGAGGGCCGCGAGGCCTGGAGCGGGGAGGAAGTCGACGACTGAGCGAGTGACCCACTCGCCGTGCGACGACTGGAAAGGAGATCGGCATGAAGAGTTTTGCAGAAAAGATCGCCGTCATCACCGGTGGCGGCTCCGGCATGGGGCGCGAGCTGGCGCTGCAACTGGCGGCTATGGGTTGCGACGTCGCCATCTGCGATGTGTTTGCGGAAACTATGGGCGAAACCAAGCGGCTTTGCCTGTCGCAGGCGCGGCAAGGGACGCGCGTGGCGACCTTCGTGGCCGATGTGTCGATCGAGGATCAGGTCCTGGCATTCGCCGACGCGGTGAGGCGCGATCTCGACACCGATCACATCCATTTTCTGTTCAACAATGCCGGCATTGGCGGCGGTGGAGGCTTCGTCGACGGCAGCCGTGCAGAATGGGAAAGGACGTTTAGCGTCTGCTGGAACGGCGTCTATTACTGTACAAGGGCCTTTCTGCCGCTGCTGCAGAAGGCGAGCGAGGGCCACATCGTCAACACCAGCAGCGTGAACGGCTTCTGGGCGTCGCTCGGGTCGGGGCGTCCGCACACCGCCTATTGCGCGGCAAAATTTGCAGTGAAGGGTTTTACCGAAGCGTTGATCACCGACCTCTCGCTCAATGCGCCACATATCAAATGCTCAGTCGTCATGCCTGGTCATATTGGCACCGATATCCCGACGAATTCACGGAGAATTCTGAGAGGCGGCGACACAACGATCGACATTTCTGCCGCGCGCAAACGGCTCGCCGCGCAGGGTATCGACGTCGCCGGCGATTCCGACGATCAGATCCGGGCACGAGTAGAGGAGCTGGAAAGACGTTTCCGCGAGGGCGCGCCGACGAGCGCGGCAGAGGCGGCAACAATCATCCTCGATGGCGTGAAGGCGGAGAAATGGCGCATTCTCGTCGGCAAGGATGCCGAGTTTCTCGACGATCGGGTCCGCGCAGCGCCCGAGGAGGCCTACAGCCCCGAGTTCTACGAGGCATTTCGCGCGGGCGGCGGCTGGAGACTTTAGCATTAAATGAGGCCCGGCGCAGGCACGTGAACGGAGTCGGAGATGAGCTTTACCTTGACCCAGGAGCAGCGGGAAATCCGTGCTGCTGTTGCTCGGCTGTGCGCGCGCTTCGACGATGAATACTGGCTGAGAAAGGACACCGAGGGCGGCTTCCCGTTCGAGTTCCACCAGGCGATGGCGGAGGCAGGATGGCTCGGCATCGCCATGCCCGAAGCCTACGGCGGCAGTGGCCTCGGGATTACCGAAGCGGCGATCCTGATGCAGGCCGTCGCCGAGTCCGGTGCCGGCTTCAGTGGCGCGTCAGCGATCCACATGAACATCTTCGGGCTGCACCCGGTCGTCGTCTTTGGCACTGATGAGCAGAAGCAGCGTTTCCTGCCGCCATTGATCGCCGGCAAGGAGAAGGCGTGTTTCGCGGTCACCGAGCCCGATGCCGGCCTCGACACGACGCGGCTCACGACGCGAGCCGTGCGCAGCGGCGACCGGTATGTTCTGTCGGGCCGCAAGATCTGGATCTCGACCGCCCAGGTCGCCGAAAAGATGCTGATTCTCGCGCGCACAACGCCGCTCGAGGAGGTCACGCGGCCGTCATTGGGGATGACCCTGTTCTACACCGATCTCGATCGCAGCGCCGTCGACGTCCGCGAGATCCCGAAAATGGGCCGCAAGGCGGTCGACTCGAACCTCCTCTTCATCGACGGGCTAGAGGTGCCGGTCGCCGATCGCATCGGCGAAGAGGGCGAGGGGTTCCACTACATCCTGCACGGCATGAACCCGGAGCGGATCCTGGTCGGCGCAGAGGCTGTCGGTCTCGGCCGCGCGGCACTCGACCGCGCCACCCGCTATGCGAAGGAACGGGTCGTCTTCGGCCGCCCGATCGGGCAGAACCAGGCAATCCAGCATCCGCTCGCCGAGCGCTGGATCGAGCTCGAGGCAGCCGAGCTGATGGTGTTGCGTGCCGCCGCCGCGTATGACCGCAGCGAGGAGGCCGGTGCCTATGCGAACGCCGCCAAATACTGCGCCGCCGAGGCCGGCTTCCGCGCCTGCGAGATGGCAGTGATGACCCACGGCGGCATGGGCTACGCCCGCGAGTATCATGTCGAGCGCTATTTCCGCGAGATTCAGATCGCCCGCATCGCTCCGGTCAGCCCGCAGCTGATCCTGTCATACATCGCCGAGCGCGTGCTCGGCCTGCCGAAATCGTATTAATTAGTTGCAATATTGCTTGATGAAGCGATGATATGACCCGGGGCCCAAGGTGGGCAAGCTGGATGCATCAATAAATACGCGTAATTCTCCCGCGAACGATTTAATGGAACCCTCTGGGTGCGACGATGACCTTCACACGTGCGCTATACTACCCCAAGATCAACATTGAAAGCGGAGAGTGGCTGAAAAACGCTATCCTGTATTGGGATAGGGTGGAGACAATCGTCCCTCGTTCGATCACCAACCCTTACCAAGGCGAAACTCAACAAGCCTGCGCCGAGGCGGGGCTTCTCCGACCCTACCATGCAGCTGACAACCCAGAGGTAATTGAGAGAGTTGGCCAATCGGTGCTGGAGAACTTTTCGATAGAAGGCCTGAGAGTAATTGGATCAGGAGAAAATAGCAGCACTGACGCTCGATTGAATATTGAAAAAATGTCACCCACCCTTAAGGCAGCATTACTTGCACAATCTGGAGAAAACGGTAATGAATGGATTTTTACGACCGGCGGATTTGCTGATTATTATATGACGCTCCTCGCCACTGAAGTCGCTAAGGACATCGATGCAAGCCCGCTGAGCGATAATACGCGATCTTATGACTTCTTCAACACGGCGAGGCGTCATGTTACACCCGCCGAGGATAATGAAGCGCGGGCGGCTAAAGCCCTTGTTGAGGTGATCATGAAGGGGATTAATATCGATCCGCAAACACCAATTAAAAAAATCATACGCTTTAGAGAAAAGCGAAAGGACGAACTAGGCCGCTTTCGCGAGGAGATCGGCAATCTGGTCAAGTCCATGAAGGACGTTGAACCGAAGCGCCTGCCAAGACGGGCCGAAGATATCTACGTAAACAAAATCGAGCCCGCAGTAAATGCGTTCCAGATGACGCTTCGGGATGACAATATAGCTTGGGTGCTGGACGGAATACTGAAAGTATGCACATTCTCCGTCCCGGCCACGGCATTGGTCGCAACGACTTTCGCCGCCGCTTTACCCGTAATTGTGGCAGGTGGTTTGTTAACAGTCGGTGCTCTCGCGGCGCGCCGTTACTACGAAAAGGCGAAATACGGACAAAGAACCCTTACTCATATTTGCTTGGGCTCCGAACGCTCCACTAATGAGCGGTATCTAATCAGGCGGGGTCGGGATGCCTGATGATCGGTCGTTGTGCGTTGCGATCGGCGGGTTTGGGGCGATCGGCAAGGCGGTCGCCGAGCGTCTCGACCACGCGATCGCGGGGCCGGTGCTGGCCGCGGTATCGGCGCGCGATGTTGCCCGGGCACAAGCGGCTATGGCCTTCTTCGCCCGACCAGTGCCGGTGCTGCCTTTGGCGCGGCTCGGCGAGGTGGCCGACATCGTCGTCGAATGCGCGCCTGCAGCGCTCTTGCGCGAGCTTGCCGAGTCGGCCCTCACCCATGGTAGGATCGTGATGGTGTTGAGCTGCGGCGCGCTGCTCGACAATTTCGACCTCGTCGATCTGGCGCGACGCCACGGCGGCCGCATCCTTGTTCCCTCCGGGGCGTTGCTGGGTCTCGACGCGGTCGCCGCCGCCGCGGAGGGTGGCATCTCGAACGTGCATATGGTCACACGCAAGCCACCACGGGGCCTCTTGGGCGCGCCCTATCTCGAGGAGAACGCCATCGACATCGCCGGATTGTCCAAGCCCAAACGGATCTTCGCCGGCACCGCGCGCGAGGCGGCCCGCGGGTTTCCGGCCAATGTCAATGTGGCGGCGGCATTGGCGCTCGCCGGGCTCGGACCCGACCGCACGACGATCGAAATCTGGGCCGACCCGAGCGTGACCCGCAACATTCACCGCATAGAGGTCGAGGCCGAAGCGGCTCGCTTCTCGATGCAAATCGAAAATGTGCCGTCCGCCGAGAACCCGCGCACCGGCCGGCTGACGGCGCTATCGGTCGTCGCCGCGCTGAAAAAACTGTCGAGCCCGCTCGCCATCGGAACCTGATTTGTGGCGGTGACCGGCTGCTTGCCAGGAGCGCATTTGAGGAGTAGCTCCGGTGTGCAGGTGGAGGCCCGCGGTGATCCAGCGCGGCAAGAGCTATGAGGAGGTCTATGGCAGCTTCCGGTGGGAGTTGCCGCAGCGCTTCAATATCGGCGTCGCGGTGTGCGACCGGCACGCCGACGGCAGCGGCCGACTGGCGCTGATTTATGAGACCCCCGACGGCGCCGTACAGCGCTTTTCTTACAATGACCTGAAACGCCTGTCGAACCGCTGTGCGAATGCGCTCGCGGCGATGGGGGTAGGGCCCGGTGATCGGGTTGGCGTGCTGCTGCCGCAACGCCCGGAGACGGCGATCGCGCATCTCGCGATCTACAAGCTCGGTGCCGTGGCGCTGCCGCTCTTCACCCAATTCGGTCCGGACGCGCTCGAGCACCGGCTCGGTGACAGCGCCGCGCGGGCGCTGATCACCGACGGCGAAAATCTGGCCAATGTGCCCGACGGGCTCCCCGATCTGGCGACGATCCTCGTCGTCGATGGCGACGGCCGCGGGAATCCGCTGTTCTGGCCGAGCCTCGAACGCGCCGCCGATGAGTTTTCGCCAGTGATTACCGCGATCGACGATCCGGCCCTGGTGATCTACACCTCGGGGACCACCGGCAAGCCCAAGGGTGCCTTGCATGCGCATCGTGTGCTGCTCGGCCATTTGCCGGGGGTGCAGCTGGCGCACGACTTTTTTCCGATGCCGGGCGATCTCTACTGGACGCCGGCGGATTGGGCGTGGATTGGTGGGCTCCTCGACGTTCTGCTGCCGAGCCTCTATTTCGGCATTCCGGTACTTGCCCATCGCGCGCGCAAATTCGACCCCGAGGAGGCGTTTGAGCTGATGGCGCAGCACGGTGTCAGAAACGCCTTTCTGCCGCCGACCGCTCTGAAGATGATGCGTCAGGTGCCGGCACCCTACGAGCGCTTCGGCCACCGCCTCCGCTCGGTGGCGAGCGGCGGCGAGGCGCTCGGTGAGGACATTCTTGGCGGGTGCCGCGAGGCCTTCGGGATCGAGGTCAACGAGTTCTACGGGCAGACCGAGGCCAATCTCCTTGTCGGCAATTGCGCCTCGTTGTTTCCGGTGCGCCCGGGATCGATGGGTCGGGCGACTCCCGGCCACCGTGTCGAGGTCGTGACGCCGGATGGCCGACCTCTCCCGACCGGCGAAAGCGGGATCGTCGGGGTACGGCGCCCCGATCCGGTGATGTTTCTTGGCTATTGGAACAATCCGGAGGCGACCCGGGCAAAATTCGCCGGCGCTTGGTGCCTGACCGGCGATGTCGCGGTCAAGGACGCCGAGGGGTACTTCTGGTACAAGGGACGCGAAGACGATCTGATTTCGAGCGGCGGTTATCGCATCGGTCCGACCGATATCGAGGATTGCCTGATGAAGCATCCGGCCGTGCTGATCGCCGCAGTCGTCGGCAGCCCCGACCCGGTACGGGGCGAGATCGTCAAGGCCTTTGTCGTGGCCAAGGATGGGGTCGCGACGGGCCCCGGTCTCTCTGCAGAGATCTGCAACTTTGTCGGTGCGCGTCTGGCGCATTATCAGGCACCGCGGGAGGTCGTCTTTGTCGCGGCGCTGCCACTGACCGCCACCGGAAAGATCATGCGCCGCGAGCTGCGCGCCCTCAAAGATGACGTCTGACCAGAAAACGCGATTTGTGTCCTTGCATCGGCGAAACGCGGTGCTCACGAAAGAAATAAATCACGGCCTGCGGCCGGGTTCGGGAGCTGTCTGGAGGTTCTAATGTTTTGGGTAGTCGTAGCAATATTGTATTTCATTCTTGCGGCGGTCGCTCCGGCGATCCTCGGCCTCTTCGTCAATCGCGCGCGACCGGACTTCGGCGCGCTAACCTTATCCCTGCGAATCGTGTTTGTGGTAATTGCGCTGATCTGTCTGGCAGCGACCTCGTATGTCCATGTCGAGTCGGACGAAATTGCCGTTCTCAACAAGATTTACGGAACAACCTCGCTGCCCGGCGAGCACATCATCGCCGCCAACGGAGAAAAGGGTCCGCAGGCCGAGATTCTGACCCCCGGGTGGCACCCCTGGTTTCTCGTCAACGTCATCTATCAGGTCGAGAACAAAAAAGTCGTTTCGATTCCCTCGGGTAAATACGGGTTCTTGAACGCGAAGGACGGGGCGCCGCTTCGCCCCGATCAGTTCTTGGCCGATGCGTTTCCGCCCGCTCATGAGCTGGATATGCTCGACGCGGAATATTTTCTGACCCATGGTGGTCAGCGGGGGCCACAGACGACGGTCCTGACGCCGGGAAATTACCGGCTCAACACGTATCTCTGGGACCTCAGCATCTATGACGCAGTCGATGTCGCAGAGGGCTTTGCCGGTGTCGTAAAATCCAATGTCATCGACTCGGTGCATTTCGGCAATTTGGCTGCTGACAAGCCGACCTCCTGCCAGCAAAAGACGGTCTCGACGAATGAGAGCGGCGAAGCCGTTGCCGCCAAAGAAGCAAAGACCGACGAAGGCAAGCTCACTGCCATTCTTGTCCC
>Ga0310914_10000992_pt1 | contig 17753 bp, 20 predicted proteins | sample GREbulkMGAN108_FD_203450 | JGI IMG/M metagenome (GOLD analysis project Ga0310914, IMG submission 203450) | Lab enrichment of tropical soil microbial communities from Luquillo Experimental Forest, Puerto Rico - GRE.bulkMG.AN108 | ecosystem: Environmental > Terrestrial > Soil > Tropical forest >... | reverse complement strand
TTTGTGTCCCACGCGTGTCCCCAGTCTGAAACCGGCCCAGTGTCGCCAACCGGTGGAATATCGAACACGGCGGGCGAGGACTGGCGCGCTCGGAGGGATTCGAACCCCCGACCCCCAGATTCGAAGTTATGTGCCTAACCCCCTCGATGGGATTATTTATAAAACCATGGAAGGGGCAAGTTGCCTGTGGTACGGTCTTTTTAGGGCCTTGACCCCCTAACTCGTGGCAATTATAAAACCACCAAGGGTTGCCGCCTACCCCCATTTTCTGTTACTTGGAGACGCGACCAGATGCCCCAGCTCAAGCTCACCGAGAAAGCCATCGCCAAGCTCAAGGCGCCCGACCCGAGCGGCAAACAAGTCCTGTATTGGGACACTGACCTTCGCGGCTTCGGCGTCCGCGTCAGCGGCACGACCAACGACAAATCCTACGTCGTCCAGCGCGCCGTCAATGGCGTGACGCGGCGCATCACGCTCGGTGCGTGCAATGTCTTGTCGCTGGCGGAGGCGCGCACCCGCGCCCAGGGGCACCTCGGCGACTTCGCCCGCGGCATCGATCCCAAGGCAAAGAAGGCCGCCACCGCCACCCTCGCCAATGTGCTGGACGACTATCTCTCGGCACGGAAAGACTTGCGGCCGCGAACGCGGGAGTCGTACCGCGTCACCGTTGAGGGCTACCTCAGGTCCTGGCGCGATAAGCCCGTGAGCAGCATCACGCGCGACGCTGTCGAGCGCCACCACGTGGCCATCGCCACCGAGATCGCGGCGAAGGCGCGCGCGAAGGCCTTGGCCGACGCGGCCAGGTGGGAGGCGCGGGCCAAGGCCGCCGAAGCCAAGGGCTGGCTGGACGCCGCCGCCAACCACCGACAACGGGCCGCAGTGGCCAAGAAGCGCGAGACCTACAGCGGTGAAGTCGCCGCCAATAACGCGATGAAGGTCGTTCGCATATTGTGGAACCACGCCGCTGACCGCAGCCCCGACATCGGCGCCAACCCGGTCCGGCTGAAGAAATTGTGGTACCCGGTCGAGGCGCGCACGCGCCACCTCGGCGCCGAGGAGCTGCCCGCGTTCTACAAGGCGGTCGCGGCGCTGCCAAATGCCATCGGCCGCGACTACCTGCTGCTATTGCTGTTCACGGGCTTGCGAAGGCGCGAGGCGTCGGCGCTCCGGTGGGATGACGTGGACCTCAAGGTGAAGACGCTCCGCATCCCGGAGACCAAGAGCGGCCGCCCGCTCACCCTGCCGCTCAGCGACTTCACCCACGACCTTCTGGTCGCCCGCCGCGCCATCGGCAAGGCCGAGTTCATATTTCCGGCGGCGAGCAAGTCCGGCCACATCGAGGAGCCTAAGTTCTTCCTCGCCCAAGTCGCCAAGGCAACTGGCAAGCGCGTGTCGGTCCACGACCTTCGACGAACGTTCGTCACCGTGGCCGAGTCCTGCGACATCAGCCCCATCGCCTTGCGCGCGCTGGTGAACCACTCGCTCGGCCACAGCGTGACCGAAGGATACATTCAGATGAAAGCTGAGCGCTTGCGCCATCCGGCGCAGCGCGTCTGCGACAAGCTCAAGGAGCTGTGCGCCATCGCGGAGCCGGCGGCGAAGAACGTGACTAGGCTAAATCGTAAAAGATGAAAAAAGTATGAGTAAAAGGTAAGTAAAAGGGTATCGCCGCCAGCCCCATTAAGCCTCCGATAGCCTATTGACGGAAGGTAAGGGATTTACAATCCTCCATATGTGTTATATGATAATTTTTGGGTGGATGCCGGTCTAGGGTTACCCGGCTAGAGACCACTCAGATCGCTTGTCCACGCGGTACAGCCGGTCGACGTCGGCACTGACTTTTGGGATGGGTGATGCCATCTCGCAGTTGAGACCCTAGAGCTTCAGTCAACTGTGTAAACCCAAGAAGTCGTTCTTAGCGCATCAGCGCCGAGGACGGCTATTTTCGCTTTGGCCTCCTTGGCACGAGGAGAGGAGGCCGAATGAGCAAGCCCAAGAAGAAGCCGCTGGTGAAGGTCGTCACGGCGAACAATCCCGCAACATTTCACCTCGACAAACGTGCCGGCGACATCCTCGCCGCGATTGCCAACGCCGGCAGCGACGACGCTCTGCTGACCACGCCGCAGGTCGCGGACTTGCTCCGCGTCTCCACCCAGTGGGTCGAGATCCGCCGCACCCGCGGTGGCGGCCCTCCCTTTGTGCGGCTCTCCCACAAGGTTGTCAGGTACCCGCTCGGCGGGCTTCGGCAATTCATAAAACAACGCGAATACGCGCGCACGGCCGAATACCTCTCGAAGCGAGGTGCCAAGAACAAGGGGACGCTCTTGGATGCTTCATAAAGGATTAGGGGCTCGGCACCTGTGCCCGGTGCCAAGCCCCAAACCAGAGTGGTCTTTGCCTAAAGACGACTTCACCTCTACCACATCCGGGCACCCCCTTCCACCCCCTCTTTTTTGTAAGTCGGGATTGGGGGCGCCATGACTAACCGCCGGCGCAATAACCAAGGCCAAGCCCGTGGCGCGGACGACCCCATTGGCGTGGCCCGCGACCTCCTCCGGCGCGGCATCATGCCATTGCCGCTCCGGCCGGGCATGAAGAAGCCGTTCCTCGAAAAATGGCAGCACTTGACAATCGACGTCACCAACGTCGAGCGCTATTTCGACGGCGCGGGGCTCAATGTCGCCGCCCGGATGGGCGCGAAGAGCGGCGGTCTCGCCGACACCGACTTGGACGCAGTCGAGGCCATTCAGCTGGCGCGCTACTTTCTCCCACCTACGTCGGCGCGGTACGGACGCCCGAGCAAGCAAGAATCCCACCGGCTCTACCGCTGCGATGACGCCGAGCCCAGTGGCGCCAAGCAGTTCTTGGACGAGAACCGCAAGATGATTGTCGAGCTCCGCATCGGTGGCGGTGTGAAGGGTGCATACAGCGTGATGCCTGGCTCGCGTCACGACAGGACCGGCGAGCTCATCGATTGGCATGAGGGCGGCGAGCCGGCGCGCGCTGCGTATGCCGACCTCAAGGCGTCGGTCTCCAAGCTCGCCGTGGCCGCATTGCTCCTGCGCCATTGGCCGGAGCATGGCCGTCACGACACGTCCCTCGGAGTCGGTGGATTTCTCGCTCGAGGCGGCATGTCGGCGGACGACATCTTTCACATCGTGCACTGCATTTGTATCGTGCGCGGCTACGGTGAGCGGGCCGAAGCTGACGCCACCACCGCGCGCGACAGCGCCGTGGCCTTCGCTGAGGGTAGAGAGGCGCGCGGCTTTCCTTGGATGAAGGATGCATTCGGCGAGAAGGTGGCGAAGTGCATCGCAAAATTCCTCAAGTACAGCGAGGCGCCCACGGTGACGGTGCCTCCAGGCGCGGGCGTCACCCTCGAAGATTTCTACGCTTACATGCCGCTTCACGATTACATCTACGCTCCTGCGCGCGACCACTGGCCGGCAGCGAGCGTCAACGCCCGCATCGCGCCAATACCGATCCTCGACGAGAACGGAGAGCCAGAAGTGGGCGACGATGGGCGCGAGAAGAAGCTGAAGGCTAACGCGTGGATCGACCAGAACCGGCCGGTCGAGCAGATGACTTGGTCACCGGGATTGCCGCTCATCATCGTCAATCGGTTGGTCTCGTCCGGCGGCTGGATCGAGCGGAATGGCGTGTCGTGCTTTAACCTTTACCTCCCACCGTCGATTGCGCTCGGCGATGCCGGTGCAGCCGGTCCGTGGATTGAGCACGTTCGCAAGGTCTACCCCAACGATGCCGACCACATCATCAATTGGCTCGCCCACCGCCGTCAGCGCCCGGAGGAGAAGATAAACCACGCTCTGGTCCTCGGTGGTGAGCCCGGCATTGGCAAGGATACGCTGCTCGAGCCGGTGAAGATGGCCATCGGACCGTGGAACTTTGCAGAGATCTCCCCGAAGCAGGTGTTCGACACGTTCAATCCATTCGCTCGCAGCACGATATTGCGCATAAGCGAGGCACGCGACCTCGGTGATATCTCGCGGTACGAGTTCTGTGACGCGATGAAGACGTACACCGCCTCACCACCCGACATGCTCTACGTGAACGAGAAGAACCGCCGCCAGTACTACGTCCCTAACTGCTGCGGCGTAATCATCACCACCAACTACAAGGACGCCTTGTACCTTACGCCAGAGGACCGCCGCAACTACGTGGCATGGTCGGAGCTAACCAAGGATAGCTTCCCCGAAGACTATTGGAGGAAGCTCTGGGGGTGGTACGAGGCAGATGGATTCAGCCACGTTGCCGCCTACCTTGCAACGCTGGACATCTCCGGCTTCAACGCGAAGGCGCCGCCGCCGAAGACGCCGGCGTTTTGGGCCGTCGTCGACCTCAGCCGTGCATCGGAGGACTCGGAGCTCGCCGACATCGTCGACGACCTCGGCAATCCGGACGCCTTGACCGTTGCCATCCTCATCAACAAGGCAGGTGAGGTAATGGACAGTGGCAACCTCGAAACGTGGCTCAGGGATCGCAAGAATCGCCGCGCCATCCCCCACAGGCTCGAGAGGTGTGGTTACGTGGCCATCCGCAATGACACTGCGGATGACGGTTTTTGGAAGATTTCCGGCAAGCGGCAAGTCATCTACGCCAAGCGCGAGCTGTCAACCGACAAGCAGCTCGAGGCAGCCAATAAGTGCAAGCGCGCAGTGGAAGAGGCGGCCGCGGCACGAGCGCGGGTAGGCGATGCCTAGAAAGGTCATGAAGGTCGTGAAGGTCGTGAAAAGTCAACCCCATCGTTTTGATGGACTGCTCCTCACCGCGGGTCGTGGAGGTCGTGAAGGTCGTGAAAACCTATCTCCATTCTTTTTTTCTGATTTTGTCGGTCTATTCCGCTATTAGGGGCAAAAACAATGGAAATAGAGTTTCACGACCTTCACGACCTCCACGACCTACCCCTCGTTGACATGATTACACTTTCTGCCGTCGTCACATGCCTTTGAGTCCATCACAGCGCCGCGCGCGCGCACTTGAGTCCGATCGAGTTCGCGTGCGACGCGACACAAGTGAGAGCCGTCGAGCCCACGTTCGCGCCCTCCGAGCCCTCCGGCAAAAGCGCTACCGATCCCTCAAGGCCGACGGCCGGGTCGTCATCGAGCCAAAAGTCGATCCGGTCGGGCTAGCCGAGCTTCTTCACGAGGCAGGCGTGATGGTCTTGGCCTCCGACAGGAAAACTCTGGCCCTTGGCTTCGAAGCCCTCCTCAACCTCTGGGATGAGGGCCGTATACGCGTAACGCGGACACGCGAATCGCTGTGATAGGATCGCCAGCGTTTCTTCTGGTTGAGCTTGCCAGCCGGGCTCTCTCGGCCTCCCAAACCGATCCTGGCTGGCGCTTTTCTCGGGGCGCGCGCGATGAGGCATCAAGTCGACCCTTCCGAGAATGTCCAAGTCTTGAGAGCTCGACCTTCTGCTTATCTAATTCGCGCCGCTGTCAGCCACGTCAAGGCTTTTGCCTCGGATAGCACGCCTTTGAATGCTGCTCAGCAATCATATGGCAGAGACTTAGCAACTGCTGCCATTCTGCGGAGCGCGACCTCGGCGGCCGACATGACGACATCAGGCTGGGCTCAGCAGCTCGCCGCCGTCGCGATCTTCGACACAATTCAATCCATCTCCTCGATTTCGGCTGCCGCCGCGCTGATCGACCGCGGCTTGAGGTTGAACATGGACGGCATCGCCGAGCTGCGCATTCCCGCTCGCGTGCTCAATGTTGCTGCCGCCGGTATGTGGGTTGCCGAGGAGGCGCCTGCGCCCGTTCGCCAGCTCGTGTTCTCGAATGCCGCCATCCTGCCGCCGAGAAAGCTATCCGTGCTGATGGCTTACACGAAGACCCAAGCAGAAAGTTCGAACATCGAAGCGATCGTTCGCGCGACCCTCGGAGAGGCGGCCGGACTCGCGCTGGACGCGGGGATGTTCTCCGCGAGCGCAGGCAGCGCCGCGGCGCCGCCCGGCCTCTTCAACGGCATCACGCCGCTCACGCCGGCGACCGGCGGTGGACAAGCCGCCATGGTCGACGACATCGAGGCCCTGATCAATGCGCTCGCGGCCAACGGCGCGGGCGCTGCCCCAGTGTTCGTCTGTGCAGCCAAGCAGGCTGCGGCCATGAAAACGCTGGTCGGCCCAAAATTTGACTTTCCCATCTTCGCCTCGACTTCGCTCCCCGCCGGCACCGTGGCTGCAGTCGAGGCTGCGAGCTTCTGCAGCGCCTTCTCCTCGGTTCCTGAGTTCACCACGAGCCGGACTGCCGCCGTCCACTTCGAGGATACAAGCCCGCAGGACATCACCGGCGGATCGCCGTCGCCGGCCGTGCCAGTGAGGAGCGCGTTTCAAACTGAGAGCATTCTGTTGAAGATGGACCTACGCGCAAGCTGGGGCCTGCGCGCGGTTGGGCACGCTCAGTGGATTCAGAACGCTGCGTGGTGACCGCGATGGACAAGATGCTCCGTAACGAAGTCGCCGCAGCCTGCCGCGAGCACGATTGGCTGATGCGGACGGATGCTTTGCCGAAGGCGTACGTGCAGCGCGACGCAGCGCCGGGTGTGCTGGTGTTCAAGGAGCGCGCCGAAGCATTGGTGACGGCTGATGATGATAGCGAGCGCAATGCGGACGGCTGGAACCAATGGATCGCAGTGCACTTAGCGAACGAGCGCGCCGAGGTGATCGACATCATCACCCGCACCGTGGGCCAGTTCGCGTCTGAGTACGTCCACGAGAAGCTTGCTCCGCTCAATCGCGAGATAGCCAGCCTCAAGGGTGAGAACGCCGAGCTCCGCGGAATGCTCGGCAGCGTGCTCGCCAAGTTCGACGCCCTGCGCGCGAGTACCGAGGCCATCCAGCGGGAGCGACAGGACGAGAAGCGCGACCTTGCCGTCCGCAACCAAGTTATCGCCGAGCGTTCCGATCGCATCGCTCAACTGCAGCAAGAAAATAGTGCGAGTCGCGCGGCACTTGCTGGTCAGCAGCTCAATCAAGCCTTCGGCCAGCGCGACGCCCGCATCGATATGATCGAGACCAAGCTCGGGATGCTGCTCAAGTGGATAGGCGGCGATCTGCCGCGCGGATTCGGACGCACCGATGAGACATAGCAGGCTGCTCTATACCGCCGACAAAGTGCGCGCTGTGTTCGCTCGGATGCGCGGCGATCTGCACGAGCAGCACGAGCGCCACCTCTTTGAGATGGCCGAGCTGCGCAAGGAGCTCGACCAGCTGCACGCTGCCTACGCAGCGTTACGTGCCGCTGTATTCGAGCGCGAGCGAGCCGAGGCCGATCTTGAGCTGCTGCGGCGCGATCGGGACCGCCGCACGTGTATCGCTGAAGGACAGCAATATTGGTTGCACTGAGATGGCGAAGAACAAGCGCAGAAGAAGTGTTCAGGCTAAGCGGAACCCTCCGGGGGGTACCTAAGTATTTGAGGAGATTACCCCTTTTCGGGCCGCAGCGGCGGTACAATTTTTCATCAAATAATTTCAACATTTGTTGTAATTTTATCAATTTTTTCAAACATTTAGCAGGTTGTGACTCAAGGCGGACCTATTTTTTCATCCTCTACTCAAAGTTGTGACAGAAGGCCCCGAACTCGAGGGAAAGGACGAGAAAAATGGCAAAAGACCCCCAAAAGCCGTCAATTCGGCTGGTTTCCAAGCCGGCCTTCTCCGGCCGCGAACCCCCTCGAAACCTGGGGGAACCCGGCCTGGCCTTGTGGAACCGCATCATGACCTCCTACCGCATCGCCGACCACGGCGGGCGCGAGATGCTGCTGCTGGCCTGCGAGGCCACCGACCGCGCCGTGTCCCTCCGGGCCATCATCGACCGCGAAGGGGAGATCATCCACACCCGCAACGGCCCGCGGGACCACCCGGCGCTGCGACACGAGCTGGCGAACCGTGCCTTGGTTTCCAAGCTGCTGGTTCGTCTCGGCCTTGACGTGGAGGTGCAGCCGCCGCGCCCGGTCGGGCGCCCGCCGATGGGCATCGGGATCACGACGCCAGAGGAGGAGTGAGATGAAGCGCAAGCGCACGTCGATCGACGACCCGACTCAGGGCTTCTCTCCCGAGGTGCTCGAGACGTGGCGCTACATCTGCCGGCTCTACCACGATGGCTACGACGAGAGCGACCGGATGGTCCGCGACGAGGCCATCGAGCTGCACCGCATGCTGGGATTGAAGCCGTGGCACCCGTTCGTGATCGACGTTGGCTCCGTCGCCGAGGAATTCGAGCCGCCCGATGACCCGTCGCACTTGAGAGACTGGCTGATGGTGCGCGACATAAGGCGCAGGCTCGTCGAGGCGACGTAGTCGCTTCCGATTATTCGGGCGTGTACTCATAAATCCGCTTTCTGGAAGCGCAGCTAGTCAATGTCCGCTTCGCTCCGAAAGCGACCGAAGTGCTGCGTTGCCGCGAAATTGACGCGATGTGCCAGAAGCGGTCATGCTTGCTACGCGACCGCGTCTGAGATGTCAGCCTCTAACGTGCCTCTGTTTTGCCCTGCCACTGGGGGCTGCGCAGGTTACACACGTTGAATGCTTTCACAGGTCGGCTAAAACCTCTTAGGACGAGTTCGCCTGCAAATTCTACATCCGCTAGTGTCTCGACGGCGCTGAACACATTAATGTCGACCAGAATTTGTCCATCCTTAGCCTGATCGCAAAGTCTGGAAGCGAGATTCGCCACCTTGCCCGTAACTGAATACTGGAGCCGCCCCTCGTATCCGACACTTCCAAGCGTTGCATAACCGTGCGCAATGCCAACGCCAAAGCCGATATCGTGCCCGGAATGGCTCCACTTGGCTGAGAGCTCCGCAACCTCAATGCGCATTTCGAGCGCCATCTGCACGGCACGCAGTGATGCATCGGGACAAGGCAGCGGATCGTTGAACACCACCAGCAGTCCGTCGCCGCTAAAGCGCTCGACCGTGCCCTCAAATTTGTTGATGAGAACCCCTAGCTTGGCATGATACTCGTGCAGCACAAGCATGACATCTTCGGGTTCGGCGAGCTCAGAAAAAGCTGTAAAGCCGCGGAGGTCACAGAATACGACAGTTACATCGCGCCTATGACTTTCTAACACACTCTCATGGCCCACTGAGACGACGAGCTGGGCAATCTGAGGCGGGAGAAAACTTTTCAAGCGTCCGACACGTTCGATTTGGGCAACTTGCTCGGCCACCCGCTGTTCGAGGGTGCGATTCCATGTCGCAAGATCGGCTGCCTGTGCCAGCAATCGATCGTGCGCCTCTCGCAGATCGGCGGTGCGCTGGCGCAGTTCATTAAGCAGGCGCGTGTTCTCGATTGCAATCATTGCTTGGTGGGCGAAGGTGGTGAGCAGTTCGATCTGCTTGCCGGTGAAGGGCTTCACCGCCTTACGCTGCACCCCGAGCGCACCGATCGAAACGCCCTCGCGCACGAGCGGGACGCCGAGCACGCACCGGAAGCCGCCGAGCTTTTGCGCTTCCAAATTGGTATATTCCGGATCCGTGAAGACATCGGGAATATGTATGATTCGGCCTTCAAGAGCGGCACGCCCGTAAGCCGTTCCCCGCCCCAGCGTGGCCGGCCGGTTCCTCCTGAACTCTACGTATTCGGGCGGATATCCGTAGGACGCTCCCTGGACGAAGTTTCCGCCTTCGAGGCGGGACAGAACGGAAAAGTCCGCCTCACACAGGCGGGCGGCCGATTGTACAAGCGTATCGAGCACCGTCTGAAGATCGAAGTTGGACCGGCTGATCACCTTGAGCACGTTGGCGGTGGCGGTCTGCTGCTCGCGTGCCTCGGCGAGTTCACGGGTCCGCTGGCCGAGTTGTTCTTGCAAATCGGCGGCCGATGAACTGCGCTTGCGCACCGCCTTGCAGCGTTTGATCTTCGTTGCCTTCTGGTGGCTCGTCTTCATGGCCACGCCGTCCGCCGCCGCGCCGGTCTAGCGAGTGGCCATGCCAGCAACGCAATCGACGTGACGAGTGGCCACCCCCTCATGAAAAGCCTCCCTGACGTGCGTGACCGCGCCAGAACAGGATATCACACCCGTGTACGTTTAAGAGGGGCCCGGACCGAGGCGCAGAGGGCGAGAGTACGCAATATTGTACGCTACCTATGTCCGGAGTAGGGTCAGTTGCGTCGCATCCGGACGTTCGCGACGCTCCTGGCATGTCCGCTATGCCTCCAATAGCGACCCAATCGGTGCGTCGCAACGAAGCGTCGCGATGTGCCAGAAGCGGACTAAATGCACCCAGCAAAAACCTCACTCGATTACCTCGTCAGCGATCTGCTGAAGATGCACCGGGACATCAAGTCCAAGGGTCTTAGCCACCCTGAGATTGATAAAAAGCTCGAAACTGGTCGGCTGCTCCACCGGAAGTTCACTCGGTTGTGCGCCTTTCAGAATCTTGTCGACATAGACAGCCATACGCCGGAACGCGTCGAGACTGTTCGGCCCGTATGCCATAAGCGCACCAGCGTCAAAGGTCGTCTTGCTATAAGCGCACAGCGCAAGGCGCCGCGCGAGCGCCAATTTCGCAACCGTTGCACGTCTCGAAAAAGCGAACCCGCCCTGCGCAAGCGTCACAGCCTGCATGCCCGCTTGGACCATTGCATCGAACGTCGGCTCCAGGTCCTCCACCGAGGTTAGTTCAAATACCTGAACAGCCAATCCAAGCTTATCGGCAGCCATTCGGCTCCCTTCGATGTAAAAGCCTTTGGACAACAAGTCTCGATTGACTAGCAGCGCAACGCGCGAGAGGCCTGGGACCAGTTCTTTGAGCAGTTGCAGGCGTTTCGCTGCAAGCTCTTCACCAAAATTCGACAGTCCAGTCATATTCCCGCCCGGCCGCGCAAGGGATTGGACCAGTCTCATACTCACCGGGTCGGGAACGGCCACGAATACGATTGGGATTTTTGTGGTGGCATCCCTCAGATAGGGGGCCCCGGTGGCGGTCACCATCAAGACATCGACATTGAGGGCAACGAGTTCGGCCGCCATGGTCCGGAAGCGCTCGGGCTCCTCGTTGGGGAAACGGTGTTCGAGGATGATGTTGCGACCCTCGACGTAGCCGAGCTTGGCGAAGCCTTCGATCACGGCTTCGAAATTCATCGATTCCTCTTCACGGCTTCCCGCATGCCAGAGAAAGCCGATACGCGGAATCCTTCCGCCCTGCTGCGCGCGCGCCGCGAACTGCCACGCCGCCGCTCCGCCAAGCGTGATGATGAATTCTCGTCGCCGAATATGCATTGCCATGCGACCCTCCCTCAGGCCCATGCAACGGAGGGGACGATATCACACCAAGCCGTGCTGCGCGGCGGGATTTCGGCTCGGCTTACCGCCGCTTTGGGTCATTCACGTCATTCCCGCCATCCCGGCGTGTCCGGTTCGCCCCCAAGAGCGGACATTCGGCCAATGGCCGCGTTTATGAGTACGCGGCTTGTTTTCCGGCAAACTGTTTGACTAGGCTTGAGTCGCGTAATGCCGTCAAGGGCTGCCAGGGGCTGCCACGTTCAGCGGCTGGGGCACGGGGTATCCCAACCCTGCCCAGGGGCACCGGCGCAATGGTTCGTGGCCTGGCAGCCCTCTGCTTCCCCTCGCCAGGGGGTCCCCCCCTCGGGAGGGCCAAATAGGGACCATCACGCTGTTTCAGGCTCCCGAGCCTCGTCGACGCCCGAGGGGCGATTACCACCGTGGCAGCGGCGAACAAATGTTTGGCGCAGATTAACAAATCTGGCACGGCGCGCGAAGCGACCAACAGCAACCAACGCTGATCCGCTAACGTGTCAGATGAAACCGACAATTAAAATCAGGTTCACCGAACCACAAATTGCGCTCGTGATGCGCGCGCATCCAAACTGCAATCTCGACCACTTGACCGAGCTATCTTTTGAATTCGATCAGGCCGGAACGATTATTGATTGCATCGGCAAAATCAAGGACGGCGGAAATATCGATCACAATTATGCCGGTAGCGGGCTCGCGCGCTTGTACGACAGGGCACGCCGCCAATTGACAGCTCGACAAACCAGCGCAACGATATTGCAATTTCCAAATGGCGAGAGGCTTGCCACTGCGTAAGCGTGGATATCGGCCGTATGAAACCAAGCGTCATCGTCTGGGACCTAGAGACTGTGCCCGACCTCGGCGGGTTCGCGGCCGCCAATGATCTTGTCGGCAAGTCCGACGTGGAAGTCCGCGAGGCTATCGGCGACAAGTTTCCGAAGCACATCTACCACTCGATCGTCTGCATCGGAGCCCTCATCGCGCACTGGGAGCCGGATCACTGGGCAGTGGACTCCGTCGGCGCGCCCCACGTGGGCGATAGGACCGAGAAGGAGCTGATCACCGCCTTCTGCGACAAGATCGCGGAGCTGAGCCCGCAGCTCGTCACGTTCAACGGCAACAGCTTCGACCTGCCCGTGTTGCGCTACCGAGTAATGGTCCACTGGGTGTCCGCGCCGGGGCTCTCGGCGCGCCCCTACTTCCACCGGTACAGTGAGGATGCAGTCGATTTGTGTGACGTGTTTTCGTCGTTCAGTCCGCAGGGTAAGGCCACGCTTCACGAGATCAGCAGGGTCATGGGCCTACCTGGAAAGCCGAAGGGGTTTGATGGTGGGGAAGTGGAGCGCTACTTCCGCGAGGGCAAGATCAAGGAGGTCGCCGACTACTGCGAGACCGACGTGGTCGGCACGTACCAGGTGTGGCTGCGGTACGAGTTGTTTCGCGGCACGCTGAGCCGGGATGCGTTCCAAGCGAGCCAACGGAAATTGATGGACTTCATGAATACGCGCTTGACATCAAGAAGCGCCTAGTCGGCACCGTGCTCTAATGCGACCTGACAGGTTACCTCGATATAATTTTTCAACTTACTCTTTGCTTGGTGAGCCAAAAACCGCAACCAGATCAACGCCGACGAGGTGGTGCGTTTGCCGTCGATGGGCTTAGATGAGTTCAAACTCGAGTTGTGCTGTCGGCACAAGCGGAAGTTTTTCTTCGAAGCACGGACGCAACTTGATGATGGGTTCGTTGGCAAGTTCGGCCCGCAAAGAATTTGAGGAAGGCAGGTTCAATATCTGGGAGAATGCATGATCAATGTCCGCTCTAACGGGATCATTTGCCATGTTCATGATGGTGTCGAATTCCGTGCCGGCTATGCTGTCGTAGAATGCAGCCAAGCGTCTAATTTGATCGTTTGGCATAGATGTAACATCAAGAATCGGGAGGTTCTCTATCGTGGGCTTTTTAAATTGAATCCAGGCCCCCTCTGTAGGAATTCTATGAGCTATCGACACTAGTAGTCCCAGGGTCGAATTGAACCAGAGAGCGATCACCTTTTCGGCCGCCGTATTTTCGCTTTTTAGTCGCAACGGCCACCAGACATTTGAAAGGCTGGGCTCCGGAAGACGGACGGCGAGGAACCGCTGCGTGTTAAGTCTAGAACGTTCCGCAATCATAAGATTGCCAGCACGCGGCCAAAGAAGGCCAACGTCCCGGAGCGGGCGGCCAGATGCGGCAGCGGATCGCGGCGAAAGATACTTGTTCGGCTTTACCGCAATGGTACGAATCAATTCAGCTCTATGTCCCATCAATGCAGGATAACGGGTCCGGCCAGTCGAGACGGTGAATCCATCAGCTATATCTCTTCTGTCGGGTCCCAACTCGCCAATGTCTCCCAGTCGGCGCATTGGTATGGGGATTGTTCGATTTCGCCCAGGAAAATAGAGGCGGCCTTGTCGGATCGTCCATGCCGCGCGAACAAGGTTGGTTTGCGCAAATGCACATCCCAACCATGGATTACCGCGCACCATCCCCCAAGGAAGCTCAATCACCTCGCCATATTTCTGCGTGCCGACGATGATCTCGGACATTCCATGTTCAGGCTTCGTTGCAGTACCCAACGGGGCTGCTGCGCCGCGCGATATCCGTTCCGCGATTGCGAGGGCATGCGTACCGCTCGACGGATTGCGCCAGAGGTTCACAAATCGTGTTGGCTCATCAGAGATCGCATTGTCGCTATCCTTGAGCCGATCGCGTTTCCTCGCGATTAGCAGCACTTCGCTCAAGTCCGTGTTCTCTGAGAAATTCCAGCGCTCAGGGTCATGGCTCGCGATCAGCGTTTCGAGCACATACCCGTGATCAATTAAGTCACGTGTTCTGCCCCATGCGACACCAGCCGTAACGGCTGCCGGGAGTACTAGCGCGATGCGTCCGCCTTCCTTGACGTGACGGTCAGCGACGGCAGCGAACACGCTGCCGAGCCCTGCCGTCGATGATGCCGATAGATGGCTCTCTCTAACGCGTCGGGCCAGTTCGGCTTGCATTTCTCCGCGCTGATCCGGGATCGAGCCGAACAGAAGATTGCCGCCGACGCTTCGTACGAATGGAGGGTTCATCACACACAGATCGAGCGTCGGCAGCGGAGCAACCGACGCACTTTCGTCACTGGCTCGCACCGGACCCTGGTCGCCGGCGACCATCAAATCAAGTTGTGTGTGGATGGTGTCAGTAGATACGAATCGATGCTGCCAAGATATATTTGACCGTTCTGCACCTTGCACAACGGCAAAGAATAAAGCCGCATCTTTTCAAAACACGTTTCCGGCGCTAACAGGGCCAACGTCGATGCGGTGAGATGCACAGCAGATGGCAAAACATCGTATCCGTGAAGCATCTCTTCAACGATGAGCTTATGTAGATCGCGTAGGCCGGCTTCGTCGACTGTCCCGCCCCGGCCCAGCGTAAACTTAATGAAGTTGTCAGTCAGTGCTTGGCTTGCCGCCATTAAAAGTGTTCCGGTGCCGCAAGCTAGGTCACCGACGTTGAATTGCCGTAGTGCTTCAGGGTCGGACCAATTAATGCTTGGCCAACGAACGATGTCGAGGCACAGCTTGAGTAGCAGCGTAGCTGCAGGAACAGACGTATAGTACGTTCCCAGAAATTTCGCTTCGAGCAAAAGAAGATGGTAAATCCGCCCCATCAGGTCGTGCCGCAACGCAGCTTTTTTTCTAACGATCTCTAGCGCCCGTTGCGCGAGATGCCGAACAGATTTGTCAGTATCCCCAGTAGCCGGTAGTGAAAGCAAGATTTGACGCGCGACCTTAAAGATCGGGACGTAATTGAGTTCGGTGATAATCATCTCCCAATGTGCGGCCGCCGTTCCAATGAAATCCCGCTCGGCCATTACTGAGTGAATAGTCCGCACCTTCGCATCAAGTGATGAAAGCTGCTCTTGGAAAATGAAAGCGTTGGCGAGCATGAGCGCCGCCAATTTCGCTGTTGTTTCTCGGCGCCTTTGCTCAAATGGAACTGCTGCCATCGCTCTTGTTTCCAATTCCGAGGATGCCAATCAGTCGATCGCATGCGCCCTTATGGCCCAAGAGAGCGCTTGAGACTTCGGCAAGGCCAATGTTCAGGGTATTGACAGCTTGTAGAAGAACGTCGTCGCGGACGATCACATCATAGGCGCGCCTCAGCTCCGCAACGATTTCATTGATGCCGCCACCGTGCCACTCTTGTTCCTGATCGGCGTCGGTGAGAACGGAAAATTCTAAAACAGCTTTGTTGAGTTCAGCCTGGAGACGCTTAAAAGGGGTTGATCGAAGTGGCGTGGGATACACGACCGCTATCGCAAGATGGACAACGCCTTGATTAATCCGGTTTCGCGCATCTGATAGCACTGTAGCGTTGGGCTGGTTCGTATCGGCAACCTTCCCCTCAATCCCGCAGCGGAGACCGCGAAAAACTGCGATGACGTCTGGTTTGGCCTGACCTCGCCGCAGGATGGTCTCTGGGTCAGCCTCAATGCCTCGGCTACTCAAACAAGTCGCTAGAACAACGTTAAGCACCTCTTCGCGATGCCGTTCGGGCATGCCTATCATCCCATCGCAGAACATCGAGGCGCTGGCAAAGTGTAGTCAGCCAACCCCTCGCGCCGAATCATGGGCATATTAATTCGTAGTCTCTATCCTGTGGAGGCCCAATGGAGTGAGCGAACTTGGGGCCGAACACTACAAAGGAAGCTGAATGCTCGACCGTGTTTCACAGATGACACATCGGCCCAGTTATTTCTTGCGCTTTAGCTCGTGGCCTTTGACTGCGACCAGTCCTGCAGCTCTTCCGGCAGCTCGGCCTCAAGCTCCGACATCCATTCCCGGCACCGGCTTGCCCCAGTTCACGGCGATGTAATTCTCGCGAGTGAAAGCAGGCCCTGGGAGGCCTTGTCAGCTCCGCGACGGGGCCCTTCGTGATTCGCGTCCAGCCTGCCAGGAGACCGGTTCATTTTCCGGGCCTCCCCCTGCCCCACCTACCCGGCGAGGCCCTAGACGCAGCGCCGGCGCGCCCGGTGCTGGCCGGAGGGGTCTTTTGGTGGCCCCGGGAGCCCCCAAAATGGATTCCCGGACCGTGGACACCGGCAGCCGTGGGGTAATCTCTGGCACGGCCCCGGTGATGCCCAGACGCGCCAAGGCCGCCGGCGCTTTGGAGGCTCCCGGCGGCCTTGGTTCCTTCCAACGTGCAGCTTACTTACCTTCGGCCCAGTTGATGAGCTCGTGCCGAAGGGCGTCGATGCAGGTGAGCAGCTCTTCCGATCGCTCGTTGAAGAACTTGCTGTGCCGCAAGAGCGTGGCGAGGCGCCATTTCTCGTTTGCAACGTGGAGCGCTTGGTCTTCGTAGGTCCAAGTCGGTCCGACCGCCATCTCAATCACCTCCTTCCTGCTCGTGGACGATGCAAGCAACCGTCAGTGCCGCGTGGGCGGTCGACGGTGAATTTCCTTCCACCGCTTGTAAGCCACGACGATTCGCTTCCAGAATTTCACCTCGAACGGCGTCAAGTCCGTTCGCGGCGTCTTGGTCATGCAATGAATGAACCATGCCGCCGTCTCCTGGATGCTGTCGCCGCCGGCCAGCCGGCGGCGCAGCTCTTTCTCGAACTTGCTCATGAATGGCTCTCACCATCCGCAAAGATGTCGGGCGGGATGCGAATGAACATCTCGTCGCCCTCCATCCACGACTCGACGGGGACAGCCTCCGAGCTGGACGAACCGCCTCCGACGGTAGCCGTTGGGATGGCGAAGTGCGGCCGCTGCTGGCCGTGGTGCCTCAGGGTGTAGGCTTTCTGCGGAGCCGCCCGCAGCCGGACGACGTACTGCCCGTCCTTGACCTGCCAGCGCACGCTGGCGCCGTGCTCCCACCCTTTCGCGACTTCCACCATCGCCGCGGACAGGTACAGGTTGACGTGCGCTCCGCCGCTTACCGCGCTCACGAACGTCTGTGCCCGCGGCTGGGGCGGCGTGCCGGCGGGACGGCTCCTGCCGGAGCCGACCTTTGCGCCGAACGGAGCGTCGATGATGTCACCTTCGGCGACAGCGACCGGCTGCTGCGCCTCGACCTCGACACCACTGCGTTGAGCTTCAACCTCAACATCACCGCGTTGAGCGCTGTCGCTCGTCTCTCTTGCTCGCTTCGCCATGGCCCATATCTCCTTTGCTCGAGTGGCGATGCGAGTTCGTTGCCCGAGGATGGGCGCGGTTGACAACGGTGGTGGGGATGGTGCGGGGAGCCGCCGCGTTACTCCTCAGTTACTTGGGTCTCGGGCCAAGTAACGCGGATCCGCCCGCCGAGGCTACTTCTCCTTTGTTTACCAGGGCTTTGGCTGCGCGCTCGGAGGGATTCGAACCCCCGACCCCCAGATTCGAAGTCTGGTGCTCTATCCAGCTGAGCTACGAGCGCCGGGGACTTTCTAACGAAGAGCGC
>Ga0310914_10000991_pt1 | contig 17761 bp, 21 predicted proteins | sample GREbulkMGAN108_FD_203450 | JGI IMG/M metagenome (GOLD analysis project Ga0310914, IMG submission 203450) | Lab enrichment of tropical soil microbial communities from Luquillo Experimental Forest, Puerto Rico - GRE.bulkMG.AN108 | ecosystem: Environmental > Terrestrial > Soil > Tropical forest >... | reverse complement strand
CTGATTACGGTGGGTTCCACACCAGAACTGTCGAGAACAGCCCAGTACACTCGTAATCCGACCAGCGTGCAATCAGACAGGCAGAACCCCTGCCCCGCAGAACAGGTCGCGCAGATGAAAACAGGGCAAAACCGCCCCTGAAATCAGGTGCTCTTACCCCCTAAGCTGCAGGCGTTCCCGGCCTCTGGGCGAAAACAGGTCAACAGCCGCCGGTGAAAGCAGGTGTGCCCGTATCCGTGGTCTGGGCAGGGCGAAAACAGGGAAAATTGCCCCAGCGAAAACAGGTGCGCCCGTGTCGATGGTCTGACCGCGAATTTTTGCCGCCGAGCCAATTAAGATTCGGAATTTTTCTAATGAAGATGGTCGACTTCAGGCTTCTGGCTGGCAGCCTGCTTCGAGCAACCGCTCGCCGTCGCTTCTGACCATGCGGCGATCTACACCATCCAGCAGCACGCGACGACATAACTCAGCGCAAGGAAGATTGATGGCAGGCCACAAGCTGCGGCCCAATGCCCTGAGTTGGTTCACCTGATACTTCGTCAGCTCGAAGCGGTTGGTCACCGTGCGCTTCTGCATGGCGGCAGCGTATCGCGCTGTCCCAAATAACCTTCTCAAAAATCGCATCTTCCGCAGCTGCATTTTCAACCACTTATAAAGCACAAAAAATGCCCACGAAAAGACTTGGTTTGTGAGGCGGGGTAAGATCAAACGCAGCGAGAGCGCGAAGAACGAATTCAAGCGCCAGCATCCATGCCCCGCGAATGGCCACACATCTGACAGCTGCCCCGGCTACGTGATCGACCACGTCAACCGTTGGAGTGCGGCGGTACCGATGCGCCCACCAATATGCAGTGGCAGACGGTGACCGCGGGGAAGGCAAAGGACAAGACGGAACGACACTGCCAGTGATTGAGGCGGAGGGGGCAGCTTGGTTCCCTTGGAGGTTACACCGCCTGCTCCGGCTTCTGTGTGTCGCAGCGCCCTGTCACCCTACTGAACGCCCTCGAGATCCTGTTCGTGGTATGGCTCACGGCGGCCTTTGAAAGCTTGACTGTCCCGTTCTTAACGATGCTGCCTAGAAGCTTCGCCGCTTGCAGAGTCGCCACCCGCCGCACACGTGACCTTTCAACACGGGCGGTGCATCGGCAGTACTCCTTTGTAATCATTCCGACTCGCAGGGTCAGGAAGGCATTCGCTGAGCCGGATAGAACGGAACTGGCAAGTAGATGCATTCCGGGGACGGCGGCTAGCGTCGAACCGAAGATCGTGCTCACGAGAACGTCAACGTCTACATCCTCGACACCGGCAGCGATGAATGCGGTCGAGGCCACGTTGGCATACAACTGAACAAAGTCCCTCAACGAGGGCCTCTGGTAGTACACGAGTGCGACTCTCCAGATCAGCCGTGTCTGGGCTGCAAGCACAACCAGCACGTCCAGCCGACCGCTTTGCAGGACCGCAGTGCTCAGGAAAACCGCAGATGCGGCGGATACAACAGCATCATCGGCGTGCTTATCCAGAATCTGGATTGCTGCTTCGATGTCACTAGGCGATTCAACCGATCTTCCGCGAAGGCGAGGGTTACGCGACAGACGCTTCTTAAAAGTGGCCATGAACCACTCGTATTCGGGACCTTCGGCCACCAGTGGCGGAAGGATTCTTTTCGGCAGTCTGAACCAAAGCACCGCCGGGGTAACGAGGAAGATGCAGTACGAAAACACCAGACCCCACATCACAGCGACTCCAAACATAGCGTTGAACGCTCTCGCCGAGTTAACGACTTGTACCGTTTGGTTAAACAAAAAGACGAAAAACAGAATGGTGATGAATGACGCGATCAGCATGAAAATCTTCTTGACGGTTGCGGACATCGAGCCCTCCAAAGTTACTTGGTCAGTATGCATCAGTTCGTAAATGGTGATTACGTGCTTGCTGGGAATAATGAGCGTGTGGCCGTCACTCACCGGGTAAGCATCGCGGATGGCCACCGCGTGCTCCGCTTTAATCCAGAGCCGATCGGATTGGAGGATGCAAAACGGACAGACAGTCAAACCGAAAGCATAACACCTAGATCTCGGCTTAGCAGGATGTAACGACTTAAGGATCGGGCGACCCAGTAGGTACACCATGAACGGTCAGTAAAGGAGCCGGAACCCTCGACCGCCACGACCAGAACAAGCAGGACAACAGGCAGAAGCACCCGTTAAAGCTGATCGACATCCACAAGTTCGACAAAGGGCTGCGCTCCAGCGCCCCCGGCCAGCAGCCCAAGCGATGAACGCCAGCAGTAATCGCACGCGTAAGTCTTGGTTAATCCTCGGAAACTTTATCCTTATCACGATTGCTCATTCGCAGGTGTTTGAGTTCCGATAGGATTGCGATTGTTCGTAGAGCTTTGAGCCTAGTTAGGTCGTTCCACATCTGCGCAATATCCCGATTAGCTATAAGACCGTAGACCAGTAGAAACAGCGAGAATCCTAAATAAAAGCGGTTCCTCAAAGAGGGTGCAATTATCGCTGCCACGAGGCCAATCCACCCGGTGGCCTGCGATGCATTACAGAAGGACGCCCACGTATCCACTCGTCATCTGGCTTATTCCCAAGAATACCGTACCAAACCTGCGAGTACTCTGGTGCTTCTTTATCTTTGAAATCGATTCCATAACCCTGCTTCAAGAGTTGCACCGTTGCTTGGCACCAGACCCGGTCGACTGCATCCTCGAAACGCATGGCGTTTGGCGTCGGTGGCACTTTCGCTTTCTTGGACGACGCGAATCCGTACATCTTGGTCATCGCTATCTGGACTAGCCGAACCCAAAGCAGCGAGGCATTACCGATGACGTACGCCATGATGAGCGCCACTCCCAGCGTCGTAACGTAACCCAGCTGCGCCCTGCCGGAGAGATCGCGGACGCTGTAACGGCCTGACAGGAGCACTGAAATCTCGAAGAACAGTCCGGGCATCAGTGGCGCGAAGGCTCCGAACGTTTTGGGATGTAGAGCCTTCGTAATGTCAATGTTAAACATTCAAGAAGTGGCCATCTGCAAGTCGTTCGGGAATTCTGCCGCATCATAACATCGAACTACCCCAATCCAGTGCGCGATTTACTAACCCGTAAGCAGACAGGCGACTCCTACCGATGCGGCAATTACCCTTGACAGCGCGTGCCTAGGGACTAAGTTAGTCTCCACCCGCGCTCCCTGCGCTTAGAGGAAGTGGACCAGCAATGACCGCAGCCGATTAGACCGCTGTGTCGGCAGGCTCCAGCATCCGGATGCGATCACGGGCAGTGCGGTAATGGATATGGTCAAGCTCGATGCCGATAAAACGGCGCTCCAGATCGCGCGCGGCCGCAAGGGTCGAACCGGAGCCGCAGAAGGGGTCGAGCACGACATGGTCCGGCTTCGTGAATGCAGCGTTCAGTTCCTTCAGGGGCTGCACGGGTTTTTGCGTCGGATGCAGGCGATTGCCAGTGTATTCCCAGTCGATGACATCCGGAATGGGAACGGCGGGAAAAGCCGGTGCGCCTTTTGCCAGAAGGAAGGCTGATTCATGCTGGTGGTGCATGAAGCGGGTGGAGGACGGATATTTCTTGACGAAGGCAATGTGGCCGACGATGCGGAAGCCCGCGTTGCGCCACGCGTCCAGGAACAGGTCAGCGTTCAGGGTGCCGTAGAAGCTGACGCACAGGCTGTCAGGGCGTAGGACACGGTACATTTCACGGAAGGCCGGTTTGAGCCATGCGCCGTTGTCATCGTTGATGACGGTCTGGCCCGCATTGTTCTTGTGCGGCCGATAGCGAGTGACGTATGGCGGATCCGTAAGAATGAAATCCACACTGGCCCAGGGCATGGCCCGCATGACTTCAACGCAGTCGCCGTGTGCGACGTCATTCATGATGCGGTTCCTCATGTCGGCCTCCGCTGCGCCAGGACGGTGAGACCGTGACTCCGGCCGAACCACACGGCGAATTCCTCAGGTGAATCACCGTTTTCCTGCGCTTCTGCGATGAGATCAAGCTCGACGCCGGCGTCCCATGTATCGACGCCGAAGAGCTTCATCATCGCAGCGTCGACTACGTCCCAGTAGTCGATGAGGGCCTCAGGTTCATCATGGCTCATGTGATCCCCCGAAACTGCTGATGCGTGCGGTGCGTCATTGTCCTTGCTCCTTACTTGTTGGTTGTTGTCGCATGTGAGCGGGACGAGCAGGGCGCATAGGGTGCACGTGTCCCAGGATTCTCTTCGTTTGCCGAGGCTCCGCACTCGCGGAAACGGTCGAACGAAAGAATCTCTGGACGGGACACGCAAGCCGCGGCCTGCAGGATCACATGATCAGCGACGACAACCTGCAGAGAAGCATCGGACAGAACCGCACGTATCGATTTGCAGTCTGCGGAGGCGCACTTGCACGCTGATGAGCTTCATTCAGCGTACGTTCAAGGGCACATATCCTTTGTCGCCTAACAGCTTTAAATAAGCGCGAGCGAGGTATTTGGAATTGTGGGAGAAAAAGCTGGAGGGGGTATGGGGGTATACCTCCTTAATCCTGCTTCATGCCGAGCATCTGTCGCAGGCGAGACTTGAGAACGATCTCGGCGGGTGTCCGGCCCTGCCGGTTTAGCCAGTTTTCGAAATCCTTGATCCGGACCGTGTGCGTGACTTCAGGCTGCCTCACCTTCACCGTAACTTCCGTCAGCCCTTTGCCGATTTCCCCGACCCACTCGTGACCGCGCAACGTGGAGAGTGCCTCAGCGACGGCCTCGTAAAGAGTGGCGGCTGTGACATCGAGCGAATGGGCAACGGCGTTAAGGTCGTGGATCGTGACCTTGCAAGCCCGCAGAAGCATGGGAGAACTTTAACTTATTCGCCCTCTATTCGCCCTGCACTAGTCCTTGACTTTAACTGTCCTATAATTTAGCTTAAATAGCATAAGCTTTCTTATAGTTTTGTTAATATAGAAGAGGGAGAATCCGCCTTGCTGACCTTACCCATACCTGTCACGCGGGCCCTGCGCAAGCTGGGTCACGACATCAAGGACGCCCGGCGGCGGCGGCGACTGCCCATGTCCATCGTAACGCAGCGGGCGTCGATCAGCGAACCCACGCTGATCAGGGTCGAGAGAGGCGACCCGAAAGTCGCCATGGGAAGCTATGCGACGGTCCTCTTTGTATTGGGCATGGCCGACCGGCTCGCCGATCTGGTCGACCTGAAGAATGATCCCGTAGGCCTGCAGCTCGAAGAGGAAAACCTGCCGAAGCGCATTCGCGGGGCCAGCAAGAAAAAATTGCCCAAGGAAAAATAATGGACCGGGAAGCCCTTGTTTACTTAGATCTGGACAGCAAGCCCCACCTCGTGGGGCGGCTGTGGGCCCGCGTCCGCAAGAATAAGGAGAGCGCTAGTTTCGAGTACGACAAGACGTGGCTCGAAAACCCGGTGCGCTTCTCGCTTGAGCCGGCACTGCAGGTCGGACCGGGTGCATTCCATACGCCGGCCGACACGCCGATGTTCGGGGCGATCGGCGATTCCGCGCCGGACCGCTGGGGGCGGGCGCTCATGCGCCGCGCGGAACGCCGCCGGGCCGAGCGCGCCGGCACCGCGCCACGCTCGCTGCAGGAAATCGACTTCCTTTTATTGGTGGACGATGAAGCACGCCAGGGGGCGCTGCGCTTCGCCGAAAAGGAAGGCGGACCGTTTCTGCGGGAGGAGGGGGTCAAGCGCATCCCGCCGCTCGTCGAACTGCCGGAGCTGCTTTCCGCGGCCGAGCACGTCGTTGAGGACAAGGATACGGAAGACGATCTGCGGCTGCTGATTGCGCCGGGGTCGTCGCTTGGCGGCGCGCGACCAAAGGCGTCCGTTATAGAAAAGGATGGCCAGCTCGCGATCGCGAAGTTTCCGCGACACGACGACGACTACAACACCGTTCTGTGGGAAGCCGTGGCTCTGGCACTCGCCGCCAAATCCGGCATCCCCGTGCCCGAATCGCGCGTCGAGACGGTCTCGAAGAAGCCCGTGATCCTGCTGCGCCGCTTCGATCGCCAGAAGGAAGTACGCATTCCCTTCCTCTCGGCGATGAGCATGCTGGGCGCGAAGGACAGGGATACGAGAAGTTATCTGGAGATTGTGGATGCTCTGCGCCAGCACGGCGCCGCGCCGAAGGAAGACATGGAAGAGTTGTGGCGCAGGATCGTGTTCAGCATTCTGATTTCAAATACGGACGATCACCTGCGCAACCACGGTTTCCTCTACGCGGGTCAGGCAGGATGGCGTTTGTCGCCCGCCTACGACCTGAATCCCGTGCCCGTCGATATCAAGCCGCGCATTCTCACCACGGCCATCAACGAGGACGACGGGACAGCCTCGCTCGACCTGGCGATGAGCGTTGCGGAGTATTTCGAGTTGGAGAAGGACAAGGCGAAAGCCATAGCCGCGCAGGTCGCTAAAGCGGTCTCGACTTGGCGGGACGAGGCCGCGAAACATGGCGTCGCAAAAGGCGAAATTGATCGCATGGCGTCGGCGTTCGAGCACGACGATTTAAAAAAGGCACTCGGAAAATAGACTGAGCCACGAATGCTGGCTCGCAAACGGTATTACCTATATCATTGCAAATAAGCAGTTTTTTCTGTAGTAAAATCATTACGCTGGCAAACTTGCCGGCGAAGCAATGTTTGTTGTTGACATTAGATTCCCTTTTCGTGGCATCATCCTCTGATAGTCGAGATGTCCCGGCCTGCCGCCGTCAATGCGCTTGCGGCGCTTGGGCGCGAGTATGATCTTCACAAATTCATCCCAGGTCTTGTTCAGTTGCTCGGGTGGCTCCTCGCCGGCATCCTCCCTTTGTCGTTTTTCTTTGGCCTTTGTCTTTGCCGGATCGCTCGCGCGGAATTTGGTAATGCGCTGGCGCGCGGCTTTCCATTTTTCGAACTGAGCCCGGTAGTCGGTGATTTCTCCTTTGGTGATGATCTTCGAGTCACTCGACTTCAGTGCGAACCGCGTCGAAGGCGACGACCTGCTGGGAGATGCCTCCGAGTACCTGATGCGGCACTTCGCCACCGACTCAGGAAAGAGCAAAGGGCAGTTCTATACGCCCGCAGAGGTTTTTACATGGGGCGGGACGACGATCAGTTTCCTGGCTCGACCCTGGCAAAGTAAATCCATTCACCAAATCGGAACTACGCCAAACTGGGAAACGGTACCTCAACCGGAAATTACTCATTCATGGGGGCCTTCGGTGCTCCTGCCTTTGGCGACCGCCGAGCTTGCGTAAGGAAGGCCAACAGGAAACTCCGAGGTGCCGATAAAGGGGATGTTCGAGATCGTCGAAAAATTGGTGAAGCCGTCGGGAAAGATCTTGCCCAAGTTATATGTCCGGCCAGCAAGCACAAAGTCGTAAGTTGCGATCACGTCACCGGAGAAAATGTTAGTTCCTGAGGCTCCAGTTCCGATCAATTCCTTTGCTCCATGGGTAAGAACGGCGACAACCTGTCCCTGAGAGAAAGTGCCCAGATTGCCCCAGTCGCCTGCCGGCGCTACATTGTAATAGATCTTCCACACTCCCGAACCGGCGAGTATGACGTTCAGATTCCCTTGAGCCGGGAGAGGCTGCAGCTGCAAGGTGTCGGACCTGAAAGTGAAACGTGCCGTACCTGCGCTCGGAGCACCTGTAAACAGGTCATCGAGTCCGGGAAAGTATGTGAAATAGCCAGCTACCTCGCCTGTACCGTTGTTCGGATTGACGTACACCTGCGCGACAGAGTTCCAGACGATTCCTCCTGCCGGAACTTTCTTCTGGGCAACCCCAGAAATTGTCGAGAGCAACAGAAATAACCCGAGCACACAATGCAGTGCCCCGTTCACATGCCTGGTCATATTTCCTCCGTATCGCCGGTCGAACCCCGGCAAGGTGTTGTGCATGAAAGTTTCATGCGTTAACTTTTCCGCAGCTCTAAAGCCGCGTTACTGGACACTGATCCGCTCAGGGAGAGTTGTCCGGAGGCACACAGTGGCGTGCCCTTGGGCAAGCTGAACATCACGGTGAAAGTGCCTGTTATCGTGTTGTCTCCAACAGTCACGTCATCGTTCAGATCGGCGTTGCCAGCGTATTCGCCGGCGCTGGTATAGAGCAGCTTGCGAAAGGTCAGCTTGTAGTGCCCGGCGCCCTGAGCCTTCCATGCGCCATGGCCGTCACTTCCGTTGAACCCAAGCGATGACGCTGTGTTGAAGTTCAGAACGGAATTGGTTTCGGTGTAAGTTCCACCTGCTGCGAACGTCGCCAGTTGAACGAACGGCGGAGGAGGGGGAGCAACCGGAGCTCCGTTGCTGCAAACTGTGAGCCCCGTTGCACTTGGCACTTGGATGAACCATGTGCCCATTACACTGTCGTGTCCTTCTTTGCCTTCCTGTGCGCTGGCCAGGGGTGTCCAACTCGCCATCATCCCTGCGAGCAAAGTAAGCAAAAAATACAGAGACAAACCCCTTTTCATAGCACCTCCTTTGAAGCGGATGCCGCACTGGCTCTCGGCAGACGGCCGTTAACTCGAGAGGACCGATTCATCCGAAATATCGTGCGGAGTGCGAATGCGTTCTGCTCATATAAACGGGAACACACGAGGAACTGGCTCAAAATTTGGCTCCCCTCATCAGGAGGAGCCAATTTAGCTGGAATTGCACACCGGGAAAAGGTGCTCCAGGAACCGCAGAACCGCATCAAGCCAGTGAATTCATTTGACTCCAAGAACTTACAAAGCTATGTTCTTCGCAACAAATTCCCGGGCCGAGACGTGATATGTGCGCAACCAGTGGAGCGCGTCGAAGCGACCTGGCTGAGCTGTTGAGTCGCTGGATGAGCGGTGATCAAGAAGCTCTTAAGCTACTCTTTCCACTCGTCTATGCGGAGCTGCGTCGCTTGGCGCATTATCGTCTGCTCAGCCAACGGCCAAACAACAGCATAGAAACGACTTCTCTGGTGCACGAGGCCTACCTGCGGCTGGCGCAGCGGAGCCGGCCGGCAATCACAGACAGAAATCATTTTTTCGCGTTGGCCGCGACTGTCATGCGACAGGTGTTGGTGGACCATCTCCGCGAGAAGCAGGCGAAGAAACGCGCAGGGGGCATGAAGCTGGAATTGCAGCCGGAGATGATTACCATTCCCGCTCCCGACGTGGATATCCTCTCGCTGGACGCAGCATTGAGCCGGCTGGCGAAGCTTGATGCCCGACAATCAAAAATCGTGGAGCTGCGATTCTTCGCGGGACTCTCGATCGAGGACACCTCCGAAGTGCTGGGAATGTCACCCGCGACAGTAAAGCGTGATTGGATGACGGCCCGCGTCTGGTTACAGCACGAGCTTGCCAAGCAAGCCAAGTACGCTAGATCGGAGGGAGAAAGCAATGCCTCCTGAGGCGTCGAAGTCGCCGAGCGAGATTACGCCTGAGCGGTGGGAGCGCCTGCGCGAACTCATTTGCGAAGCACTCGATCGTGAGCCGGCAGCACGGGCTGAATATCTCGAACGGGCCTGCGCAAACGACAGCGAACTGCGGGCTCAGGTGGAATCATTGATCGCTGCGTCGGAGAGCTCGGGCGGCGCGCTTCCCTCCAGCATCATCCCAACCCGCCGATTAGCCGCGGGAACGGTAATTGATCATTTCGAAATCCTATCCTTGCTAGGCGCGGGTGGGATGGGAGAGGTCTACCGTGCTCGCGACCAGCAATTAGGGCGAGAAGTTGCTATCAAATTGCTGCCCGCAGGACTTTGCCTCAATCGCGAGCGCCAGCACCGCTTCGAGCAGGAAGCTCGGGCGGCCGCGGCGCTCAGCCATCCGAACATTCTGGCGATTCATCAACTCGGCTGGTACGAGCATCAGCCCTACATCGTTGCGGAGTTGCTGGAAGGACAGACCCTTCGCGAGGCATTGAAGTACGGTGCTCTACCGCTGCCGAAGGTGATCGATTATGGACTTCAGATTGCCAAGGGCTTGGCTGTCGCACATGACAAAGGCATCATCCATCGCGATCTCAAGCCAGAGAACATCTTCGTTACCAAGACGGGACAGGTAAAGATTTTGGATTTCGGCTTGGCGAAGCTGCGGGCAGGAGCGGATGAAGAGACGCGTACCTCTCCGGGCACAGACACGGGAGTCGTTCTGGGTACTCTTCCTTATATGTCTCCCGAGCAGGTGCGGGGACAAATCATCGATCAACGCACCGACATGTTTTCACTGGGTGCCATTTTGTACGAGATATTGACGACAAAACGTGCGTTTGAGGGAAAAACCGCTGCAGATCTGGCCGCAGCGGTTTTGCATGAACAACCGAAGCCACTCAGCGAGCTGGTTCCTTCGGTACCCTGGGAACTTGAACGTGTTATTGTGCGGTGCCTACGAAAAGATCCCGATCGCCGACTCAGAAGCATGGCTGATCTGGCGGTCGCGCTCGAAGAGCTAAAAGAGGAGAGCGACTCCGGAAACCTTGCTACCGCTTCTATTGCTCGGCGCAACAAAAGATCAGTGATAGTACTAATATCGGCTACAGTCACGGTAATCGCCGCAATTGTGCTGGCTCTAGGAATTTGGAACCGCACGCATCAATCGCAGCCGACTGCATTCCATGTTGTCCCGATCACGACCTATCCGGGATTTGAAAAGGATCCTTCTCTCTCGCCGGATGGCACGCAAATAGCGTTTTCCTGGAATGGTCCTGCGCAGCACAAGTTTCACATTTACGTGAAAGCCATCGGCCCGGGACCACCGCTGCAACTCACGAATAGTGCAGCGAACGATACTTCGCCGGCTTGGTCGCCGGACGCTGGTTCCATAGCATTCCTTCGAGACTTAGGCGCCGGGCGCTACAGCGTGAAACTCATCCCTCCGCTGGGAGGCCCGGAACGGAACCTCAGTGAGATACTGATTTCTGCAATGTGGCTGTCAGGCCCGTACCTCAGTTGGACGCCCGACAGCCGTTCGCTCGTTCTCGCCCATCAACCGCGCGCAGACTTGCCAGCAGCCCTGTTCCTGCTTGATGTGCAAAGCGGCGAGAAGCGTCAGATCACTTTTCCTCCCGGCGGTGTTCTAGGCGACGGTTGCGCGGCCGTTTCCCCTGATGGTCAGACACTAGCCTTTTGCCGCTGTGCTCAAGTCGGTGATTGGCTCACCGATTTATATACAGTCCCGCTTGGCACAAGCGCGGCGCCGGGACACGAAGTGAGACAACTTAGTTCGGATCAGTATCGAATCACCGGGCTGACCTGGAACCGCCAGGGCAGTGATTTGGTTTTCTCAGCTGACCGGCCAGACGAAGCGCTCTGGCGGGTGCCCGTGCCCAATCGCTCGGGCAAACCAGCTGTAGCACTGCAGGTTGGCAACGGCATGTGGCCAACAATTGCGCGACGAGCCACAAGGTTGGCCTTTCTTCATATGCTCCCGGTGTCAATAAACATCTGGCGCTTGGGGCTTCGCGACGGCGGACGGGCGGTTGAAAAGCCAACGCCACTCATTGCCTCGACTCGTGATGATTTCGCTCCGCGCTATTCGCCGGACGGCAAGAGAATCGCATTCCAGTCCTCACGCGGCGGCAGCCTGCAAATATGGAGCTGCGATAACCAGGGAGAGAACTGCCTGCAGCTAACGTCGATGAATGCGGAATTTACAGGGACGCCGAGCTGGTCTCCTGATGGCGGCAAGCTCGCGTTCTACTCGCGAGTGAACGGCAAATCCCAGATTTTTGTGATTGGGGCGGATGGCGTTGGCCTTCGACAACTAACGCCCGGCGATGCCAACTATTTTTTCCCACGATGGTCCAACGATGGAGAATGGATCTACTTCTCGTCCAACCGCACAGGCATGTCTCAAATATGGAAACTCCCCTCTAAAGGAGGAGGTCAGCCAGTACAAGTGACACGCGATGGCGGCTTCGCAGCCCTGGAGTCCCGGGATGGGAAATCGCTCTACTACACGAAAATTCAAGCGACCGACAGCAGCCTCTGGAAATTATCGTTTGATTCCCATGAAGAGGTGCAGGTCCTTCCGTCCATCCGCATGCATAACTTCGACTTAGTGGAAGATGGCATCTACTTCGAAGATGGAGGGTCCGAATTGAAATTCTTTGCAACGCTGCGAGGCACAACGACGACCCTGACACAACTTCCTGAAGGGTACGTCGGACTCACCGTCTCGCCAGATCGAAAGTCGATTATCTTTACACACTCCAATCCGGGCAGCAGCGAATTGATGCTGGTTGACAGCTTTCAGTGAAAAATCGGGCCATTCAAAAAGGTCTGCCGCTCGTAATGCCCCGAATGTGCATAGGGGTAAGGGGTAGGTGTGCCCTGAAATCTCCCGATTCGGCTTTCTCGGCGGCAAAAGCCTGTGCCTCTTTGTAACAGCACATTGAGCGTTCCACTTGTACGAGTAGGGCGTTATACGTCAAAGTGAAATGATGTGAAGGGGATTTCTTTACCCTCGGCGACTTCTAAGGATTATTCCGCGACTCCCTAGTCGCCGAAGTGAGGCGGGCGAGGTCGGACTACTCGGCATTTGGAACTTTCGCCGGGTCTTCGAAGATCTTCGAGCCTCATCCGGCTGCTGAGTGATTCGCACTGGCATGTAACTCACACGACCGCGACCTTGACATTGTTAATCGGGGGCAGCGAATCGAACAGGCAGTCCCACTGCTCACCGCCCTCCCTCCCGATCCACAGCTGACCGGTCGTCGTGCCAAAGTAGAGTGCGGGTGCCTTGAGCCGGTCGATGTCCATCGCGTCGCGCAGGACGGTAAAGTAGCTCTGCTTCTTCGGCAGCCCACGCGCGAGCCGACTCCACGACTCGCCGCAATTTTCGCTGCGCCACACCGCTGGCGCGCCGCCCGGACAGGAGCGCGTCGCCCCCTCAAGGGGCATGACGTATACCGTGTCAGCGTCGTGCGGGTGAACCACGATCGGAAATCCGAAGTCCGACGGTAACCCCTTAGCGATCGATCGCCACGAGTGGCCGTAGTCATCGCTGCGCAGCACCCCGATGTCCGGCCGCGGCCCCCCAGGCCCGGTCCAATCTGCCCATCCGCCGTGGTTCTGCATGTAGAGCCGACCTGGCGCGTCGTCGTGCCGCGCGATCTTGTGCACGCACTGACCGAACTCGGGATAAGGATCGGGCGCGAAGCCAGCGCCAACGCCTTGATTGGACGCCCTGAATGTTTCGCCACCGTCCTCGCTCAGATAGTGGCCGCCGGTCGAGATGCCGAGATGCACCCGGTTCCCGTCGCGAATAATCGTGTGCATGCAGAGGCCGCCGTTGCCGGGTTGCCACTTGCGCGCGTGATCGTGGTTGCTGATGCCGGGCACCATGTCCCACGAATCGCCGCCGTCGTGGCTCCTGAACAAGGACGCCGGCTCCACGCCGCACCATAGGTCCTTCTTGCCGCTGCCGGCCTCAAGTGCCCAGATGTTGACGAGCGCACGTCCATCCTCCTTGGGGAACGCCGGCGCCGACTTCGTCTCCGTGAAGCTCTTCCCCATGTCCGTCGAACGCAACACTTTCATGCCGAAGAACGAATTGCAACTCGAGGCATATAGGCGGGGTGTCCCGCGCGCGTCGATCAGCGTCGAGTACACAGGGACGCCGGGACCGAAGGGGCCGCGCAGCGCGAAGCTGCGCCTCGGCTTCGCGGCATCGGCGACGAACACGCCCTTCTTGGTGCCGATCGTGAGAATGACTCGATCCGCCATCTTCAACCTCCCGAGACCGCCGGCAGGATCGTTACCACGTCCCCCGGAGTCAGCGGCGTGTCGACCCCGTCGAGGTCGCGCACATTGTCCGAGTTCACGAACACGTTCAGGTGCCGGCGTACCGTACCCGTTTCGTCACAGACATTGCGATACAAAGCGGACTGGCTCTGTTGGAGGTCCTCGAGTGCGGCGCGCACGGTGTGAGCCGAGATCGAGAGTTGCGCTGCGCCCCCACAGTACGTGCGCAGCGGGCCCGGGACATGGATCGTGATGGTCGGCGTTGGGCCCACAGTGTGAGACGAAGCTTATCATTCGCCGTTAGGATGACACAACCGTACCTCCGCGTCACCTGCAATCCGCGGCTCCTGAGTGGCCGTTTCCGTCTCGGTCCGAATACTTGAAAGTCCGGCACGTATCGGACACAGACTAGTAATCGATTGGAGATTTTGAGTGTAACCGGGATATTCGCCAACTACCAATGAGGAGGCGTCCGTCGGGCCAGCCGTGTCAACCCCTTCACGCGAGTCGCAGATGCTGCTGCCGACGCGAGCGTAACCGAGACAATTATTCACAGAGAGATAGTGAGAGAAGAACTTTGTTGATGCGCTCAATCCAGCCCTTATGATTACGCCATGCCTGTTAGCAGACTCGCTTACCGAATATATGTTCGAAATCATTATTGACCCGTGGTCTTGCTCGCCCTATCATCAAATCTCCCTCGGGCCCACTTCGAAATGATCGACAGCACGATCTCGCACTACCGGATCATCAGCAAACTCGGCGGCGGCGGTATGGGTGTGGTGTACAAGGCCGAGGACACTCGCCTCCACCGCTTTGTTGCACTCAAATTCCTGCCGGAAGAGGTGGCTGGCGATGCGCAAGCGCTAAGCCGTTTCCGGCGGGAGGCCGAAGCTGCTTCCGCGCTGAACCATCCCAATATCTGTACGATCCACGACATCGGCGAGGAAGCCGGCCATGCCTTCATAGCGATGGAGTTTCTTGACGGCCTGACCTTGAAGCACCGCATCGAGCGACGCCCAATGCCGGCGGATGAGCTTCTTCCCATTGCCATCGAGATTGCGGATGCGCTGGATGCTGCGCACGGCGAAGGCATTGTGCATCGCGACATCAAACCGGCGAACATCTTCGTCACCAAGCGCAGGCACGCCAAGATTCTGGATTTCGGGCTGGCGAAGGTGACGTTCAAGGCCAACGCCAGCGCCGATTCTCTCACGGCAATGCCCGATCCGGAGCCACAGCACCTGACCAGCCCGGGCGCGATGCTGGGCACGGTGGCCTACATGTCGCCGGAGCAGGTGAAGGCCAAGGAACTGGACGCACGTACGGACCTGTTCTCGTTCGGAGCAGTGCTGTACGAGATGGCGACGGGGAGAATGCCGTTCGATGGCGAAAGCTCCGGCGAGATTATCGGCGCAATATTGCGCGACGAGCCGCTAACGCCACGCAGACTGAATCCGCACGTTTCACCGGGCCTGGAAGCGATCATTTACAAGGCGCTGGAGAAAGACCGTAATCTGCGCTACCAGCATGCGTCGGAGATGCGCACCGACTTGCAGCGACTGAAGCGCGACAGCGAGAGTGGACGGAAAACCCCCACTCAAGCGGCCGAAGGAGGACCGCTTGAATGGGGCACCCGAGATTCGCACATTTCCCAAAACCAGGGAAATGTGGGCTACCCATCGTCGGGCGCTGCGGCCGCGCCGAGTTCCGGCGCGGTGGCGATAGCCAGTGCGAGCGGAGTGGAGGCGGGTCTGCCATCAAGCCCATTAGGAACTGTTGCTGCGCCGAAGAAACGTTGGCCATGGATTGCCGGGGCAGCGGTGGTACTGATTGTGACTCTCATTGGCGGCGGGTTGTATTACCGCCCTCGTCAAAGCAAGCCGCTGACGGACAAAGACTTCCGTTTGCATCCCACTTCTTCAAGAGTGTGGACACAAAGAGCAAGCAATTCCGTGAGCGTTACGAGAACCACAGGTCCGTTGTGCGTGCAGTAGAAGTCGTAAAATAGGGTGTTCCAAGGACATGGACTCTGTTCGCGAACGCATACGATCATTGCTGAAGTTATCGTCCGGCTCCGTTGTTCCGTCAGCTACTGTTATCGACCAGGTGGATGGCGATGGATTCACACGAAGCTTGATTCAATACTCGGTCCCCGATGGCGATCGCATTGAGGCGTTTCTTTTTCAGCCGACTGATGAAACGCTGCCTGGGGCAGTTCTTGCGCTGCATCAGCACAATAGCCAGTGGACCATCGGCAAAAGCGAAATCGCGGGCTCAGTAGGAGATCCTCTGCAGGCTTTTGGTCCCGCACTCGCTCGTCGTGGCGTGACGGTGCTGGCACCGGATGCGGTCGGATTCGAATCGCGTCTCAAGACCGCTGGCTGGGGAGCATCGCTAGCGCCCCCCTTGCACAGACCCCACAGTACAACGGATGGCTGGCTGCAGTACTACAACGAGATGGCCCATCGGCTTGTACGAGGCGACCTTCTCATCCGAAAAGTTCTCGATGACTCTGCGGTTGCTCTTTCGGTTCTTCAACGCTACTCGAGGTCTGTGAATCTAGGCGCCATTGGCCATTCGTTTGGCGGTATTGTCGGTCTGTTCCTGGCGGCGCTGGACACCCGCGTCGCATTTGCCTGCTTAAGCGGCGCCGCATGCTCTTTCCGGCACAAGTTCGAACACGGAACCGGTCTGGAAATGTCACTGATCATCCCCTCATTCACCGAGCATTTCGACATTGTTGACCTCATTCGATGTGTCGCACCACGCAGGCTTTTGGTTATTTCCTCCGAGGATGACCCGCAGACTGCAGACGCAGAAGATATAGTACGAGAAGCACTTTCCCTATTCGAGGCGCAACACTGTGCGAACCACCTCGAGCACCTTCGCGTCGCAGGTCCGCACGCGCTCAATCAACGAAGATTCGACGCTATTCTCGATTGGAGCATAGCTCAGTCCCGTATCTCAGAAGCTTGAGGCTGTGGCCTCGTGCGGCCCGACGTATTCGACTTGCTGGCGAGGAGCTTACCCACGACTGGGCCACAACGGACGATGACGACTACGAAATGGTGTGTCGATGTGGCGCGAAAACTTGCCGCAGAATCATTACAGGCAAAGACTGGCAGAAGAAAGAACTGCAACGGAAATACTGTGGCTTCTTCTCGTGGTACTGATTGGAACACCTTGGGGAAAAACTAACCAGCGAGGCGCTTGCGGCCGAGGTCGAACTTCAGTCAAGACCCGACCTCCAGCAGAAGCTGGGCATTCCCAATCAGGTAATGTTAAGCGTCGCGTGCGACGCGGGCCTAGGGCGCGCGGGCGTCAATTTTCTTCTGAAGGTTAGCGCCCCGTTGCAGCCGGGATAATGTATTGGGAAACAAGTTTAACGGACCACGGCCCCCAAGCTTTAAAGTCCCCATAGGCACCGCCGGTAAAGCCCACGACCATTTCGAGCTCCGGAAGAATCAGCACCAACTGTCCGCCGTTGCCGCCCGACCCGTACTCCGTGTATGTGCGATTACCGACGCGCAGATGAAGGATGTGCCATCCCCAACCGTACAAATGATCGACACCAAAAAATTGGTCTTGAAATTCCGCATGCACCTTTAGAGACTGAGTTACCCAATCTTTGCTGAGCACACGGTGCCCGTTCCAGGTCCCGCCGTTGAGGTAGAGCTTACGAATGCTTTCGTTTCATCTGGCGTATAACGCCCTCTCCGGAGAAATGGCGTAGTTGGAGTTTTGATCCGAACTGCATGTGGGATTGCTCCCGGGTCCGTTTCGCACAAGCTACCTCGAAACTGCGTAGGGAAAAATAGATCGTCACTAGTCGGCAAGGATTTACCTAACCGCCGCCACCCGATTGGTAGTCACTACCCCGTCTATCGGTACTAATCCGCCGAATCACGCTTCAAATTGCACTCGATGAGTGCTAAGCACTGAAGGCAACAGCCGAGCCAAGGTCGCTTGCCCGGAAAGGCGACCATCCGGCCAAGTGGCGAGAAGCAGGTTTCAACTAAGCCTC
>Ga0310914_10000988_pt1 | contig 17779 bp, 29 predicted proteins | sample GREbulkMGAN108_FD_203450 | JGI IMG/M metagenome (GOLD analysis project Ga0310914, IMG submission 203450) | Lab enrichment of tropical soil microbial communities from Luquillo Experimental Forest, Puerto Rico - GRE.bulkMG.AN108 | ecosystem: Environmental > Terrestrial > Soil > Tropical forest >... | reverse complement strand
ACGTTGACGTCCGGCCATGGATGCGTGAGTGTGTCCGCGCGCACAACGAAGTGACCCTTCACGCGAGCGGCCATCGCACGGTCGTGATTGATCTCGATGCCCCTCTTGGCCTTCCAACGTTCGGATGCTACGTCGAGGATGGCACCCGATCCGCAGCACGGGTCGAAAGCACCCTTGGTGGCGTCGGTGAAGCGCAGGAACGGTAAGATCGCTCGCGTACACCAGTACGGAGTCGCGAAGTCGTCGTCGGGGTGGCGCTCGTAGCCCGTGCCCGCGGCGACGCTACGGCCGGTGGCGCTCACTCGGAAGTCTCCTACGGCCTCATCGGATCGGTGCGCTTCTTATGGCGCTTCGGCGCGGACGACGGCGCTACCATCATGTGCTACTCCCCGGCACCATCACCATGAGCGGGAATGCGTGCTCGTGATACGGCTCCAAGCACACGGCCATCATTCCCGGTAGCTGATACGGAGCCTTCTGGCAGTGATCGGTCGCGCTCATGTCACCGGCCGCGACGCCGCAGTGCCGGCAGTGATCGGTGTCGTCGAACGAATGCTTTTGCAGGTGCTCGGCGAGCGACTTCAGGAACACGTCGTGAATGAGAACAACGTTACCCCCGTCGTCGCGCACACTGTACTGCACCCACCGAACAGCCTCAGTCGCGTACCACTTGCCGCTCGTCTTGAAGAAGTCGACGCGGACCATGTGCGGATCGCTGCTGAACCCCATCGTCATCACCTCCGTCGTCAACCGAGCATGACGGAGGACGTTGCAGCGTCCTCCGCCGTCTGCCGCTTCGCCCTGCAAGGCGTCGCCCGGTTCCTCCGGTTTCGAGCCGGCCTCCGGTCAAGTCTTCCTCCGCTTCGTCAGTGCGGAGACACCCCCATGAGTACGCCTTCGCGTTGACCGGCGCAAGTGAAAACTGTTAGGTTCTACTTACCACCTATGAAAGAGCTGTCCATCCACTGCGATGCCGCGGGTTGCGTGCGCGGCATCGTCCACGACCGCGTGACCTTCAAGCACCATGCTTGCGGACTCTGCGGAGGCCGCGGATCGCTGTCGCTGGAGACGCTCTGCCGGGCCATCAGTGAGAACCCGTCGACCGTCCGACGCGTGATGAAGCTGCGCCGCCCGATGCGCGCGAAGGTCGCGGCGCGTATCTGCGCGAAGCTCGTCGCGATCTGCGAGCGAGCGCCCATCGTGCACGACGAACCTCACCTGCAGCAAGCCGGCGAGGTCGGCTTCGCCGGGATGATCGTGCAAGGCTGCCCGACGGGCAAGCACGGACCGGTGCTCTGGTGCTCGTGCATGCGAACGCCGGAGCAAGTGAAGCGCGATGAGGAGGTGGAGGAGAAGCTCAAGACGATCATCGAGTCAGCCTGATCTCGATGATCCACCGATCGATCGTCTGCTCCTCGGTCTCGCCCTTGATTGGCTTGAGCTGCAGCCACGGCACGCCCCACGCTAGACACCAGTCGCGCCAAGTCTCCTGCTCGGGGCTCAGACGACCGCGCTTCTGCTTCGCCTCCAGCTCGACGTGACGACCACCGCGCCAGGTGCCCCAGAGATCGCACTGACCCTTGATGCCGTGCGCGATGCGTCGGTCCTCGATCTGGACAACAGAGATCGAGCGTTTGAAGAGGCGCAGGTCGGGAAGACGCTTCGGCTGCTCCAGTAGCAGGCGCGAGACGAGTGTCGCTTCTACAAGTTTCACGCCGCAGAGCCCGTAGGAGCCGACTCCGGTCTCCAATCGCGACCTGCGCGTCGCTCCCGCATTGAGAGCGTGTCCCCGGTAAGCTTGCCTACTGCTTCGGAGACGCTCCGAGCGGGGAAGGTGGCGTCGTGTGTCGCGTCCTGCCCGCAGTCCCAACTATTCTCACCCTTGCCAGGAATCGGAATGGGGTCCGTCATCTCGATGTGGGCACGTACGATATACTTCGGGAACGGCCATCGCGGACGCTTCCATGCCTCCTCCTTCATCTCGCACACGCCCTTGTAGGCGCCCTCGGGCATCCGGATCTCGATGTCGCGGCGTTCAAGCAGCCGCGCCGAGTGCTTCCTGCTGCCGAAAAGTGCATCGACGGTGTTGAAGTTGCCCTGGCGCCAACGCGGCCGGTCGCGCGTCCAGCCTCCGACGTCGACCCAGAGCGACCACCAGAGCGACCACTCGAAGACGCGGATGCCGAGGTTCCGGCCGCTGTAGCTGTCTCCGAGGTCGCTCGGCTGACGCACCAAGCGCTCGGCGAACTTTTTGAGCGTCGGATTGCTAGCGTGCAGGTAGAGGTCGACTGGGAACAGACCGAGGTGAAGTAGAACCTCGTGCCCGTCGCCGTACGGGTCGATGTCGATCTCCGCGGCGCAGCGCGACGAGAACAAGTTCCACTCGACACCGAGCTTCGTGCCGCTGTCATCGCCAGGAGACCAGCTCGCGCGACCACGAATGGGTAGACCCGTCGGTGCGCTACGAAAGTGCTCCCCGACGCGGGAACGCGGTCTTTCATTCAGGTTCTGGTAGAAGAACATCATCGTCACCCAATCCCTTTTATCCGATCCAATCCAATTTATTCAGCACTCCCAACACGCGACGACCTTTTTTCATGTTATCTAGCCTCCGTCGAGCCAGTCGCTGAACGACTCCTCTTCGAGATCCATCGCCTTCTGCGTCGCTACGAGCGACTTCTCCTCCTCGCTCATGTTCTCCTCCGGCGCCTCATCGGCTTTCAGCTTCTCGTCCTCGCGCTTCTCCTGCTCTTCGCGCGCGATCTTGCGCTCCAGCCGACGCTTGAGCGTCATCTGCCACGCACCGTCTTGCGCGTACTCGCCCTTGACCCTTTCGCTCCACTCGCGGGGGGGCCAGAGCCCGTACTTCTCTCTGTACATCGCGCCCGCGTATCCCGGGCGAAAGCCGCGTTGCTTCGCGATGATGACCTGTCGCGAGAAGAACGCCCTGCGAAGCTCATCGGGCTCGGTCTGTCGGAGCAGTAGCTCCGCAGGGCTCTCGGCCGGTAGCGGACGGTCCTCAGCGCGCGGGGACTCGGCACCGCAGAACGGACAGACGGCCTGGTTCGGCGCGCAGTAAGCGAAGCACGAGCGACAGAGCTTCATGGGAAGACGACCGCCCAGGCGCGCCGGACGATTCGAGAGAGACCACCTCATGTCCTCGAACGGACAGCCAAGCCGATCGAAGTTTCCGGCGTGGTCGAGCAAGATGGGCACGACCCACGGGCTGTCGTCCGAGGGACGCCACGGCCGCATCTCGCGGCCGGTCTGCTGTCGATGCATCACGAGCGAGTGTGTGGGTCGCGCGGCGATGACGCACTTGATCTCCGGCACGTCGACGCCCTCGGTGCCGACGTTGCAGTTGCACACGATCTCCAGCTCGCCAGAGCCGAGGTCGCGCCAGATAGCGCGTCGCTCGCTCTCCTTCGTCTTGCCGTCGAGGTGCGCAACCTTCGGACCGATGGCCTTCTCGAAGCGGGCTGCGACACTCTGGGAATGCGCGATGTTGACGAAGAACCCTACCGTGCGGCGCCGCAAGCCTTCGGTGAACTGCTGCGGCACGCGCATGCCCTTCGCGTTGAAGACGGGATGCAAGTGCGCGAGCCGGAGCCAGTGCTCGACGATCTGCCCTTCGAGGGTGTCGGTACGAACAACTTCGGCAAGCGCATCCTCGTCGAAGTCGGAGCCCGACATGCGCACGCCCGAAACGTCGGGCTTGATCGGAACGCCGTACACATCTGGATGCGCGAGCCAGTCCGGGCGCTTCAGTAGCTCCTCGTAGGTCGCGATCTGTTCGAGCACCTCGAAGAGTTCTCCGCCGAGTGGACGCCCGTCGAGACGGCACGGCGTCGCCGTCCAGCCGATGATGACGGCTCCCGGGTACGCGCGGAACACGTGCTCGACGTAAGAGTCGCTCGCCGCGCGATGCGCCTCGTCGATGAAGATGAGAACGTGCGGCGGCTCGCCCGGCTGCCACTCGAGATTGAGGAACGGCTTGTCGCGGCGCGCGAGTGTCTGGATGCTCGCGACCTGATTCGGTGCCGCCATGTTGTAACGCTCGTCGGCTCCGCGGATGACGCTAATCTCGGTGAGACCGAAACGTCCGAGCTGCGAGGCGCACTGATCGAGCAGCTCCATGCGATGCCCAATGAAGAGCATCGGGATCGTTGAGAGCTTGGTGATGGCCGCGGTCATGAGCATCTTGCCCGCGCTCGTCGGCGCAACAGCGAGGATGCGCCGCCGGCCGAGGATGACCTGCGCACGCAGGTTCACGATCGCGCGCTCTTGGTAGGCCCGAAGGTTCGGCGGCGGTTTGCGATCGGTGAAGGGCTCAGGCGAAAACAACGGCAGCGTCACGACAGCTATGCCTCCGGCAGCGCCCGCACGTATCGCTCGCGCCCGGGGAGCCCCAGGAAGAGCGCCAGCTCCAAAAGCTCTTCACTTGCGGGTACGAGCCAGTCGTGCACACATATGGATTGCCCCTCGGTTACGTCGTAGACACTCCTTCCGCCGTAAGCGTGGAGGCTTGGAGAGTGCCGGCTGATGAGCATATACCGGTGTCCGCTGTCAGCTCCGACCACGATGAAGCTCTGCGTCCGCTCGAAGTCCACGAGTTGCGTTGGAGAGAGGAATTCCTTGAGCACACGCGTAGCTAGAATCTCAGCGCGCTCGAACTCGGGGATCGGACACCCGCGAGTCGGCTGTGCAACCGTCACCGCGGCCTTAGGACTATTTGCAAGCGCTGCTGGAGCTTCGCCGTCGCCGCGACGAACCTCCTCGATCTTGCCCCCTGAGAAGGTAACGGCTGTCAGAAGCTTGCGCCCCCTCTTCATACCACGCGCGAGGATGTTCTCGACCTTAGCGATCGGCATGCTCACGAGCACATCGCCTTTGTCAGTGATCCGATAAGGCGTGTCAGCGGGTGACGCCGTCGGCCAGTTACCAATCGCCTTACGCTGAAGAGTCTCCAGCGCCTGGCGCTCCGTTGGACTCAGATTCTCCCACTCGATTTGAGTCGACGAATCTTTCACTGTCAGACGAATGTCCCCGTAGAACGTCGGCAGATACCATGTCGTCGTCATTATTCTGAACCTCCAGGCGGGATAGCAGTACTTCGATGCGGGCTTTCATGCGCGGATCGATCGGCTTGTCCTCGGGTGTGCTGTTGACGATGCCCTGAAGCATCTCCAACTCGCGCAAAAGATCGAGCCGTGCATCGCGTTTTTGGTCGATCGCGGACCGATTGGTTTGTGCCGTAGCTTGCGACTGGATAAGTATGATCGCTTCTCGAAACAGATTCCCGATGTCCCCATCGACAAGTGGATTGCCACCCGCGTTGGTGTCGTGACGCATCGGGGGAACCTGATCGACAGAGTGTACTTCCATTCTGGCCAGCGTGCTGGCGACTATCGCGAGTTGCTCGACATCCGCGAAGGCCTTTCGCTCCGCTGCGTCCACGATCGCATCTCGGACTGCCTCAAGTGCCCGCGCCACCGGATGTGCGTAGACAGTGAGATTGATATTGGTCATCGTCGCCTCGTCTTTCCGAAGTCGCCAGGCTTGAACCCGTGCGCCTCGGCGTATCTCTCGAACCCAAGCTTGCTCATCGCGTCGGCGTCGACGTTCTTCTCACGAGGAACCCACTTCAGCTCGACGCCTTTGAAGAACGTGGCGCCCCTCCGGAGTCGATTAAGCAGCGCCCGAAGACACAAAGCGTTGCATCGCCACCTACCCGAGAACTGCTCGACTACGAGTTTGCTGTCGCCGTAGAGCGTCACATGACCACGCCAGCCAATGCGGTATATCGCACGCAAACAGTCGATGGCAGCTCTGTACTCGGCGACGTTGTTCGTGGCGCCATCGCCACGACCGTACGCCGCGCAACCCGCGATTGAGCGTTCAGGAATCACCCACCCACCAGTCGCGAGTCCACCGGGGTTGAACGGCTCGCAGGCACCGTCGAAGTAGCCAACCAACCTGGCTTCTTCGAGATCGAGCTTCCGGCTGAAGCTGTTGCTCACGACGACTCGCTTGGCAGTGAATTCGCCGGACCAGGCTTACCGCACTTCATGCTCGCCCCTTCTTCCTGTTCTCTGCTCTGCGTTTCCGCAGCGCCTTCTCGTAGCGGATCATCTGACGGCCGCATCTCGCGACCCGGCGCTCCAACTCACGCGCAGGCATCTCGCTGAGCCGCTCACGACGTCGATATCGATAGCTTACACGTGTCTTACGTTCGTTACGCATGCGGAAAGATATCCCGACCCCATTGAGTCCACGATCGACGTAGATGGAGTCGACGTCGACGTGTCTACGTCGCAGATCCTTCGTGAGCTGCGCACGCTTCTCTACAGGTACGCGCGGGTGAATCGAGAGCGCGGCTGAGACCATGCGGAGCACGCGCCGAGTATGCCCCGTCTTGTTGTTCGCGCCCCGTCGACGACGTCCATGTAGGGTCGTGAATCGTCGTCGTCTTCTCCAGGTGACCGCAGAGAGCTTTTTGGCTCTCTCGATCATCCCAAGGAGAATTGACTCTGGCGTCGCATCGTTGCAGCATATCGCTTCGATGATCCGCTCGACATCGTAGACGTCCTTACGAGCGAGAGATTCCGCGACCTGCACGATCTGCTCCGCCGTCGCCGTACCGGCGAATACCGACGCGTACGCCGAGCCCGGATACGTCTCGCTACACATGTAGACCGTGCGCAGGATCTCGAAGATGCGAAGCCCGTGGACGCGCGCGAGATCGAAGACATCGATCTGTTCATCGAGCGAGTTGAAACACACGATGCGCCCGGTGGCTCCGCGCGAGATCATGAGCGCGACCTTGTCGTACGGATCGCGTACGGGGGTCGTCCGCTCGACGAAGAAAAACGTCGCATTCTGCGTCTCGTAGTCGGAGAAGTAGTTCTCGCGTAGCATCGAAATGCACCACCTGGTGCCAAGGCCATAGTGTGCGCTCGCAGACTTGTTCTTGATGTGCCTGACGATGAGGGACTCGTCCTGGAAGACGATTGAGGCCTCGACGGAATCCTCGATCCGGTAGAGACGTTCGCGCTTCTTGCGCTTACGATCTTGCGCGCGCTTGCTCTTCATAAGCCTATTGCGCAGACACGCTAGATCGTGCGGTCGATATGAGTAGATGTCCGGATTGATCCACTTGCCCCGGCTCCGCTCACCGCTGAAGCGATGAAAGAGATCCACGACGTCGGCGATCTCGGGCACAAGCGCTTGACCGCTCGCGAGTACCTTGATCTCCCAGCCCAAGTACTTGAGGTTCCCCGATGGATCGCGCGAAGCGAACTGGCGGATCGCGTCTTCATGTTCGGGATGCTTCTGGATAGCGAGGTCTAGGCGGGTGGTCATAATCGTGAACCTCCAACCGTTCGGAGCTGTTTGCGTAGACTGGCCTCGCACAGGTAACAGTGTCGAGCAGAGTGCATGCCAAGCTTTGCCTCCATCTCGGGGGTGATGATACCGGTGCTCTTTTTTGCGCCGATCGCGACACCGCGTTCGCGCGGTAATCCACACGCGGATCTTTCTGCACCGACCGCGAAGGCGTGCTGTCTACGACCCACGCGAAGCCATTCGACCAAGACACCAATCGCATTCATCGGATCCTCACTTTCCCTACGTACACGTCCTGCCACTGGCTCCGTGACCGTCCGCAGATGCGACACGGATCATCGACGCTCTTCTGCCCGCACCCGCTGCACGTGCCAGGCACGTGGTCCTGTCCCGGTACGAACGGCTCCTCGGGCTCGACCGCCTCGGCGTGTGCGCTCCGATCGACGACGCGTACCGCGCACATGGCGTGCGTGTGATGCGCTCGCCAGAAGTTCTCGCAGTCCTCGCGGGGGATGCCTGACGTGTCGAGGAGGGAGAGTGCGCAGGTGAAGCATTCGAGCGAGACGATCATGGTTCGCTCCCTTCGGGGGGCTCCTCGTCGGTGAACCTTGCGGCCAGGACCGCGAGGGCTCTCTGGATGCGATCGTCGTCCCAGTCCTTCTCGGTCGCCCAGGCGGCGGGGTCCGTTCCTAGCGGACGCGTCTGCAGCTCGTCAGCGTCCTCTTCCGCTGACCGTGGACTGCGGTCTCCACGGTCCACACTCTCGGTGGTGCTTCCGGACCGTGGGACCGTGGATGTGGACGGGGTCCCCCCTAACCCCCCGTCCACACCACGGTTCTGTCCACGGTCCGGCGACCGTGGATTCTGTCCACGGTTCACGTCCACACCCCTTCCCTGTGACCCCTGTGACTGTGAACCGAAGTTCTCATCTACGCGCTGCCGAACTGCTTGAGGCAGCTTGGAGAGGTCGACGCGAAGGGTCGACTTCATGCCCTTCTTGGGCGCTGGGATCTGGACGAGCCCAGCGCCTAGGACGGCGATCGCGGCGTTCCATCGCTTCGGGTCGTCGCCAAGGATGAATCGCACCGCCCGAACACCCGCGTCGGGGTTCCGAACGACGTACAGGACGGTCGAGATGGCGTCCTCGGTCGCCCTGTCGAGCTTCTGCTGCGCGACGGCCTGTTGCGCGTCCTCGCGTCTCTTGGTGAGCGACTTGAGCGACCCGGCGAACTCCACGCCCTCGTCGAGAGGCTCCTCGTAGCGGTAGCCAGTGAAGACCATGGGCGACCACTCGGCCCCGGTCGCGCGTCCCTTCGCAGTGATCCAGAAGATCCCGTTGTCGTTGGGCGCGCGAGCGATGACGCTCACGCTGTCACCGGAGTACTCGATGTCTCCACTTTCCTTGCCAAGACCCACGAGCGCGTCGGGATTCTTCAAGCGCCGAAAGATGGGGCGACCCTTATCGTCGATGTCAAACGTGATGCCGGCTTGTTGGGTCGCGTTCGCGAGGGTTGTGTACTTGTCGCGAGCGATCGATGAGATGACGAGTACTGCCACATTCTGACTCGAAGCTACGTCACGTGCGTAGTAAGCCGCGTCGCTGATCAGCTCTCGCATGTCGGGCATGCGCCCTTGCGCGTTCGCCTCACGTCCGATGATCTGCAGGAAGTCGACGATGAGAAGCATCGGACGCGAACCGGGTCCGTCCGGCTCTGGATAACGAGCGCGCATCGCCTGACAGAGGCGAGACAGCTCCTTGGCAGGCCAGCCTCGTGGGGAGGCGAAGACGGGATGCAGTGGAAGGTTCATCTCCATCATCGCGAGCGAGGCCGCACGCGCCTGTTCGAGCTGCCACTGGTCAGCTTGACCGGTGTAGAGCTTCGACCACGGAATGCGCGCGCGCTCGCTCACGAGACGCATTCCGATCTGCACGTCTTCGAGTTCGAGCCCAACGTACGCCGTTGGGACTTGAGCCATCGCCGCGTTGAGTGCGATCTGCAGCGCGGCTGCGGTCTTGCCGATGCCCGTGCCTGAACAGAGGTAGTGGACGCCGGGCCAGTAGCCGCCACCGTACTGACCGAGGAGCGACTTCCACGGCAAGGGAACAGGCTTCTCGATGCCACGCGCGCGACGATCTGCACGATCGACCGACTTGGGAAGGATCTCGGCGATGGTGCGAAGCTCGTACGCGGGAAGCTGTACGACGGGCGCGAAGGACACACCCGGGGTTGGCGATGACGGAGGCGGTTGCTGCGGCGCAGGCGACAGCGCCGGAGCCTGCGACTGCTGAGTGAAGTTCGCCTCGAACCCGAATTGCTTGCCCAACTCCTTCGCTGCGTCGATGGGCTCGACCCGATGCACCTCGGCGACGAGGTCCACGTTCGTGCGGAAGCCGTTGCGACCCTTGCCTTGGCATCGGTTGTGGTGGCACTTCAGGCCGAACTTCAGGACGTTGACGCCGCTCGTCTCACCGCAGCCGGGACACACGACGCTGCCGCTTGAGTCGTAGAGGCCGAGCCACTCGGCGACACGCTGAGGCTCAATGGTGTTGGCCTTGGCGAAAGGTGAATCCGGGTTCGCCGTGATGGGTTGCACGGAACCGTTCATCTTGATCCCGTACGCGTCGGCTATAAGCGACCGGCCAGCGTCGTTCGTGTCGTTCCAGAGCTTGCGCCCAAGCTCTCTGAGCTGTTCAAGGGTCAGGCGCACGGGCTCGACAGGCGCGACGATCGCCGTGCGTCGATGTGGACGCTCGGCAATGCCAGGAGCGCCCTTCTTCTTGCCTGTCCCGCATGCCGGTAGGATGCGTTTGGCGTCGAATAGCTTCGTATCGACCGTGACCTGTTGCTCAACGTCGAAGAGCGATGCCATGCCTGCAAGTACGGCGGCGCACGTCGCGCGAGCTTCTTCGACTGGCAGATCGGCGAGCGCGAGGTGTATCTGCCGGCCGTTACCCGAGTGCAGGTACGCCATACTCGCGTCTGAGCCGATGGAGTCGGAGAGGTACTTCCACGCGGTGAGCGCAGCCTGCACGCTGCGTCCCATCTCCTCGTCGGTGGCCGACGTGTTCGACGGCCGTTTCGCGTCGAAGTCGATCGCCAAGATGCGACGCGCGGCGACGTCAGAATCGGTCGTGCCGCCACCTTTTGGCAGATCGAACCATGTGCCAGGCGACGCGTGGCGCGTCTCGACGCCTGGGCGCAGGAGCGCGGGCATGATGTAGACGCCGTGCGCGATGAAGCCTTCAGCCTTCTCGCAGAGAGCAACGACCTCTTCGAGCGAGCGTCCATGCGCCGCTCGTGTGAGTTCGATCGTGTCGCCTGAGCGACGACGTACGCCGAGCGACTGGAACTCGACGACGGGAAGAGGTCCTACGAAGCCGAGCTGCCGCCGAAGGTTCGCTTCGAGACCTTCGCGCTGCGCCGCACGCAGACGCTCTTCGAGAGCGTCTACGACGATGAGGTTGTCAGGGGCGATCGGGTACACCCCGGTCGCTGCTTCGCCGGCTGCCCGCTTGGCGAATTCCTCGGGCGACAGCGGAACCCAGTCATCAACCATCACGGTTTGCGCCCCACACGCGGCACCGTTTCTCGCTCCCTTACTGAGTTGCTACTAGGACTAGAAGATCCTTGGTACGCCTCTCGGAAAGCGTCGTCAAGATGGACGGGGAACGACAAAAAAGGCGACGGCCCGCAGGAAGTGGGGTCCCAGCGGGCCGTCAGTAGCTTCAGAACGAGCGGGGTTCCTAGCTGATCGAGATGCTACGCGCAGTAGTCGCACGCGGTCAAGCTTGCCGTCATTCCTTCCCGAGGTAGAGCGCGACCAGCATACCGAGGTGCTGCGCAAGTGCGAGACGCTCAACGTCGGTGCGTCCGCCCTCGAAGATCACAACGCGCTCCAGCTTCTTCGCGGCTTCCGCGATGCTCTCGATGAGGTGCGAGTTCGTGTGGTTCGCGAACATGTCTGCGATCGTGACCAAGTCGATGTCGGCTTTCACGCCGATCTGTTCGAGCCCGTCGCGGATCTGCTGTCGCGTCTTGAGAATGTCCATGCTGAACGAGCCTACGGAAGGGCTCGACACTCGTCAACTAGGATCTACTCCGTGGTCCACCATGTCTTGTTGGTCTGTCGTCGACGAGCAGCCCGATTGTGGTCCAGATGGGCCATGTGAGCGCGATGACCAACCCGACGACGTAGAGCCACCATGGCGTCGGTGGTCCACCCTCTTCGATGGACTCTTGACGCCAGTCAGCCAAGACCGCGAGCACGACGCCGACGATGGCCGCGTAGAGAAGCGCCCAGATCATACGCGGCTCAGCCCCCAGATCAGCGCGCCCGATCCGAGTATCGCCACGACTGCGACAGCCGCTCCCGAGATGGGACTCGACGATGTTGGGGACGAGACTCCTGGGGCGGACCCCCTGTCCGCGAACTGCGCAGGTCCCGTGTCGGTGAGCTGCATGAGCGCGTCGAACTGGGTCATGCTCGTGACGTACGTGGGTGAATAGTTCGGGGGTGCGGTGCGTGGCGACAATTCTTTGCCGTACCTCGCCGCATCGACGTTGAGCGCGACCTGGTTCGCAGCCCAGAACGAGTCGTCGAACGAGAGCGAGTCGGTGACGAGGTAGTCGGGGGCGCTGAGGACGTCGACGTACGTGGTCATGCCCTGGAGCGTACGCCAAGACGAACCTGCACGCAGCCGAGGGCCTCGAAAGAGAACTTGACCTTCGTGTGCAACCTCGACAAGGGTGTCGGCCATGATGAAGAACCTCATCCCCGCCATCCTGGGCCCCATGCTCGTCGCGTACGGACCGGTCGACGTTCATCCGGTTCGCGGCACACAGCGAGAGTTGGTGCTGGCTGTCGCAGCTTCGCGCTCCGAGATCGTCCCTGAAGTCTGGCGCGACGTTGTCCTCGACAGGCTCGTGGATCGCGTCCGTACTGTCATGGTCACATGGGAGCCCGCACCGAAGCAGCTCGCGACGTCGGATCTCGCAGAGGTCGCACGCGACATTGCCGAGGCGGCGCTTGATCGTGGAAGCAGCAACGCTTCGGATGATGCGGCGGTCCTGATGGCGCTCTCGTACTGGGAAGGGGCTCGATGGGCAGCTTACGTCGACGACGGCCGTTGCAACGACCGCGCGTGGCGCGCGTCCCCCGAAGGCATCGAGACCATGCGCCGCTGGGGCGACTGCGACGGCAGCAGGGCGCATTCGCTCTGGCAGATCCACCCCGTGGATGATCCCAGCGCGCCGCTGGGTCTATCGTGCTCGTCTCGGATCGTCGACGGATCGCGTCTTGGTGCGGCGCGCTGCGCGCTTGCCATCGCAGAGGCGAGCATGAACGCCTACGGCAACCTCGCCGGCTACACGGGCGAGGACCCCTACGGTTTCCACCCCAAGGCGGACAAGCGGCTGGAGTGGGCACGCCAGGCGGCCGCTGCCGTGACGTGGTAGAACTTACTCGCCATGAGACCCCACTTCTGCAACAACCCGTTGACCTGCCTCGAATGCATCACGCTCTGACGATTGCGTCCGTTCTGACCACGCACCCGTCAACGTGCCGCGACCGTACTTCTCTCGGTACGCTTCTCGACACGCTTGGCAAAGGTTGCCGCGAGGCAGCCTGCGCGCGTGGCATCCAGGCGTCGCGCAGAGCCCCGCTTCTTCGCGACGCCCTCTCCAACGCTTGCCGCCGGCGCGGTTCTGCCCAAGGCATCGATCGCACTTCTTGAGACCCGACACCGCTTCGTTCGGACATTGCCAGTAACGCGTCTTGCGAGCGCACTGGGGCATCAGGAGCTGACCCTGGGACAGTAGAGCGTCGCCCCACCATGGCATGGCACGGGGGTGTTGTAGTCGCCAGATCCCACGTCATGGCCATCGTCGCAGATCCAGCGATGCTCGTGTTCTAGACGTCCACACCGCTTGCATCGCTTCGGATTGTTGCGCGACCTGTCGAAGGTGGATCTGGGCCTCATCGCGGTGGCTCCTTGCAGTCGCATGCCACGAAGCCGAAGCCACGCACGTGGAACGTCGTGCACCGCCACTCGCCGTGCATGCGGATGCATCGAGCCTCGGCCTCCTGGATGACGAAGTCCTTGACGATCGCGAACACCAAAAGCACTGCGAAAAGCGTGGCTGCGATGATGACGGCCCACTTCATTGGATCCTATCCGCGGTCGTGAGTGATACTTCTACCAGCTCGATATTCGCTTGAGCGCGTGCCCCCAGAACGAGCTGTCGCTCGTGCCGCGCGCAGAGTCGACTACGATGGCTGCGTATGACGGCGGCCATTCCGTCGATGAACCCCGCCATGTAGATGGCGGCTGCGATGTCCTCGGGGCTCAGATCAAGCGACGAGAGCCTTTTGGGGAAGTCGCAGACGTGACAGTGCACCCGCCTCTTGGGCTTCGCCTTACCCACGCGTCACCTCTCTCGTCCGGAATTGTACCCCCAGGATAGTGGGCAGCACCATGTCGTCCTCCAGCCCGAGCAGGTTCAACCTGGCCGCCTCCTTCCAGAGTCGGAGCGCAGATACGCCCGCCTCCATCTTCCCGTCGGTCATCGCGTAAGCGAGCATCAGAAAGCGATCAGCGTCGTTCATCGGGACGTCAGCCACGATGCACCGCCTCGTCTTGACGCACAAGTCCTAGTAGCCTACCGTTCGGCAAACATGAACCATGGTAAGTACAGCAAGCGTCGTAGCGGCCGTTCCAAGGCGAAGGGCGTTCGCAAGCGACCCGCGGGTGGCTTCATCACCAGCCTGCACGTCCAAGACCCGACGATGCTCGCTTGTGTGCAGAAGGCGGCCAAGGCGCGAGGCGAGAGCACAAGTAAGTTCATGCTGCGCGTAGCTCACCGCGAAGCGCTCATCGTTCTCAACGGCGACTGCCCCGCGTGTGGTGCGCCGATGAAGAGGCATGAGAAAGAGGCGGCGGCGTGAAGAAGCGATCGGGGTCGCGCAGGGTGCTACGTCGGTCCTTGAAACCGACCAAGAAGGGGCGGGTCCTTCGCCCCGAACCGATGAGGTGGATCGATAAGGTCATCGAGAAGCGCGCTGGCAAGCAGCCGCGGGACGGATCGGGCTACAGCTTCGGCGGTCGTGGGCAACGTGATCTCGACTTCTGGTACGACACCCAGGCGCTCCGCCGGTCGGGAACGCCACCGTCCGACCTCGATGCTGTGGGCACAGTCAGCATCGATAGAAGCCCATGGCGTGCGAAGGGAACCTTCGCGGGCCACGTAAGCGCGCAACCGCGTCGACCGTGCAAGAGGAGATGACGCGGCGGGATCAGGCGTGACAGCTCGGAGAGACGGGCGCTTTTTTAGCAGTAGTGCGGCGGATAGTAGCGCGGCGGATCGTGCAGCATCGCTACGTTTCTCATCAGATTGGCCATCAGCTTCGCGCGCATGAACAGTTGCTTGTCAGCGTCCGACGGCTCGCCACGATAGAGCAGCACGTACCCCAGATATTGCCCCATGGTGGAGCGTCCCTGAATGCGCGTGCGCTTCCTCGGATCGAGGCCCAAGCTGCGTGCAATGTGCCTCGTGATCGCGCGGCAGAGATCGCGCTCGTATAGAGGCCATCTGATGTTCCAGTCGGCCCGCTTGATAGACATTGGGATCGCGATGCGCAGCGATCGCCATGGTAGACGCCCGATGGGCATGCGCAGCTCTGCGTCCATTCATCTTCTTCTAACAGGATCTACTTGACCTACGCAAGGGGTCGCTGTAGCGTCGTTCTAGGCCGCGCGAGGAAGGGACGACGATGACCAAGAAGAGCAACCGAGGCTTCGGGGGCATGGACAAGGATCTCCAAAAGGAGATCGCTAGCAAGGGCGGCAAGGCTGCTCACGCGAAGGGACGCGCTCACGAGTTTACGAGCGAGGAGGCGCTTCTCGCCGGCCGCATGGGCGGCCAGAAGATCAGCCAGGACCGCGAACACATGGCAGCGATCGGGAGACGGGGGGGTCAGGCGCGTGCTCGTGCTCGCAAGGCAGCAGCCTCGTGAGCATCGTACGTATCGAACTGACATCGGACTCGGGACGCTATCTCATCGAGACGGACGGTCAGGAAACCATTGACCTTACGGGGTCTGATGGTACGAAGAACACGATCGGCGGGGACGGCGCTCGGCGGATAGGAGCTTCGATTCGTCAGTTCCTATTCGCGTGTGCGACCGAGGACGCCATCGCTCGGATGCGAAAGAGATCCGGCCTATGAGCGACCTTTTCACGTGCCACGACTGCGGCGAGACATACGACCCGAAAGGCAGCCCGCACGACTGCCCCGGGACGTCCCGCGAACTCTCCGAGCGCATCGACCTGCTGGAGAAAGAGCTGCACGATCTGGAACGCGACCACAAGGCGCTACTGCGCGCTCTGCTCGCGTTCAGCGAGAGCGAAGCCTACCCGCGACTGCGCGCGCTCATCGAGATGCTCATGAGGGACGAATGAAGATCCGGTTGCCGCTGCACGGACGATGGATGCAACCGTTCGCGGTTATGTGGTGCGTGTTGTGCGGCCATCGCTGGGTGCTTACGGACGTGCTCTCGATCGACGTCGAACACAGCGAAGCGCTCGTTGAGCGAACGTGTGCACGATGCGGCTTGGAGTGGTCAAGACGTCTCAAGCTGAACCCGACCGGGATGCATGCCGTTCAGACTTTGCATAAGGTCCGCCGTACACGTTCACGGAGGTCTGTCATGAAGTGCGTAGCGATCAATCCTCCGTCGACAGAGCCCTGCGGAGAACCCGCGGACCGCGTCGTGACTTGGACCGATGGCGACAAGAGTCTCATGTGTGAGTCATGCGCTCTCAGAGCGCAGCAGATCGCTGAGAGCCACGGCTCGCGCATCAGCGTGACGAAGATCAGCTAAGAATTTCACGCCTCCCGTCAGAAGGTTGCTTATCCAAACCGAAAGGCTGAATCCCATGAAGACCATCATTCGCATTCTCGCCTGTCTTACCCTGCTCTTGTTTTCGCTATCAGCCAAAGCTGCACCCACGCTCACGCCCGACTTCGACCTCATCGCGCCGGGGTGGATCGCGCCACCGCTCACGCAGGTCATGGATCCGTACTGGGCCGCGTTCGGGTTGCCCAACCGCGGGATCAACTACTACTCCTCGGGGGCTCCCACATCGCCGAGCCCCTACTGGGAGCGCTTCGATCCGACCTCGCCGCTCTACGAGGCTTGGTTCGGAGCCTACGTCACAACCGGGTTCCCGTGTGTCTCAGAGTGGCAGAACCCGACGTCGACCACGATCCCTTGCAGCGTCGAGAACGTGCTGGCGCTGACGAGCGCCGACCAGTACGTGTGGCTCGCGGCCTACGGCGACCCCTCGCCCCTGGCGCAGGTCGACACGACGAGCGTGCGGGTGTTCGGCCCGGACTGCGATGGCTTCTTCGTCGTGTACGCGCAGATGGCGAGCCATTCCGATCTCGGCTCGCCGATCTCGCTCTACGGTATCGATCCACCGTACTCGCTGTACGCATCTGATGTGCCGATGTACCAGCCGGTCACGCTCAATGCTCTCGCGCGCTTCAAGTACGATCCGTGCGCGGGCGAACTAGTCATCGCGTACATGTCCGGCACTGAATGGGAGACGCTCGATGGAGCCTGCCACTCGACGCCCCCTGACGTCATCGTCGATCAGCTCGCGATGGTCTTCAAGACGAGTTTCCACTAGGAGCCAATCATGTCTCAGTCATCGATCCGCGTCCGCGCCTCCTGGGACGACTACTTCATGAACATCGCGCGCGAGGTGTCGACCCGATCGACTTGCGACCGCAAGTTCGTCGGCTCCGTCATCGTGCGCGACAAGAGCATCCTCGCGACCGGCTACAACGGCAGCATCCGCGGCGAGCCGCATTGCGACGAGGAGAGCCACCTCATGGAGGGCGGCCACTGCGTGCGCACCGTGCACGCCGAGGCAAACGCCATCAACCAGGCGACCAGGAACGGCGTGCGGATCGATGGCGCTTCCATCTACGTCACGGAGCGTCACGCTCGCGTACGCGGGCGTACCCTGCCACTTCGCGGAGCATCTGCTGCGCGTCGAACTGCAGCATGGGCGCCACCGTGACGGCGCGCGCGGCGTACATGAGGTCGAGGACCTTCGGCGTGAGCAGCATCGCCCCGAGCACGTCGGCGATCTGCTGCGCCAGGCCTGCGCCCGCTCCTACACGCACACCCCCGAGCTTGAGGGCGTCGGCCATGACCGCGAGCTTGAGGCGCGAGCCCACCTGTAGGGTAGTCCAGTGCACCTCCGCATCGCCCGCCTGGACGTGCCGCAAGACCACGGCGTCCCGGGTAGGCCCCGGGGCGTCAGGTAGGTCCAGAACGGGTCCTGCGAGCCCCTGCGAGTCGCTGGGTTCGTGGGCCACTCCTCGATGATGTCGTCGACCATACCCCCCCCCCCCCCTCAGCCCCA
>Ga0310914_10000979_pt1 | contig 17849 bp, 19 predicted proteins | sample GREbulkMGAN108_FD_203450 | JGI IMG/M metagenome (GOLD analysis project Ga0310914, IMG submission 203450) | Lab enrichment of tropical soil microbial communities from Luquillo Experimental Forest, Puerto Rico - GRE.bulkMG.AN108 | ecosystem: Environmental > Terrestrial > Soil > Tropical forest >... | reverse complement strand
CCTTCTCGGCGATCCGATCGAGCAATCCGCCCACCAGCGCGCTGATTTCGGGTTGCAGCGCGCTCACCACCTTCGGAGCAAACGCCTTGCTGACCAACTTGCGCAGCCGGGTGTGATCGGGCGGATCCAGAAACAGAAATCCCGGCGGGCCCACAGGTCGCGGTGCCGCCCCACTCTCCAGTAGGCGCCGCGTCATAGTCGACTTGAACCGGTCGCTGCTCGACAACGGATGCCGCAGGACATCATCGCAGTCGCGGTAAGTCGAGAAGACGGCCACGTTGGCCGGGGGCAGCGGGAACGGTCCGCGGTCGCGAACCTGCGCGCAGATCGGATACGGGTCAGCCCGATTGGCCGGGTCCAGGAGCTGAAGGAGCAAGCCTTGCGATTCGGCTTGCTCCGTTGGCCCGGTGGGCTGGGCAGGCGCGGTGGTCATCCTGACATTCTGCCCGCAGCGCGAGACCGGCTCATCGACGCAGGAACTCCACGATGTGATTGGCCAGGACTTCGCCGGCGTCCTCTTGCAGGAAGTGTCCAGCGCCGGGGATCGTTGGGTGATCGATGCCCTGCGCCCCCCGCATCTCGCGCTGGAAGATTGCGGCCATCGGTCCGGTGATGGGGTCGCTGTCGCTGAAGGCGACGAGCATGGGTGTCGGGCTCACGGACAGTTTTGCCCATGCCGCCTTGTTAGCCGCCGCTGCGGGATCGTCCGGTGAGGTCGGCACCAGACCGGGCATGGCGCGCGGCCCGGCGCAGTATTCGTCGGCGGGGAACGGCGCGTCGTAACCCGCGCGCACCTCGTCGCTCAGCTGCTCACGACAACCGCCCTGAACAAACCAACCGATGTTCAGCTCCGGCGCCGTCGTGATGGCCTCACGGAACCGCCACCAGATCTCGGCCATCGGCTGATCTCCGTTGGGCAGTCCGGTGTTGGCGACGACCAACCGGGCGAACCGTTCGGGATTCTCCGCGGCCAGCCGCAAACCGATCAGCCCGCCCCAGTCCTGGCCCACGAGGGTCACGTTGCGAAGGTCGAGGACATCGAATGCCACGGTGCGCATCCATTCGACGTGGCGCGCATAGCTGTGGTCTTCGCGGCGGGTCGGCTTGTCCGAGCGGCCGAACCCCACCAAGTCCGGGCACACGACTCGATGCCCGGCGCCGACCAGTATCGGAATCATCTTGCGGTACAGGTACGACCACGACGGCTCGCCGTGCAACATGAGCACCGGATCGGCGCCTTTCGGCCCGTCCTCCACCCAGGCGACCCGCAGCTCACCGCCCTCATCATCCGATATCTCGCAAAACCTTGGGGCATAAGGGAAATCGGGTACGTCGTCGAACCGTTCGTCTGGAGTACGCAATGTCTGCATGTCAGGTCCCTTCGCTCAATCTCGACAATGCCGGGTGCGCCATCAACCGATCGAGGAATGTCCGCTGCCCCTTGAGCAGTTTGGCGCGTGCTTGCGCCACGGTAAACCAGCCGACCCGGTCGACCTCGGGGAACTCCCGCATCGTATCCGAGCCCTTCGGCCACTCCATTTCGAAGGTGTTGCTGCGCGCATCCGTGACGTCGAGGTCGCCCTGGACGGCGAAGGCGTTGACCACCTTGCCGCCGGGTTGTTTCAGCGATCCCAACTCGATGCGCGTCCCGTCCGGCACCGGCAGCGTCAACTCCTCGAAGAACTCGCGCCGCGCGGCCGCCCAAGGATCCTCGCCATCGGTGTACTCCCCTTTGGGAATCGACCAGGCCCCGTCGTCCTTGCGGGCCCAGAACGGGCCACCCGGATGAGCGAGGAGGACTTCGACGACGCCGTCGCGTGTCCGGTACAACAGCACCCCCGCACTGAGCCTGGGCATCGGCGTCAGACCCCGACGGCGAGTTCCAGATCCTTGAGCGACAACTCCAGGTGCGCGAGCAGGCGTTGCAGGTGTGGCACGCTGCGACGGCACCCCACCAGACCGAAGTCGAGATTGCCCGCGTTGCTCACCAGGGTGATGTTCAGTGCTTGCCCTTCCGGAAGAGCGGAAAGCGGATAGCTGCCGTCGAGCCGGGCGCCACCGTAATACATCTGCTCTGCCGGTCCCGGCACATTCGAGATGACGAGGTTGAACGGCGGCGGCGTGACCGAGAGGAGACCCGGGACGGGCGCCAGCATCAGCGGTGCCACGTTAAGCACCGACAACGCCATCACTTGCATTCGGGGCAAGTCGGCGAAGACTTTCTTGTTGCCGCCCATCGACGCGCTGATCGTTTCTAGCCGTTTCGCCGGGTCCTCGACGTCGGTGGCGAGGTTGCACAGGATGCTGCCGACCAAGTTGCCGCCGCTGTCGGCCTCCTCCTTCGAGCGCAGGCTCACCGGAACCATCGCGATCAGCGGTGCGGTCGGCAGCGCATTCTGCTCGAGCAAGTAGTAACGGAGCGCACCGGAACACATCGCCAAGACCGTGTCGTTGAAGCTCACCCCGGCAGCCTTCTTAACGGCCAGAACGCGATCCAGCGACCAGGACTGGGCGGCGCACCGGCGAGCGCCGCCGATCTTGACGTTGAACATGGTGTGCGGCGCCGCGAACGGCAGCGTCAACTGCTGCTCGAGCAGGGCCGCGCGGGCCAGCTTAACCGTCGATGGGGCAAGCCCCACAACGGATCCCGCCGTCCGGACCAGCGAGCCAAGCGGGGACGAGGAATCCGACTTCGGACGCGGTCGCCGGGGCAGGCTCCACATCGCCCCCACCTCGGTGTCGTCGGGGTCGACCGACATCGTGCGTTGCATCAGCTTCATCGCCGACACACCGTCGATCAGCGAGTGGTGCATCTTGATGTACATGGCGAACCGGCCGTCGTTCAAGCCCTCCACCACATACAGCTCCCACAGCGGGCGGTGGCGGTCAAGCAGGCTGGTGTGCAGCCTCGACGCCAGCTCAAGCAGTTCGCGGACCCGTCCCGGCGAGGCCAGCGCCGAGCGCCGGACGTGGTAGTCGACGTCGATCTCGTCGTCATAGGACCATGCCACCATGCCACCCGCGATCATCGCGGGGTGCTTGCGGAACGTGGGCTGGAATTCCTCGTTGGCAATCAGGGCGTCGGTGAACTCGCGGACGAACTCCGGACCGGCCCCCTCCGGAGGCTGGAACAATGACAAGCCACCCACGTGCATCGGATGCTCACGCGACTCAGCAAGCAGAAATACCCCGTCGGTGGGCGACATCAGTTCCATCCACCAATTAAGCGTGTCGAACGACGCACGACGCAAGGTCTTTAGTCCCCGCAGCCGGGGAACTGCGGCTCTGCCCAGACACCTCTTTGCTGCGGGAGCATGGCAGCACCGGAACGCAGCCCAGGAGTCAGAGTGGCCAGCAGCGAAATCGCCCAACCGGAGATCCCCAAGTGGGATCCCACATTCACCGAGTTGCTGATCAATGCGGTGACGCCCGTGATCAAGCGATGGTTTCGGCCGGAGGTGCGGGGATTGGAAACCTTCCCGCCGACCGGCGGCGCCTTGCTGGTGTCCAACCATTCCGGCGGCGTGCTGACGCCCGACTGGAACGTGTTGGCCCCACCCCTGTACGGAAAGTTCGGCTACGACCGCCCGCTGTACACCCTCGCCCACTACGGCGTGTTCTTTACACCGTTTCGCGCGTCGCTGAGCCGCCTCGGCGTGATCCACGCCAACCGGGAGAATGCCGAGGAAGTGTTGCGCTCGGGGGCGGTCGCGCTGGTCTTTCCCGGCGGCGACTACGACGCATTTCGTCCGACGCTTGGCCAGAACGTCATCGATTTCGGTGGCCGCACCGGATACGTCAGGACCGCCATGCACGCCGGTGTGCCGATCGTGCCAGCCGTGTCGATCGGGGGTCAGGAGACCCAGCTTTTCCTCACCCGCGGCAATCGGCTGGCAAAGCGATTGGGACTCAAGCGGTTTCGGATAGAGATTCTGCCGCTGACGATCGGGTTGCCCTTCGGCCTGACGGGATTCTTCCCGGCCAACCTGCCGTTACCGACCAAAATCGTCTATCAAGTGCTGGAGCCGATCGACGTCGTGGCCCGGTTCGGCGAAGACGCCGACGTCCATGAGGTCGACGCCTACGTGCGCTCCGTCATGCAGACCGCCCTCGACCGACTGGGGCGCCAGCGCCGCTTTCCTGTCCTGGGCTGATCAGTCCGTTGCGATCGACCATGTCGACGTCGCGATCAAATCGCCGCGCTCCAGCGCCGCGGCGCGATGCTCGTGCACCTTGGCGTACTCGGCCGTCGTCACCATGTCGATGAACGCCTGCGGCGTCGGGTACTCGACGATGAGAATCGCGTCCCACCAGGGCCGTTCGCCATCGCCGATGATGACCCCCGGTGCCGAGCCCGCATAGCGGACCGTGGCGCCGACACGTTCGAGGTGCGGCGCGACCTCCCGCCCGTACCGCTGGTAGGACTCCAGGCCGCCGGATGGCTTGAACTTCAACAGGTTGACCATGAGCACGGGCGCGTCCGCCGGCCGGGCAGTCAGCGACGCAAACTGCTCAGGAGTGGTCTGCAATGGCGCGGTCATCTGAATCTCCTTGCGTTAGTTGGGTTTTCAACGGTTATGCTACCCGCTCACGCAGGAACGGGACGACGAACCCGGCTACCTGGTCGGGTCGCTCGAGCCATGACCAGTGACCGACACCGGGCAGGATTTCAACCCGCGCGCGCGGGAACGCGCGGCGCTGGCGTTCGGCCTGCTCGACCGGGATGTAGACGTCTGCCGCGCCGAACACCACCAACGTGTCGGGATCGCGGTCGCGCAGGGGTTTGACAAGCGCGTCCATGTCCTCTTGCCTGGTGGTGCGGTAGAGCCGCAGCACGGCGCGCTTCGTGCCGGCCGGGAGTAGGTGTTCGACAATCCGATCCACCCATTGTTTGGGCAGCCCCGGGTTGTCGTGCTGGATCACAAAGCGCGCCATGCGGCGGGTGGTGGTGCGCATGAACAGTTCCCCGACGACCGGAGTACGCCAGATCCTGGCCAGCCGGTGCCACTTGTATTCGAGCAGCACTCCGGTGTTGACGAGCGTGACGGTGGCGACCTTTCCGGGGTTGGCGGCGGCCCAGGTCAGTGCGAACGGTCCGCCGAAGTCATGGGCGACCAGGTGCACCCTGCCGATGCCCAGTTGGTCGATCACCCCGCCCAGGTGTGCGCCATAGGCGGCCAGGGTGTACTCCTGATCTGCCCTCTTGTCCGCGCCGCCGAAGCCTGGCATATCCGGTGCCACGACCGTGGCGAATTCGGCGACGTGTTTCATCAGCGGTTCCCAGTCGCTGCCCGCGTCGGGATTGCCGTGGACGAACACGACGGCCTCGCCGGTCACGCCGCTGCCGCCGATCAGCACCGGTGAGTGAACACCGTTGACCACCAAGTGTCGTGTCTGGAAGCCGGTCATAGCTGCAACTCCTTCACCTAAGGGTCCGTTCGCTGGTCACTCCACGATTCACCACCGCCCCGGTCGGCGTCTTGACACTTCGCGACAGGCTTTTGACAATTGAAGACATGTCCGTGGTTCGCGGGACCTCGCTCTCGAACTACCCAAGCCTGGTCGCCGAATTGGGCGGTGACCCGGCCAGCCTCCTGCGCGCGGCGGGCATCCGGGTTAGCGATATCGGCAACTACGACGCGTTCATCCCCTACCGCGCGGCGATACAGGCGATCGAATCCGCCGCCCAGGCGACGGCCACACTGGACTTCGGGCGACGACTGGCGCAGCGGCAGGGCATCGAAATTCTGGGGCCGGTCGGCGTGGCGGCCCGCACCGCCGCAACGGTGGCGGACGCCCTGAGGATCTTCGGCACGTACATGGCGGCCTACAGCCCGGTGATCGCGATCCGCGTCGCGCCGCTTTCCGACCCGCAGCGGTCGTTCCTGACGATCGAGTTCCTCCTGGACAACCCGCCGCCGCACCCGCAGACCACCGAATTGTCCCTGGGCGTCTCGCATCGCGTGTTCCGACTCCTCATGGGTGCCGATTACGTCCCGCTGAAGGTGCATCTGCCGCACGACCCGCTCACGCCCAGAGCCGACTATCTGAGGTATTTCGGCTGCACACCTGAGTTCGCCTCGCGCGCAGCGGGTTTCACCGTGCGCACGGCCGACCTGGGTCGGCCCTTGCGCCGCGACGACGTCGCCCACCGGGCCGTCGTCGAATACCTGAACGGCATCACCCCTCAAGGTGCCGGGATTGTCGAATCGGTGCGCACCATCGTTCGCCAACTGCTGCCGACCGGGGCGGCGACGCTGGACGTCGTCGCCGATCAGTTCAACCTGCACCCAAAAACATTGCAGCGCAGGCTCACCGAGGAAGACACCACGTTCGCGGCTCTGGTGGATCAGGTCCGCAAGGACGCCGCCGAACGCTACCTGCGCAGCACCGGTATCAGCCTCACACACCTGGCGCGTGAGCTGGGCTACGCCGAGCAGAGCGTGCTGACCCGCTCGTGCAAACGCTGGTTCGGGACGGGGCCCGCGGCGTACCGCAGCCGAACTCGCATGCCGGCGCTGGCGCGGGCTTGACCGGAGTTATCCGGCTAACGCGGGCTCGAGTTCGTCGGCCGGCGACGTGTTCGCGAAGTACAGGTTGTCGTCGTCGACCGAACCCTCGCGCAGCATCTTGTGGTCGGTGCGGTACTCCATGTTGGTGCGCCACGGGCCCTCGGTGCCCTGGTGGGGAAACTGGCCGGCCGCCCGCTTGACGTAGCCGGAGGTGACCTCCAGCAGTGGGCGGGTCTCCATGGGTCCGGGCAGCTGCGGGTAGCAGATGGTGTGGCCGTGAGCGTCCATGTGCGCCAACAACCGGCAGAAGTGCTCGCACACCAGCCCGACCTTCAGCGTCCACGACGAGTTGGTGTAGCCGAACATGTAGGCGAAGTTCGGAACGTCGCTGAGCAGGAAGCCCTTGAAGGCCACCTTCTCCGCCACGTCGACGGGCACGCCGTCCACCGAGAGGTTGATGCCGCCGAAGGCGAGCAGGTTCAGGCCGGTGGCGGTGACGATGATGTCGGCTTCCAGCTCACGCCCGGACTGCAGCCGGATTCCCCGCTCGGTGAAGGTGTCGATCCGGTCGGTGACCACGGAGGCCCGGCCGTCGCGGATGGCCTTGAACATGTCGGCGTCCGGCACCGTGCACAGCCGCTGGTCCCACGGGTTGTAGGCCGGCCTGAAGTGCTCGTCCACCGGATATCCCGCAGGTAACTGCTTGGCGTTGAGGTGGCGAATCAGTCGCCGGGCGGCACCGGGGTACTGCTGGCACAGCCGCCAGACAAGCCGTTGCTTGGCGACGTTCTTCCGCCGCGTGATGGCGTAAGCCCGGTCACGGCCGACCAGCTTGGGCAGCGTGTTGGCGATGCGGTCCTCCGACGGCACCGGCACGATGTAGGTCGGCGAGCGCTGCAGCATGGTCACGTGCCCGGCGGTGTCGGCCATCGCCGGCACCAGGGTGACCGCGGTCGCGCCGCTGCCGATGATCACCACACGCTTGCCGCGGTAGTCCAGGTCCGCCGGCCAGTGCTGCGGGTGCACGATCTGGCCCGTGAACCGCCCCCGTCCCGGAAATTCCGGGGTGAACCCCTCGTCGTAGCGGTAGTAGCCGCTGGCGCAGAAGAACCAGCCGCAGCTCATGGTGATGCGTTCGCCCGAGTCCACCCGCTCGATCTCCACCAGCCACCGCGCGTCCTCGGTGGACCAAGCCGCACTGATCACCTTGTGCCCGAAACGGATCGCGTTCTCGATTCCGTTCTCGGCGACCGTCTCCCGAAGGTAAGCCATGATCGAGTCCGCGCTGGCGATCGCCTTCTCGTTCTCCCACGCCTTGAACTCGTAGCTGAACGTATGCAGATCGGAGTCGGAGCGAATCCCCGGGTACCGGAACAGGTCCCACGTTCCACCGATCTCGCCGCGGGCCTCCAGGATTGCGAATGTCTTGCCCGGCTGCATCGTCCGCAGGTAACGGGCGGCGCCGATGCCCGAGATGCCGGCACCAATGATCAAGACGTCGAGGTGTTCGATGCTGCTGGAGTTCATGGGTGTTTCCTTGACTGTGCTGTGGGGGCGGTGGCTTACCGCTGACCCCACTGTGGCGCAGATCAGGCACTCAAATCTTGACAGCAGAGGACAGTTTTTTGACACTTCAGGACAGGGAACTGCGGGGCAAGCGTCCGCAACCCCGCTGTTCACGTCTGCCACATTAGTTTCTGGCCGGACGGTTACTCGTTGCGTGCACCTCCGAGCATCAACGGCACCGCCCGCGTTGTTGTCGCTCAGAGCCGGGCAAACCGTTGCAACCTCGGCACGCCGGGGCTCATGGGGCGGGTGTGACCACGGCGCCACCATTAACTCGATGGGCGGCTGCAGCAGAGCCTGCAGTTACCCGGCGGGTGTAATCCCCGAATTGGAAATCGTGAAGCCTCGGCCCGATGTGACCTTACAGGTAACCCCGCTGGCTTCGGACCGACAGCTGAAGGGGCCGAGCCAAACGGTTTGGCCGTAGGCGAGGGTAGGCGTGCCTTGGCCCGAGTTGCCGAGACAGGAATCTCCCGTGCAGCTCTTGAACGTCCCGTCGGTGGACATTTGCACGGACTGCGGCGGCGAGGTCGACTGGCAATACGTGTGGTCGGGTATCCCACTGCCGTGTTGATAGTCCATCTCGCAGCCGATGTTGCGGGACGGGGACAAGAAGGCACACCACCCCTGGCCACAGACCGAATTATCGGCGGCGGCGCGAGGCGTGCCTATGCAGCAGCCGACGACCATCCCTATTGCAACCCCCATTGCAGCGACGAGCGTCCGATGCACGGTGCCTCCCCAAGCCTCCCCAAAGCCGTTGGTGTACCGGGAAAGTATCAGACCGATGCCGACCGGGGGTGTGATTACAGCAAATCGGTGATCGTCTTCAGGCCCGCGTCGTAGAGGACGCCGGGTAGCATGCCGCCGTCGTGTTCGATCGTGGTGCCGTTGACGAAGTCCGCGTCTCCGCTCGCGAGGAAGACGCAGACGCGGCCCACCTCCGCGGGCTCGCCCGCGCGCCGCAACGGCACGGCGGCGAAGTATCTTTCGCCGGTCAGATCGTCCTTGGGCAGCACAAACGATCGGAAGTTCTCGGTCATCGTCGGACCCAGTGCTATGCAGTTGACCCGGACCCTGGGTCCCCACTCCTCGGCCAGCGAACGGGTGAGGTGGTTGAGCCCGCTCTTGGCCGCGCCGTAGGAGACCAGGGTTGGTGATCCCGCCGGGTGCCCGGCGCCGCTGGAGATGTTGATGATGCAACCGACGCCGTCCTGGGTGGCCATCTGCCGGTACGCGCGGATGGCGAACCAGAGCGGACTGATGAGGTTCATCTGCACCGCGAACGCGTGGAAGAGCGCGGTGCGCTCGTAGTCGTCGTCGCTTTGGGGTGCGCCCTGAATGCGTTGCACGAGTTTGGGAATGCTCTCCGCGTGGGGCGTCGGGACCGTACCGCCGGCGTTGTTCACCAGGATGTCGATGCGGCCGTGGGTGGCCACGACGTCGGCGACGAAGGAGTCGATCGACCGGTAGTCACCCTGATCGCAGACTTTCTGTGACGCACGGGCCGCCCAGGAGGGGTCTGCGTCGATGCCCGGGATGGTGTTCAGCGGTGAGCGCGAGCAACCGATCACCGTGGCGCCGGCACGCAACAGTTCGTGGGCGATGCCGACGCCCACACCGCGGCTGGTTCCCGTGACGATCGCGATCTTGCCATCGAGGACGCCCATCCGTTGCCTACCCCTCGTGTCGTTGACAGTGACTGTCACTAAGTCATACTCTGCCGATCTAGGCGTGTCCATCCGGGAGGTCGGCGATGAGCAGCAAGCTGCGGGTAATCCAGTGGGCGACGGGGGGTGTTGGCAAGGCGGCAATCGAATGCGTGCTCAATCACCCGGAGCTGGACCTGGTCGGCTGCTGGGTGCACAGCGCGGACAAGGACGGCCGCGACGTCGGGGAGATCATCGGAACCGCCCCGCTGGGTGTCTCTGCGACCTCGCGTGTCGATGACGTGCTGGCCCTCGACGCCGACTGCGTCATGTACAGCCCGCTGGTCCCCAACGACGAAGACGTCGTGGCGATCTTGCGGTCCGGCAAGAACGTGGTCACCCCGGTCGGTTGGGTATACCCCGACCTGAGCAACCCGCGTCACCAAGCCATCGCCGACGCCGCTCTCGAAGCCGGGGTGACTCTCCACGGGTCGGGAATCCATCCGGGCGGCATCACGGAACGATTCCCGCTCATGATCTCCTCGCTTTCCTCGGCCGTCACCCACGTGCGGGCCGAGGAATTCTCCGACATCCGCACCTACAACGCGCCGGACGTCGTGCACCACATCATGGGGTTCGGCGGTACCCCCGAAGAGGCTATGCAAGGGCCCATGGCCAGCCTGCTCGAGTCGGGCTTCAAGATGTCGGTGCGAATGATTGCCGACCACATGGGTTTTCGCATCGATCCGAATATCAGGACCGTTCAGGAGATCGCCGTGGCGACCTCCGACATCGACTACAGTCCATTCCCGATCAGGGCGGGGACCGTGGCCGCACGCAGGTTCCGGTGGCAGGCCCTCACAAACGGCGAACCGGTAATCACGGCGGCGGTCAACTGGCTGATGGGCGAGGAAAACCTGGACCCGGGATGGAACTTCGGTGGGCGCGGCGAACGCTTCGAGGTCGAGATCACCGGCGACCCCACCGTGAGCCTCACCTTCAAGGGGCTGCAACCTCCAACCATCGCCGAAGGGCTGCAACGAAACCCGGGAGTCGTGGCCACCGCCAACCACTGCGTCAACGCCATCCCCGATGTCTGCGCCGCCGAGCCCGGCATCAAAACCTATCTCGATCTGCCGCTGTTCGCCGGGCGCCCGGCTCACAATCTTGCGGAAACGTCATGAGTGTCCTCGACGACGTGTCGTTCTGCCACCTCGTCATCAGGGTGACCGACATGGACCGCGCGCTGGCGTTCTACCGAGACGTGCTCGGCATGGAAGTCGTCTTCGAATCCCTCATCTCGGGAGAGTCTTTCGACGCGGTCCTGCACGCGACCCGAAAGCAGGAGGGCCGGGTGGTTGGCGGCCTGCTGGGCGGGCTGATGGTCGAGCTGCTGTCGATCGGCGCCAACCCGCCGGAGCGGAAGCACCGGCGCGGCATCACCGGGATCCAAAACGTCTCGCTGTCGGTGGTCAATCTCGACGACACGCACCGCCGCATCACCGCCGCCGGCCACACGCCCGACCAGGAGCCTTTCGAGATCGCCGGTGTCCGAATGTTTTTCGTCAAGGACCCGGACGGAACACCGGTGGAGTTCATCGAACTTCCCGGCGGGGTACGCAGCACCTACGAGATGCATCGCGGCGTGCCGCTGCGGATGGGACCGGCGAATTGACGTACACCCATCCCGACTCGATGCGCGGCCACGTCGCGATCGTCACCGGTGCCGCCCAAGGCGTGGGCCGGGGCATCGCCGCCGCGCTGCTGGAACGCGGAGCGTCGGTCCTGGTTGTCGACATCCTCGACGCCAAGCTGCGCGAGACGACCGCCGAACTCGAGGCGGCGGGTCCCGTCGAGAAGCTGGTCGCCGACCTGCGCGACCCGAACAGCGCCGAGCGGATCGTCGCGGCTGCCCTCGACGCCTTCGGCACGGTGCACGGCCTGGTCAACAACGCCATAGCCACCAACGAACCCAAGGCATTCGTCGACATCACCACCGAGGACCTGGCGCTGGGTTACGACGTCGGCCCCCGGGCGACGTTTCTCCTCATGCAGGCCGTGCACCCCGTGATGGTCGAGGCCGGCGGCGGCTCGATCGTCAACCTCGGCTCGGGGACCGGCACCGGTGGCGAACCCAAGTGGGGCGGTTACGCCGCCGCCAAGGAAGGCATCCGCGGGCTGTCGAAGGTCGCCGCCCTGGAATGGGGACGAGACAACATCCGCGTCAACGTCATATGCCCGTTCGCCGAGTCCGACGGCGTCGAGCTGTGGAAGCAGTTCGCACCCGACGATTACGCGAAGGCGGTGGGCCGCGTTCCGATGAAGCGCATCGGCGACGTCCGAACTGACGTGGGCGCGTTGGTGGCGTTCCTCCTCAGCACCGACGCGACGTTCATCACCGGGCAGACCATTCACGTCGACGGCGGAATCGGCTGCTTCCGATGACCGCCGGGGAAGGGTCGCTGCGGGACCGCCAGCGCGCACAGATCCGGGCCGAGATCAGGCGCGCCGCGTTCCGGCTGTTCGTCGAACGTGGGTACGACGCGGTGACGACGGAGGAAATCGCCGCCGCCGCAGGCGTTTCGCCGCGCACCTTCTTCCGGCACGTGCCGACTAAGGAGGACCTGCTGCTCGCCCCCGTTCGCCACGGCGGCGCCGCGATCGTCAACCTGCTCGAACAGCGGCCAGCCGGCGAGTCGCCGGACGTCGCGCTCATCAATGCGATCGTCGCGCGGATCCGCTCGTTCGACCAAGCCGACATCGGGGAGTGGCGGGAAGCCTTGCTGGTCGCTCCCGATCTGCTCGGCAAGGCCACGATCCACACGCCCACCGACAGGGAACGGACTGCCAAGCTGATCGGCGAACGCATGGGTGCCAATCCCGGCGACGACATTCGCCCCGGCCTTCTGGTCCAACTCGCCTTTGCAGCAGCTGATTTCGCGTTCCAGCGGTGGGTGCGCCAATCCACTGCCCCGCGACCGCTGGATCTTTTCGTCACCGAAGCCCTCGAAGCGGTCAAGAGCCCGCGCTGGAAAAGAAAGTCGAAATCGTGAAAGACAAGTACAGAGTTGCGGTCTGGGCCACCGGCGGGGTCGGGAGGTACGCGATCCGCACCATAGCCGACCGGCCGAACCTCGAACTCGTCGGCGTATGGGTGCACTCGGCCGGCAAGAACGGCAAGGACGCCGGCGAACTCGCCGGGATTGACCCCGTCGGCGTTCTCGCCACGCAGGACGAATCGGAGATCCTCGGCGGCGACGCGGACTGTGTCGTCTACGCGGCGCCGGCACCACCCCGAATGAGGGAGGCGATCGGCGACCTGTGCCGAATCCTGGCCGCCGGCAAGAACATTGTGACTACCGCAATACCGGGATTGGTATACCCGCGCGGCTCCATGCCCGGCAGGGTGATCGACACGATCCGCGCCACCGCCGAGGCAGGAGGGAGCTCGCTGTTCTCCACGGGCATCGAGCCCGGATTCGGCGCCGATCTGTTTCCGATCGCGCTGATGTCGATGTCGCACAAGGTTTATTCGGTGCGCGGCATAGAGATCACGAACTACTCCGAGTACCCGGCCGAGTACGACATGCGAGAGCTGTTCGGATTCGGTCAGCCGCTCGACTACCAAGGCGGGTTGAAGATGCCCGGCACCCTTCGCTGGGGCTGGGGCGCCGCCGTCACCATGGTCGCCGAGGCGCTGGGCGTGCAACTCGAGGACATTCGCGAAACGTGCGAGTTTCAGGCCACCCCCCGCGACATCCCTACCGCATTCGGACTCGTCGAAGCGGGCACCGTCGGCGCCACCCGGGCGCGTTGCATCGGCGTCGTCGACGGCGTCGACGTCATCACGATCGAGCACGTCGACCGGATCGCCGACGACCTCGCGCCCGATTGGCCGAAGGGTCGAACCGGCGCAACCGATGGCATCTGGCGCGTCATCATCGACGGTGAGCCGAGCTTCGACGCGGAATTCGAAGTCGGGCATCGTGCCGGCGAGAGCCATAACGATCATGGCTTGCTGGCAACCGGGATGCGCGCCGTTAACGCCATACCCTGGGTTTGCGAGGCCGAGCCCGGAATCGTTGACGCGCTGCACATTCCACTCACCTCGCCGGTGGGGGCGCTTCATCCGCACCGCGACGGGATTCCCGCCTTCTGACTCGCGGAGCGGCTGCGGGGACGTCGTCGGGTTTGCCAGTTTGCCTGAAAACAACCTGCGAGTGCCTCTAGAATTCGGCGCACGTACAACAAGGCCAGGTGGCTGAAATGACAAAAGCGTTGCCGGTCCCAGACGCGGATTCTTACGACGAGTTCTGCGAGGACTGCGGTTACGAGCCGGAACTCAAGCGCACGCTCAGTTCGTTCCAGATGTTCGCGGTCTCGTTCGCGTTCATCTCGGTGGCCGTCGGTATTTTCGGAACATACGACGACGTGCTGCGCAACACCGGGCCGGTGGGCATCTGGACCTGGATCATCGCCGCGGCCGGCCAGATGCTTGTCGCACTGGTGATCGCGCAATTCGCGGGACGCATCCCGCTCATCGGCACCTCCTACCAATGGGCATCGCGGTTGGCCAACCCCAAGGTCGGCTGGTTCTTCGGCTGGGTCACCTTCTGCTACCTGTTCACCGGATTGATGGCCATCGACAGCGCGATGTCGAGCACCTGCCTGATGCCGCTGTTCAACCTGGCGCCCAACGAGGTCACCGCACGAACCATCACCATGGTGGTGATGGTTATCCAGGCGGTGCTCGCGATCGCCTCGACGCGGCTGATGGCACTGGTCAACTCGACGGCGGTCGCCATCGAGCTGACGATCGTCGTGGTGCTGGCGGTCGCGCTGCTGGTGGCCGTGGCGGTGACGGGACATGGCTCGGTCGACAACCTCACCTCGCGAGGGCTCACCGCGGGTGCGACGAACTACTTCGCCTTCGGCGGCGGGTTGATGGCCGTGATGATCGTAGGCCTGGGAACGCTCGTGGGCTTCGAGTCGGCAGTGAATATGTCGGAGGAAGCCAAGGACCCGTTTCGCAGCGTCCCGCGTGCCATCGTGGTATCGGTCGCGGCGGCGAGCCTTCTGGGCATGGTGTTCCTGATCGCCTTGACCGTGGCCATCGAAAACGTCCCCAAAGTCTCGGCCGCCGGTTCGCCGGTCGCCATGATCATGCACGATCAACTCGGCACGGTCACCGAACGAATCTTTCTCACCGCCATAGCGATTGCCTTCTTCGGCGGCGGGCTGGTGACGTTGACCACCTGTGCACGCATGATCTTCGGAATGTCGCGCGATTACCGCTTCCCCGCATCCCGACTGCTCCGACGGGTGAACGAACGCACGCAGACCCCGATCCCGGCCACCGTCCTGGCCGTCGTCACCGGGATCGCGGTGCTGGCCGTGCTGCCCGGCAACGCACTGCTGAATTTGATCACCGCGGGCACGGTATTCCCCGCGCTGACATACGGCATGATCGTGATTCTCTACCTGTCGGTTCGAAAACGGCTCGACCGCCAGGAAGGAGCCTTCGATATCGGGCGGTTCGAGACGCCGGTCTCGATCGCCGCACTCGTCTGGTCGATCTGCTCGCTGGTCGCCTTGCTCTCCCCTGCCAGCGCGCGCGTGCCGATCATGATCGTGACCGGCCTGCTTGTCGTTGGCGGCCTGTATTTCGCATACATGATGACCTTTAACCGCGATGTGCTCGACCATGAACCGGGCGATTTGGCTGTCTTCTCCCACTGACATCGCGAGAACGACATCATGACGGTCGACTGCACGCGCGTTAGCAGTCGCCGTTGATCAAATCTTGATTGAGACTCGGTGCCGCTTTTCGGTAATTGCCACATGAGGTTTCCATAACGGAATCTGTGCCTTCCTATTCGGATCAAATATCAACCGCAGCGCGCATTCGTAACGATTTGGCCAACGACGGCGTCGGCCACGACGATGCCGACCGTCACCCGCCTAAAGTCCGGGCCATGAGGATCGCCTCGGTCCGAGCGTTCGCGCTCGTCATGGCGACTTTGGCTCTGGCGATATCCAGCGGGGCGGCGCCGGCGCACGCCGACCTGGTCGCGACCCCGATGCCTCCTAAAACCATTGACAAAGTCAGCCGCGACGGGTGGGAAATTGAAATGCGGCTTGAGCGGGAAACGGTGACCCGGACGCCCAACCTGGCTGGTGCGCCCAACTCTCACGAAGCATTCCTCACGGTGACTGGAGTCGCATCGGCCAGCGGCGGCTCAAGCCCCATCAGCGACAGCGTCCTTGTCATCGGCTATCAACTGGGGTGTCAGCAGGATGTCTCGGCGGGCCTGCAGTTCGGCGGAACCGGGGGAGCCATACCGAACGGAGACGTCACCATCACGCCTGGGGCCGCGGCCGGCAACGCTCTGACCCTGGGGAGCGCCGGCGGGGGGGCCGGGTTCGGCCAAACTGTGGTCCAGCCGGGCGTGATCGTGGATTTGCCATTGTCGAACATGACGCTCAACAACGGCGAGGCAGCCCTCGATATCGACGACCTCCACATCAAGGCCGACGCGTGCGGTGGTGATGTCACCATCCGGTCCTACCTATATCTGCGGATCTCCACCCAAGTCGCGCACACCCAATACGCCATCTACGGCGACCCCATCAAGATTTGACGTTGCGGTCATCGGAAGGAAAGCACAGCATGAAAGTTATGACGTTGCGGATGACGTTCGGGCTGATTCCGGCGGCGGGCATCTGGGCGCTGTTGGCGCTCGTACAGGCACCAGCCGCTAGCGCCGACCCGCCGCCGCCGGTGCTGCCGCCGAACCCCTTCCTCCCCAACACGGGATTCGTCCCCGGCGGCCTCGGCTACTTGTACGGCATCTATGTCGTCCCACCGCCACCGACCGTCGACGCCCGCGGGGTAAAGGCCAGCGCCCTCGTCGAGTCAAGCGAAAAGGCATTTGGCATGCCGGGCAGCCAACTAGGCAACAGTCCCCCGATTGTCGGGTTCTTCACCGGCGCGAGCGCACAGCGTTTTGTCCAGGCCGGCCAGACTGCGGAGCTCCCGCCCTCGCTGGGCGTCAATGCGGTGACCCTTAGCGCAGCGGTGCCGCCGGAGGATCCGTCCGGCAAACCACCCGAGAAGCCGCCCCCCGGACCTGAATCGACCCAACCCGGCCCTGCTCCCGTGATCGTCCCACCGATCCTCGAAACCCCGGGCGGCAGGCCGCTCGGAGCAGCGGGTGGCGGCGCGGGTTAGCCCGGAGGGACGATCATGTTGATCACGCGAATGGTGTTGTCGGCAGGAGCGCTGCTGGGAAGCTCGATCGGCCTGGTAGGCGCGCCCCCCGTACAGGCGGATCCATCTGCCCCTGCCGAGAACAAGTTCGTCAAGGACGTGCACTCGCATATGCAACTCTATGGGGATACCCGAGTGGAAAGCATGAGTGACGCAAGTCTGGTCGGCGAGGGTTGGTGGACCTGCCGCAACCTGGCGATTGGCGTGAGCCCTCAACAAGAGGGCATTGACCCGCTCATCGCCCAGTACGCCGTGATTGACCTGTGCCCGAACCGGCAACCCAGGGGCTGACCGGAGCACCAGCTCGTGCGGGCGTCGGGGTGGCCAACCTCCTCAGCCAATTCCTGCGTGCCCGAGCTGGACGCCGGCGGACACCCACAAAACGTCAGCCGCTTGGGGTAAGCAGCGGTAACGTAGTGGCCCAGCAGGAGGAGGCGAGTCCACATGGGATCCAACTCGTGCGACTGCTCGATAGACCACACCGGCGCCACGACGTCGGTGCTATTGGGAGTTCCCAGCCCTCGTCAAGTGGGCAGTGACGACGATGCGAGAGACGGGCTTCCGGCGTTGCCGCACGCGGTCATCTCAAGTGGCATTTACCGTGACGCAGAGGATCTCCCAGCCGCTCGGGCGTTCACGGACCGCCCACAACTTGAAACGAATATCCAGTTGCTCGATCTTGGCGATGGGGCATGGTGTGTCAACCATGCACTGCGCCAACAACAGATCTACGGAGGACGGATTCTCCGCGATGCCTACGAAGGCCTCCTCAGCGGGCGCTTACCCAAGGATGCCGAACTGACTCATTCCCTACTGAGCTACGGCTTCGTGGCACCGCCCGGACGGCCGCCT
>Ga0310914_10000971_pt1 | contig 17926 bp, 14 predicted proteins | sample GREbulkMGAN108_FD_203450 | JGI IMG/M metagenome (GOLD analysis project Ga0310914, IMG submission 203450) | Lab enrichment of tropical soil microbial communities from Luquillo Experimental Forest, Puerto Rico - GRE.bulkMG.AN108 | ecosystem: Environmental > Terrestrial > Soil > Tropical forest >... | reverse complement strand
GTCCTCCAGGTCTCCAGCGCGCACGTTTATTTGACGTACCCTTTCGTGCTCTCTTGGTCGTTGCTCGAAGCAATGTCGGCAGGCTGCCTTGTCATCGCCTCTCGCACACCTCCGGTCGAGGAAGTGATCAGCGACGGGATGAACGGACGGCTGGTTGACTTCTTCGACGGGGATGGACTGGCGGACCGCATCATTACGGCCCTTGCCGATGGCGACGACAGCCTGCGGGCGGCGGCACGGCAGACGGTGATCGAACGATACGATCTGAGGTCCGTTTGCCTTCCCGCCTACCTAGACCTGCTCCGAACGTTGCTGCCGACGGGGCAGGCTCTCTGACCGGGGAAACATCTCCCCGGTGGGTTTCGCTGAGGTGAGCATCTCTCAGATGATGTCGGATGCGGTCGAAGGCTGTTTGCGGCGTCATTCGAGTGCATTGGGGAACGCGCCCGATTACGATACGCCGGAACCCCGCCTCGCGATCCTTGGACCGCCGGCTGTTACCCGTCGCATGGTTGACCTGTGGCGGGCAAATCCGCGTCTGCAAGCCAGGTTCGATCTCAGGAATCCACTTCACCGTCGTGACTATCTGCTCTGGCTCAGCGAGAAAGACCGCTCAGTCGGCGACGACACAGCCGGCTCGGCTGCGGTGGCTATCATGCGCCGGGGGACCTCGCTTTTTCGCGCGCCACCGCAATGGCCGTCGCAGGCGGCGCAAGCGATCGGGCGTTCCCGAGAAAACCTCGACGCATGGTTGACCGAGACGATCTCCTGGGAACCCGGGGCGCAGGTTGGGGATATTCCGCTGCCGCGTGTGCTCGCCCTCCTGTGGGAGCTTAGACAGGATGTGCGGCTGCACTTTCCCAATCGGACATCTGCCGATGTGCAGAACTATCTAGCCTGGTGCCTGACTCAAGGTGTTTGTGATCGAGGCGTGGCGGTTGATTTGATCGAGCCGGGACTCGGGGCCTACCTGGATGCGCTCGATCCTGAACTCGGCGGAGACGCAGTCGTCAATCAGCTGCCGGTGACACGGCTGCTGCGAATCGTCGCGCCGCTCTATGATGGGCCGTATCCCGAGATCGCTCGGCACTTCCCGCACAGTCGGCAAGCGCGCTTCTGCATCGCTATATGGGTTTGCGGCGCATTGCGACGGAGATTCGGCTGGCCCGAGAGGTTCATCCAACGGCCGCTACACTGGCTGTCACAGATTGCGGAGCAAGTAGCGGACGCCTTCGTGCCGCTCGACAACCGGATGATGGGGCTATGGGAATTGCGGTCGGATTTGCAGGCGCGGTTCGACCTGCGCACTCATGAGAGTCGTGCGGCTTTGCTTGCCTGGTTCCGCGGCCGGGGGCGGCCCGAGTTCCGGCTCGCCGCCGATGGTGTTTCGCGAGTGTCGGCGCTACGCGACTGGGACCGAGCTGCGCTATCCGAGCGGCCGGCTAATTTCGCAGCGGAGCCAGCGATAAAGCGCGAGCTTTGCTTGATCGGATATGCTGGTCTGGTCTCCGGTCGGGCCGAAGATCTAGGAATGAGCGCTCTTGCGCTACATTGGCAGGGCCGAGGCTGGGCGATACTCGACCGACTTTCCGGGCGCATCACCAGCGAGGCTGGGCGGGCCTCTTCCGCTTTCGCCGAGCCGCCCCGAGTGAACCTCGTCTATATGAATGCCGATACCGCATTTTTTGACTATCTGTTCTTGCGCGAGAGGGGAATCGAGCGCAGCTACACGATCGGCTGTTGGGCCTGGGAGCTTGCCAAGTTTCCGGCAGAATGGGCCTCTTCCTTCTCGTTTGTCGATGAGGTTTGGGCCGCGAGCCGGTTTGCTTACGAGGCCATCGCACCGGCGACGACGAAGCCGGTCTTGCTGATGCCGTCGGCCGTCGCGCTTCCGGCTGCGGAGCCAGGTCTCAAGCGCGCCGATTTCGGTCTGCCCGACGACAAATTCGTATTCTATTTCAGCTTCGACTTCCGCTCCTATGCGAGCCGAAAGAACCCGCTTGCCGCGATTGAAGCGTTCCGGCGTGCCTTTCCGCGGCGCAGCGCACCGGTCTTTCTGCTGCTCAAGACGATCGGCTCTGGGGAGAAATCGGAGGAACGCGAGGCGCTATGCGAGGCGGTACGCGGCGATCCGCAGATCGCGATCACCGATCGCGAGCTCCCCAGACCGCGCGCGACTGCGTTGCTGGCGTTGACGGATTGTTTTCTGTCACTGCACCGCTCCGAGGGCTTCGGCCGCGGGCCGGCCGAGGCGATGTTGCTGGGCAAGCCAGTGATCGCGACCGACTATTCCGGCACTCGCGATTTTGCCACCGTCGCGACCGCGCTGTTGGTCAGTTACCAGCTGGTGCCGGTCGGCGCCGAGGAATATCCCGGAGCAGAGGGTCAAGTCTGGGCCGAGGCAGACCTCCAGCATGCCGCGTCGGCGATGCGCCGGATTGCAGCGGAGCCGTCGTTGGCCCGCGATCTGGGCCGCGCCGGGCAGGAGCGGATAGAGCGATGCTATGACCCGGCGACAGTCGGCGCGAAGTATGTGAAGCGGTTGAAGGCGATCTCAAAAGGGTTCTGAGAACGTCTATCTCCTCAGGTTGGATCGGGTCACCACCGCTTTACGTTACAGTAGCGATCAGACTCCATTTCGACAACGCACCAGCCACGAAGCCCGTTGCACTGCTGGACTAGCGCGGCAACCTCGCAATTCTATCAGATCGAAAGCCCCTTGCCAGCAGGTTCTGCCAGCACTGCCGCGTCCCACGAGAGAGCTCGCTGCAAGCTCCTCTGCGTTGAAAGGATTTTAACTATTTTGGCGGAACGTGACTCCGGGGACTTTGGGGCGGAGCTCATTGCAGCATGTTTGGTGCGAAAGGGACGCTCCTCTGAATGAACCAGAATGTCTTCGCTGCCGCCACACTGTAACCTCTAACTGCGGTCAGTTTTTGCAGAGGGAAAATGGCACGAACTCCGTTGCGGACGGGAAAACAGAGAAAAACGAGAGCCAGAGCCGGTCACGGGGTTCGGGGCACCGGGAATTTCTGCGCTCTCCATCGAAGAAATCATGGTTACGGAAGCGGAATCCGAATTGGCTCTAATGTCGACTGAACGTACCGGTGACTCTGAGGGAATGACGGGACAGACCCGCTGGCGTCGAATGCACGTTAATGGCCACGATGCTCGCGCGATCAGCTGTATAAATTCCGTGGTGACTGATCAAGAGACGCCGTTTACAGCACAGGAACGCTTAGCGCTCAACAATATAACGGACCAAGAGGGGGCGGCTAGCTCTGACATCGCACCGGTGCCACTCCAGTCCCAGCGCAAGCTTCAGGGTCATATCGATGCAGTGGACTGGGCTGCAGTCAATGGCTGGGTTTGGGATCCAAACACGCCTGGGGATAGGATCCGGCTCGAGTTGGTCGATGGCGAAACCCTCTTGGCCACAAGTATCGCGAGCTGCCATCGGCCGGAGCTCACGAGGCTCGGCATTGGCGATGGCGGGTACGGGTTCAGTATCGAATTTCCGGGCAAGATGTGTGAAGGCCACCACACCCTGCACCTCCGCTGCGCTGATAGTGGCGCAATCGTGCCTGGCTCGCCAATCATGATCGACTGCACCAGGTTAACCGAAACACCTGACGTGATGACCGAGCGAGCGGCATGGTCTGCGGCGACGACTTTCCCGCGTTCGGCGCCCCTCGTCGGTACGCGCATACTGTTCGATATATCGGATCTGATTTACTACATCGGCGAGCACGCCAATCTCACCGGCATCCAGCGCGTCCAATCAAGCATCGTCCTCTCGGTCCTGAGCCACGGGGTACTGCCGCAATCTGCTCTCACCTTTCTGAGCTTTCACGCCAGGAGCAGGAGCTGGGTGTCGGTTCCGACGGGGTTCTTGTTTGCACTGCTTCAAGACCTGTTCCTGCCGATGGCGCAACGCTCGGTCACGTTTCCGGCCGAAGACGCTCGTTACGGGATATTGCCCGGAGCGAAAGAATTTACCGGTGTCGGCGTGCTCGACGGTGGCGGGCCCTCGGTTCTCTGCCTGCTGGGCGCAGCCTGGGTTCACCAGGATTACATCCATCGCGTTCTCGCTTTGAAACGGCAGTTCGGCACCCGATTCGTCATGACCGTACACGACTTGATCCCGATCTATGCGCGCGAGACGTGCGACCAGGACACCGCCGTCGTGTTCGAGGAGTTCATGCGCCGCGCGCTGAAGCACGCCGACCACATTCTCGCTGTGTCGGAAAATACCGCAAGCGATGTCAGGCGGTATTCCGCCTCACTGCAGATCCCGCAACCGCCAATCACAGTGACCAAGAACGGTTCGTCCTTTACGGAATTTCTGCCGCGGGCCGAGTCCCCGGGCGAGATCACGGTGGGAGAGCTGCCGGAGCGTTTCGTCCTGTTCGTCGCCACGATCGAAGGACGGAAAAATCATCAGCTGATCCTAGACATCTGGCGTCGCATGATCGAAGACGGCGACGATCCGCCCCATCTCGTCTGCGTCGGCCGGTTGGGCTGGAAATCGACCGGGTTCATCAGCACTGTCGTCGAGAACGGCTATCTCGGCGGCAGGATCCATCTATTGCGCGAGATCTGCGATGCGGATCTCAGGATGCTGTACAGCCGATCTCTATTTACGCTTTGCCCGTCTTTCTACGAGGGATGGGGCCTGCCGGTCGGCGAGGCGCTGGCAATGGGCAAAATCTGCGTATGCAGCGACCGCGCCTCGCTGCCCGAGGTCGCCGGCGAATTTGGCGTCTACATCGACATTGCCGACCGCGACGCCTCGCTGGCGGTAATCCGCGGATTGCTGAGCGACAACGCGGCGCGGGGCCGATTGGAAGCGAGAATACGACAGGACTATGAACCCGTTACGTGGCATTCGGTGGCGAAGAAAGTGGTCGCTGCCTGCCAGAGCGCAGCCGGGGTCGTTTGGCAGGATCCCTACCCCTACACGGCCATTCCCTATTCCAGCGAGATAAGCTTTGGCAAGCTAGACCGTGCCGTCGACGGCACCGGCGAGGCCGTCTTGGCCCGTATCGAGCGCACGAGACGCGGTCTGTTTTTGGGCGAATTGCTGCAAGAGCAGAATTTTATATGGGGGGAGGAGATCCGCTCGCACGGGTTCTGGGCCTACCCGGAAGACTGGGGCACTTGGGCCTGCCACGCCGGTGGCGACATCGCCGTGGCCCTGGCGCCGAGCGACAGCCTGCTCTTCGATGTGTTTCTCCGGGTCCGCGTCAGCGGGCTCCTCACCAGCCACCCAATAATCCTTTCGGTCAACGGCAGGCCGGTATGGAGCGCAGCCATCGGCGAAGGCTCGCGCAACATCCATTTCCGCGTCCGAAAACAAACCCTCGGGACCGGCGCCTGGCGGCTGCGGATCCGCGCCGAGCTCGGTTTGGCCGCCGAGCTGCGCAGCCAGATCGCAGTGCTTGACGCTCGAGTTCCGACGATCGGGTTCGAGCGGCTGGTGGTCGTGCCGGAAAATGATCTGAAGACGCGGGTGGATATCCTCTACTCGCTGTTTCTGTGACCAACGCAAACATCGGATGGCTAGAGATAGTCGAGGGCGGATGGCCACCCGGCAGAGGCCGAGCTACGGCACCAAGCCGGGTCGCCCACTTCCCGGAGCGACACGCGCAGATCTGAGGTTAGCGCCATGGTACACGTAGCTGGTGTCTCGATGCCTCGGTCAGGGCATCACCTTTTAGAGATGATCCTGAAGAATACGCTAGGTGATAAATTCGGCTATTGCGAATTCTATGAGGAGGGTTGTTGTAAATCTATACCTTGTAAATCCAAAGCTAAGCGAGAATTCGCGCGAAGTGAAGTATTCTTTCAAAAATCGCACGATTTTGATTTAATTGATCAAATGTTAATTCCGAATACTTATCGCGTTGTACAGTATAGAAGCCCGGTTCCAAGATCTCTATCGAATTATGAACTTTATCTTCGGAATAGCGCCGAGGACAATATCGGCACGTTCCGGCGGTTTCTCGTAGATGAAGCATTATATTTCTGTAAGTTTTATAAAAAATGGATTGAAAAACCATCGCCAAAGATGTTCATTCTGACCTATGAGGAACTAACTGCAGACCCTCTTAGATCAATTTATCGCTTGTTCAATTACATCAAATTACCAATCAAACTTGATGAAATATCTGCAGGTATAGCTCAGTCCATTGGGCTTCGCGGCAGGGATAACGCTCCATTTAAAGCGGTTGAAGTTTCGTCTCATCGCTACGCAAAGTACCCGGTGCTAGCAAACTTCGAACAAATTGTCCTCCGCAATTGTATGGGATACTTTCCAATTAGATATTTCTCCTCCGAAGATCCCGATAATTCTCAAATCGGGATTATTTTCAGGGCCAAGAAGGCAATAGACGCGGCGAACCGCGAGTTGGCCATTGCTCTGGCGGAGGCCGCTTACGCCCAAGATCAAGATCCCGCACTTGTAAGGCTCTGCGACTTAGCGCGATCAATTCCCTCGAAGTTTGGTTCCGGTGAGCTTCGAGGCCTCGGTGCAAAGCCGGACTCTGGGATTCGTCTCGATCTGGAGCAACGACGATGATCTGCCAGCCCCTAGTTATACGTTGTTCTCAGCCTCAGGCGGCAGGAGAGCGCGTCAGTCCGCAAATCGCAGCACTTAGGCTTGGTAATTTTTCGACCATCGAGAGCAATACATGACGAAGACTGGAAATCTGCAGGAGGCTCGATTGCGGTCACACGCTGCAAACTCATCAGGCGCGCCTCCACTATCGCCCAGCCCTCCCATTATCACAGAAGACCAAGAGCCAGCGGAGTTTGTCGATAGCCTATACCGCGCTATATTATTGCGCGAGCCAGATGGAGCTGGCCGGGCGACCCACTTACGCCTATTGCACGAAGGTATGTCCCGAGTGGATCTAATCAAAATGTTTATTGCTTCCCCGGAATTTAAGGGAAAAACAGAATCTCGCGGATTTGTGCCTCTGGGTGCGCCGGCCATGGACGTCCAATGCCGGGCGTCCTCATCTCAACTATCACGCCTCATTAATCGGGTCAGCGAGGCTTGGACTGCCCTGGGCGCCGCGCGACCCTATCACTCCGTGTTAACCCTCAAGGAATTGCTTCCGGAAAATATAACTGAGGCCGCCATTAAGCGGTTTTGGGCTAGTGGTGCCAGTGAAGGATCACAAATTAAAGCGATACTTTTGAGACATGGCTTCCAAAATGCAGCCTCAAAAACTTGTTTGGAATACGGGTGTGGATTAGGTCGTATGACCGTCGTTCTAGCAAATATTTTTAAAAAAGTATATGCGTATGACATATCACCAGGTCATTTAGAGGTAGCGCAAAAACATAGCGCGCAACTGGATTTCGATAACATCGAATTCAAGCTTTGCAATAAGAACATTTTTGCCAATAATTTGCACCCATGTGAATTTTTTTACTCACGTATAGTTTTCCAGCATAATCCACCGCCGCTCATAGGTAAGCTCATTTCGATGGCAATGAGGTCTCTCCAGGTCGACGGAGTAGGAGTTTTTCAAGTTCCAACCTATGCGTCCAAATACAGATTCAACCTAGATGAATATCTTGAATATACGGAAAAACCGGAAATGGAGATGCATGCGATCCCACAGACGGAGATCTTCAATCTAATTGCTGATGCGGGTTGTCGGATACTTGAGGTCCGCGAGGATAATAGTGTTGGCTGGCACAGCTGGATCTCCAATACTTTTATTGTAAAGCGAACAATATAGATCCGCACCTGCGAAAGTCAAATATCGCAACAGTCGCGCTGAGGCCGTAGCCTGTCGGTCGGTCTCTCACCGCACCCTCGGCAACTCGCGCGTCGCTTCGCTCGCTAGGTGAGGACATATGCGGCTGGCTGCGGTGCGGCAACCGTCGACGTCCAGTGCGAACAAGTCGGTGCCGACCGGCTGTTGGTTCGAGTCGTTCGCAAGCTTGAAGATCGCCGTGCCTTCGTTGATTTCGTCGAACATGGCCGTGTAAAGCAATCTGCGCGCCCGCTTTGACCGCATTATCGATTTCGCGCTGGTAGAACGCGCCGCAACGCCGCGGGGTCAGATTAAGCGGCGAGCTGGTTGCCCATCCGGCGCCGTGGCGCCAAGAGAAGCCGAGAAACACCACCGGCATGTATTCAATACCCAGCCGACCGGTTTCGGCAATGTCCGGAGTGAGTCGCTGGCGCGCAAAGGCATCGGCGCCGTTATCGTCGCGAAACCGGCCGGTGGCCCAAGGGCTGATCACATCGAGTGAGCGGTACACCGCGGCCGGAGCCCGCGGCAGGGAACAAAAATTCCCTGCCATGATACGATGATTCGCCCGCAAGCTGTCGGTTTGCAGGACGTAGTACCGCAGACGGATAAAATCGTCCCGTGGTTTCCTTGTTGGTAGTGAAATTCGCGGACGTCGGAGCCGGGCCAGCGATCGCCCCCTAAAGAGCGAGCTTTCCCGCGACGAGGAGCAAGGTCGTAGCGAGCGTGAGGCGCAAGATCGTGTCGGGCACGCGCACTGAAAAATAACTACCGATGACGATCCCGGGCAGTGAGCCGGCAAGCAGCGCGGAGAGCAAATGCCAATCAATCGACCCCAACATCCAGTGGCCGATGCCGGCCACCAGGGTCAGCGGCACCGCATGGGCGATGTCTGAGCCGACAATCTGTCTCGTCGGCAGCCGCGGATAGAGCAGGATCAGTGCGATCACGCCGAGTGCGCCGGCGCCGACCGAGGAGATCAATACCAGGAGGCCGAGCACCGCGCCGACCGACACGGTCAGCAGGGCGGTGCGCCGAGGCGCCAACTCGCCGACTCGGACAGCGTAGAATGCCAGGATCTCCTTGCGAAAGATCAACGCAGCAGCGGTCGCGCCGAGCGCGCCGCTGAGCATCCCGGTAATAACGCCATAAACCGCATCGCTGTGGACACCAAAGCGCGAGAGGACAAGAAGGGTCAAGGCCGTCATCGGAACGCTGCCCACGGCGAGCCGGCGGACGATGCGCCAATCGATGTTGCGGTTGAGGCCGTGAACCAAGGTCCCGGCGCTCTTCGTCGCCGCCGCGTAGAGGAGATCGGTGCCGACGGCGGTCGCCGGGTGAATGCCGAAGAGCAAGATCAGCAGCGGGGTCATCAGCGAACCGCCGCCAACCCCTGTCATCCCGACCAGCAAGCCGACCCAGAACCCCAAGATCGAGTATAGCAGATCGACGGAGCCAATCATCGCTGGCGACTTTCCACGGTACCGCGCGTGCGAACAGCTCAGATGATCTGGAGGCGGCGCAGCTCCTCAAGGATACGCTCGGCGGCGGCTTCAGGCGGAGTGCTTGTCGTCTCGACCCGGATTTCAGGAGTTTCCGGGGGCTCGTAAGGAGAGTCGACGCCGGTGAAATTCTCGACTCGCCCAGTCTTTGCCTTGGCGTAGAGACCCTTGGGATCGCGCCGAATGCACTCGTTGAGCGGCGTGTCGACAAAGATTTCAACAAAGGGGGTGGGGACGACCAATTCTCGCACCATCCGGCGTTCGGCACGGAACGGCGAGATGAACGAGCAAACCACGATCAGCCCCGCTTCGGTCATCAACTTGGCGACCTCGCCCACGCGGCGAATGTTCTCGACGCGGTCGGCATCGGTAAAGCCGAGGTCGCGATTGAGGCCGTGTCGCATATTATCGCCGTCGAGCAGCATCGTGTGCCGGCCGGCGGCCAGTAGTTGGTTCTCGACGACGTCGGCGATCGTCGATTTCCCGGCACCCGACAGTCCGGTCAGCCACACTACCGCCGTAGCCTGTCCCTTCAGCGCAGCGCGCTGTTCGCGGCCGACGGTCAGCGCCTGCCAGCGGATATTGGCGGCCCGCCGCAGGCCAAAGGCGATCATCCCGGCGCCCGCCGTTTCATTCGTCAACCGGTCGATCAAGATGAAGGCGCCGGTATGGGGGTTTGCCTTATAAGGATCGAACGCTACAGGCGCGGCAGTCGACAGGTTGCAGAGCCCGATTTCGTTGCCGCCCAAGGTCTTGTCGGCCAGCTGCGCCAGGGTCTCGACATCGATCCGATGTTTGAGGGCGGTTACGGTGGCCGGCAGCGTGCGCGTGCCGATCTTCAACAGGTAGGAACGGCTCGGGACGAGAGGCTGCTCGCTGAACCAGATCACATGCGCGGCGAACTGGTCGACGTATTCCGGCGGATTACGCGGGTCGGCGAGGACATCGCCACGGGTAATGTCAATCTCCTCATCGAGCGTGAGGGTCACGGCGTCTCCCGCCGCCGCGCAACCGAGCGCGCCGTCGAAACTGACGATCTCCTTGACCCGCACGGCACGGCCCGTGCCGGCGACCAGCACCTGATCGCCCGGCGCAATCGCCCCGGACACGACCGTACCCGAGAAACCGCGGAACTCGCCATTTGGGCGATTGACCCATTGCACCGGAAAACGGAACGGCCGCTCGTCAACGGCAACCTCGATCGAATGGAGGTGCTCGAGCAGGGTTGGACCACGGTACCACGGCATGCGCGTCGACCGTGTAGTGACGTTGTCGCCCGATCGTGCCGAGAGCGGGATCGCGCGGACCAAAGGGGTGCCGAGACCGACTGCAAAGGCCGCAAACTGGGTGGCTATTTCTTGGAAGGAGTGCTCGTCAAATCCAACGAGATCCATTTTGTTGACGGCGAGAACCAGATGACGAATGCCGAGCAGCGCGCTGATATAGGCGTGCCGCTTGGTCTGCGGAAGCACACCCTTGCGCGCATCCACCAAGATCATGGCGAGCTCGCACATCGAGGCGCCGGTCGTCATGTTCCGTGTATATTGCTCGTGGCCCGGCGTATCGGCCACTGCGAACGCCCGCTCGTCGGTCGCGAAATACCGATAGGCGACATCGATCGTGATCTTCTGCTGGCGCTCGTCCTCGAGTCCGTCCAGCAACAAAGAGAAATCGATATCGCCTCCGGTCGTACCTGACCGCCGCGACTCCCGCTGCAATGTCGCCAGCTGGTCATCGAGGATCAAAGAACAGTCATGGAGCAGGCGCCCGATCAAGGTCGACTTGCCGTCATCCACCGATCCGCAGGTCAGGAAATGCAGCAGATCCTTTTGCCGCCGCGCGACGAGCGCCCCGCCGTCGGCGGCCATCAGAAATAGCCCTCGCGTTTTTTGCGCTCCATCGCGGCTTCCTCGTCTTTGTCGATCAGCCGCCCTTGTCTCTCCGACCAGCGCGACCGGCGCAATTCCTCCACGATGTCGCTCGGTGTTGCTGCGGTGGATTCGATTGCGCCCGTCAGCGGGTAGCATCCCAAGGTGCGGAAACGGACCAGACGGATTTCGGGGTGCTCGCCGGGCTGCAAGGGCAAGCGGTCGTCGTCGCGCATAATCAGAACGCCATCCCGCGTGACGACCGGCCGTCGCTTTGCAAAATAGAGGGGCACCACCGGAATTTGTTCTATTGCGATATATTCCCAGATGTCGAGTTCGGTCCAATTGGACAGCGGGAAAACCCGCATCGACTCACCCGGGCGCAGGCGCGTGTTGTAGAGCCGCCAGAGCTCGGGCCGTTGGTTCTTCGGGTTCCAGCCATGCTCGGCGCTACGGAGCGAGAAGACGCGCTCCTTGGCCCGACTTTTTTCTTCGTCGCGGCGCGCTCCGCCGAATGCCGCGTCGAAGCCATGACGGTCGAGCGCCTGCTTCAGCGCCTCGGTTTTCATCACCGCCGTGTGCAGCGCCGAGCCCGAAGTGATCGGATTGATGCCGCGTCTCTTTCCCTCCTCATTGAGATGAACCAGGAGATCGAGGCCGAACCGCCGCGCTGTCTCGTCGCGGAAGGCGATCATCTCGCTGAACTTCCATCCCGTATCGATGTGAAGGAGCGGGAATGGCGGTTTACCCGGAAAGAACGCCTTACGCGCCAAATGCAGCATGACGCTCGAATCCTTGCCGATCGAATAGAGCATGACCGGGGCACGGAACTCGGCCGCGACCTCGCGCATGATGCCGATCGATTCGGCTTCGAGGCGCTTCAGATGACTGGGTCGGAGGCGCGCGCGCGCCACAGGGTGGGCAATGGTAGACAAGCGACCTCTCTTACCTCGGCGCGTATCATTAGCAAACAAAAGCTGAAGAAATGTCTACTCGGCCGCGGCCGCAAGGGGGCGGCTGCGCTCCTCGGCTCAACCGCCGTCCAGCACACCGAGACCCCCGCCAGACCGAGCAGTCTCAAAAGCGTGCCGGCACCAATACCAATCAGCTGCGCTTAATGGAAGAAGGTGTGGTCGATATGGGTGATGCCGACCAACGTCATCGTTGAGCCATCGGGCAAGGTGATCGTCGTATTGCCGCCATGCTCATTGGCCGTCGCCACAACGTTGTCGATCGACGGCTTATTTTCGCCCGCAAATCCGATCTTATCGCCATGCGCGGGGTCGAAGCCGACGACGGTGTCGTGGCCGGCGACCCCATTGTCCTGGATTAGAGTGGGCCCGCTCCCGACTTGAATCATATTGTTGCCGGCGCCGCCGTCGATCGTTTCGTGCCCGCGGCCGCCGATAATCAGATCATTGCCGCTGCCGCCGGTGATCAGGTCGCGGCCAAAACCCCCATAAATCGTATCGGGGCCGGTGCCACCTTGGATCGTATCGTGGTCGTAGCCGTAGATCACATCGGGCCCGCTGCCACCGGTGACCAGATCGTGGCTGCCTGCATAGATCGTGTCGGGGCCAGTGCCACCCTGGATCGTATCGTGGCCGCCGCCATAGATAACGTCGGGGCCCATACCACCGGTGATCTGGTCGTGGCTGCCTGCATAAATCGTATCGGGGCCAGTGCCACCCTGGATCGTATCATGGCCGCCGCCGTAGATCACGTCAGGACCGCTGCCGCCGGTGATCAGGTCGCCGGACTGCGCGTGCCCATCGAACCGGTCGAAGTCACGAAGGTCGCCGTGTCCACCACCATCGAACCGGTCGAAGCCGCGCGGGTCACCGTGCGCGCCATATATCGTCGCGGGGCCACTGCCGGCAGTGATCGTATCGCTGCCGGCACCGGCGTAGATCACATCGGGACCGGCGCCGCCAAAGATGAGGTCGTGGCCTGAGCCACCCAAGATCGTGTCGGGGCCGTTGCCGCCGTAGATCGTGTCGTTTCCGGTCCCCGCAATGATCGTGTGGGGTCCGCCGTCGCCGATACTAACCCCGTAGTCGCCGCGCAACAGGTCGATGGTTGTGCCTCCAGCCGACTCCAGAGCCACGCCCTGGTAGCCGTGTGGCATTCCCGGCGGGTCAGCCGGTGAAGTGATCAGTTCGAGGTTGAAGTCACCGGGAATTGGCGGTGGAAGGTTGGTCCCATCCGATGTCGTGACGACGTTGACCGGTTGTCCCGTCGCAAAGAACGTGTACTGCCCGCCTGGAATAGATGCCATTTTCCGCTTCCCTCGAATGCCGTTGCGGTATCAGCTGCGGGCGAGCCTAGGCGGCAATGGTTTAGAGAAAGACACCGAACCTTGTTCGGCACGGGGTTTTTCGTGCGCAATTTCGCTGTTATGCACAGCTATTAAACGCGAGGAGAGAGACTTATTATATGATGATTTATCGATATTCCACGATGCTCTGATTTATCGATATTGCCGATCAACGGTTCTCTCTTCCGAGAGGACGGCGAGGCGATCGGCGGTCACCTGATATCTCAATATGTAAAGCACGGTATTGCGTGTCTTGGCGGGCGGGCTGCCGGGCGGTAAAGCGTGCCTCATCAGTTGCCGGACCATCGCACCGTGGGTCGACACGCCGATCCGCCGATAGGGTTGCTCGAGGACGAACCGCTGCAGTGCAGCAAGCCCGCGCGAGCGCGTCTCGAGGCCGGTCTCGCCGCCTGGGAAGGCCGCATTGTCATCGGTGAACCAGCGCTCGGTTAGCGCCTCGCCGAACCGGCTCTTCACTTCCCGCCAGTAGAGTCCTTCGGCCTCACCGATATTCGTCTCGCGCAGTCCGGGCGCGCCGATCAGCGGCACCCCCAGACCCTCGGCCACGATCCGCGCGGTGGTCCAGGCGCGTACCAAATCGCTCGACAGCACCGCGTCAAGGCGATGCGGGCGCAGGCGCTCAGCGAGCGCTTGCGCCTGGGCGAGGCCGGTGGCGTTCAGCGCCGTATCCGTTTGCCCCTGCAATCTCCCGGCACGGTTCCAATCGGTTTCGCCATGGCGAAACAGAAACAGAAGGCACTCCATGGTATCTCCCCGGGCGTCATATCGTTGTCGCGCCGAATTCTCATACGCCGACTGGCCGGCCAACGCGATACGTGCACTGAACAGAGCCGTGTCCGCAGCTCGACACATTGAACACGCGCCATCCTCGGGCGCGCGTTTCGACGCCCCCCGGACCGCGTGGTGTCGCGAAGGGTCCATTGATTTGCGGCCGATTTTTCTGATTATCGCATGCGTCAATCGAGAGCGAACGTCCGGCCCACCGACGCCGCGAAATCGGAACGGGTGAGCGGCAGGTACGGGGCTCTTCCCCATGGCCAGCATAATGCGGTGTCGGTCAGCGGCGGGACGGAGAACATCACCGACACGGCCAACACCACGAATGATTGATGTTGCAGATCGGAGTGCTCGGCAGCAGCGTAAGCATCGTCAATTTCGGGCGTCGCTTAGGGCGCTGTGCCATCGGCCCAGGCGCTGGCAAGCGCCGAAGGTAGGCAGACCTCCGCCCAAATCGCAGCGCCCCGAACCTTGACTAAGGAGTTGACTAAGTCAATCATCTCACTATGAACGAACCAATTTCAATTCATGTTGCGAAGACTCATCTGTCGCGATTGATTGCACGCGTCGAGGCGGGCGAGGAGATTGTCATCGCGCGCGGTCGAAAGCCCGTCGTCAAGCTGGTACCGATCGCCCCGAAAGCGAAGCGCGTCTTCGGTTCGCTGAAGGGCAAGGTGTCGATAGGCCCCGAGTTTTTCGAGCCGCTGCCAGCTGAAGAGTTGGACACCTGGGATCAAGGTGCGCCGGATCTTTAGACCGTGCGCCTGTTGCTCGACACCCACACGCTTCTTTGGTGGCTTGCCGGCGACCAGGCGTTGTCCGACGCGGCGCGCGAGGCGATTGCCGACCCGGATAACGAGGTCTTTGTCAGCACTGCTTCTGCCTGGGAGATTGCGACCAAGTATCAGTTGGGCAGATTGTCCGGCGCGGCTCTCATCACAGCCGACATCGCCGGCGCCGTCGCGAGCCAGGGCTTTACCGAGCTGCCCATAAGCATTCGCGATGGGCAGGCAGCCGGCGGGCTGCCGGCCATTCACAAAGACCCGTTCGATCGCATGTTGATTGCCCAGGCGGTCACCGCGGGCATGGTGATCGTTTCCAACGAGGCTATGTTCAATGCTTATGCGGTCCCCCGCCTTTGGTGATCCGACAGCTCACCCCGACCGCCTGCAATGAATTGTGCGCCCCGGTAAGCCAGCGGGAGAGGTCTGGGGCGAGCAGGACGCACGTCTTGCCGGGGCTGGCGTGGCATCTGACGTTTCACTGCCACTCGACGGTGAACCCGCGCCCAGTACCCCTATAGTGTTGATTTACAGTGCCTTTCCGGCCCCACTGCAAGTTACCCTGCCGATTCCCTGCCGACGCTCACAGCCGGCTCGGACCTGGCCTCGTAAGCATATGAACGAACCGGCCTTTTCGCGATGAATGAACTTCCGCTCGCAGGTCCTATGCGTATTTTCCCGGTCCGGCAGGGAATCCGCCGAGGTTTTTGATCTATGATATTGCAGGCCGAAACCCCCGCCGGAGGTGTCCGATGAACGACATGCCCGCCAACGTCCTCAGCCCCGAGACGATGCTCGCTCAGATCAAGAAGCACGGCGTCACCCATGTCGTGTACCTGCCGGATAGCGAGACCAACTGGCTTTACCTGCTGATGAAAGCTGATCCGGCGATCCGCCTCGTCGGGGTCAACCGCGAGGGCCACGCCTCCTCGATCGCGGCCGGGCTGTGGCTCGGCGGTGCAAAGCCGCTGATCCTGATTCAGAACACCGGCATGCTCGAATCGGGGGATTCGATCCGCGGCTGGCTGATGAGCATTAACGTGCCGATCGTGCTGATGGTCGGCTATCGCGGCTGGACCCGGCATGGTGTGACCACCGACACCGTGGCGACCTACACCGAGCGCTTCCTGATGGCCTTCGGCCTGAACTACTACCTGGTCGAGAATGACGCCGACGCTTCGCGCATCGCCGTCGCCTTCGAAGAGGCCGAGCGCACCAAGCGGCCGGTTGTCGTCTTGGTCGGCGATGAATACCACGGGTTCAACCGATAGACAGGAGACGCCGACATGATGCACACCGCCGAGATGATGAAGGCCTTCGCCCCCTACCGCGGCGATGCGATCCTGGTCCCCGGCCGTAGCGGCCGTTACTGGATCAACCTCAGCGACAACCAGCCGCTCGACGTCGAGCTTGGCGACCCGGCGATGGGCGGCCATGCCGGCCTCGGCCTCGGCTTGGCACTGGCGCGGTCCGAGAAGAAGGTCATGCTGTTCGACTCCGAGGGCGACATCCTGATGAGCCTCGGCATCCTCGCCACCGTGGCCGAGCAGGCGCCACCCAACCTCTATCATTTCCTGATAGACAACGGCGTCTACGCGACGACCGGCGGGCAGCCGGTGCCGAACGCCGACAATATCCAGTACGACATGATCGCGCGCGGCTGCGGCTATCCGCGCACCTACGCCTTTACCGAGATCGGCGATTTCGAGCGGGCTTTGCCCGAGATCATGGGCAAGCCCGGGCCGGTCTTCACCGCCTGCAAGGTCGTGCCCGAGATCGAGAACGAGCCGATCGGCCGCCGCCGTCGTTGGCAGACCCGCACCCGCGACGAGGTCGTCGTCGATTTGCGGCGCGCCCTCGGCGCCGCATGACGACGCAGCGCGAAGCCGATTACGATTACATCATCGTCGGTGCCGGCTCGGCCGGCTGCGTACTGGCGAAGCGCCTCAGCGCCGACCCGGCGAACCCGGGTTGCTCCTCGAAGCGGGCGGTAAGGACAACAATCGATGGATCCACAGTCTGGCCGGGTTCTACCGCAACATCTATCATCCCAAGATCACCCGGCAGTTCGAGACCGAGCCGCAGGCAGAGCTCGGCGGGCGCCGACGGCCGTCCTGCCGCCGAGGCGGTGGGGACGCGGCTCTACGATTTGCGTCCTGCTGAGGATGGCGGCTGAGCAGCAGCCGACAGGTCTCTGAGCGAGGCCTGTCGCGTAGGGCTGAGCCTGGCCGGCAATGCGAGTGCGAGAAATAGGCTCGAGACCGCGACGAGCCCGGCGATCACATAGACGACGTGCACCGAGCTCGCGATCGCCTCGGTCAGCTTTGCGAGCTCGTCGGGCCCGAGCATCTGCCGCGCCGCCGGCTGCATCAGCCTGTTGACCGCATCTCCGGCTTCAGGCAACTGGCGATGGATGCCGAAATTCAGAATCGCCCCGAACACCGCCGCGCCCACTGACGAACCGACCATGCGCATGAACATCATCGACGAGGTTGCCATGCCGCGCTCGTTCCAGTCGACGGCGGCCTGGGTCGAGACGATAAAGGCGGTATTGCAAAATCCCATGCCGATCCCGTTCAGCAGCGCACCGGTTCCGGCCCATAGCAAGCTGTCGGAGGGATCGAGCGTCATCAGCACCAGACTGCCGGCGACCAGGCAGACCCCTCCGATGCCTGCCGCCAGGCGATAGGAGGTGCGGATCATCAAACGGCCTGAGGCGATGCTGGCAAACGTCCAGCTCACAGAAGACGCCGCAAGCGTGATGCCGGCAGCCGCCGGACTCCGACCCATCGCTCCCTGCACATAGGTCGGCAGAAACGCGGAAAGCGACATCATCAGCGCGCCATTGGCAAATCCGGCGAGGCAGCCGACCACGACGACCCGGTTG
>Ga0310914_10000965_pt1 | contig 17959 bp, 25 predicted proteins | sample GREbulkMGAN108_FD_203450 | JGI IMG/M metagenome (GOLD analysis project Ga0310914, IMG submission 203450) | Lab enrichment of tropical soil microbial communities from Luquillo Experimental Forest, Puerto Rico - GRE.bulkMG.AN108 | ecosystem: Environmental > Terrestrial > Soil > Tropical forest >... | reverse complement strand
TAGCCAAGCCGAACACTTCGGCTGGGAGGAGTAGGCCGGCAGTTGAGAAGAGCATCAGCAGCGGAGAGGGTTTGACAACAGTAGCCCTGGGGAAGCCCACGATCCGCTACACGATACTGGTGCTGAAGTCAGACGAGACTTTCGAGGTCAGCAAATACCGAATAGATGGAGAAGTATTGATGTTCGAGCAGTTGGATGGAACCAGAGGCGCAGTGGACGTGGATCAAGTGGACTGGAAGAAGACCACCGAAAGCACATCGCTTGCGCGTTCCGTGGGTATATCACGAGTCACGGCAGATTAAACAAAGCGTCCGAATTGTAGGCCGGAGAGTAACGCAGCTGATTAGGACAGCTTGGAGGGAATGGTGTGCGCAGCCATCGTCGAAACACCGAGTTTATTCTTTGCCCTCATGAAGAAGGAGCGTGCCCTGCCGCGTGGCACCTTGAGGTCCTTGACAGAAGCAGCCACCGAATAGCCTGTGTGTTTTGAAAAGCACGCTTCAAAGCAGCGGCGGGCACGGTCGAGTAAACAGGGTTGGGTGCTCATGTTCCGGAAGGCCGGTTAACACGTGCGCTTACATCCAGCCACGCGGACAGTTGTGGTGCGCAAAAACCTTGTCCGAAATGGACGTCCTTCAAAATCAGTTTTCGTTAGGTGTTTAGGCCCCACAGCCAGATTTCCACAGTCGAGGACGACAGACCATGCAGCCCGGGCTAGTCGAGCCGAAGAGGCCGCGGCGTGAGCCCGATGAGGTTATTGCGCAGCGCACCGTTTTTTCCTAGAAAACGCTTGACAACGGTACGGTTCATTTGGTAATTTCTGAATAAATAGAAATTACAGAAATGCGCGTACGCACGAAAATCACTTACAACCCTGACCCCCGCGGCCCAGAAATTCATTCTCCACTGAGCCGAAATGGGCACCCGATGGGGCACCACCGCACCGTGGCGCAGGTACATGCGCTGCTGTTGCTTTCGCCGCATCCCTGCCCACGGAGCGTGAGCTTAATGGATTACCTCCCAGAAGAGATTCACACTGACACCTACTCAGTGAAAATATCTGATTTTTTCGAGGGAACGGCTATGAACGCAACATTGTTATACCGCATTGCCGCATTTGTGTTTGTGTTGGGTGCCTTGGGACATACGTATGGCTTCTTGGATCTGCGCGCGCCTTCGGCGGAAGGGCGCGCGGTATATGAGTCGATGAACGCCGTACATTTTGAGTTGAAGGGCCGGAACTACAGTTATGGCGGGGTATATCGTGGCTTAGGCTTATCTTGCACGATGTCGATGTTGTTCTCGGCGTTTCTGTGTTGGTACCTCGCAGAGTTGGTGCGGTCCGCTCCAGGCGTGATTGGCGCGCTGGGCTGGGTGTTCTTCGCGGTACAGCTGGCGGGCGTGGTATTGAGCTTCCTGTATTTTGGTCCGCCCGCTATGGTGCTCTCCGGGCTGTTCGCCGCGATTGTTGGGTGGGCCGCATGGCTCGCGCAGCGATGATCCGTGAGAACCGGTCGGCTGGGAAGAAAGCACAAACCGCCCGAAGTCAGCACGCCGAGGAACACGTGGCGTTCCTTCAGCCGAGCTGCTTACGATGGCAAGGGACCTACCAAGAGTCTCTAGAATCGACGCGGGCATGGAAGGTGGAACCGGGAATTCGCGACAGCACCTCGAATGGCCCCGTGAAGTCACTTTGGTCAATTCCCGGAAAGGCGATTCGTATTTTCACGCTGAAAGGAGCAGGAACTATGAGCACCAAAAAGGCTAACGTCCAAACGATACTCGAAATCTTCCGCGCCGTGGAACATCGTGACGAGCAGCGCGTGTTCGAGCTTTGCCAGCCGGATGTGGAGTTCTGGTGGCCGCCGTCTCTCCCCTATGGCGGGCAAACCCGAGGACTCACTCACGGAGAACGCCGTTGGTCCGACACGTGGATTCCTTTGCAACCCACTGAGGCACAACGGAGGATGGATCCGCGCGTAGTCGCCGCCGGCGATGACGAAGTTGTTATGCTTTGGATGCAGAGAGGCGTGAGTCCGGCAGGAGACCGCTTCGAAGGAGAAGTCTTGGGGCTTTACCGCATGAAAGACGGCAAGCTCGCGCGGGCACAGATGTTTTATTTCGACATTGCGGCACTCGTCGGCTTCCTTGCAAAAGCAAACTCAGCAGCCCGGCAAACGGACCTGGCCGCATTGCAATGGCCGTTGATGGAATAGAACGAGAAATCTGGAACTGGAAGATGAAACTTGGAACCTGTCCCTACCGGAAACTTCTGCGCAGCCCATCTCGGATGTCATACATGCAAACGAATCAAAGCCCCAACCTGCTTGGGGCTCTGCCTGAGTCCGAGAACGAAATTCGCCGATGTACGCGACGACCTTGTTTTTGTGTGCGATACAAGGCTTACGATTCCCCATCGCACGTGTCTTGCCTTCGATGCCCAAGGATACCGCGCAAATATTCGTTCTTCTTGAGCGGGCGGTTGGCTGTCCAACATGACGATGTATGGACGAGAGAATCACCAACATGAACAAGGAATCATCATCGCGGCTGGTGCGTGGATGGGGCTCAAAAGCCCTTGACTTAAAGCCTACTTCAACTTGGAGAATGAAAGTCACTCTGGAAAGAGTGGGGAACAGCACATGAAAAAACTGACATTCAAACAGCTACCGCCGATAGTCAAAATAGGGTTAGGAATTGTCTTCTACAACGCGGGGTGGTCAACCGAAGAATTTGTCATCGACCGTCACGCGCTAGGGAAATATATGCCCCAAGCAGTATTGCCGATCTCGGAACTGAGCGTTGAGAAGGGGAAATTCGCGCCATGAATCCGAAGACTTCCTCACCAATGGTCAGCATCTTGCTCATTTTGGGGGGTGCAGTGTTCCTCGTATTCGGCAGCTTGCATGCCCTATATACTGTGCTGGATCTGCGCAAACCGCGAAGACTTGTGCCTGTCGATCCTTCCGTTGCCCAGGCGATGGCCAACACAGCCCTCGGATTATCACCTGGAGACACCAACATGTGGCGAGCCTGGATTGGATTTAACTTCAGTCACAGTGTTGGCGTGCTGCTAGTTGGGGCGCTGGCGGTCTGGGCCGGCCTACGAATCAGCACGCTCCCCTCGGGCATCATGCCAGCGCTGATCTTGATCGGCTGCGTCTATCTAGTCCTCTCGCTTCGATATTGGTTTCCAGACCCGGCTATCGGAATTGCTTTTGCTACCGGCTGCTTTGTTGCTGCATGGTTGCGATCGCTGATCTGAATCATTAGAATGCCGATGCGAGTTCCCAAGAAATTGGTCGTCTTAAATTCTGCTCTTCTTTGTCTTGTGCACGCCGTGGAAGAGACCCAGAAGTAGCCGCCTTTGCTGCGCCGGTTGTGAATCTTCGGAACAACTAGAATCTCTATACGCCGCCGGAAGAGTCGCCGCAGGTGCCTGAACCCTTCGTTACAAACCTTCAGAATATGGCTGACACAGAATAAGAGCACCATTCCTCTTGAGGACAATGCAGCGAGCGCCTGGATGTGGTCTAGCGAGCGCAAGAACGTTTCCAAGAGCACACCGCGCCATCTGAGGTCAGGGACGACCCAACCCTCGCGACATCTAAAATCGTCTCGTAGTTCGTGTTGCGGCATAAGTTCTAGTTCAGCCAGTCTCAGGTCGAGGCACTCGGCAACCAGACCGTCGATGCGAAGTGATCGCTGCACGAGACTCCTATGGGTTCTCTCCGGTTCATGGACAGGCAGATTTGCGCGGATTTTCGGCTCATCTTTCACGTTATTAATTGTTGTGTAAATCCATGCACGTTCGATTACATCACTCTATCGCCCCTTTGCGCGAAATCGGAAACATAGATAATGGACCCGACGCCAAAATCAACTCGGCGGTTTCCGAGTTTACCGGGACTTGAGCCCAAAAAATGATAGAGTGAGCACAAATAAAAGCAGTTCGAGCGTTTGCCTGCGAGCAGAAACCGGGTAAAATCCCGACCAAAGCGGAGCCAAACCAAATGCAACCCACTCCGGATGAGGTCTACAAGCAGATTGACAATGCTCTGTACAACGAGCAGGGCGACACTTGGTGGGATGAAAGCCAGTGTCTCCACTTGCTCAAATCGTCGGTCAATCCTGTCAGCGTTGGGTACTTCCGAAAACTCCTCGATCAAGTGCTCAAGCTGGACTATCGCGGCGCAGCGGCACTGGATGTAGGGTGCGGCGGAGGCATTCTTGCAGAGGAATTTGCCGCGATGGGCTTTCGCGTAACAGGCATTGATCCCTCGGAGCAATCGCTGGCTCAACGCGAACGCAGTTTTTGGTAGGGACAAGTCGACCGCGATGATGTTTTCGGTAGGCACAGCTGGTTGTATCCAACGGCTGTATCGTGAGATCGAGATTTGGGACCGTCAGGGTTTTGCAGAGTAACTCAGCGGCAGGAAACTAGCCAGGGCTTGAGTCTCGTCCTCAAAGCTAGAGATGAGTTTTAAAAGCTGCAATACCCAAGCACTTCCTGCACATGGCCGCTCGGACGTAGCAGTTTGAGATCGCCACCCTGACCGCAGAGTGAAGCATGCGTTCTGACGATTAAGGTGACGCAATAACTGTCCAGCTGGGTCAAGTCTGTTATGTCCAGCAGCACCTTGCGCACACCGCTGGCCACCAATTTTTGTAGATTGGTGCGCAACAATTCGCACCCACCGGGTTCGATGGACGTTCCCCGAAGTTCCAGAATGGTGACATCGCCGGATTGCCGGATTGAGATTTGCAGACCCACAACGCACCCACGCATCAAGTTCGCGGTTCGGCGGCTGGAAGTCCGTACGCAGGATTATACCCCTGAAACCAAAGAAAATCGTCTTAGCGCGAGCCAAGCATTTCCGCGTACCGCGACTCACCGTACTCTTGCTGAGTATTCATGGCGTGTTTTTCGCTGGTGGCGGGGTCGCTCTCGGGTGGGAGCGGCATAGGTATGGGTGCAAGAGCATTTGGGTTTGGAATGGGCGTTGGGGCAATCATAGTAGCCCCCATCGTTTACGGGATTGTTGGGGGAATCGGCGCGGGGATTGCGGCGGTGGTGTATAACCTTGCGGTTCGATGGGTGGGCGGGCTCGAGGTGGACATCAGCTAATCAATCGACCATTGAACCTGTTCAGGCACGAAAGTGGCAGCGGTTGAGAGTCCTGGCCGGCAGAGAGTCCTGGCCGGCATCCGGCCGGGAAGGAAGAAGAAGTAGTAAAGAGACGCACCACTTCTTATTACGATGCAGAAACGCTCGCCCCAAACAAAAGGCCTATTCGCGATATGGCCGAACCCCTCGGGCCTGTGCATGTGCGGGCGTATGGAGCACATCGAGAAGCGTTGGGGTCACTACCGTCAGACAAACCCTTGGCAGGGGTTTTGAGCGCAATCGCCTGTTTGCAAGACCTACGAATCCCTGCTGTGCAATTCGGGTCATATTGACAGCTACTCAACCCGGGAATAGAGTCCGCGTTGTTTTCTTCTTCGCGCCTCTGCCAGCACGGGACATTGCTTTGGCGCCAGATGGGCGCACCGCAGCGATTGTCAGTTACTCCGAAACCGCACGCAAAAATGTGATTTGGATTTATGAAGTGGGATCACAAGGTGTGCGAAGCTTGGCCGACACGGAGGGAGCAGACTAGCTCGTCTGTCATGTCCATAGCAATGAGGAGGACCCCTCAGAAGGGGCCCTCGGTTTCCGGCCCAAGCTCGGGCACCGGCGCGTCGGAATCGCGCCTCTAGGCGCGGTCGAGCTTGGCGATTTTCGAGAGATGAATTTCGGCGACACCAATTTTCTGATCGCCGTTCTTCGACTTCTTCTGTTTCTTCGGCGCGAATTCGCGTTAGCGGAGTTCGCCTTCCACGGCCACGTGCGCACCCTTGTTCAGAGTTGCAGCAAACGTGGAAAGATTTCCCCACGCTACAAGGCTAGAGCCGCCTCGGTCTAAACTCTGTGATAGATCGTCTCCGCTGGCCGCTCCCCGTGGCCGTCGGACTCGAGGGGAGCGAGAAGTTCGCCATCATTGGTGACCTGCTCGGACGGCTGCATACCCTGCCTTCGGACGGGTCCGTCAGCCGCCCCGGTGGGGCGAGCGGGGATGATCCCAGGAGCGAGGGCAGCCCGCGTCAGGACCTGCTGGCGACGCTTGCATTCCTCGATCCGGTCGTCGCTGCGGCAGAGCGCGAGCGGTTCGTCAGCCGAGCGTACTTGGTCGCGGAGCTGCTCGGCGGCCAGGCGCTGCCAGAGGCGCTGCTCCACAGCAACCTCCTGCACGCCCCGGATCACGTGAACTTAGGCGCGCACGGGCCAGTGGCGATCAACTTCGCGTGGCTTATGTGAGGGACCTGGCGCAACGACGAGTGGATCAATCTGGCCGTGGGCGCGTACCGTCGGCACGTCGAGTTGACCGACGAGGAACTCGAGCGGCTCGGTGACGTACCTACGGCCCCTGTGCCTGGGTTGTTTCAGCTACCGGCGTGAGCTGGTCAACGGCCGTCAGCCAGGCCAGGAGGTGTCGGGCTTCGCTAACCCGAGCACATTGGCGCAATCGCAGCCGAAACGCGAGCCGCGTACCGCCGATAGCTGCACTGGACGGGACGAGTGTGACCACACGGGGGTCTAAGAAGCCTCGGCTCTCGCGCACTATTTCGCTGCGTATCGGCGCGTCTGGCTGCGCAGCTCTTCACAATTGCGGCTATGACGGATTTTGGGCCCTGGGCAGAGAGCCTCAGCGCGGTTCCTGCAAGCAAATCGGAGGAAGACACCTGAAGAAGGCAGAAACTGCACTCTTCAGCTTCTTCTTCTGCACCTTCTTCAGTCTGTGACGCAAGCAATTTCTTTTCGGAGTCGGAGATGCGGAACACGGGAAGGAAAAGGCGCCGTGGAAAAAACACCAACTCGGGCGGGAGCGACCCCACTTTTTCGGCCTTCAGCCGCCCAAAAAGTCTTTGGGGTCGCTCCCGCCCTCCGGCGCTGCTGACGGTTCCAGAGGTGGATGAGCAGAACCAGCCGACCGTTGACCGGGGCGAAATGACAGCGATTCTGCAGGAAGCTGAAGAACCGTATTGCACATTGTATGCGTTGCTCGCAGGCTGTGGGCCAATGCGGGCTGGGGAAGCACTCGGCCTCGACATTTCGTTCCATCCATGAAGACTTCCGCACCTTGGAGATTGTGCAGAAAGCCAAGCGCGGAGAACTTCAGGACCACATGAAAACGCGGAACGCGGATTCCAGGCAGGGACGGGTGGTGGATCTGTCCGAGCCCCTGGCCGCGATGCTGCGTGACTTCGTGGGCGGCCGAACGAGTGGTCTGGTCTTTTGTAAACCGGATGGCAGCCAACTGATGCAGCGGGATATTCTGAAACACAGCCTGCACCCCATCCTGAAAAAACTTGGACTCGAGCAGGGTGGGTTCAACATTTTCCGGCGCTTCCGCATCACCGAACTAGAAACCGCGGAGGTTCCAGCGGCATTGCAACATACCTGGTCGGGACACGCGAAGTCGCATGTTTCCGAGGTGTACAAGAAACTTCTGAATCAACGCGAATGGCGCTTGCGAGGGCAGAAAAAGTGGGAACTGGGTTCACGCTGCCGGGCCACCAGCGGGCAGCGGCGGAGGCTCCAAATGGCAAGTCTGGCAAGATTTTGGAATTCCGAAAAGTGGGATAAGTCGTTTAGAATCTGGTGGACGAGGGGGGATTCGAACCCCCGGCCTCCTCGTTGCGAACGAGGAAAAGATAAAGCTAAGATGCGGTGCCACAACCATTTAGCGTTTTAGCTCACCCCTCCAATTGGCATACTTGGCATACCCGAAAAATTAGTCCGAAATTGTGGTGTTCTTCGGACAGGAGACCTTAATACACGGGGCTACCGAGAAGGGATCGTTAATCTAGTTCGAGACACGCCTCCCATTCAGGACGTCGAGATGTGAAACGTCGTAAGTGGAAACGGCGAAACAACTGAATCACCCATTTTGGCGCGGATGAAATTTTATCGAGCGAATAGGCCGAAAGAATTAGTACGGTTTCGGGCCACAACCAAAAACTCCATCCGCGACCTTAAGCTTGAGGCCTTTAACAACCCTCTGAGCTGCTGATTCCAAGACCGGCTAGCATTTTGTCGAGGGACACGGGTCAGCACGATTTGTTTCCCAGACGAAAGCCCACCCTCCCGACGTCCGAAGGGTCATACTCTGAAGAGTCGACTTCGCGATTGTCGGCCCTTTATTGCTCGTCGTCGTCCTGTAACTCGCTACTGATTGGCGTCAGGGTACCGAACAGGCCGTTCGTTTCATTGTTAGGGCCTGCGGTGAAGAACAGAGTATTGCCTGGACCGGAAGCGCCACCATTGCCAAATGCAAGCGCCCACAGCCCGTCGATGTTGACAGTCGAGCCGTCAGGATTCAAGACATTTCCAATGAAGCGGCCAGTGAGAGGATTGAATGCGGCAATCGTACTGCCGCGGAAATTGCCGACCAACAGCGCGTGACTGAACTCGCCGAAGTCCGCAGGGGTAAGCACAACGCCCCAAGGCGCATTAAACCAACGGCCGTGCTCTAGGCGAGAGATGAGCCTACCATGGGCGCTGAAAACATCCACGAAGCCGTCGCCTGGAGCGCCTGGCTGGACCGGATCGTGCTTGGCATCATCTTGCAGAGCGTAGGTGACGTAAACGTTGGGGCCGTAGGCTTGAACGTTGAAGGGAGCGAAGCCGTCAGGAAGGCGGTCATCGTCAAACCTATCGCGGTCAAAGATCAGCTGGTTAAAGTTTGTGTCAAAAATGTCGATTCGGCCGCTGCGAAAGTTGGCGGCCAAGAGGAATTTGTGTCCATCGACTTCGATAATAGTCGCGCCCTTGTAGACAGCGCCATTCTTCTTATTCGGCTTTTGGGAATTGTCGACCTTGATAATCGCAGTGGTTGGGTTCACTCTCGGATTCCAACCCTGAACCGTGCCATCCTCCGTAACCCATAGGAAAATGGCCTGCTTGCCGGGGGTGTTTCCAACGGCTGGGGTCAGAAGAAAATCCGTGGCGCTGCCGTTGAACAACACGGCGGTTGGAGATCCAGGAGTGGGCTGGCTGGGAGCATTGGGGATTTTGACGCCGTTACCAGGCATCCCGCCGGGCGCGTTTAGGGCGACGATCGTTACGGGCACCAGTACTGGCGGCGGGGTTTGGATCGCGGGATTTGGCGGGTTTAAGCCCGAAGTGTTGTACAGAGTAGAAGTGCCGCCCGCGTTATTGGAGATCCACCATGGCGTTCCGGGGCCATGAACCAGTCCCCAGGCATTCTGAAGGTTTGGGTCAGATACTGCGGCTGGTGGGGTCGCCGCAACATTGGACACCAAATTCGTCTGTGTATAGTGCTGGCCGAGGGCGGCCATGGGGAGCAACGAGAGTGCAAAGCCAAGAACCAACAATGGCTTTATGAACAGGATGCGAGAGTTCATTGCGCTGTTCTCCTTTACCGGACCTGAAGTGGAACTTTCGAGTTAGTAGTGCCTCCGCAGTGTCCAACGCAAGGCCAGGTCCAAGCCTCGCCGACAATTCTCTGAGGCGTAAAAGCCTCTTAGCACCTCCATTCATGCTAATTGTGCTGCACGGGTCCAAACCCGCGACCCTTCAGCTGAATATAGCGGCGCGATGGTAGCTGAGAGAGGAAGGACTGTCTACAACCTGTAAATGTTGCCCCGAACCCAATAGACACCCAATCGGCAGGATGCGCATGGATGCGCGAATCCTTGGGGAACTGCTGATGCTCGAGTTTGACATCTCGGAACGGACGATCTCCCGCTGGATGAAACGAGCGCCAAGGACGGGGGTATGCCAGCTGAACATGACTTGAACCTCGCGATAAATTCTTTGCTAGGCTGTGCCGAGCAAGCTTTTCGGGCAGAGGGATTTTGAGGAGAGGAGAACTCGCGTGAGTGTTGTGGCCGGAGTAGATCTAGGCGGAACCGCAATCAACTATACGTTATTGGACCAGCAGGAGAGATTCCTGATTGAAGGACTGTGCGAGCACCCTGCGCGGGCGAAAGAAGGGCCGGAGATCTGCCTCCAGCAGATCGCGGACGGGCTAGAAATTGCGGTGGCCCGCGCCGGCGTCGATCTTCCGGAGGTGGTCGCGGTGGGCCTGGATACGCCGGGCCCGGCCAGCGCGGGCGGGCGGTTGAGCGCGCGGGGTTCAACGAATTTCGTACATGTGCATTGGGCAGGATTCGATATTCGCGAAGGATTGGCGCGCAAGCTCGGGAAGCCGGTTTGCTATTTGAATGACGGGAATGCGGCGGCGTTATGGGGGCACTACGCGATTTTCGGCGCAAACAGCCGCGAGACTTCCATTTCCATCATCATCGGGACCGGCAATGGCGGCGGGGTCATTCTCGACGGGAATGTGGTGAAAGGGAAAAACGGATTTGGCGGCGAACTCGGTCATGTTCTGATTCCCTATCAGGGCATTGCTGGCATTAGCGGGATCGAACCGCGGTGCAACTGCGGGCGCATCGGGGACCTCGAGTCGCTGTGTTCGTTGACGGCCATTGAGAGGAACATCTTGCCGTGTCTTTTGCCGCGTTACCCAGGCCATGAATTGGCAAAGCACGATTTCAAGCAGGCGGCGAAGCTCGTGCGTGGCATGGCGGATCGGGGCGATCGGCTCGGCAGGGAAGTGTTCCGTGTGCAGGCGCACGCCTTGGGGCTGTTTTTCGACGAGATGATCAACACCTTTGACCCCGACGCGCTGATCGTCGGCGGAGGAGCGATTGAGGCGAGCCCCGCTTTTCAGCAGTGGTTCGTAGAGGAGATCCGCGCCGGGATGCCCAACCAGCGGCAAGAGCAGGCCGGGATACCCATACACATCATCGCGAATGGTGACACGGCCGGGGCCCGGGGAGCAGCTATCGAAGCGTTCAAACTGGCCAAAGAGGGTGGGCTCTCCTAGTATTAAGCGGAGAACACCAGACGCCCGATGCCTTGTCCGGGTTTCAAGAAGAAGAGTTTCAGAACTATTTGCTCTTCTACGCTGCCAGCGCATAGCGATGGTGCAGCCCGCCGAGTCTCGGAAAGGATTGAATCTTGATTTCACCCGCAGAGCGAATTTCTGTTGCACGACCTGCTGGCGTGTCCTTCGCCAGTCCAAGATGAGTCCGGTCTTCATGGTAGTAGAGCAGGTAGGAAGACAGCAGTCGTTTGAGATGCTGCTCATTCAGGATGATCACGCGGTCCAGTAAGTTGCGTCGGCAACTTCCCACCCAACGCTCAGCAACACCGTTCTGCCACGGACAGCCAAAGGCCGTGCGAGTTGGCTCGCTTCCCATGTCCCTCACGGCCGAAACCACATCGGCGTCAAACTTTGCGTCGCGGTCGAATAGCAAGAATCTGTGCGCCTGTTGGTAGGCCCACGCTTCTCGCAATTGCTGGACTACCCAAGGCGCATGGGGATTTCTCGTCACATTGAAATGCAGGATCCTACGCCGGTCGTGGCCGATTATGAAAAAGCAGTACAGAACACCAAACGTGAGCGTTGGGACGGTGAAAAAGTCCATCGCCGCAACGGCCTCGCGATGGTTTCTGAGGAACGTCAGCCATTGCTTGACGGGATCTGGATCTCTCGGGGCTCGCCGCATCCATCGCGAGACACTCCTTTCCGATAGATCGAAACCAAGCTTGAGCAGTTCGCCGTGAATGCGCGGCGCTCCGCAGCTCGGATTCTCGGCAACCATTCGAAAGATCAGGGCGCGAACCTCCTTGCTGACACCCTTCCGCCCTCCTACTCGTCGGAATCTTGAGATCCATGTCCAATACAAACGAAACCCTGCTCGATGCCAGTTCACGACGGTTCGGGGAGTAACCAAGACGAGAGGCTTCCTCCACCCAGACCAGAACGTTCTCAACGCAAGCCAGAACAGCTTGTGCAGGGCAGTCAATCGAGTGCGAGGCCGTTGCGCGTGCAATGCGAGCAGTTGCCGACGGAGAGCCAAGTTTTCGAGGACGAGGTCCTCGCGGGAGCGAAAAGAGGTGACGATCCACCCGAGGAGATGCCGGAGCGACACAATCATATGGCAAGAATATTATCGGAACTATCCGAATTCAGTTTTGCGCTAAGTCATTCAGTCAAAAGTTCGAGGACTCGCGGATGAGTCAATGCCTGGTAAACGGTTATCGTCCATGCGGGTACTATATGCCGATCCTGTTGTGGGTGCCGACTAGAATCTTTGCCGCTATCCGGGTGGACGTTTTGATTGTTCTAGGAATGGCGCGGGATTTCATCGTCAGCAGGAGCATTCACCGGGTCTACGTCTATGCGCTTCCGGCTTTCATCGCCTGCCAGATCGCCGTTGCCTACACGTACGAGACGTCGTACTGGGTAAAGATCGCTCACGCGATCTTGGGTTAACCAATCTGGAAGTGGTCGGACCACCGAGCACGCCCGTCACTGCGCCGGTTTCGATGTCGCCGGTTTAGCTGCCGCGACGAGGCGTGTTTCCTGCAATATTGCGGGGAAACCGGCTCGGAAAAAAAGGCCGAGCAGTTCATGGTGTTTACGCCAGGTCGTCGACATGTAATGAAGTACGAATCTGGCGGCTGCAGGGCTAATACCGGGGACCGAGCCTCATACCATTGTTTCAGTGGGAGGCGGGCAGCGGCTGCGTGCGTGGTGCTGTTTCCGTGAAAACTTGCTTGGCGGCAGGAGGAAGATTGTTCATATGGCTGAGAAATGTCACCGTCTGCCAAATCTGCTGCTCCGTTAAGACGTTTTTCCAGCCGGGCATGGCGGTCCACCGAATGCCGTGTTCCAGAATGTAGAAATTCTGATTCTCCGGCATGTCGGCCATGTCATCCATGAACTGTGGCGGAGGGGGATTGAGCGAATCGGCCAATGGCGATTTGGGATGCGCCGGATCGCCGTGACACAGCGTGCAGTTGTCGCGATAGAGACGAGCGCCGGCAACCAAGCTGGCTTCGTCTGCTGCGACTGGATTCGTCAGTTTGGGGGCAGCACGCGCAACGCTGGCGTCCATGGCATGCCCAGCGAGGGCACTCTCCATCTTCGAAGGAGGATTGTCCGCACGCATGTTGACGAAACCCAGCAGTGCGAATACGAGTCCGAGCACAAGAACGAGAACCATCGCCACGATCCCACCGATGAATCCTTTCATCGCGCTCTCCTTTCGTGAACAGGCCAGGCAGATGGCAGGTCCGGGTTCACCCTATCACTTGCCCCTATTCCATGGAAACAGTAGCGAATTCGTTGCGCTAAAGTCTTCGAGCCTGGTTGAGGCAAGTTTCTCCTCCACTCTTCAATTCATGGATCGACGATGAGTTGGCCTTTCATTCCACTGTGGCCCAATCCGCACCTGACGCAACACTTGAAGGAGTAGGTGCCTGCCGTTTGCGCGACAAATTCAATGGTTGACGATTGACCTTTCTCGATCTTCCAGCAGTCTTGCGGTGAAGTGAAAGCAAGACCCGGGCTTCCGTTACTATCAGAGCCGTCTGGAAATGCGCCTATCTTGAAGCCATGTGTATGGTCAGTCGCGGTGATCCTAAGCTGGACCTTCGTACCCCGTTTGACGTGGATTGACGATGGATTGTACTCGTACTTCTTCGCACTCACCTCGATGATCTTGACGTCTTGCGTTGAAGCTTGAGCCGGGTTGGAGCGTCGTGAAACGGTGCCGCTCGTGAGAGAAATAATCGCAGCCAAGAATAGCGCGGCAAGAAGCAGAGATCTCATCAGCTTTTCTCCTCAAATGGCATCCATGGACTCAACCCGGATTTTTTGGACCAGAATCGTGAGACATGCCCAAATGCATCTGTTGGTTGACTGCCCACGCCTTTCCGATAACCGGTCGATGCTAAGGCGAGACTACGCCATTTCGCAGCGCGATTTAACTGAGCGATTGACGGAGAACTCCTCGGTTTTTCTTCAAAATTCGCATAGTGAGGATCCCCTTCGTGAGAGCCTGGTGCTCGTCTTGGCTGCCCTTCTGCAAGGTCAATTCTTGGAGTCTCGTAGAAATAGCTACCTCAGCTTCTTGCAACCTCGCCAGTCGCTGCCACCGCGGATATCTGAACTCCGGATCCATTCTTCATCCTTAATTCGAGTGGACGGCCGGCGCCCTTCATGGACAAGATTAAGTGGAAGGGATCGAAAAACTGTCACGCACAAGTCCATACAATGCAATTTATTTGTCACACTCTGTAAAGAGGATCACATCAAAAAGATTAGAACGTTTTGCGGTAGGCTTTCCTTGGAAGTTTCGCCTTCTTGAGTCGAGCTCGCAATTCTGCTAACGCAGCTTCAAATACAGTCTTTGGCTTTTTGGCGTAGAACGTGCGGTAGGCACACGCAAAGCCCGGTAACCCGTGATCGATCCAAATGTGACCTGTTTTGCATCCGACGCCTCGAATAGGTCGATGATCAACTCCGTCAATTCGAAGCGTCCAATCGAGATTTCTTCGTCCCCCCGGCGAATACTTTTCGACTGCATGATTCCACAGTTCTCCAATTAGCCTGTCGCGCCTACCCGAGACATTTCGTGTTCCTTTACGAAGCTGTTGGAGGAAGTATTCCTCGATAGCTGTGCCAAATTCATCAAATCTCTTGTAGGAGTAACCACCCTCGCACACGGCCCATGTAGTATCGATCACAGCCAGAGTATGTTCGCAGTCTTCTTCCGAGCCACAATATGGGCAGCGAATGACTTTCCCGTTTTGGTCTCGCACCGACATTTCAACATCATCGCAGTCCTCCGCCTCGTATCCCTGCTTCTCTAGTCTCACAAGAACACTGTTTGCATCGGCGCCCCAGGAAGGGAGGCGCAGCAAAAGCCTTTCGAGAGAATCCGCAATGTCGAGTGCCGTGTGGCTTCTCCTTTTGCTCGAATGATGCCTGTGGCTCGCCACAACTCTGGCCGACTTTGAAACCAGCAACATAGCCGGCGGCCGCTGCCAGAATTCTGTTATAACTCCGATTATGCTCAGCGTGCTGTGGCTCGCGCTCGGGTCACTCCTTCGAATCTTCCGCGACCGCCAGGATCTCATCTTTGAAAACTTCGTGCTGCGACAGCAGTTGACCGTGCTGAAACGGCGTCGTCTTCGACCGGCTCTCAATCTGTTTGACAGGTTCTTCTGGGTTGCCATCAGTCGGGTGTGGTCGCGATGGAAGCAGGCGGTCATCATCGTCACTCCTGAGACTGTTGTCCGCTGGCACCGGGCCGGCTTTCGCATGTATTGGAGGGTGATCTCCCGAGTCCGGGGACCGGTTGGGCGAAGGCCGACGCCGAAGGACCTGCGGGAGTTGATCTTCCGCATGGTTGCGGAAAACCCCACTTGGTGAGCGCCACGCATCCATGGGGAACTGCTGATGCTCGGGTTTGACATTTCGGAACGGACGATCTCCCGCTGGATGAAACGAGCGCCAAGGGACCCGGAGCCAGGTAAACGATGGCTGGCCTTTCTGCGCAACCATCAGGAAGTGATTGCCGCGATGGACTTCTTCACGGTTCCCACCATCAGGTTTGGCGTGCTGTACTGTTTTTTCGTGATCGCTCATGACCGGAGGCGCGTCCTGCACTGCAACGTCACCAAGCATCCGACGAGCCAGTGGGTTGTGCAGCAATCGCGGGAGGCCTTTCCGTTTGGCTCGGTTCCGCGGTTTCTGATCTTCGACCGGGACCGGAAGTACGGAGTGGAGGTTCCCGCTGCCCAGCGTCGGGACCATGTCATTTGCGGTCGAAGCCTATCAGGTTCTTGCCTGTACCTGCATAAGAATGAAATGCTTCGCGCCACCCTTTGCGTCGCACGCCCGCATCTAATCTGTCAACTCTATGGGGAACCTGACTCGCCGCGAACTATTGAAAGTCGGAACGGCCGCAGCGGTCGCCGAACTGTCGGCCCTAGGGCTGCACGGATGCGGCAACGGGTCGATGTCCATGCCGACACCGAACCCGACTCCATCGCCCGGCCCAGCTTGCGTGCAATTAACCGACATCCAGCACGTGGTGATTCTTATCCAGGAAAACCGCTCCTTCGATCACTACTTTGGCAGTTATCGAGGTGTGCGTGGGTTTTCCGATCACAGCATCGCCTTTCAACAGCCTGATCCTCAGAACACCTCAAGTCCGCCGGTGCGCGCGCTGCTGCCGTTTCATCTGGACACGTCGACGACTAATGCCGCTTGCACCCACGACATCACCCACGCTTGGGTGGCCCAGCACGAGAGTTGGGACAATGGTGCGATGGATGGCTTCGTCACCTCGCGCATCCCGATCGACGCCAACGACGCAGTGCTCAGCATGGGCTACTACACGCGCGCGGACATTTCTTACTACTACGCGCTCGCCGATGCCTTCACCATTTGCGACAACTATTTTTGTTCCGTGCTGGGCCCGACCGACCCCAACCGCCTGTATACCATGGCCGCATCACTCGATCCTGATGGGAAGAATGGGGGCCCTATTCTGCAGACGGTCATAACCAATCGCACCGCGATGTACGGACGGCTGACTTACACAACCATGCCCGAGCAACTGCAGGCCCGCGGTGTCACTTGGAAGGTGTATTCGTCACCCGATTCCGACAATGTTCTTCCCTACTTCAAGGCCTATCAGGATCCCTCATCGGTGCTGTACCAGAATGCCTTTGGCCCACAGTTTCCCGCAGATTTTCTGAGCGATGTGGCATCCGGCAACTTGCCACAAGTGTCCTGGCTGATCGGGTCCGCAGCCACGTCGGAGCATCCGCCGTCGCCATCGGTGTTCGGCGAAAATATTGTCTCACTGGTAGTCACCGCATTGATGGCCAATCCCACGCTCTGGGCCAAGACACTCTTCATTCTCACTTACGACGAAAACGGGGGCTTCTTCGATCACGTGCCGCCAACGACGGCACCCGCCGGCACTCCTGGCGAATTTGTAACCTCCCCCGCAGTGCCCGATCCCACCGTTGTGGGAAGCCCTCCGATTTCGGGTCCGATTGGCCTGGGATTTCGTGTGCCCGCGTTGCTGATTTCTCCCTTCAGCCGCGGCGGATTTGTCTCCTCGGATTTGTTCGATCACACTTCAGTCCTGCGCTTTCTGGAGACGCGTTTCGGCGCGGAAGTTCCCAACTTAAGCGCATGGAGACGCTCGACAGTCGGTGATCTGACCAGCGCGCTGAATCTCAAGAAGGTTGATACGTCGATTCCCAATTTGCCCTCAACCATCCCGGTCCAACAAGTCATTCAAGAATGTGTCGCGAATCTGGCCGGCACAACGCCGTACATGCTGCCCACGACCCAAACCATGCCCACCCAACAATCCGGCTCACCCACGCGCCCCAGCGGGACCTGCTAAGGTTCAGGGGTGCTGGGGACGACTTCATGCCAAAACAAAATTCCTATTGTCCTTCCTGAAAATCCCGTACAGCCCATGGCGGAGTCATATCAGCAACGAATCGAAGCCTCAACCAGCTTGCGGCCCGCCTGAGTCTCGCGAAATGAAATTTGCCGATGTACGGGGGCAAGAGAGATCCTTCGGGCGCAAGTTCAAGGCCCAAGAAGATACAGCGCGCTGCTCGAGTTTTCAGGCAGCCCGTCGTTCGTAGCGGTGGTGTAGCCCACCGACTTGCGGCACCGACACAACCGACCCCATTTCTGGCGGCTGAATCGCTCGTAGCTCCGGCGAGTCCTTCCCCAACGAAAGATGCGTTCTCGACCGATGATAATACTCGAAATAAGATTTGAGCGTCCTTCGTAGCGAGCTTTCATGCAACACGATCAGGGGAGTAGGCCCGGGGAGTTGCACCCCGAGCCTCTCGCAGAACCGGACGTGAACCTCTCGGCTCATCCGGCTCCCATCAAGCAAACACTCCGTTCATACCGATAGCCCAATGCACGAAGAGATCCTTTCGTTCCGCAGCAAGCCGTTGCAAGAATTGGCTCGCCCGGACCTTATGTTC
>Ga0310914_10000960_pt1 | contig 18010 bp, 17 predicted proteins | sample GREbulkMGAN108_FD_203450 | JGI IMG/M metagenome (GOLD analysis project Ga0310914, IMG submission 203450) | Lab enrichment of tropical soil microbial communities from Luquillo Experimental Forest, Puerto Rico - GRE.bulkMG.AN108 | ecosystem: Environmental > Terrestrial > Soil > Tropical forest >... | reverse complement strand
TCAAGATTCGCGAGCGGCTCTGAGTCGGATTGCGCTCGACGCCGCGAACCGGATTGAACGTAAGCACCTCGACCGCTACGCCGAACGAGAAGATCGCGGAGGCCGACACCCTGACCGCGTTCGCCACGCTCGGCGACGCGATCGCGCCGATGACCTTCCTCACGTGCGCCCGCGTCACGTCCCTCGCGTTCATCCGCCCCCACTTCGGCAGGAGGTGAGCGTCGACCAGGGCGGCGGCCTGGCGCCAAGACCTGTTCCTCTTCTTGGCGTCCTCGTTGAGGTAGCGCGTGGCCAGCTCGGCGAACGTCGGCGCGTCGCGCTCGCCCCTCCGCTCCGCCGCCGGGTCTCGCCCCTCGGCGACCGCGAGCCGGAGCTTGACCGCGATCCGGCGCGCGTCGGCGAGCGGGATCAATCCGATGTTGTACCAGCGCGTCCGACCGCGAACGTTGTACATGAAATAGAAGCCGTGGTGTCCGCTCGCTCGAACGCGCAGCAGAAGGCCGCGCTCTTTGGCGTCGTAGTAGGAGCCGGGCGCGAGCCTCGCCCTCGCCACGTGAAGCTCCCTCAGGGTCCGCTTGTCTCTCGCCTTCATTGTCGTTTTACCTCGGCAGGTAGCAGTGCCGTCGTCGTCCGGCGTCGCGCTCGCGAACGCACGTCCAGAACTTCGAGCAGTGCTTGAGAAGCGCGATTCCCTTCTCGATCGCCGGGACGTCCTCCGGCTTTATCGAGACGAGGACGCGGCCCTCGGCGTCGAACTCGAACGCGTCCTCGCCCCTCGTGAACCACTTGTCGATCTCGCAGCGGCGGGAGTTCGCCTCCCACGCGGTCGCCGCCGGCGCCGGATCGGCGGACGCGAGGAGGACGAGCGCGACCGCGAGGAACCTTTTCATTTTCCCTTCTCCTTCTCCCCGGGCTAGTCCTGGGCTAGTAGTCAGTTCTTAATTAGGATTAATCACCCTTAATCCAAATTAATCGAAAACGCCAGCCGGGACAGCGGTTTCCGCCGCTCGCCGCGCTCGATCACGGAAACTTTATCGTAGCAGAACTTTAATCTGAGGATAAGCTCCCGTGCGCGCGTGGCAACGCAGGCCCGGCGCGCTATGATTTCGTCACACTTGGTTCGGCAATATCCACCGTGGCCCTTCATCTCATCAAGCTCTGCGTCGGCTGTGACTCGGTCAAGGATCTCGAGGATTGGATCCGCGAGAAGCTCAAGCAGCGCAGGAAGCGCGGGCTCTCGCCCGAGCACATGCACAGAACGCGCATGGTGCCCAAGCGCTCCGACGAGTTGCGCGCCGGCGGCTCGCTCTACTGGGTGATCCGCGGCGAGATCATGTGCCGGCAGCGGCTCGTCGACGTGCGGCCGTTCGTCGACAAGGAAGGCGTCGGCCGCTGCCATCTGGTGCTCGAGCCCAAGCTCATCCTGGTCGAGCCGCGGCCATGGCGGGCGTTCCAGGGCTGGCGCTATCTCGCGGCCAAAGACGCCCCGCGCGACCTCGACCGCGCCGCGCCCGGTGCCAAGAATATGCCGGAGGCGCTGCGTCGCGAGCTGAGCGAGCTCGGCCTCCTGTGATCGCGCGTTGCCGCCGCCGAGGCGTCGTCGATCACCGCACCGTGTGCTAGAAATCAAGCCGAAAACCAGCGTCACCAGGCGGGAGGAACGACATGCGATCCGGACAATTCACGATTGCGTTGACGGCGGCCGCGATGGTCGCGCTGACGGCGGGCACGGCGGCGGCGCAAGAGACGGTCAAGATCGGCATGAGCTTCGCCATGACCGGCGCCGGTTTCGCTGCCGCGGGTCGGCAGGCTTCGGCCGGCGCACGCCTCTACGTCCAGCACCACGGCAACATGGTCGCCGGCAAGAAGATCGAGATGATCCTGCGCGATGACGCTGGCGTGGCCGACAACGCGCGGCGGCTCGTGCAGGAGATGATCGTCAACGACAAGGTGCACATCGTTGCCGGCGGGATCACGCCCACCGTGCTCGCCTATGGTCCGCTCGTAACCCAGGCGAAGATGGCGACCGTCGTCATGATCTCGGGCGCCTCGGTGACCACCACCGCGTCGCCCTATTTCGTGCGCACCAGTTTCATTCTGGCGCAATCGTCCTGGATCATGGGCGAGTGGGCGGCCAAGAACGGCAGCAAGCGCGTCGTTACGCTGGTCAACGAGTGGGCGCCGGGCACCGAAGCGGAGACCGCGTTCAAGCAGCGCTTCACCGAGCTCGGCGGCCAGATCGTCGAATCGATCCGCATCCCGCTGGCCAATCCGGACTTTGCGCCGTTCCTGCAGCGCATCCGCGACATCAACCCCGATACCGCCTTCATCTACTTCCCCGGCACGCAGGCCGGCCTCTTCGCCAAGCAGTTCGCCGAGCGCGGCCTTGCCAATTCCGGGATCAGGATCATCGGCCCCGGCGACCTCACCGACGACGACGAGCTCAACAATATGGGCGATCAGATGCTGGGGATGGTGACCGCGCATGATTATTCCGCGTCGCACGACTCCGCGCTGAACAAGAAATACGTCGAGGACTTCAAGAAGGCGAACAACTTCCGTCCAAACTTCGTGTCGGTGGGCGGCTATGACGGCATGCACCTCATCTACGAGGCGCTGAAGAAGACCCAGGGCAAGACCGACGGCGACAGCCTCATCGCCGCCATGAAGGGCATGCGATGGGAAAGCCCGCGCGGGACGATGTCGATCGATCCGGAGACCCGTGACATCGTGCAGCCCATCTACATTCGCAAGGTCGAGAAGATCAACGGCGAGCTGTGGAACACGGAATTCGCCAAGTTCGACGACGTCAAGGACCCACTGAAGGTGAAGAAGTAGCGCGCCGCGTGCGAACGCGATATCGGGAGGGCCGCGCTATCGCAGCACCGCGATTGCTCACACCGCGATATTGTCGATGAGTCGCGTCTTGCCGATGCGCGCGGCCACGAGCAGCCGGATCGGGCCGTCCTTGACCGATGCGATGGGCGCGAGCGTATCGGCGTGGCGGGCTTCGAGGTAGTCGAGCACAAAGCCGGCGCGCTCGATGGCGGCGGCGCCATCATCGAGCACACGGGCGGCGAGTTCTCCGCGCGCAATCTTGCCCGCGCAATCCTTGAGCACGCGGTAAAGCGTGGGTGCCGCCGCGCGCTCGCTCGCCGACAGGTAGCTGTTGCGCGAGGACAGAGCGAGGCCGTCGTGCTCGCGCACGGTCGCAACCGCGACGATCTTCACCGGTAAATCGAGGTCTTTCGCCAGCCGCGTCACCACCTTGAGCTGCTGGTAGTCCTTCTCGCCGAACATCGCGATGTCGGGCGCGCATTGGATCAAGAGTTTTCCGACCACGGTCGCTACGCCGGCAAAGAAACGCGGGCGAAACTTGTCCTCGAGCCCGGCCGTTGCCGGTCCCTCGGGCACGATGCGGGTGGCAAAACCGGAAGCGTACATCGCCGCCACCGGCGGCGCCCAGACGAGGTCGACCGCCATGTCGGCGAGCGCGACGAGATCGGCGTCCCAGGTTCGCGGGTAACTCGCAAAATCCTCCTGCGGCGCAAATTGCGCGGGGTTGACGAAGATCGAGACGATGACGCGTTGCGCGCGCCGCCGCGCCGCCCGCACCAGCGCGAGATGACCGCCATGGAGCGCGCCCATGGTCGGTACCAGCGCGATCCGCTCGCCCGCCGCTCGCCACTGCATGACGGCGCGGCGCAACGCCGACACCGTGCGCACGACTGGAATGGCCATGGAGACAGACTTCGTGTGTTGGGCTCGCAGCGCGGCGCGCAAATTACCAAAGCCGCGGCGGGGAGGCCACGTGGCGTCGCCGTGCGTCGGCGTGGGCATTGCGCGGGACGGCGGTTATGGCCACCTTATGGGCGGCGGGATAGCCGCCCGTTGAAGCGCCTGCTGCCATGGCCAATGATCGTCACGACCGCTCACCGACGGATCGCAGCCGCGCACCGGCAGCGACCGCCACGCGCGCGGAGATCGACGCTTTCCTCGCCCAGGTGAAGGGCCTTGCTCCGACCGCCGAACCCGGCCGGCGAGGACGGCTCATCTTCGCCCTCGACGCGACCATGAGCCGTCAGCCCATGTGGGATACGGCTTGCCGGCTGCAGGCGGACATGTTCCGCGAGGCGGCGGCGATCGGCGGGCTCGACGTGCAGCTCGTTTATTACCGCGGCATCAGCGAATGCCGGGCCTCGCGCTGGGTCTCGCAGGCCGAGCGGCTGAGCGCGCTGATGGAGCGCATCGACTGCCGCGGCGGCCATACCCAGATCGGCAAGATCATCGCCCATGCCAAGCGGGAAACCCAAATTACGAAGGTGCAGGCGCTGGTCTTCGTCGGCGATGCCATGGAGGAAAAGCTCGACGATCTGTGTCACGCCGCCGGCGAGCTCGGGCTCCTCGGCGTGCCCGCCTTCATGTTCCAGGAAGGCGACGATCCGATCACCGAACAAGCCTTTCGCGAGATCGCACGCCTGACGCGCGGGGCCTATTGCCGCTTCGATCCCGGCGCAGCCCATGAACTCGCCGAGCTGTTGCGCGCGGCCGCCGCCTATGCCGCGGGCGGCATGCGCGCACTCGCCGACCTCTCGGCGCGACGCCAGAGCGGCGCGATCAAGCTGCTCGAGCAGATGAGACCGTGATGGCCACGATCATTTTCGGCCTGGTGGTGCTGGCGCTGGCGCTGTGGGCGCTCAATGCCTTCACCAAGGTCAACCCGCAAACCGCCGCTGTGGTGCTCAAAACCGGCGGCGGGCTGGGTGCGCTCGCCGCTGCCGGGGTGCTCGGGGCGCGCGGGCGGCTCGACATCGCCATCCCGCTCGGCCTCACCGGCCTCGGGCTTTTGGGATGGCTGCCGTGGAGCATGCCCGGCCTCACCGCGCGCACGCAAAAGAGCGCTGGCCAGGTCTCGCGCGTGCGCTCGGCCTTCGTCGAGATGGAGCTCGATCACGACACCGGCGCGATGCGCGGACGCATCCTCGCGGGACGGCATGAAGGCGCGGTGCTGGACGCGCTCGACGTCGCAACGCTCACCGGCTTTCTTCCCGAGATCGACGAGGAAAGCCGCGCGTTACTTGTGGCGTATCTCGACCGCCGGGAGCCCCGCTGGCGTGAACACGCGCAAGGTGATGCGGCAACGGGCGCGGACCGCCGGGCGTGGAGCGGCGGCAAAATGACGGAAGAGGAGGCCTATCAGATCCTTGGCGTTGAGCCGGGGGCGAGCGCGGAGGACATTGGCCGCGCCCACCGCGCGCTCATGAAGAAACTGCATCCCGACCAAGGGGGGTCGACGTATCTCGCGGCCCGCGTCAACGAGGCCAAGGAGGTGCTTTTGCGCCGCCATCGCTGAACTCCTTTACTGGAGGCGACATTTGGCGGCTCCTGTGCGACGCGCGTCCCGGGCTTCGCTTCGACGTCAGTTCTTGATGGTCACGCACTCGACGTCGTTTTTCTTGAGGTATTTGCAGGCGGCTTCCGCCTTGTCCTTATCGAGGCCGGCGAAGCGCGCGCGATAATAGGTGGTGCCACCCTTATCGATCGTTTCGGTGAAAGCTTCCGCGCCGGTGAGCATTTTCGACGCCTTGCTTTGGACGGTCGAGAGGCGCTGCTTGGCGGCCTGCTCGGCGGGATAAGCGCCGACCTGAATCATCCAGCCCGGTTTGTGCTGCGGCTTCGCCGCCGGCGCGGCCGACGCCGGCCTTGCTGTCGGCATGGGCGCGGGCTTCGCTGCGGGCGCGGCGGGCGCGGGTGCTGCGGCGGCAGGCGATGCGCTCGCGATGCCCGGACCGGGCGGTTCTGCGGCCGGCTCTGGCTTTGCCGCGGCCACCGACATGGGCGGCGGCGCTGCGGGCTCTACCTTCGCCGCAATTGCCGGCGTGGGCGGCGCCGCGGCAGGCTCAGGCTTCGTCGCGACCTCTGGCGCAGGGGCGGCGGGCTCAGCTTTTGCCGCAACGATGGGAGCGGGCGGCGGTGCTGGTGGCTCGGGCTTGGCCGCGGCCACGGGAGCGGCTGGTGGTGGCGATGGCTCGGGCTTCGCCGCGGTCACGGGAGCCGGCAGTGGTGCCGCCGCCTCAGGCTTCGCAGCTGCCACTGGTGTGGGCGCCGGCGCCGCGGTCGCGACCGGCTGAGGTTCGCCAGTCGGCGCGGCAACGGGCAATGCCCCGAGCGATGCAGTCCGCACGCCGGCTTTGACCGTCAGGGTCTTGACCAGCACCGGTCGGATCGGATCGGTCGACCCGACAGCGGCGCGCGCTTGCGTCGACGTGCCGGCCGGCTCCGATCGCATTGCCGCTGGCTCGGCCGGCGGGGCGGTAGGATTGAAGCGCACGGGCAGGCTCGTTGCGCTGGCGACGGCAAACCGTGGCTCGGCTTTGGCCTCAGCCTTCGGCTCTTCCTTCGGTTCGACTTTGGCCGCAGCAACTTTCGGTTCGGGCTTGGTCACGACCATGGGCTCAGGCTTGGGCTCGGTCTTAGCGGCCACCATCGGCTCGGGCTTGGCCTCGGCCTTGGTCACAACCATCGGCTCGGGCTTGACCTCCGGCGTGCCGGTTGCTTCGGCGACCATCGGCGCCGTGCGCTTGATCGATGCCAGCGCGATCTTCTCGCTGATCAGCTCGCGCATGCGCGCGTCGCGGCTGCCCCCGCTGCTGCCGCCCATGACGACGGCCACGAGATAGCGATTCCCGCGATGCACCGAAGTCACCAGATTGAATCCGGAGGCGTTGATATAGCCGGTCTTGATGCCGTCGACGCCCTCGACCTTTCCGAGCAGATGGTTGTGGTTGGAGATCGACTCGCCACGGAAGGTGAACGAGCGGATCGAGAAATATTTGTAATAGCGCGGGAAGCGTTCCTGGATGGCGCGCCCGAGCGTGGATTGATCGCGCGCCGTGGTGACTTGATTGTCGTCGGGCAGGCCGGAGGCGTTCTTGTAGACGGTGTTCTTCATGCCCAGCGCTTGCGCCTTGCGCGTCATCAGTTTGGCGAAGTCATCCTCGTTGCCCGCGATCGCCTCGGCGACCACCACGGCGGCGTCGTTCGCCGAACGCGTGACCATGCCCTTGATCGCATCTTCGACCGCAAGAGTGCTTCCGGGCTTGAGGCCGAGCTTGGTGGGCGTCTGTCCGGCGGCTTCGGCGGACACCTTGAGCGCACTGTCGAGCTTGAGCTTGCCGGCTTCGAGCTGCTCGAACAGCAGATAGAGCGTCATGATTTTGGTGAGCGATGCCGGGTGGCGCCGCGCGTCCGGATTGGTCGCGTGCAGCACCGCGCCGGAATTGGCATCCACGACGATATCCGCGTAAGGCGCGGCCTGGGTTGGGTCGTTTGATAGCGTGAGAACAGCAGCAACAAAACCGCACAAACCCCAACGAAGCCCGTAACGGGCTCCGGTCCGGATCCGCAGCATGATATTTCCCCCGTCCTCGTTCCCCTTCGCGCTCCGTGCGAAGCGCTGACACCCCTGTCGTGCCGAGGTGAGGCGATTGGACGAGTCAAAAAGGGCGGTTTTCTGACTTTTGTTCCGACCTTCTTGGCGTCCTCCTGCGTGCGATTTCGAGCCAGACCGCTCTCCACCACCGCCCGCCGCGGCACGCTCGCCACGCTAGGGGAGGCCGATTGCAAAAGCGTTAAGCCCCGGAGCGGACTACCATATTGCACTGCAAAATAAAGTCTTGACTTTTTTGTGCAATGCAATATATGCCTTATCAATCCGGCGGGCTGGCTGGAGACATGCGAGGGAAAGTCACACGCAATCGGCGACGCCGCCGGGAGAGGCAAGACATGGTCAGGAATATCGACGAGATGCAGAAGTTCGGTAAGGACAATATGGATGCGACGCTGAAGTCGTTCGGCGCGTTTTCGAAGAGTCTGCAGGCGATCACGGTCGAGATCGCCGACTACTCCAAGAAGGTGTTCGAGCAAAGCACCGCCGCGACCGAGAAACTCATCGGCGCGAAGTCGCTCGAAAAGGCGATCGAGGTGCAGACCGACTACGCCAAGAGCTCTTATGAGAGCTTTGTGGCGGAAGCGACCAAGCTCGGCGAGCTTTATGCCGACCTCGCCAGGGAGGCCTACAAGCCATTCGAGAGCCAGTTCGGGAAAGTCGCCTCGGTGAAGTAACGCGCCGCTTCGGCGCCGATGAAGAGCCCGGCCGCACGAGCCGGGCTTTGTTTTTGCACGAAGCTTGCTCGCGCGCGAGGCGATAAGCCCGCGCCAGAAACGGCGCGCCAAAGGCGCTGGCGATGATCACCGCCGCCGTGCAGGCCGGCATTGGCAAAAATGTCATTTCCGTCGAAGCCACCGCCGCGCCGCGGCGGCTGCTGCTTCAGCCGGGCGCATGAGGCTTAAGCTCGACATCAGAAAGCGCGTCCCGTCGGCGGCGCTTTGCGCGCGCATGGACCTTTACGACGTTGCGAGAGAAATCCGCAGATTTCCGATGAATTTGCCCCGAATTGCCCGCAATTGAGTCGGTCGATCGAGCCCGCTACCGGCGAGCCGGCACGGGATTTGCAAAACAAAATACGTCGGAATTCCCGACGAATCGCGGGAATATGACAATCTGGAACCGGGGCGGCGACGTCCTTATTATGATGCAATCGAAGGTCCGCTGTTTTTGCGCCCCAAAGCTGCCATGTCCTGACGCGTAAAGTACCCATGAGCCGAAGACCAACCGAAATGAATGCAAGCGTCGCAAACGGGCCTCGTGCCCCGCGTCTAGGCGATGAGGACAACAGCAAACGGCGAGGGGCGGGTGCGCCGGGCACCGCGGTCATCACCAAGACCAAGCCGCAGACCAAGCGGCCCAATCTCTACCGCGTGTTGCTGTTGAACGACGACTACACGCCCATGGAGTTCGTGGTCCATGTGCTCGAGCGCTTCTTCAACAAGGATCACGGGACCGCCCACCGAATCATGATGCACGTGCACCAGCACGGCATCGGCGAGTGCGGGATCTATACCTACGAGGTGGCCGAGACCAAGGTGACGCAGGTTATGGACTTTGCCCGCAAACACCAGCATCCTCTGCAGTGCGTGATGGAAAAAAAGTAACGACGATGGAAAAACGGGAACGCCGGGGCCATATAACGCGTTGACACGAGAGCTGACATGCCGACGTTTTCACGCAATCTCGAACAGTCCCTGCACCGCGCTCTGGCGCTCGCCAATGAGCGTCATCACGAATACGCCACGCTCGAACATCTTCTGCTGGCGCTGATCGACGATCAGGACGCCGCCGCGGTCATGCGCGCGTGCAATGTCGACCTCGACAAGCTGCGACGCAGCCTCACCGCCTATCTCGAGAGCGAGCTCGAAAACCTGGTCAGCGACGGCAACGAGGATTCCAAGCCGACCGCCGGCTTCCAGCGCGTCATCCAGCGTGCCGTCATCCACGTGCAGTCGTCGGGCCGCGAGGAGGTGACCGGCGCCAATGTGCTGGTCGCGATTTTCGCCGAGCGCGAGAGCCACGCCGCGTATTTCCTGCAAGAGCAGGACATGACCCGCTACGACGCCGTCAATTACATCAGCCACGGCATCGCCAAGCGGCCCGGGATGTCGGAAGCGCGCCCGGTGCGCGGTGCCGAGGAGGACACCGACACCAAGACCGGCGACGAGACCAAGAAGAAGGGCGACGCGCTCGAGGCCTATTGCATCAACCTCAACAAGAAGGCGCGCGAGGGCAGGATCGACCCGCTGATCGGGCGCTCGGCCGAGATCAACCGCACCATCCAGGTGCTGTGCCGCCGGCAGAAGAACAACCCGCTGTTCGTCGGCGACGCCGGCGTCGGCAAGACCGCGATCGCCGAGGGCCTGGCGCGGCGCATCGTGCACGGCGAGGTCCCCGACGTGCTCAGGAACGCGACCGTGTTCGCGCTCGACATGGGCACGCTGCTCGCGGGCACGCGCTATCGCGGCGACTTCGAGGAGCGTCTCAAGCAGGTGATCAAGGAGCTCGAGGCCTATCCCGGCGCGATCATGTTCATCGACGAGATCCACACCGTGATCGGCGCCGGCGCGACCTCCGGCGGCGCGATGGACGCCTCGAACCTGCTCAAGCCGGCGCTGGCCTCGGGCACGCTGCGCTGCATCGGCTCGACCACCTACAAGGAGTACCGGCAGTATTTCGAAAAGGACCGCGCGCTCGTGCGCCGGTTCCAGAAGATCGACGTCAACGAGCCGACCGTCCCGGACACGATCGAAATTCTCAAAGGCCTCAAGCCCTATTTCGAGGACTACCACAAGCTCAAATACACCTCTGAGGCGATCAAGGCGGCGGTCGAGTTGTCCGCGCGCTACATCCACGACCGCAGGCTTCCGGACAAGGCCATCGACGTGATCGACGAATCGGGCGCGGCGCAGATGCTGTTGCCGGAGAGCCGGCGCAAGAAGACGATCGGCATCAAGGAGATCGAAACCACCATCGCCACCATGGCGCGGATTCCGCCGAAGACCGTGTCGAAGGACGACGCGGTGGTGCTGCAGCATCTCGACCAGACGCTCAAGCAGGTCGTGTACGGCCAGGACAAGGCGATCGGCGCGCTCTCCGCCTCGATCAAGCTTGCGCGCGCGGGATTGCGCGAGCCGGAAAAGCCGATCGGCTGCTACCTGTTCTCGGGCCCCACCGGCGTCGGCAAGACCGAGGTGGCAAAGCAGCTCGCGATCGCGCTCGGCGTGGAAATAATCCGCTTCGACATGTCGGAATACATGGAGCGCCACACCGTCTCGCGGCTGATTGGCGCACCGCCCGGCTATGTGGGCTTCGATCAGGGCGGCTTGCTCACCGACGGCGTCGACCAGCATCCGCATTGCGTTCTCCTGCTCGACGAGATCGAGAAGGCGCATCCGGATCTGTTCAACGTGCTGCTGCAGATCATGGATCACGGCAAGCTCACCGATCACAACGGCAAGCAGGTCGACTTCCGCAACGTGATCCTGATCATGACCACCAATGCCGGCGCGGCCGATCTCGCGCGGCAGGCCTATGGCTTTACCCGCATCAAGCGCGAGGGCGACGACGTCGAGGCGATCAACCGCCTGTTTGCGCCTGAATTCCGCAACCGGCTCGACGCCATCATCACCTTTGCGCATCTCACGCCCGAGATCATCGCCAAGGTGGTCGAAAAGTTCGTGCTTCAGCTGGAGGCGCAGCTCGGCGACCGCGACGTCACCATCGAGCTGTCGGAAGAGGCCAGCCAGTGGCTGATCAAGCACGGCTATGACGAGCAGATGGGGGCGCGGCCGATGGCGCGCCTCATCCAGGAGAACATCAAGAAGGCGCTCGCCGATGAAGTGCTGTTCGGCAAGCTCAAGGGCGGCGGTCACGTGCGCGTCATCGCGGTCAAGGACGAAGCGGGCGTCGAGAAGCTCGGCTTCGAATATCTCGACGGACCGGTGATGCCGAAGCCCGAGAAGATTCCCGAGGCCAAGCCCAAGCGCCGCAGTCCCCGCCGCAAGCCGTCCGGCCCGAAAGGTGGCCCGGCGCCGCGCGGCTCGGTGCCGAAGGTGCCGCTGGTCAAGGTCTAGACGCGATCGGGCTCTGATCGTCCGCGGACTATCTTTGCTGTCGCCCGTGCGCCTCGCAGGAGCCGGGGGCCGGTCGCTTCGCGCTCCAAGCTGAAACGCTGCATGCTGCGCCGCCTCCCCGACCCAGCGCGCGGCGTGGGCCGTTGCGTCCGGCGGCGCGCTGGGGGACAAAGCGCACCGGGTCAACGTGTCGGGTCGTGTCATGCCCGCCTTCATCTGCGAGACCTGCGGCAGCCAATTTACGCCCTCGGACGCGCCGCCACCGTCCTGCCCGATCTGTGAGGACGAGCGGCAATTCGTTCCTCCCGGCGGCCAGAGGTGGACCACCCTCGACGCGCTCGCGCGCCGGCACTTCAATTGCTATCAGCAGCACGAGCCCGGCCTGATCGGGATCGGAACGGTGCCGAAATTCTCCATCGGCCAGCGCGCGCTCATCCTGCGCGCTCCCGAAGGCAATATTCTGTGGGACTGCATCCCGTTCATCGATGCCGCCACTGTCGAGATCGTGAAGGCGCTCGGCGGGCTCACCGGCATCGCCATCTCCCACCCGCATTACTACGGCACGATGGTGGAATGGAGCCGCGCCTTCGGCGGCGTTCCCATCCATCTGCACGCCGCCGACCGGCAATGGATCATGCGGCCCGATCCCGTCATCAAGCTGTGGGAGGGCGATACTTTGCCGCTCGCGCGCGGGGTCACGCTCATTCGCTGCGGCGGCCATTTCGCCGGCGGAACGGTGCTGCACTGGGCGGCGGGCGGAGAAGGGCGGGGCGCGTTGCTGACCGGCGACATCGTGCAGTTGATCCCCGACCGCAAATACGTGAGCTTCATGCGCAGCTATCCCAACATCATTCCGCTCTCGGCCCCGGCGGTGGAGCGCATCGGGGCGATGCTCGAGCCGTGGCCGTTCGACGTGCTCTACGGCGCGTTCTTCGACCGCGTCATCCCGCGCGGCGGCAAGGACGCGGTGAAACGTTCGGTCGAGCGCTACGTCGCGATCATCAAGGGCGACGGCACCGCGGAGCAGGTCTGACCGAAGCGCGATTGCGCCCGCGATCGCGCTGTGGGACAGGTCCGCGAGCTATGCCGCCGCCGTCCGCCACCGACTTGTCGCAACGCTCGGCGATCGCCGTCTCTTTTGCCGGCTTTCGGGCCGCATGGCGGTCGGTTCTGGCCTATGTCGTGATCGGGACCTATGTCGGCATCGGAGCGCTGACGCATGATTTCGGCTTCGGCCTGGGGTGGGCTGTGGCCTCGACCGCGTTGGTATGGGCGGGACCGGCGCAGGTGATCCTGGTGTCGGCGCTCGGCGCCGGCGCCGCGCCGATCGAGACTGCGCTGGCGGTGGGCGTGAGCAGCGCGCGTCTTCTTCCCATGGTGATCTCGCTGCTGCCGTTGATCAGGCGGCCGAAAACCCCTTTTCGCGCGCTCATTCTGCCGGTCCATCTCACCGCGGTGACCATGTGGATCGAGGCGCTGCGGCTGCTGCCGCACGTGCCGCGGGAAGCCCGCATCCCATTCGCGAACGGAGTGGGCTTGGGCTTCATGAGCGCGGCGCAGGTGGGAACGTTGGTCGGCTACTACCTCGCCACCTCGCTGCCGCCGCTCTTGACCGCGGGGCTGCTCTTCCTCACGCCCATATCCTTCCTGATCTCGACCACGCGCAACTGCCGCCTCGTGTCGGACTGGCTGGCGCTCGTGCTCGGGCTCGTGCTCGGGCCGCTCATGGCCGCGTGGCAGATGGGACTCGATCTGCTCTGGACCGGGATCGTGGCCGGATCGCTCGCCTACGGCATCCACCGTCTGCGCGAGGCGCTCAAATGAGCGAGCTTCATGCCTATGCGCTGCTGGTGCTGGTCGGCTTTCTGCCCAGTGAAATCTGGCGCGTGCTCGGGCTCGTTGCGGCCCGTGGCATCGTCGATGAATCCGAGCTGTTCATGTGGGTGCGAGCGGTCGCGATCGCGGTGCTCGCGGGCGTCATCGCCAAGATCATTCTGTTTCCGCCCGGGACGCTCGCGAGCGTGCCGCTGGTGATCCGGCTCTGCGCCATCGTCGGCGGGTTCGCCGCGTTCCTCTTCGTGCGCCGATCGGTGTTGACGGGCGTGGTCGCCGGCGAGGTCGTGCTCACCGTGGGCGCGCTCGCTTACGGCATTTGACCGTCGGCCTCACCGCAGCGCGGCCGCGAGTTGCTTAGCCTGCTCGGCGAGCACGTCCGGCGCCTCCTTCACGCTGGCGGGCGGCTTCAGCGCCACGCCGATCTTGCGCGGGATGACGTGGACGTGCAGGTGGAACACCACTTGGCCGCTGGCGCTCTCGTTGAACTGCTGGATGGTGACGCCGTCGGCGCCGAACACCTCGACGCTGGCCTTGGCGATCTTCTGCGCGATCTTGACGACGTGGGCGAGATCGTCGGGAGAAGCATCGAGGATGTTGCGCGCGGGCGCTTTCGGCAGGACCAGCGCATGGCCGCTCGCGCGCGGCATGATGTCGAGAAAGGCGAACGCCTTGTCGTCCTCGTAGATCTTGTAGCACGGCAACTCGCCGCGCAGGATTTTGGCGAAGATATTGTTGGGATCGTAAGCCGGCATGATTTTTGTCTCTCCTTACTCCTTGCGGAACGGCGCGGCATCCGCGAGCTCCGCGCCCGCCGCCGCCACATAGGCGCGCTCGCGCTTGAGGAAATCCTCGATCGCGCGTCGCAGCGCCGGATCGACGATGTAATGCGCCGAATAGGTGGTCGTCGGCAGGTAGCCGCGCGAAATCTTGTGCTCGCCCTGGGCGCCGGCTTCGACGCGGGCGAGCTTGTGCTCGATGGCGTATTGGATGGCCTGATAATAGCAGAGCTCGAAGTGCAGGAACGGGTGGTGCTCGATTGCGCCCCAGTGGCGGCCGAACAGCGTGTCGGAGCCGATGAAGTTGATGGCGCCGGCGATCCAGCGCCGGTTGCGCTTGGCCATCACCAGCAGGATGCGCTCGCGCATCTTCTCGCCGACGAGCGAATAAAACTCCCGCGTCAGATAGGGGCGACCCCATTTGCGCGAGCCGGTTTCCATATAGAAGGCGAAGAAGGCGTCCCACACGCTTTCGGTGAGATCCGCGCCGGTGAGCCAATGCACGCTGACGCCGGCCGCGAGCGCGTCCGCGCGTTCGCGGCGGATCGTTTTGCGCTTGCGCGAGGCGAGCGCCGCCAGGAACGCATCGAAGGTGGCGTAGCCGGCATTCTCCCAATGGAACTGCTGGTGCGTGCGCTTGAGGTAGCCGCGCGCGGCGAGCAGATCCCATTCCGGCTCGGTCGGAAAGGTGACGTGAACCGAAGACGCCCCGGAGCGCCGGCAGATATCGGTGAGCGCGTCGGCGAGATGCGCGCGCACCGCTTCGGCCTGCGGCCCCGCGCGTGCGAGCAGTCGGCGGCCGGTCGCGGGCGTGAACGGCACGGACACCTGCAGCTTCGGATAGTAGCTGCCTCCGGCGCGTTCATAGGCTTCCGCCCAGCCATGGTCGAAGACGTATTCGCCGCGCGAATGGGATTTCACGTAGCAGGGGACGGCGCCGAGCAGGCTGCCCTGGGCGTCTTCGGCGATGAGGTGCATGGGCTGCCAACCGACGCGGGCCCGGACCGATTGCGAGACCTCGAGCGCGGACAGGAAATCGTGCGAGATAAAAGGGTTATACCGATCTCCTAATACGGGGGTTTGGGCACTGGCTGGGGCCGGGCAGGGGCCGCCCGCCCCGTTGCCGCGATCGGGCCACGACGGATTGGCGCAGGCGTCCCAGGCCTCAGCGGCCACGTCGCCGATGGAATTCGCCACTCGTAGGGTCAGTTCGATCATGGGGCTTCGTCATGCAAGTTTACGGCCGAAATCCCTCGAAGATCATCTGGTCGGCATAGCGCGCGGCCTTGCGCTGGTCATCCGCGCTGCGCACGGTCCAGGCGAGCAGCGGCAGGCGGAAGACGCCGCGCGCGATCGTGGGCAACAGCGCCGGCAGGTCGCGCACCGCGTAAGCGATGAATTGCGGGCGCGCCGAGAGCCCTTGCGCGAGGGTCGTGATCGCGCGCTTGGGCGCGGCCGCGACCACGCCCCATCTCTGCTTTTCCGCGACCATGCCGCGCGGGAGCTTCGGCGCGATGACGCGCAGATCCGCAATCGGCGCGGGATCGAACGACATCACCGCGGCCGGGCCGCGATAGCCCGACAGCACGCTGGCGACGCGGCTGACGAGCCGCCGGTCGCCGCGGAAGCGGCTCTTCAATTCGATGACCAGCGTGGTCCGGCCGGCGACCAAGTCGCACAATTCGCCGAGCGTGATCATGCGGTCGGCGGTCGCCTTGAAGGCGACGCGCTTGAGCTCGGCGGCCGTCGTTGCGTCGAGCCGGCCGCTGCCTTCGGCCAGCCGGCCAAGCGCATCGTCGTGGTACACCATGGCCTCGCCGTCCGCGCTGACCTGCAGATCGCATTCGATGCCGTAGCGCCCCGCAATCGCGGCCGCGAAGGCCGCGGGCGTGTTCTCGATGACGCTTTTTTGATCATGCAGTCCCCGGTGCGCCACCGGCCGTGCGATCAGCCAATCGAGATCGGCCATGGAGAAAGCGGGTCAGCCGACGTCGAAGACGCCTTCGACCTCGACCGCGGCGTCTCCGGGCAGCACGGCGACGCCGACCGTCGTTCGCGCATGCCGGCCCTTGTCGCCGAGCGCGGCGACCATGAGGTCGGAGGCGCCGTTCATCACCTTGGGACCGTCGAGAAAGGCCGGGTCGGAATTGATGAAGCCGCCCAAGCGGACCACCTGCTTGACCTTGTCGAGATCGCCGAGCGCCGCCTTGACCTGCGCCAGCACGTTGACCGCGCAGGCGCGTGCCGCTTTTTGGCCGTCCTCGAGGGATACGCCATTGCCGAGCTTACCCTTGGCGACGAGCTTGCCGCCCGCATCGAGGCAGATCTGGCCCGAAACGAACAGCAGCGTGCCGACGCGGACGAAAGGGATGTAATTGGCGACGGGGCTTGCCGGTTTAGGAAGCGCAATTCCGAGCTCAGCGAGCTTTTTTTCAACCGTTCCGGCCATGACGTCCTCCTGCTGCGCTTCAAGTCGGGGGCCTTGTCTTCGCCGATCGGGCGCTGTCGTGCAAGCCGCGCCCGCGCGGGGCGGGCGCATCCGGGACACATGACTCAAATGGCGGAACCGCGTTCCAGCAGTGCCTGGTTGCAGGAGAGGAGTGGCATCCCTATGTTGCGCTGCAAGCCGGCGGCGCGGAGGCAGATTCCGATGACTAGTCTCGGCAGGTGCGTGCTCGGCACGATCCTCGTGGCGGCGGCGGTCGCGTTGGTCGGTTTCGGCGCGCGGCATGCAACGGCGTTGACGCCGGCGAGCGAGCTTGCGTCCCACCGCGCGGTCTATGAACTCAAGCTCGCCCAAACGCGCGGCAATTCCCCGGCGGTGGCCGCGCGCGGGCGAATCCTCTACGACTTCTCCGGCAGTGCCTGTGAGGGTTATGCGCTGCAATTCCGTCAGGTGTCGGAACTCGACAACGGGGAGGGCAAGATCACGCTCAGCGACCTGCGCTCGACCACCTGGGAAGACGGCGCGGCCAAGAAGTTCATCTTCAAATCGCAGAGCTATCTCAACGAGACGCTGATCGATTCCGTCGACGGGCAAGCCGACCGCCAGCGCGACAAAGTCGCGGTCAGCCTGACCCAACCGGCCGCCAAGACGTTCGCCCTCGAGGCGGGCATGGTGTTTCCGACCGACCACATGCGCCGGATCATCGAGGCTGCGCGTGAAGGCAAGAACATTCTGGAACTCCCCGTCTATGACGGCTCGGAAAAGGGCGAGAAGGTTTACGATACGCTGACCGTCATCGGCGCCGTGATCGCGCCCAACGAGCGCGTCCCGAACGATGCCGCCGCGGGCAAACAGGCGCTTGCCGGCCTCAAGCGCTGGCCGGTCACGGTGAGCTATTTCGACAAGACGACGAGGAGCGGCGACCAGGCCCCGGTCTACGCCATCAAGTTCGAGGTCTACGAGAATGGCGTCTCGCGCGCGCTCGTGCTCGACTACAACGATTTCGCCATCAGCGGCGAGCTCACCGCGATCGAGCTCCGGGACACCGCCCCGTGCAAGTGACGGGACTGCGCTAGGCTCGGCGGGCTCCTAACGCGTTGAGAGGGCCGGTGTCCGCCGGCCCTCTCGTTTTGCAGCGTCGGCCGCTCAAGCGTGGACGTGCGGCGGTTTGCGATGCACCAGCCACAGTTCGATCGCGGCCAGCACCGCCACCACGACTCCGACCACGACGTGGTTGCCCGTCGCGCCCGCATTCTCCGTGAAAGCGAGCGCCCAGGGAGCGACAAGGACCCAAAGGCCGAGCACGAGATTGATCCACTCCTCCCATTCCGCGAAGGCCGCGAGCGCTGCGATCGCAACCAGCGCGATCAACCCACCCATGATCCAGGCGTTCCAGCCGGCTGCGCCGCTGGCGAAGCCGTAGAGC
>Ga0310914_10000958_pt1 | contig 18017 bp, 17 predicted proteins | sample GREbulkMGAN108_FD_203450 | JGI IMG/M metagenome (GOLD analysis project Ga0310914, IMG submission 203450) | Lab enrichment of tropical soil microbial communities from Luquillo Experimental Forest, Puerto Rico - GRE.bulkMG.AN108 | ecosystem: Environmental > Terrestrial > Soil > Tropical forest >... | reverse complement strand
GCCGTTGAAAAGCTGCTTTCAGGAGCATCCGGCAGAATCATTCGCACCCTGTCGGTAGTGGCTCGGTAGGACGGGCAGAAAGGTTGGATATGAGCACTCCGCAGACCACCAATGGCGTTCATGCACAGAACGGCCCGGCTCGAACGAAGAAAGATGCTGATTACGTTTTCTATGAGTTGACTCGCAGCATTTGTCCTGAATGCCGAAGAGTCATCGACGCTCAAATCGTCTTGCGGGACAACAAGGTTTTCATGCGCAAGCGCTGCCCCCAATGTGGACCGTTCGAGGCGCTCGTTTACGCCGACGCGGAAGCCTACACGACATTCGGCAAATACAACAAACCTGGCACGATTCCGTTGGCCTACGGCTCCGAGATCCAGAACGGATGCCCATACGACTGCGGTTTGTGCCCCGACCACCAGCAACACACTTGCCTCGGCATCATTGAAGTGAACAGCGCATGCAATATGGATTGTCCGCTGTGCTTTTCAGAAGCGCGGCCCGGCTTCAACCTCACCATCGAAGAAGTCGAACAGATGCTCGACGACTTCGTGCGAACCGAAGGAACGCCCGAGGTCGTTCAATTCTCTGGCGGCGAGCCAACCGTTCATCCTCAGATCATTGATTTCGTCCGCGCCGCAAAGGCTCGTGGCATCCGTTTTGTGATGATCAACACAAACGGTAAGCGCATCGCGAAGGATGATCGTTTTCTTGACCAGCTAAGCGAGGTCAGCCCATCGCTCTATTTCCAATTCGATGGTTTCGAATCAAAAACCTACCGTATCCTTCGCGGCGAACCGAACATCCTGGAGGAAAAGCTTCGGGCTCTTGACCGGCTTGCCGCGATCGGCCTAAACGTAACGCTCGTTCCCGCTATCGAGCGCGGCGTCAACGAACACGAACTCGGGAAGATCATCGACTTTGCGATCAAGCATCCCGCCGTTCGCGGTATCAATTTCCAACCCGCGTTCCATGCCGGTCGCTATATAAAGCACGATCCAATGGCCCGCATGACCATTCCCGACGTTGTGAGGCTCATCGAATCACAGACATCCGGCAAATTCCAAGTCAGCGATTTCGTCCCTGTGCCATGCTGCTTCCCGACATGCAACTCAGTCACCTATGCCTTCATCGACGGCGTAACCGTCACGCCGCTCCCGCGCATCGTCAACGTGTACGACTATCTCGACTACATCACGAATCGTGTGATTCCCGACTTCAGCCTCGAAATCAAGGGCGCCCTGGAGGGTCTTTGGTCCTCTTCTTCCGTGGCGGGTTCGCAAAAATCAGCGGAGCAGCTTGCCCTTTCATGCCAGGCTTGTGGCTTCCCTGGGAGCCTCACGGTGGGTCACATTGCGCAGAACATGCTCATGATCATGCTGCAGGATTTCATGGACCCTTGGACGTTCAACCAAAAGAACCTGATGAAGTGCTGCAAGGAGTTCCTGCTGCCTGGTGGCAAGCAGATTCCATTCTGCGCGTACAACACCGTGGGCTATCGAGAGCAGGCAAGGGCACAACTTGAGGCGCTTGAAGGGGAGCGCCTCCGAGCCAGGAAAGAAGGGACACCCTATGTCCCTCGCCCGGTGACCTTTCAGTTTCCCGAAACCGTCGCCCACAGCGTCCTGGTTCGCACATCCTTTGGCGGATGGGAGGCAGGACATGACGTCGGTCCCTGAAGTTAACCAACAGAAAGCAAGGCTGGCCTCGGATAGGAGCCCCATACCAAAAGCATGTCTGTGAAACCGAATTCGGATGCCGCCGCAAGCCTCAAGCAGTGTTGCGCTCAACTGTACGCGAGCGATATGGCCCGGATGCTTCTTGGAGATTCATTCCATCCAGGAGGGTTGAAGCTCACGGAACGCGTTGGTTTGCTCCTAACTCTGGCGCCTGGCAGCCACGTCCTCGATGTGGCTAGCGGTAAAGGTACCAGCGCTCTTTTCTTGGCCGAGCGCTTTCGCTCTCGTATTGTAGGCATCGATTACAGCGGTCAAAATGTCGCCGACGCGAGTGAACTCGCCTCTGCCAAAAAGCTGTCGTCTCTCGTGCGATTTGAGCGCGGTGACGCCGAGGGTTTGCCCTTCCCCAACGAATCGTTCGACGCAATCATTTGCGAATGCGCCTTCTGTACGTTTCCCAATAAAAGGGACGCCGCTCGCGAATTCGCGCGCGTTCTCCGCCCAGGCGGCCGCGTAGGCCTGAGCGACCTCACGCGCGGCCCCACGCTCTCCAAGGACTTGGATGGCCTACTCGCCTGGATCGCCTGCATCGCCGACGCTCAGCCTGTCGACCGCTATGCCGATTACCTGCGTTCTGCAGCTCTTGAGTTGCAAAGAGTGGAGCTTCACGATCGAACACTCAGCGAAATGGTTCAGCAGATCCGCATGAAGCTACTGAGTGCAGAAATCCTTGTCGGTCTAAAGAGACTCGCTCTGCCAGGTGTTGACCTTACATCTGCCAAACGGATGGCCCAGAGTGCGCTCACCGCCGTTCAGCAGGGCCAACTTGGCTACGCTGTTCTGATCGCTATGAAATCTGCCGTACCACATCAGGCGGTCCAGTTCACCAGCGGAACCTGAGAGCGTTCTTGGGTCAAATTATCGAGAAGGCTGTACTGAGAATCGGCGATCCGCCAGCCTCTTGACCTGTTATGCCAAACAAATTCGGTCGCGTAGTAGCTCAGAAAAGCTCGCGGCTTCATGCAAAGGGGATAGAAGCTGCCCTGCCAGCCGTCCGGTGAAAGCCGCGCTGTCAAGGCCGGGTGGTTTTCGCGCTTATCGAAGCGAAGCGGGCGAGCCCTGAAAGAACCAGCGGGCGGTCGAGGCGCAGGTTGTCGGCAGGAAGGGCAGGAATGATGAAATTTGCAGATCGCGAAACGTCGCCCGAAACCTGCTCCAGCCGCTGGCTGATCGCGTAGCCGTTTAGCGGCTCCGGCGCGAGAATCTTCAACAGCAGCAAGTCCAACGTCCCTTGGACCAAATCGGAAGATTTGGTCATTATTCTCCTCGGTTACCCAGAGCAGGGACGTGGCGCAGATGTTGGCGCATTGTTCCGTTGTTTCGGACGTTGACGTGGATCCGCCGAAGTGGTCGCGCCGGTCCGGAAAGCATCTTGAACCCCAGCGAGAATGTACCGATTTCACGCAACCCGTTAACTTCACCGCCCGCCTTGGGCTTGCGAAACCACTCGTTCACGTTTGTCCGGAACCTCGTTTTCTAGCCCTTTACGCCATCGACTCCATCGGCCTTCTGCTCTCGCTCATTGCCCTCAAACTAAATCCTGAGTAGCTGCTGTCTTTCTGCGGGATAGCTCGCGGCAGAAGCCGCGTAGCTCTCGGGTTTGGCACGGGGAGCGCACTCATAAACAATGAATGGTCAGGCGCCCGCTACTTCGCCTCGAACCAACAAGATAGGCTTCCTCAGTTAGTTTTTGGAGCACGGAATCGCAACCCGCGTTTGTCCCAGCCGTCTTCGCGCAGCCATTCTTCCAGCGTATGAAGATGGACCTCAGGATATTGGCGGCGAAGTTCAGGGATGTTCGCCTGAAAGCCCGACTTATTGAACCAACGGAACATCTCATAAAACTCTTTGCCTAGAAGAAGCCGGACCGCCAACATCGGAAGGCTTCCATATTTCACGGGTCTGCCCATGACCCGGCTGAAAACGTCTGCCGTCTGGGGGGGCGTCAGCTCGCTTCCAGCAATCTCCAGCTCCATGCCGATAAATTCCTTGGGACGTTCAAAGGCTAAAGCCACAAAGGAGCCGATATCATCCGTAGCGATCGACTGATAGGTCTTATCGGGCCGCACGGGATCCAAGAACTTGCCTTTCAGGATGCGGACCTCCAATTCCAGCATGTGGTAGATTTCCATAAATCCGGCCGGACGGAAAATGGTCGCCGGCAGGCCGAGCTGCCGAATATACTGCTCGATCTCCCATTTGGTTTCCCAATGGGTGATGCCGCTATTCCGTTCGGCCCCGCCCACAGAGCTGAAGACAAAATGGGTGACGCCCGCTTTCTTGGCGATTTCGGCCAAGTTCTTGCCCTGCTGGACTTCGCGCCGGGCGCCAACGGCCCAGAAATCTTGAACGCTGTAGATGCCGTAGACGCCGCGCGCGGCGCGTTCGAGGGAGGCCGGATCCTCCAAGTCTCCTTGCACAAGTGCGACGCCCTGTCCCGCCAACTGCTTAGCGGCGTGACTGTTGGGGTTGCGAGTCAGCGCGCGCAATTTCCAACCCTTGGGCAACATATGGCGAATGACCGCACCGCCTTGCCGCCCGGTCGCTCCTGTTACTAGTACGGTCTTGTCTCCATTTTTCATGGTTGCCCGCTCCTTCAGTGGATTCCTGAAGCGATTCGATGCGACGTGATCTAAGCAATGACTCCACCAGAATGCAAGTAGGAGCAAAAAGGATACCGTCACGAACAAGCGAGCAAACCTAGACGAAATTTTCGCGCATGAGTGCGTCAAAGACCTTAACGACACTAGCTGTACTGTGCGCTTGCAGGACCTCAGCACATCGATCACACATCGCTTCGGGAAATCGGAGCTTCTCCTGTGCCTGATTTTCTCTCTGCCCCCTCCCTCTCCTCAATCCTCGGGTTCGCGGCGGGTGTCGGCTACTGCGCCCTTGTCCGCGCTCCGCTCATCGAGCACAATTTCGATTTCACTCAGGACTATAAATTCGCGAATCCCAAGTTTCGCGATCAGCGCAACGGCGTGAAGTGCCTAGTCCTGACGATTTCCATCACAAAATCGGAGGAATCGAAGGTCGCAGGGTCGCGACGGCCGACTGACCTTGGGAGGTAGTCTTAGCGTGAGGATCCTATGAAGAAAAAAGGAAAGGCGATGCAGAAAACGGCACGACCGCAGGCGCCATTTGGGACGCGCTCAATGCCAAAGGGGAGTTGTCGGTCGCACAGTTGACGAAAGACGTAAAAGGCAGGCCGCCACTTCTCGACTGGGCCATCGGCTGGCTGGCCCGCGAAGGCAAGATTGTTCGCTGCATGGGACGAGTCTCTTCGACGTTGTCTGAACCACAGCGGATGGGTTCGAAGACTCCGAAAAATCAAATCCGATTGCGCAACGCTGCCAGCACCACCGCAGCGCGTATCTCTCACTCTTTACCCATCTGCAGAAGATGTATGACAGCACTCACCTCCTTGTGCTGACCATCGGCCCACCGGCAAATACTGCCGAGAGGCGCAAGAAAAGATCTCCCCGCCTTCGTTAATGAATATTCGACAGCGACTTGCTTCGATCTGGTCTTCACACCACGGGCAATCAGTCCGGCGGATTCAAGTCTCCTGAGCGTTCTCGTCAGCATTCGCTGCGAAACATTGCCGAGATGCCGCCGCAATTGGCCGTGACGATAAGCCTTCTCCTTGAGCGAATACAGGATTTTGGCCGTCCATTTTCCAATGAAAATGGTGGAGCCGGCCTTTGCACTATCAACGGATGAATTGCTCATTTGCGAAGCCGCTAGCGGAGTCTTCTGGGATTATGCCATGTAAATCGCCTTTGCCGCTGACGTGCCGCCGACGGTGCCGCCGCACGTTGGCAGTGTCTTGACGCTGGCGCAAGTAGGAACACGAATGTACCTACTTGACAGACTCCAGTATCGGAAACAAAGTGGCAACTGGGGCGCGTTTCAGAGGAACACACCGGGTGCCGAGTTCGAAGTGACCGGTGGAAGGGTGGACCAGGGTGCGTGCGGCTGAAAACGCGTTTCCATTGACGAGACTCTCGCGCTGATCTGCGGCTCCCGGATTGCGAGTCGCGTTTAGATTAGGCCACGCTCATTCCACTTCCCGTATATCACCACTAATTGGTGTGTCACATAACCCCTGGATCTGACGTACTTGAGAGGCGAACCTACAATGAGCGGACACCATGATCAGCATCTGCAAATGAGCGGCTCGGGAAAAGGGCGGCAGCGAGCATGAGCCTGTCTCAGATATTAATCGCTGCGCCAGCGCTACCACAGAGCATTCGGCCGACGCTGCTCAAGGAAATGTATGTGGTGGGCAATCGGCATGGCCACTACCGGGCTTTTATCAGTCTTCTACGCAACGCCGCGAGCTGGGAGGCAGCAACCAAGGTCTATGGAAATATAGACGTCCCTGTGCATCTGATCTGCGGCGACAAGGATTGGTCCAGATCAGGCGACCGCGAGCATGATCGCGATTTGATCCCTGGGGTCCAGATGACGACAGTTGAAAATGGTGGACACTTCTTGCCGCTTGATCGTCCACAAGAATTGGGAGAGCTGATCATCCGCTTTGCCGGCAGTCGAGCCCAACGAGCTTAGGCGCCCGCCCGCAGGAGGAACTACGTGCAACCGTCAGGCAACCAACTCTATTATTTCATCAGCTATGCCGTCGCGTTCCTGGTCTTCGGCTGCATCGCGAACTGGTACCTTTGGCCGGCAATCAAGGATCGTCCTCCTAAGGCCGCCCTCACCCCACTCCTTCTTTACGCGTGCCTACGCGTCAACGGCTTGATGTTTCTAATGCCGGGCCTCGTCTCGCGGGAGCTACCGAGAGCCTTTGCTGTGCCTACTGCTTACGGCGATCTGGCCGCGGCCATACTCGCGCTGCTCGCGCTTTGGCCCATCCGCACCGAGAACAATTTGGCGTTGCCGATGGTTTGGCTCTTCAATGTCGTGGGGCTTCTGGACCTTGTCTATGCAAACATTTCAACGTTCAAGGATCACGTCGATCCCACGTACCTCGGGGTCTCGTACTATTTGGCCGCCATTAATGTGCCGGCCATGGTGGTAGTTCACGCCCTGATCTTCGTTTACTTGTTAAAACGGAAATCCTGGTTATGAACCTGGAAGACCATCCAACCGTTCGTCGGCTCTTCGGTCAAACTAAAACGCGCCAAACGAGGTTGGACTCTGTCTGGTTGCGCCGCCTGGCGTTGGATTGCGGGGCGGATGACGCCGGGTTAGTCGAAATTGAGCGCCCCGGCCTTGAGCCGCAACGCCAAGAGATCCTGAGGAACTATCCTTGGACCAAATCTCTGTTGAGCATCGTTCTACGCATGGCGCGCGAGCCCGTCCGCGGCGCGCCGCGGTCGGTGGCCAACCTAGAATTTCATCGGGCGGGCCACAAGGTCGACGAGATCTGCGCGGCTCTGGTGGCGAAGCTTGAGGAACAGGGTGTACGCGCCGTCAATCCATCGATGGGCTTCCCCATGGAGATGTACCAAAATCCGGGTGGTGCAGTGTGGGTTGTGTCGCACAAACCGGTCGCAGTCGAAGCGGGGCTCGGCCACATGGGCATTCACCGAAATTTGATTCATCCTAAATTCGGCAATTTTGTGCTTTTGGGAACCGTCCTCTTCGACTGCGTAGCGAGCGATTACGACCACCCGATCGACTACAATCCCTGCCTGGAATGCAAGCTGTGCGTAGCTGCCTGTCCTGTCGGTGCGATCGGGCCGGACGGCTTGTTCAACTTTTCATCCTGCTTTACTCATAACTATCGCGAATTCCTGGGCGGTTTTTCGGATTGGGTTGAACAAATCGCGGACGCCCGCGATGCTATCGACTATCGTCGACGCGTTAGTGAGCCGGAGACGGCATCCATGTGGCAGAGCCTAAGTCATGGTGCCAATTACAAGTCCGCCTACTGCATGGCTGTGTGCCCCGCGGGCGAAGACGTCATCGCTCCTTACCTGCACGATAAACAGCGACACATACGGGAGGTAGTGAGACCGCTTCAGGAGCGCGCCGAACCGGTCTACGTGGTGCCTGGGTCTGACGCCGAAGTGGTGGCACAAAGGAAATTCAAGAATAAGACGGTGAAGCCAGTTTCTAATGGTCTTCGGCCGCGGTCAATTACAGGACTGCTCAATTTCATGCCCTTTGTCTTCCAGCCGAACCAATCGCAAGGTCTCGAGGCTACCTTCCATTTCACTTTTACAGGCGCGGAGATACGCAATGCGACGATCACCATCAAGAATCGCGCCCTCGATATGAAAGAGGGACTTGTTGGCAAACCAGACGTGCATGTTACGGCCGACAGCAGAACGTGGCTTGCTTTCCTTGCGAAGGAAACGAGCCTGACTTGGGCCTTGATCCGCCGCAAGATCCGCCTGAAGGGGAATCCCAAGCTTCTCCTCGCCTTCGGCAGGTGTTTTCCGTCCGTAGGCGTACGTCACAAGCGGGTCGAAATTCTTCCGCAACCCTCAATCATGGGACGCGAACCTTCGCGCTATCTAAAGAATGACCCAGCCACGGGGAAGATCAGGTGGTTGGGCGAGCTCGCACTCGCAGAAGTGGAAGACGTGACTCATTGTGTCAGGACTTTCCGCTTCAGGTCTCCGGACGGAGGGAAGATCCCATTCGATTATCTGCCTGGCCAATTTTTGACGCTTCACATCGCGCCCCACGGCATACCCGTCAAGCGCTCCTACACCATCGCATCAACACCTACATGGAGGGACCGGATCGAGATTACGGTCAAGCGCGAGGATCGTGGCTTGGTCTCGCGCTGGCTTCATGACGAGTTGAGAGTTGGCGAGGCGATCCAGATCGAAGCGCCTAATGGGACCTTCATCTTCACCGGGGAGGAGTCGCATAGTGTGGTGCTGGTTGGTGGCGGCGTGGGCATCACGCCCATGATGAGCGTGGTGCGCTATCTCACTGAGACCAACTGGTCTGGCAAGGTCTACTTGATCCTAGGTTTCAGGGCACCACGCGATTTCATTTTCCGCAAAGAGCTCGATGAACTTCAGGCCCGCAATGCCAATCTCAATGTCATCGTCACCGTGAGTAAGCCTGGAAATGATCCATGGTCGGGGCACGTGGGCCGCATCGATGCGGCACTGCTTGCTTCGGTCGTGCCCGACATGGCGGCTCGGCGCGTGCATGTATGCGGCCCGCAACAGATGATGGATGCTACGAAGGCTGCGCTCCGTGAGCTCGGTGTGCCGAAGGAACAAGTCAAAACGGAAGCGTTTGGTACGGTCCAGCGTAACCCCACGGCAAGGGGCGGCGTGTCCACCGAGATCGCCGGCAAGGTTGTGTTTCAGGCTTCAGACACAACTGCGCCGGTCCCGGTCGGTTCGACGATCCTTGATGTTGCCGACGAGGTCGGCGTGATCATCGACAACGCATGCCGCTCGGGAACTTGCGGATCGTGTCGCGTGAAACTCTTATCGGGCGATGTGACCATGGCAATGCAGGATGCGCTCACCGAAAAAGACAAGGAGGACGGCTACATCCTGACCTGCCAAGCCAAAGTCCGCGGTGATGTCAAGGTCGACGTGTGAAGTGGGAAACCGGAGGCCTCGGTCCTGAAACGCTATCGGAGGAACCCGGCAAGCCTGCACCCCAAGAAGCCAAGAAGCGCCGTCGTTTTTTGGGAGGTTAAACATCGGATGAGGAGCCCGTGGCCAATGGCATCACTAAGATGCCTGATGCTGGATAGCAGATAGCACATAGCACATTGCACCCGGCGCCGGTGGTGTTAGCTGTTTCTTGTCGAAGGCTTTGATGGCGCCCGCTACCTCGCCTCGCACCAACGAGATAGAAACCCACGGCTCGTCTGAGTAGATTTACAATCCAGTTGAAATTCATCTACAGGATCTGCCACACGGTGTACCCTTGGCCCGGGCGTTCCCTAATGGGCGCCATCTTATAGGCTTTCATACTCCTCCGTCGAACCGGCACCCGCCTGATCAAAATTGAGAGTCCAGTATTTGCTTATCGAGTAGAAAATCCTTGAGTGACACGTCCGGAAGCTCAAAGTCAGTATGAAAATGGCTTAAGGGCGCGGCGGTCAGCATCAGAGCACCCCTGATCGGCCCCGAGATGCCGTAAGCCCCGTTGAATGTAAGGACAAGCGGGCTAACTTCTAATTCGGCAGGGTAGGGAGAATAAGATCCTCCGATCGGGAGCGCCTCGTTGAACCTGCGAATCTCATTTTCAACGAGGATAGCTTTGCAAAACTCGGCGGGCTGCCGAAAGGGAGCTTGACAGAATAAGACCCACTCGTTCGTATTATCATGCACGAAAGAGCAACGCCCAATCCCAGGTACTTCCACCGATTTTGCACCAGCCGGAATCAGAGTTGCCCTCGAATTCTCCAATCTCGAATTCCCCAATAGTGTCAAATACGCGGAAGTTCTCACAGTCACCCTGGTACCTCTCAACTTCTGGAATGCCCTTTCGTCGACATGGATCTTCATCCAAAGCTGGCCATGTCTGTCAGAAAACATCAGACTGCGTCCGGCCGTGCTCAGGCTTTTACCGTCGGGAGTCCGAACCTTCACCGCCAAATGATCTGCGACTAGGTCCAGATCCTGCGGAATTCCCGTGGCTCGAAGCGGGAAGTCCAATTCCAGGGCACCCGGTTCGCCATCCGTCACCAGATTATTGCGATCCTGTCCGCCCCGTCTGGTCAGGTCCAACCCGAGGACCACGGAAGGTGGCACCGCTTGCCCACGAGTCAGCGCCAACTGCGCAGCATACGCCGTCGGCCGTGGGAAAAAAGACGGGAACATTAATGCGAGAGGCACCGCGCAGATGGCGATTCCGCGGGCGAGCGTCGTTCGCCTGTGCAGGTACTGAATCCGCAGAATCAGAAATGTCCCCACGACCACCACCACAATCATGGCGGAATTTGGAATCCATTCCCCGCGGAACCAGTAAAGGTAGAAAACGGGCAGCCTACCGACAAAGGTGGTGATGAAGTACAGGACTGGAATCATGGCCAGAAGAAGCAGGAACTGCTTCACATTCTCCGTGACGGCCGCCAAGGCCACGAACGGAAGGAACCAGACGAGAAGGAGCAGCAACTGGCAGAAGAGCAATCCCGGCAAATATGACCAGGCCTTGAAGCCGTGAGCGGCAAGGATGGCACAGTCGGCTAAGAGCATCGGCAGGTTCAGGAACACCAGCACGAAGAGAACCTTAGCGGCCAAAAGGCTCCCACGACGATAGGGACGTGTGAGCCAGAACTGGCGATCGCCCGGAATGGGCTCCTCATGAACAACGGCGGCGATCAGGAACCACCAGGCCAGGGGCAAGAGCAGGCGGAAAATAGCATCCAGCCGATCGATGGGAAACGCATAAGCGGTGAAGATAGGTCGGCTACGAGCGTCGAGGTAGGCGAAGGCTGCGATCATGGTGGTAACGACGAGAATTTCTTTCCACAAATGTCGAGAGTCCTTCTTGAAGATGTGGAGAGTGTGCAGCATCGAAGGCTCCTTTCAGGCGGCCCCGCTGGAGGACCTCGCCACGGCCGTGAAGATAGCGCGCAAGGACATGGGAGTGAATGAAACGTTGCGCGAGCCGACGAAGCGTCGGTTGATTTCCGTGGGCGTACTTTCGCTATCAAAGCGCGTTTCAATGAAATGTACTACGGCGGATGACGATTCACGGCAGATCCAGTTCCTCGGCCAGTCGAGGGGCATGCGAGGCGTGGCTTCCAAAGTAACCTCCACTGCGCGAAAGCGTTCAACCAAGAACGAGATTTCTTCCGAGAAGCACAGGCGACCGCGGTCGAGATAGCCGACATGGCTGACAAAACTCTCGAGGTCATGGAGATCGTGCGACGAAATAACAACCGTGGCTCCCTCAACGCGCTGAAGCAAAGTTTGAATCAGCTGGTCACGTACAACCGGATCGAGACCCGCAAATGGTTCGTCCAGCACGATAAGCCTCGGTCGATAGGTGAGGGACGACACGACCGCTAGCTTCATGCGCGCGCCTCGCGACAGAGTTTTGATTTTCTGATCGAGCGGCAGGGCCAAGTCGCGTGCAATTTCATACGCCAGTCCGTCATCCCAAGTTGGGTAAAACGGCCTGAGATAAGAAAGAAGATAGCGGCCAGTCATCCAGTCCGGCACATCCTGGTTTTCCGACACGTAACCGATAACGGCCAAATCTTCGTAACGGAGTCTCTCGGACGCAACGCCGAGGACTTCGCAATTTCCACTCGTGGGTCTGAGAACATTCAGGAGCAGCTTAAGTGTGGTTGTCTTACCGGCCCCGTTGGGGCCCACAAGAGCATAGATCGCACCTTCCGGGACCTTGAGGTTCAATCCATTCAGGGCTTGGACCCTGCCGTATCGCTTCGACAACTCCTCAGTTTTTATGGCGTAACTCATACCCTTGTGCGCTCTTCTTCCCTTGAAAAAGAAACATGAGGTTCCTTTCTGCCACCAAGCCTCTTCCAGTGCTTCTGAACGGCAGCCACAACGGAATCGAGATCAACGCCGCAGCGCTTGGCTTCGACAACGAGTTGCTCGATTTCCTGACCGAGCAACTGGGCTCGTTCTCTGGGACTGGAAGGAGGCAGAGCTGCCACTGCCGTACCCGTTCCCGGGTGAACCTCGAGGACCCCTTCGTTGACCAATTGGGTGATGACCTTGTGTGCCGTATTTGGATTGATCTTCAATTCCTTGCTAAGGGCACGTACGGAAGGAAAGGGTTCCCCCGGACGCATCTGCCCAGACACAACGGCTTTTTTCGCGGCGTAGACGATCTGGTCGCAGAGGGGAGTTCCGGGACGAAACGATATTTGAAATGGGATCATTGTCATGACCGTATTACTACGGCTGGTACAGCCTGTCAAGCCGAGTTATGGACAGGATGGACAGGTCCGGCCAAGTCCACTCCACTCAGCTGTGTGACCCACCTCTGTCTAAACTAAAGGCTCAATTAACTCCATGCATCTAGCGCGCTTACGCGGCCGTGGGCGTAAAGGCAAGACGAACCAGCAAGATAGAAAGCAGGACAGGTCCGATTAGATTTACAATCCAGTTGAAGTTCATCTACAGGATCTGCCAGACGCTGTATTCTTGGCACGGGGGGGAATCACACCGGACCTTTCTGATTGAGAGAGAGCCGCAAGCTGCCGTACATCCTGAAGCAGCGTGTCGACCACTCGCGAACGGTTCCGCTTGATTGCGAAAATCCGCAATGATTAAGGACCTCCATTTAAAGGCCACCATAGCTCTTCTTGAATACGTAGGGCTGTGACCGGAATCACGGAAGCGGCAGATCTCAGCACGTCATGCCACAAGGTGGCGCTTTTAACTGCGATTTTCATTTTTCTCTGATTTGTGTAAGTCATGCAAAATCAATAGACTGCAGACGGAAAAAGATTCAATTCCCATAGCCGTTAAATTGGGGTCCGCCGTCAGCCCGCATCTGCCGCAACCACCAGCGGCCACGTCCAAACGGCTTAATCGAGTGCGCGCAGAGCACCGTGCTGAGCTTCACTGGCTCGCCAAAACGCGCATCCGATTAAGCACTAGCGTTTATCGGGCATTGACGAAAATTCGTGCTGTGAGACACACGGCAGGGTATCCGGTATCACAGTGTTTTCGGCGCAGCCATGCTAAAAAAAGCTCCGCTGCCTGTGTGACTAGGAGGAGATAGATGATGACTGACGCCTCCGGCCACAACAAGCTTGCAGAATCCTGTATCGACCGAGTACAGACCGTCTATTGCCCGCACAGAAAGCTGGCAGCTGAGGTCACGGAGTCCAAATGGCGACTGAGCGATGGACGATGGACTTCGTGGGTGATTGTCGATTGTTCGTTGTTGTCCGCTGGCCTGATCGACTGCAATATGAGTTGCTTATCACAAGTTGAAGATCACGGGGCAAAGTCTTCCTAGCTCCGACAGCCCGCAGACTGGCGTCGTCACTCATCCGCGTCGCAGCTAGGTTGTTGGTCGACATGGAATCGAAGTCCGAAGGCCCAATCAAGTTTCCAGCTCCCCTCGCCGCGCCCCTTCTGATCCTGATGGCGGCACTAGCCGGAGGCGCTGCCCTTCGCGAATCCATCACGCTCCAACATGTGTTCCTTGAAGGCGCAACCCGTTGCGCCAACGGAAATAGAGCTGCCGCGTGCGCAGCACATCTTTAACGTCTATAATGAGATTTGTGAGTTTTCCAACAGCGATGTGCTTTCGGCGGCAAAGACCCCATGAAGCCTCCAGTTGCATCGACGTTTTCCGGAGGCAGATCCACAGCCAAGACCTGCTCTCACAATTTGATCTGTTTGTTGCTCTTCGTGACGGCTGGCGGATGTCTGTTTGCCCAAGGGGACGAAGAGAACTTCCGCAGACAACGCGAAGAAATGGTGCGAATGCAAATTGCCACGGAGCGCTGGACTGGATCGGAAGCAGTGCACGACCCTCGCGTCCTCGATTCACTGCGAAAGACACCGCGCCATCGCTTCGTTTCCGCTGAGCTCGTGCCCTTTGCCTACGAGGACCGGCCACTTCCCATCGGTTATGGACAAACCATTTCGCAGCCATATATCGTGGCCAAGATGACTGAACTCCTTGAGCCAAAGAGTGAGGACCGAGTACTCGAGGTCGGGACTGGTTCGGGTTACCAAGCTGCGGTCCTTTCGCAGTTAGTTGCGCGGGTTTATACCATCGAAATCATCGAGCCCCTCGGCACCTACGCACGCCAGCGATTGGCAACAATGAGCTATCAGAATGTCGAAGTCCGCGTGGGTGACGGCTACTTTGGCTGGCCCGAAAAGGCGCCTTTTGACGGCATCATCGTCACAGCCGCTGCTGACCATATCCCGCCACCGCTGGTCCAACAACTGAAGCCAGGCGGACGGATGGTGATTCCAGTCGGCAATCCTTTCCAGATTCAAACGCTCATACTGGTAACCAAGGGGAGCAAGGGACCGCGTGATCTCCAGGTACGGAGCTTGATGCCCGTTGCCTTTGTCCCACTGGTAGGGGGACCGAAGCCAAACTGAAAAGTGTTTGTGTCGCGTGCCCTTTGATCCTGGTGGTCGACAGGGGATGTAGTTGAGAGCGTGACATAGTGTTTCTCGCTGATCAGATTCATCGCCTTCAGATTGGCCTCACGCGCCGTGAGGCAGGGCTCCTGCTAGTGTCGGCGTCGGCACTCTCCTACCAGGTCATACTGATGCGCGCCTTTTCCATCGGTCAGTGGCACCACTTCGCTTACATGGTGATTTCGATTGCGCTTCTCGGTTTTGGCGCGAGCGGGACATTGTTGGCAGCGTTGAACCGGGCCGCGAAAAATGCTGCCTCTGTCTCGCAACTATGTGCCTCCCGATCGGTCTGGTTCGCATCTTCTACGATCTTGTTCGCCATCGCACTGCCCGCTTCTTTCTGGCTTATGCAGCATGTTCCTTTCGAGCCCTTCCTCATCATCTGGGATAGGCAGCAATTGCTCTACCTGGGATGCTTTTACCTCGTACTGTTTGTTCCGTTTTTTGCGGCCGCGACCGCGATTGGCCTTGCCCTCACCACCGAATCAGAAAACTGCCCACGGCTCTACGCTTTTAACCTGGTGGGTTCCGGTCTGGGCGCCGTTCTTGCTGTGAGTTTGTTGTCCGTCGCGTCGGTGGCATGGGCTCTTCTCGGGGTTGTGGTGTTAACGCAGGGTGCTGCACTACTTGCCTTGCTTGACGCGAGCCTCTGGGTGCAACGCACCTGGCGGCGCCCCCTTGCCACTGTGAGCGTCGCGATCATGGCAATACTGATGCTTACGTACGTCTGTCGTCTGCCTTCCGTCCGTCTGTCGCAGTACAAAGGCCTCAGCTATGCGCTCAACCTTCCTCAAGCCCGTGTGTTAGCAGAGCGATCCAGTGCTCTGGCGCGCGTAGACGTCGTTGCGAGCCCGGCTATCCGCGAGGCCCCAGGGCTTTCGTTGGTTACGCCGGTCGAGGCCGTTTTGCCACGGCAACTCGGTCTGTACATAGATGCTGAGACCGCGGGGCCTATTACCGCGTTTGACGGCGACACTAGCAAACTCGGCTTTCTCGATTGGGTCACCGCGGCAGCTCCTTATTTCTCCCTCCAAGAGTCGCCTCGGAGACTTCACGTGTGCGTTCTGGGAGCCGGGGGCGGGACGGGCGTCTTGATGGCGTTGCGGCACGGAGCGCTGCGAGTGGATGCAGTCGAGCTCAACCCGAATGTGCCGGAATTGCTGCGGAGCGAATTTCGCGACTTCGTGGGCGGGCTTTATGACCGACCCGAGGTTCGTCTCCAGCGAGCGGATGCCCGCGCCTTTGTGCAGACGGCGCGCGGGACCTGGGACATCATGGACCTTACGCTTCTCGACTCTTTTGCAGGGTCAGCAGTGGGCCTCAGTGCGGTGGGCGAGAACTATCTTTACACGCGGGAAGCTCTCGAAGCTTATGTGCACCACCTCGGTCCAGGTGGCATGCTGTCTGTCACGCGTTGGGTGCGCATGCCGCCGCGTGAGGAGTTGAAACTATTCGCCACGGCCGTCGCGGCATTGGAACGGATGCGGTTGGACCCGTCGGATCGTCTAGTGGTGATAAGAAGTTGGGCAACAGCCACGATCTTGGTGAAGAAGGAATCATTCACCACGCAGGAACTGTCCACATTGCGAGACTGGGCCGAAGAGCGCCTGTTCGACACATCCTATTTTCCCGGAATCGGAGCGGGCCAGCATAATCGCTTCAATGTCTTGGAACATGACTATTATTTCGAAGCGATAAGCTCCTTGCTCGCCCAAGGCGAGCGCCGCGAGCAATTTTTCAACGACTATGCTTTTGATGTGCGGCCCTCCACTGACCAGAGGCCGTATTTCTTCCATTTCTTCCGTTGGCGGGCCCTCGCGTTGGTGTTGGGTGAGTTTCGGAGGTCATCCATTCCCTTTTCGGAGTTGGGTTACCTCATCCTGATAGCGACTCTCTTACAGGCGACCATGTTGGCGATTCTGCTGATCGTCACGCCGCTGGCTTTCGTGCCACGTAGCATGCGGCCTACAGGTTTGCCGACCACGAAATCACCGTCCCACCGGACCATACACCTCCGAGTACTCGTTTGCTTTTTCGCGTTGGGCCTGGGTTATCTGTTCGTTGAAATTGCGCTGATCCAACGGCTGGTTTTCTTCCTTGCCGACCCCGTGTATGCCGTGGCCGTGGTTCTGGCCGGCCTTTTGTTTGTCTCTGGGTTGGGCAGCGCCTGGGCTGCTCGACGGCTACAGAACGTAACTTTGCCGACGCCGCTAGCCTGCATGGCCGCCCTGATCGTGGCTGGTACGTCTACGATCTATGCATTCGGCCTACATCGTGTCCTCACGCCTCTTCTCGGCTGGCCATTGCCAGCGCGAATGGTCCTGGCATTGGCAGCGATCATGCCGCTCGGCGCCATGGGCATGCCTTTCCCTCTCCTCCTGCGATACCTCGGTCAAGCCCACGACGAACTCTTGCCCTGGGCTTGGGCTGTGAACGGCTGCGCCTCTGTAATGGCTGGCCCCCTGGCCATACTGGTCGCATTGAGTGCCGGGCTGTCCGCAGTCCTACTTGCGGCCTCGGCGTGCTATTTGGTAACCGCACTGGTCGTAGGCACGTGGCAAGCGGGTCTGTCTGACCGCCATTTGAGGAATCGTGCCGCAACTCTAACGATGCCGCCAGGCGGTTGATGTGTTTTCTGAGTGCTTAGCCTTAGCGCGCCCCCAACTCAGAAGCGCTCTCAGGTTTTCTTTCTCTTGGTCATGGCTCAAGCCGCGGGGTGCCTCAGTAGGGCCCGACGATCCAAGCGGCGGAGCCCGACGGCAAGAGCAGATTCCCGAGCGACTTGGTACTCCTCCGATGTGATGCGGCGGTTGATCTCCGTGTACTCTGACTCGCTCACCTTGCCTGAGGGCCAGTATTGATCCATTAGGTTGACGTAGGTATCGGAGCCCAATTCACGGGCGATCCAGGTCAGGATTTCTCGTGTCTCCGCCACAAGACCGGGCATGACCAACTGGCGGACCAAAAGACCGCGCAGGGCCAGGCCGTTCTCATCGAACACCAGGGGCCCCACCTGGCGATGCATCTCCAAGATAGCGTGTCTCGCAGCCTCCGGATAGGTGGGCGCTTTCAAGTAGCGTCGTGCCGTTTCTGCATTCCATAACTTGAAGTCGGGCATGTAGATGTCAACGATGCCGTTCATGAGATGAATGGATTCAAGAGAATCGTAACCGCTGGTGTTGTAGACCAGGGGAAGCCGAAGCCCCTGTTCGATCGCTAGTTGCTGTGC
>Ga0310914_10000949_pt1 | contig 18110 bp, 16 predicted proteins | sample GREbulkMGAN108_FD_203450 | JGI IMG/M metagenome (GOLD analysis project Ga0310914, IMG submission 203450) | Lab enrichment of tropical soil microbial communities from Luquillo Experimental Forest, Puerto Rico - GRE.bulkMG.AN108 | ecosystem: Environmental > Terrestrial > Soil > Tropical forest >... | reverse complement strand
TCCGCGGAGGCGAGGACGAGCTGCCGGAGCTGCGCGCCGTGGCCGCCGACCTCTTCTCCTCGTTCGAGCGCGACGGCCGCACCGGCGACCCGGCGCTCTGGGCCGGGCGCCGCGCCGCGGTCCTGGCGCGGCTCGAGCGCGTGGTCCGCGCCGAGGCGGAGGCCGCCGACGGCACCATCCCGGTGCTGCTCGAGTACCGGTTCGGGGGCGACTCCGGGGTGCCACCGCTCGCCTTCGCGGGCCCCGAGGGCGAGGTGCGCCTCAAGGGCCGCCTCGACCGCGTGGACGCGTCGCCCGACCGGCTCGTCGTGATCGACTACAAGAGCTCGGCGAGCCCGCTGTGGAAGAAGAAGCTCGAGTCCGACGCGCTCGGCGCGACGAACTTCCAGATCCCCGCCTACCTGCTCGCCGCCGCGCGCGCGCTTCCGGGGCGCACGCGCCTCGAGGCCACCTACCTGCTCCTTCGCTCCGCCGAGCGGCTCGCGCCTTTCGCGGCCGCGGCGGACGAGCCCCTGCTCGCGGCGGACTCCCCCGCGCGCGAGGCGGCCCGCGGTCTCGGCGTACGGCCGTTCGGGGACGCCGTCGTGAACGCGGTGGCGAGCATCCGGCGGGGGGAGCTGCCCATCGCTCCCCGCGAATGCTCCGGCTGCGCGTTCGGCGCGGTGTGCCGGGCCGAAGCGGTGGCCGAGGAGGCCCCGTGAGCGGCCCCATCGTCTGGGGCGAGGCGGCCCGCGCCCTGTTCCAGCTCACCGGCCCGACCGCGGTGTCGGCGGGCGCCGGCTCGGGCAAGACGACCTGCCTCGTCGAGCTCTGCCTGCGGCTCATGTCGGGCGAGGCGACCGGGGAGCCCTGCGAGCCGGGGGAGCTCGTCGCCATCACGTTCACCGAGAAGGCGGCCGGCGAGCTGGAGGAGCGGCTGCGCGAGGCGATGGCGGCGCGCGCGGTGGCCGCCGCCGGATCCGAGGAGGCGCGCCTGTGGAGGTCCCGCCTCGCCGCGATCGAGCGGATGGCGGTCGGGACCATCCATGCCTTCGCCGGGCGGCTCCTGCGCGAGCACGCCCTCGAGGCGGGCGTCGACCCCGACCTCCAGGTGGTGGACGAGGAGACCGCGCAGCTGTGGCGCCGCGACGCGGCGCGCGGCGCGCTGCTCGTGGCGCTCGACGCCGGGCGACCCGAGGCGCGGCGCCTCGCGGCGGCGCACGGCGCTGGCGGCCGGCGCGACGGTCTCGTCGACCTCGTGGCCGAGGTCGCGCGCGAGCGCGCCACGCTGGGCGAGGAGAGCCCGGTGGTGGCTGCGCCGAGCGACGAGGGCGCGGCCCTGGCGGCGCGCGCCGCCGCGCTGGCGGCGGCGGAGGCGCTGCTGGCGGCGCGGGCGGAGGTGAGGACGGCCACCGGCGCCCGCGCCCTCGCGGCCCTCCGGGAAGCCGTGGACGCGCTGGGCGAGGAGCGGAGCGGGCCGCTGCGCCCCTCCGCGCTGGCGCGGTTCGAGGCGCTCGCGGAGGCGGTGCGCGGCTGGCGCGTGGGCTCGAGCGACGGGCCCGAGGCCCGGGCCCGGAAGGCGGCGCTCGTGGACGCGTGCGAGGCCTTCGGACCGCTCGCGGCGGATGTCCTGGCCGACCCGCAGAAGCGCGAGCTGGCGGCGCTGGTCACGGAGACCGAGGCGCGCTACTCGGCGCGCAAGCGGACCGCCGGCGCGCTCGACTTCGACGACCTCCTCGCCGGCGCGCGCGACCTCCTCCGGCGCGATCCGGCGCTCCGGGCCGAGCTGCGCCGCCGCATCCGCGCCCTGCTCGTCGACGAGTACCAGGACGTCAACGCGCTCCAGGAGGAGCTCTTCCAGCTCCTCGCCGGGGAGGACCCGGCCGCCGGGCCTGGGCCGGTGCTGGTGGCGGTCGGCGACCTGAAGCAGTCCATCTACCGGTTCCGCGGCGCCGACGTCGCCGTCTTCCGCGGCGTGCTCGAGCGGCTCGCCTCGTCGCCGCCCGGACGCGCGCTGCGCCTGGCGGTGAACCACCGCTCCGGCCCCGGCGTGCTCGACCTCGTGAACGAGGTGTTCGCGCGCTGCATGCAGCCGGGGGCTTCGGACCCGCGCCCCTACGAGCTGGCGTTCACTCCGGAGGACCGGCTCGTCGCCACGCGGCCGCCAGGGCAGACGCCGGCGTGCGAGCTGCTGGAGGACGGGGAAAGTGGACCGAGCGCGGAGCGGCGCGTCCGCGAGGCGCAGGCGATCGCGGACCGCGTCCACGCCATCGTCTCCGGGATCGCCGGCGTCGAGGTCCGCGAGCGCGTCGCAGGCGGCGCCGAGCGCGCCCGGACGCCGCGCCACGGCGACGTGGCGATCCTGTTCCGGCGGCTCACCGAGGTGGAGACCTACGCCCGGGCGCTTCGCGACGCGGGCGTGCCGTTCCGCCTCGGCCGCGGAGGTGGCTTCTACCAGGCGGCCGAGGTGCGCGACGTGGGCGAGCTGGTCGCGTCGCTCGCGGCGCCGGACGACGCGCTGGCATGGGCCGCGCTGCTGCGCTCTCCGATGTGCGCCGTGTCCGATGGCGCGCTGTTCGCGATCTCGCGGCTCGGGCTCGCCAGCCTGGCGCGGGTCGAGCCCGAGGCGGCGGTCGAGGCGCTGCTCCGGGTCCATCCTGCCGCGGCTGACGGTGAGACCGACCGACTGCGCGCGTTCCTGCGCGCCTGGCGCGAGCTGCGCGCGCTCGTCGATCGCCTCCCGGTGGACGAGCTGCTGCGGCGCGCGTTCGAGCTGCTCGACCTGGAGGCGGCGCACCTGGCGGCGCCGCAGGGCGAGCGGCGGCGCGCCAACCTCCTGAAGACGCTCACCCTCGCACGCCGGTTCGCCGAGCGCGGTGGTGGCGCGGGCGCGTTCGCCTCCCACCTCCGCGCCATGGCGGCCCGTCCGCCGCGCGAGCCGGAGGCCGCGGTCGAGGCTCCGGACGCGGTGGCGCTGCTGTCGGTGCACCAGGCGAAGGGGCTCGAGTGGCCGGTCGTGTTCGTGCCCGACCTGGGCGCGACGCCGCCGCGTGACGCCCGCCGCGCGGCCCGCCACTGGTCGGGCACGTTGGCGGCGACGTTCGCCGATCCGGACGCCGACCGGCATCACCGGACCGCGGCGCTGGAGGCCGCTCGCGAGGAGGGGCGTCGCGCCGCCGCCGCCGAATCGCGCCGGCTGCTGTACGTGGCGCTCACCCGCGCGCGCGACCGGCTGGTCCTCTGCGGCGAGGCGGGGAGGGGGGGCGCCACTTGGCGCGCGCTGATCGAGGCGGGGCTCGCTGCGAGGCCGGAGCTTGCGGTGAGGATTCCGGTCGCGGAGGCGGGGACGTTCAGGGTGGGGACCGCGACCACGACTGCGACTCCGACTGCGACTCCGACCGCGCGCGAGCCCCTCTCCCCGGCCCTCTCCCCGCCTGGCGGCGGGGAGAGGGAGACGGAACGCGCCGTCACCTTGGGTGATCGACCCTCTCTGGCGAGGGAGACGGAACGCGCCGTCACCTTGGGTGATCGACCCTTTCCCCAACCGGGGGAGAGGGAGGGGAAAGGGGGCAGTACCGCGGCTACGCCGGCTCCCATCTCCTCTCCACGTCTCGCCACCCCCGCGCCGCTCCCCGCGGTCCGCGTCGCCGTGACCGCGCTTGCCGAGCACGCGCGTTGCCCGCGGAGGGTCCACTTCTCGAGGAGGCTCGGGCTCCCCGAACCCGGTGGTCCTGGCGGGCCCACGCAGGACGATCCGGATCGCGCCACCGCCCGCGGGACGCTCGCGCACGCCATGCTCTCGGAGGTGGATCTGGCGGCGCCGCCGCTGGAGCGCCGCGTCCAGCTCGCCGGCGCCGCGTCGCGCCGCGGCTACGATCCACGGTCGCCCGGTGTCCGCCGCATCGCCGCCGACGTCTCCCGTTTCCTCGACGGTCCGGCCGCGCGCCGCCTCGCCCGCGCAGCGGCGGCGGGCCGGCTGCGGCGCGAGGTGCCGTTCCTGTTGCGCCTGCAGGGCGACGGCGTGCCCGCCTGCTATCTCACCGGAGCCATCGACGCGCTCCTGGAGGAGCGCGGGGGCCTCACCGTCATCGACTTCAAGTACGCGCTGGCGCGGCCGGGCGCGGCGGACCGGTACCGGCTGCAGCTCGTCGCGTACGCGCTCGCGGCGGCGCGCGCGTTCCCGGGTCAGCGCGTCAGCGCGACGCTCCAGTTCCTGCGCGGCGGCTGCGCCGAGGTCGACCTCACGCCGTCCGACGCCGAGCTGCGGCGCTTCGCGCGCGACGCGCCGCGGCTGGCGCAGGCCGTCCACGCCGGCGACGGCTTCGCGACTGCCCCGGCGGCGCTCGGCCGCGACGCATCACGGTGCCGGGCGGAAGGCTGCGGTTACTTCGCGCGCTGCTTCCCGGATCACGGGTGACGGGTAGGATTGGCCCCCGTCTCGACGGCGTCGCGCCCCAGGTCACCGCGGTGGCGCACGTCACGCGTGCCCATGCCGAAGCGCGCCTCCGCCTCGCCGAACTCGCGCAGGACCTCGGCTGGGCTCTGGTAGACGCGGTCCGGGAGCGACTTCAGGAAGTTGATCGCGTCGCGCACGAACCCCGCCTCGGCGGCGGCCGTCGCGAGCTCGTCGCGGCTGATGGGGTACTCCACCTGCCCGAGCACGGCCGAGGGGCTCCTCTCCAGGGGTTCGCCCGTTCCACGCGCCATGAAAACCTCCCTTGAGAGCATTCTCGGAGAGGATATACATTCCGCGCGTCGAGCCGGTTCGGCGCGACTCGACCGCCGTTTTCCACCCTTCCCGGAGCTTGCCCATGGAACCCAAGATGACGGAGCGCGTGAAGCAGATCCTCTCCTGGTACGCCTCCGAGAACCCCGGCACGCTCACGAACCTCTCCCGCCTCCTCATGCATGGGAGGCTCGCCGGCACCGGCAAGCTCGTCATCCTGCCCGTCGACCAGGGGTTCGAGCACGGCCCGGCCCGCTCCTTCGCGCCGAACCCGGACGGCTACGACCCGCGCTACCACTTCCAGCTCGCGATCGAGGCCGGGTGCAACGCCTACGCGGCGCCGCTGGGGTTCCTGGAGGCGGGCGCGGCCGAGTTCGCCGGGCAGGTGCCGCTCATCCTCAAGCTGAACAACTCCGACTCGCTCTCGAAGCTGGGGGGCGCGCCGATCTCGGCGGTGACCGCCTCGGTGAAGGACGCGGAACGGCTCGGCTGCGTCGCGGTCGGCTACACGATCTACCCGGCCTCGGACGCTCGGAACCTGCAGTTCGAGGAGCTCCGCGAGATCACGCTCGAGGCGAAGGAGCACGGCCTCGCCGTGGTCGTGTGGAGCTACCCGCGTGGCACCGGCGTGTCGAAGGAGGGCGAGACCGCGGTCGACATCAGCGCCTACGCGGCCCAGATCGCGGCGCAGCTCGGCGCCCACGTCATCAAGGTGAAGCCGCCCAAGGAGATGGTCGAGCACCCCGAGGCGAAGAAGGTCTACGAGAAGTACAACATCCCCATCAAGACGCTCGCCGATCGCGTGCGGCACGTGGTGCAGTCGGCGTTCAACGGGCGCCGAATCGTCATCTTCTCCGGCGGCGAGGCGAAGGCCACCGAGGAGATCCTGAAGGAGGTCCAGGGCATCAAGGACGGCGGCGGCTTCGGCTCGATCATGGGCCGCAACGCCTTCCAGCGACCGAAGGCGGAGGCGCTCAAGCTGCTCGCCGACGTGATGGCGATCTACAAGTAGCCCGCCGCCGGCCGCCGGGCCGGACCCGTTCCATTTGAGCGGCTGCCCGAAAGGGCAGCCGCTCACCTTTCGCGCCGCTGTGCAGATTCCGACGGGCATGCGCGACCGGAAACGGCGAGGCGGGTCGCGGCTCATCCGAGCGCGGGAGCCCACCCGAGTGGGCGACACGGAGCGTCAACCCGCCCCGGCAAAACGCGCTTTTTCGAGCCGCCGGGGCCTTTTTCCCTTGCCACCCCTAGCGGGCGGGGTTTATACGATTTTACCTTTTGAATCGCGGAACTACGCGCGTCGAGCTGGTCGCGCCCGCCGCTGCCGAAGGCCCGCTCACGTGGCCGAGGAAAACCGGAAATGCGCCTCTACCCCAAGGTGATCCCGACCATCGCACGCGAGGTCATCCAGACGCTGATGCAGGACAGCGACGTCGAGATCGAGACCCTGCGCATCTCGGACGCCGAGATGGACATGGCGGCGATCATGAAGGAGTACCTGGCCGCCGAGGAGCGCGTGAACGCCGCTACCCGCGAGGCGCTGGAGCGACGCGGGTACGACCACTCCAGGTTCAACCAGGTGAAGCGCGAGATGGCCGACGTCCGCGGCTTCAAGATGGGGGACGAGGGGATCGAGTACGTCATCGGCCAGATGATCGAGTTCCTCCTCATCTCGCGGAACGTGGAGGAGGTCTACGCCGAGGACACCTCGCTCCGTAAGAAGATCTTCGGGATCTTCAAGAAGCACCTCGACGTCGACGAGGAGATCGACCGGGAGGCGCGCGCCCGCCTGAAGCACCTGCAGGAGGGCACGAGCGCCTGGGAGGTCGAGTACAACAAGACCGTCGACCTGCTCCGCCGTTCTCGCGGGCTCATCTAGACGGTGCGTCGACCCACGCCGGCCGGTGCGCCGGCGCGGGGGCCCCATCCGCCCCGTCGGGCGAAGCTCGCCGAGGCCCCGACGGGGACCGCGCAGCTCGCGGGGCGGCTTCCTCCCGTATCGCGATCACTTGGCCGGTGGCGTCGCCGGTGCGCTGACCCGGGCGAGCATCGCGCGGACGGGCCCGAGATCGATCTCGCTCACGGCGGCGACGGGGAGGCGGTGCTCACCCCGGCTGTACCAGAAGTGAACCGGTCTCCGCGCGCCCGTGCCGTCGGCGCGGGTGAGGACGGCATCGACCCGGACCGTGTCGAACGAGCCGGCGGCGGAGTCCACCTTCTCGTGGCCCGGAGCCACCTCACCGTCGAGGCGCCAGATGCGGCGGTTTGCCACGAGGTCGAAGCACAGCCGCGTGCCAGGTTCGAGGCGGATCGCGCGCAGATAGTAGATCGCGGAGAGGAGGTCCAGGACCTCCCTCTCGCGCGGGGCGGTGGTGGTGCCGCGGCGCTCGCCGAGGCGCCACTCCATCGTGATCGGGCCGGGGCGATCGAGGCGCGTATCGGTGCTCTTGCGCACCCCGTCCTCCTCCACGTCGTCGAGGTACCGTTGCGGGCGGAGCGTCCTGGCGTCGACCCACGACAGCGCGTAGCCTTTCACGTGCCGTGCCTTCGCGAACACGGAGATGTTCCTGACCCGCGCGCGCAGCGGGAGCAGCGTGCCGCGTGAGATGGGAGGCTCGACCGAGAGCGTGGCGGTGCCCGCCTTCACCACGCCCAGCACGTCGAGGTCGTAAGCGAGCGTCTCACCGACGCGGAACGGCGGCGCGTCCGCGAGCGGGGGGAGCCCGCACTCCGGCGCGGCGAGGGCCAGCGCGAGGACGGCCGGCAGCATGCTGCGAGTCTAGCGCCGCGCGGCGAGCGGGCCACCTGGACGATACCCGCTCGGCACGACCACCACGCTCCCCAGCGCGAAGTCGACGCTCATCTGGCGCCGGCGCGGTAACATCGCCGCCGTGCCCACCGACCCATACGCCTTCGACGAGGACGCCGAGCCGCGCGAGGAGGAGCGGCGGCGCCGCTACACGGAGTTCGAGTGCCCGGCGTGCGACGCCACCAACCCTTGCGACGATGGGTTCGGCGACGGCGACGACGTCTTGTGCAGCTACTGCGGGCAGGAGTTTCGCGCCGCCGTGAGCGACGACGGACGGCTCAAGCTGAAGGAGAGCTGAGGGGGCGTCCGAGACGCCCCCGTCGGTCCCGGTGCATCCGAACGACCGTGCCCTCGCTTCAGTCGCGGGGTCGTGCGCCGAAGATGGCGGTGCCGACGCGGACGAGGGTCGCGCCCTCTTCCATCGCCGCCGGATAGTCGCCGCTCATCCCCATGGACAGGTCGGCGAGCGCGAGCCCGAGCGCGTCGCGCAGCTCGCGCAGGCGCGCGAAGTGCGGGCGGGGGTCGTCCTCGGCGGGCGGGATGCACATGAGCCCCCGCAGCTCGAGGCCCGGGAGGCGCATCACCGCCTCCGCCAGCCGGGCGACCTCGCCGGGCGCGCACCCGGCCTTCGAGGCCTCCTGGCCGACGTTCACCTCGAGCAGGACGCGCGTCGTCCCGCCCCGCGCCGCCGACCGACGCGACAGCTCCTCCGCCAGCGCGAGCCTGTCGACGGTGTGGACCCAGCGCACCGCGGGCGCCGCCACCGCGGCCGGGCGCGGCGCCGGCACCAGGTACTTCACCTTGTTCGTCTGAAGCCCGCCGATGAAGTGCCAGACGAGGTCGGGGAGGTCGGCGAGCTCGGAGGCCTTGTCGCGCCACTCCTGGGCGTAGTTCTCCCCGAAGTCGCGCTGGCCGGCCTGGTAGGCCTCGCGGATCGCGCTCGACGGCTGCGTCTTCGAGACCGCGACCAGCGTCACGCCGGGCCTGAGTCGCGCGCGAACGGTGGCGAGCCGATCGGCGAGCGACGTCATCCCCGCGCCTCCCAGGGCAGCGGGAGCCCGAAGTGCCGCAGCACCTCGATCGTCTCCGCGAGCGGCAGGCCGATGACGTTCGAGACGCTGCCTCGCACCGCGGTCACGAACGCGGAGGCGACGCCCTGCACCGCGTACGCGCCCGCCTTGTCGAGCGGCTCGCCCGTCCCGATGTACCACGTGATCTGTCGCTCGGAGAGCGCGGTCAGCTCGACCACGCTCGTCACGAGGACGAGCTCCTGCCGCCCACCGCCACGCGCGCAGACGCCGGTCATGACCTGGTGGGCGCGGCCGGACAGCGCGCGGAGCATCGCGGCCGCGTCGCCGGCGTCGCGAGGCTTTCCGAGGATGCGCCCGTCGAGCACCACCGCCGTGTCGGCGGCGAGCACCACACCCGGCGCGTCCACCGCGCGCGCCTTCGCCTGCGCGACCCGCAGCACGTACGCTCGCGGCTCCTCGCCCGGGCGCGGCGTCTCGTCGACCTCCGCGGGCCGCACGTCGAGCGCCAGGCCGAGCTGGCCGAGCAGCTCGCGCCGGCGCGGGCTCTGGGAGGCGAGCGTGAGCGTCATGGCGTGCGGCCGCGCGGCCGGCCGCGGCTAATCGAGCTCGACCGGTCCGGAGCGAGCCGTCCCCTGCACGAAGGCCTCGTTCGTCTGCACCTTCGCCTTCTTGCGGAGCGCGTCCACCCAGGCGCGCTCCAGCTCCGACTCGCGGCGCAGGCGCAGGCGCGACTCGACGTCGGCCTTGTGCTCGGCAAACTTGGAGGCGTCGGCGCGCTGGCGCTCCTTGACCCGCGCCACCACGGGGCCGCCCGCCGTGTCGTAGACGCGCGGGAGCACCTGGCCGGCGTTCGCCTTGACCGCGTCGGCGAAGAGCTCCGGGGCCGGCCCCAGCTTCGGCACGTTGGGAGCGTTCGAGGCCGGGAAGGACCCGGTCTCCTCCGCGACGATGGGCTGCCCGCCCACCTTGACCTGGGCCCCCTTCGCGGGGAGCACCTCGGCGAAGCTCTTGCCGGACTGGAGCTTCTTCAGGGCGTCGTCGGCGCGCTGCGCGGCCAGCTTCTTCGCCGCTTCGCCCTCGAGCAGCTCGCGCGCGATCTCCGGCTTCGCCTCGTCGAGCGTCTGCTTCTTCGCCGGCTCGACCGCCTCGAGCTTCACGAGGTGCCAGCCGAACTGCGTCCGGACCGGCTCGGAGACCTGGCCGGGCGAGAGCTTCGCGGCGGCGTCCTCGAACGGCTTCGCCATGACGCCGGGGCCGAAGAAGCCGAGGTCGCCACCCTGCGCCTTCGAGCCGGGGTCCTCGGAGGCCTCCTGCGCCAGCTTGCCGAAGGCTTCACCCTTCTTCACCCGCTCGGCCAGCGCTTCGATCTTCTTCTTCGCGGCCTCCTGCGCGTCCTGCGCGGCGTTCTCCGGGACCGCCACCAGGATGTGCCGGGCGCGCATCCGCTTCGGCCTGTCGAAGCGGGCGGGGTGCGCCTTGTAGTACGCCTCCACCTGCGCGCCGTTCTTGGCGAGGTAGTCCTTCACCTCGGCGTCGGTCACCTTCGCCTCGGCCCGCGCCAGCGCGTACGGGAAACGCGCCAGCTCGAGCGCGACGCGGTCGTTCTCGGCCGCCCAGGCGTCCTTGACCTCGTCGTCGGTGACCTTGGCGGCCCCGCGCAGGAGCGCCACCATCTTCTGGTAGGCGAGGTCCTTGCGCATCCGCTCCTCGAACTTCCCCGGCGAACCGTAGGCGCTCGTCACCGCGCGCCGGTACAGCTCCACGTCGAAGCGGCCCTCGCTCTGGAACGCGGGCAGGGCCTTGATGGCGGCGGAGACCTCGTCGTCGCTCACCACGATCCCCTGCCGCTGCGCCTCCTGATCGATGAGCTCGCGCTGGACGAGCTGCTCCATCGCCATCTGGCGGAGCCGCGTCTGGAGGAGCGCGTTCAGGTCGGGCGCGCCCTGCTGCTGGTAGATGCGCGCCAGCTGCCCGTACTGCTGGTCGAACTCGGTGGGCGAGACCACCTCGCCGTTCACCTTGGCCGCCCAGGTCTGGGGTGCGCCACCACCGCCGCTGCACCCTTTCGAGCCAGGCCCGAACGAGACGACGAACACGACGATGATGATGCCGAAGAGGACGTAGGTGAGGACGCTGCGCGAGTTCGCCCTCAGGGTGTCGAGCATGGAACGGCGCTCCGGATTGTTGAACGCGGCGATACCGCCGGTTGCGGGCCGCTTGAGGAAGGTTGCACCCTAGTCGAGATGCGCTAAAATGCAAGGGTTTTTGGAACCGAGGGGGGCGGCGGACGGCTGCGCCCGGGAGCCGGTGTGGTCGGACTGCTGAAGCGCTATCGCGAGCTCATCCTCGTCTGCCTGCTGCTCGTCTTGCCGCTCGGGGTGTTCTTTGCTCATGCCAAGCACCCGAGCGAGCGCACGCGCCTCGATCGGGTGATCCTGGCGTTGACCGGGCCGATCGAGAAGGCCATCGGCTGGACGATCAGCGGCGCGATCGAGACCTGGAACAGCTACGTCGGGCTCCGGGGCGCGCACGCTCGCGCGCTGGCGCTGCAGCACGAGGCCACGGCCCTCAAGCTCGACCAGCTCGAGCTCACTCGCGCTCGCGAGGAGAACGAGCGGCTGCGGCGGCTGCTCGGCTTCGCCCGCGAGGTGCCCGACCGGCGCGTCGTCGGCGCCCGCATCGTCGGCGTCCGCCTCGATCCCAAGGGGCTGCAGCTCGTCACCCTCGATCGCGGCGCGCGCGAGGGTGTCGCGCGGATGATGCCCGTCGTGGTCGCGCAGGGGGTGGTCGGACGCGTCCACGCCGTCACCGACACGACCTCCGACGTGCTGCTGCTGTCGGATCGGAACAGCTCGATCGCGGTGCGCGTCGAGCGCTCTCGCGCCCGCGCCAACGTCCGCGGCACCGGCGCGCCGGACGCGTGTCGCCTCGAGTACGCGCTGCGCTCGGACGACATGCAGGACGGCGACGTGCTCGTCACCTCCGGCACGGACGGCGTGTTCCCGCGCGGTCTGCCGGTGGGGCGGATCACGGGGCTGAAGCGCAGCGGCCAGGGCCTCTACCAGCGCGCCGACGTCGCGCCGGCCGTGGACGTCACGAAGGTCGAGGAGGTCCTGGTGATGACCTCCTTCGACCGCCGCACCGACGAGGCCGTGCCCGCGGCCGCGGCTCACGCCGCGCCGGCGCGCACGGCGGCAGCCGCGACCGCGGTGACCGGCGTCGGGGGCGGCGAGGCCGGTCCGGTGCCGGCCCCGGGCCGCGTGACCGCGGCCGCGGAGGCGAAGCCTTGAAGCCCGTCTTCGCCTTCGCCGCCGCGCTGCTACTCGTGTCGGTGCAGGCCGCGCTGCTGCGCTACCTGGGCGGCGGCGCCGTCTCCCTCTCGCTCGCGCTGCCGGTCGTGGTCTATCTCGGGCTGTTCGCAGGGAACGTGGACGGGGCGGTCGGCGCCGCGGCGGTCGGGTACGTCCTCGACCTCATGGCGGGTGGGCCGAAGGGGCTCATGACGTTCCTCGCGGTGGCGCTCTTCCTCGGGAGCCGCCTCGCCGGCGCCGCCCTGTCCATCCACGGCAAGACCGGCTTCGCGGTGATCACCGCGGTCGGTGCCTTCCTCTTCGGCGTCGGGGCGCTGCTGCTCACCCGCGCCGTGTCGCCGGTCGAGACGGCGCCCGGATTCGGGCTGCTCGGCCGCGTGTTCGTGGACGCGTGCCTCACCGGCGCGCTATCCCCGCTCGTGCTCCTCGGGATGCGGCGCCTCGACGGCCTGTTCGCGCGCGAGGAGCCGGGCCTCCTCCGATGAGGAGATCGCCCGGCTGCGCCCTCCGCCGGAGACCCTGAAAAAGAGATGGTCCGCGTCCCCACCGCCACCGCCCCGAACACCGCCCAGGCCGAGCTCCGGCCGCGCACCGCGATCATGACCGTGGTGGCGTCGATCGCGTTCCTCGTGCTCGGGGTGCGCCTCTACCAGCTCCAGATCCTGCGCGGAGACGAATACAAGGAGCGCGCCGACGAGAACTTCGTGAAGGAGCTGCGCGTCCCGGCGGACCGCGGCTTCATCCTCGACCGAAACCACCGGATCCTCGTCGACTCGCGCCCTTCGTACGACGTGACCCTCACGCCGTACTTCTGCGGAAAGCAGTGCGACGAGCTGCTGGGGCAGCTCGGCACGCTCCTGTCGCTGACCGACGAGGAGCTGGAGCGGTCGCAGCAGCGGCTCCATTCCGCGCGCGGCCTGGAGCGCTTCCGGCCCTTCACGGTGAAGGTGGACATCGCCCGCGAGGAGCTCGACATCATCGAGGCCAACCGGGTGCCGGGCGCGCTCTCCGGCGTCGACGTCATCCCCGCGCCGCACCGCAACTACCGCTACGGCGCCTGGGGCGGGCACCTCTTCGGCTACATGAACGAGATCGGCGCCGACGAGCTCAAGAAGGCCAACGCCGAGATCGAGCAGCGCAACGACGGCGAGCTCCAGTACCAGCTCGGCGACTACGTCGGCCGGCGGGGCCTGGAGCGCCGCTGGGAGTCGCGCCTCCGCGGCGTCGACGGGCGCCGTCGGGTGGTGGTGGACGCGAAGGGCAACGCCAAGGGCGGCGACCTCGAGGACCTCATCCCGGAGGACCAGCGCTTCGAGGCCTCGCGGCCGGGCCAGAACCTCGTCCTCTCCATCGACTGGCGGCTGCAGGAGTTCGCCGAGAAGTTCTTCCCGGCCACCGCCGGCGCGGTCCTCGTCATGGACGCGAAGACCGGCTTCCTGCTCGCGCTCGTCGACCGGCCCTCGCCCGATCCGAACAAGCTCTCCGGCCGCATCTCCCGCGCCGAGCTGAAGGTCATCCACGACGACCCGCTCCGCCCCGAGCTGTTCCGCGCCATCCAGGAGCACTACCACCCCGGCTCGACCTTCAAGGTGGTGACCTCCATCGCGGCGCTGGAGGACGGCGTGCTCAAGCCGGGCGGCACCATCTACTGCCCCGGCCACTACACGCTCGGCGGCCACCGGTGGCGCTGCGACAAGGAGAAGGGCCACGGGAACGTGGACCTCGAGCACGCGCTCGGCGCGTCCTGCGACGTCTTCTACTACGCGCTCGGCGACCGGCTCGGCACCGACGCCATCGCGAAGTGGGCGCACCTGCTCGGCCTGGGCGGCCCGACCGGCTTCGACCTGGCGGGCGAGATCTCCGGCGTCATGCCGGACGAGGCGTGGCACGACCGCCACCTCGCCGGCGGCTACCAGCACGGCATGTCCCTCAACATCGCCATCGGGCAGGGCGACGTGAACGTGACGCCCATGCAGCAGGTCGTCCTCTACGGCGCGCTCGCCACCGGGAAGGTCTTCAAGCCGCAGGTGGTGCGGCGGATCGAGGACCCGAACGGCGAGACGGTCCAGGAGTTCGGCCCGGTGGTGACCCGCCAGATTCCCATCAAGCCCGGGACGCGCGCGCAGGTCCTGAAGGGCATGGAGGCGGCGGTCAACGAGCCGTTCGGCACCGCCTACGCCTCGCGGCTCAAGGACGTCGTCGTCGACGGCAAGCCGATGGTGGCGGCGGGCAAGACCGGCACCGCGCAGGTGGTGAAGCTCGGCGCGAAGCGGCTCAAGGCGTCGCAGGTGTCGTACTTCGAGCGCGACCACGCGTGGTTCGCGTCCTTCGCGCCGGCCGACGATCCCGAGATCGTCGTCGTCGTGCTGAACGAGCACTCCGGCTTCGGCGCGTCGAACGCGGCCCCGACCGCCGCCGCGGTCATGCGCTATTACTTCCAGCTGAAGCGCGCCGACGCGCTGGAGCGGGCGGGGATCCAGTTCGGGCCGCCGCCACCGCCGGGCGTCGAGGTCCCCCGCGACCGGCCCGCGGCGGCGCCGGCGCCCGGCGTGCCCACGGCCCCGCCCCACCTCGAGACGCCGGCGACCGTGCCGGCCGCGGTCCAGGGAGAGAAGCGTGGCGCTTGACCTCTCGCTCCCGCGCGCCGGGCTGGCCTCCCAGCGGCGCGCGTTCGCGCACTACCCGTGGCACGTGGCCTTCCTCGTGCTCGGCATCGCCTCGCTCGGCGTGTGGAACCTCGCCTCCGCGTCGCGCAGCGCCCACGCCCCGGTCTGGATCTCGCAGCTCTCCTGGATGGGCGCAGGCGCCGCGGTAGCGCTCGCGATCGGTCTCGTGGACTACCGCCGCTTCATGCGCGGCGCCTACGTGTTCTACGCGCTGGTCCTGCTCCTGCTCGTCGCGACCGCGCTCAAGGGGCGCGTCGTCATGGGCGCCCGCCGCTGGCTCGCCATCGGCCCGCTCAACCTGCAACCCTCCGAGCTCGCCAAGATCGCGGTGACCATGGCGCTGGCGCGCTGGTTCCACATGGACGCCAGCAAGCGCAAGGACGGCTACGGCCTGCTCGGACTCGCGATCCCCGCGGCCATCACCCTCGTTCCGGCGCTGCTCATCCTGAAGCAGCCCGACCTCGGGACGGCGCTCATCGTGGTGGCGGTCGGCGCGACGATGATCCTGTTCGCGAAGGTGCGCTGGCAGGCGCTGGTGACGGTCGGCGTCGTGGTGCTGGCGGGCGCGGTGTTCGCGTACCCGCACCTCAAGCCGTACCAGAAGAAGCGCGTCGAGACCTTCCTCAACCCGGAGGGAGACGTGCTCGGCGCCGGGTATCACGCGACGCAGTCGATGATCGCGGTCGGCTCCGGGCAGGGGCTCGGCAAGGGGTGGGGGCAGGGGACGCAGACGCTGCTCTCGTTCCTCCCCGAGCAGCACACCGACTTCATCTTCTCGGTGTGGGCTGAGGAGCACGGCTTCGTCGGCTGCCTGCTGCTCCTCGCCCTCTACTACGCCCTCGTGGTCTCCGCGCTCGGGATCGCCGGCAACGCCCGCGACCGGTTCGGACATTTCCTGGCGATCGGAGTGACGGCGATGCTCTTCTGGCACGCCTTCATCAACATGGGGATGGTGACGGGCGTCCTCCCGGTCGTGGGCGTCACGCTCCCGCTCATGAGCTACGGCGGCTCGTCGGTGATGGCCGTGCTCATGGGCGTCGGCCTGCTCAACAACGTCGCGAGTAGACGGTTCGTAAACTAAGGGCGGGGGACAAGCCCCCGCCCTACGTACCGTTGGGTTGTCTTCGTTCGCCTGAGCCCTTCGACTACGCGACCACCTTCTTCACCGCGTCGACGAGCTTCGACTTCGGCACTGCGCCGATGATGGTGTCGACCACCCGTCCGCCCTTGAAGACGAGCAGGGTAGGGATGGAGCGGATGCCGTACTTCTGAGGCACCTGCTGGTGGTGGTCGATGTCGAGCTTCCCGACCTTGAGCTTGCCCTTGTACTCCTTCGCCAACTCGTCGACGGCGGGAGCGATGGCCTTGCAGGGCCCGCACCACGTCGCCCAGAAGTCGACCAGCACGGGGGTATCGCTCTTCAGCACCTCCTGGTCGAAGGTGCCGTCCTCGAGGGTGACCACGTCATTCGATGCCATGGCGCTTGTTTAACGGACACGCGACGGGGTGGCAAGCGGCGCAGCGAGCGTGCTAACCTCGCGCGCTCACGTGGTGTTTCGTCGCAGGGAGGGAGCGGCGATGGCGGGTCTCCTCTTTGTCACCCAGGAGATGCTCGAGGCCTGGTCCGGGCAGGGGAGGATCGCGTTCGCCGGCCAGACCATGACCGTCCGCGAGGGGCCTGGCTCGGGGCTCAGCTACACGCTCGAGCCTGCGGTGCGCTTCCTCGAGGTGGTCGGCGCCGACCGCGACCCGCACGGGCTGGTGGCCAAGGTGAAGACGGACGCACAGCTGCGGGGGCTCGGGGCCGAGCGGATGGGCGACTCGGTCCTCCTCGGTGACATCGGCTACGAGGTGCAGCCGGGTTTCCTCGCGACGGCGTCTCCTCGGGCGGGCGCGGACGGAGGGCAGCGGGACGATGCTCAAGCACTGGCGCGTTTTCTGCTAGAGAATCTCTCGTGAACCTCGCATGTTGGCAGGAATGCGAGCTTGGCTCGGCGCCCGCGGGGGCGCGGCCGTGACCACGCGCACCGGGTGCGCCGGTGCCGAAAGGGTTGCGCCCGCCAGGCCGGCTGGCGTAAGGCCGTGCGCCGGCCCAACGCCGCGAGGGAGAAGGCCACGCCGATGAGCATCACCGTCCTGAGGCTCGCCACCGCGCTCTACGCCGCCGGAGCCGCCGCCTACGTCGTCTTCTTCGCGCGGCCGCGGCACCGCCGCGCCGCGACGACCGGCTACGCGCTGGTCGCGCTCGCGTTCGTCGTGCACGCGATCTCGATCGGCCTCGCGTGCAGCGAGTTCGGCGGGAACGAGTTCTTCAACCTCCGGGGCGGCTTCGGCCTCCTCGGCTGGCTCGCCGCCGGCGCGTTCCTGCTCCTGCTCCGCTTCTGGCCCATCCCCTCGGTGGGCGCCTTCGTCACGCCGCTCGTCCTCATGTCGGTGCTGCCGGGGATCTTCGGCCTCGGCCCGAACGCGCACGGCGCGGTGCCGGCCGTCGTCCGCTTGCCCTCGCTCAAGCTGCACGTGGCGACGGCGATCGGCGGCGTGGCGTTGTTCGCGATCGCCTTCGGCGTGGCGCTCATGTACCTGCTGCAGGAGCGCGAGGTGAAGGGGAAGCGGTTCGGCGCGCTCTTCTCGCGCCTGCCCTCGCTCGACGCGCTCGATCGCCTCAACCAGCGGCTCGTCCGGAGCGGGTTCGCCATCTACTCCGTGGCGCTCGTGACGGGCGCGGTGGTGGCGAAGAACGCCTGGGGCAGCTTCTGGACCTGGGACCCGCAGCAGGTCGCGTCGCTCGTCGTGTGGCTCCTCTACGGCGCGATGGTCCAGTTGCGGCACGTCGGCATCCACGGCCGCCGGTACGCGCTCCTCACCCTGGCCGGGTTCGTCCTCGTGCTCACGTCGATGATCGCGATGGGCGCCGTCCCGAACGTCACCCGGCACGGGGGGAGCTTCCAGTGAGCGAGGTCTTCCTCGTCGGCCTGTCGCACCACTCCGCGCCCATCGCGGTGCGCGAGCAGGTGGCGCTCAAGGACGAGGTGCTCAAGGCGGGGCTGCGCGGCCTGCGCGAGGTGGGGGGCGTGCAGGAGGCGATGGCGATCTCCACCTGCAACCGGATGGAGGTCTACGTGCTCGCCGACTCGGCCGAGCCGGCGCGCCGCTTCTTCCTCGACCGCGCCTCGACCGCCGATGGGCACCTGTACGAGCGGCAGGGCTCGCACGCGGTGCGCCACCTGTTCCGCGTCGCGGCGAGCCTCGACTCGATGGTGCTGGGCGAGCAGCAGATCCTCGGGCAGGTGAAGGAGGCCTACGGGCTCGCCAGCGCCGCCCAGACCGCCGGCTCCTTCCTGTCGCGCCTGTGCAACCGCGCCTTCGCCACCGCCAAGCGCGTCCGCACCGAGACCGACATCGGCCGCGGCTCGAGCTCCGTGTCGCAGGTGGCGGTCGAGCTGGTCGCGAAGATCTTCGGCGACCTGAAGGGCCGCGCGATCCTGCTCGTCGGCGCCGGCAAGATGGGCGCGCTCTCCGCCAAGGCGCTCGCCTCCCTCGGGGCCGACCGCGTCCTCGTCGCGAACCGCTCGCGCGAGCGGGCGGTGG
>Ga0310914_10000945_pt1 | contig 18142 bp, 15 predicted proteins | sample GREbulkMGAN108_FD_203450 | JGI IMG/M metagenome (GOLD analysis project Ga0310914, IMG submission 203450) | Lab enrichment of tropical soil microbial communities from Luquillo Experimental Forest, Puerto Rico - GRE.bulkMG.AN108 | ecosystem: Environmental > Terrestrial > Soil > Tropical forest >... | reverse complement strand
TGCGCGCGGCGAATTGGGTCAGGGTGGCGCCGTCGGGCCTTGCCGTCGGCGATCCTCCCGCCGGCATCCCGCTCTCCCCCAACTCGGGCGTGACCGTATTCGTCGCGGCGAGCCGGGCGAACGAGCTCGCGCCGACCGCGCATGCCTTGGCCGGCGCGCTGGCGTCGGAGGGGATTATCGCCGGCGTGACCGCCTCCGCCGGCCCGCGCCTGGAGCAACGGCCCAACGTCATCGTGATCGAAATCGGCCGCAAGCCGTCGTGAATTTCCTCTCCGTTCGTCCCCGCCCCCGCTTTCGCGGGGGTGAACTCCGGCGGGGACCCAGCTTACGCGCGAATGAGCGGTGATCTTTCCGTTCGTCCCCGCGAAAGCGGGGACCCAGCTTTCTGGATTCCCGCTTACGCGGGAATGAACGGAGGAAAGACGGGAGCGCACCGAGGCGTCATCATCTCTCCACCATCTCTGACATGCTGTTGAGGCCGCGCGCGAGCGCGAGGCTTGCGGGATGCTTCGCCACCCGCGCGCTGATATGCGGAAACCACCGCCGCACGATCGCGAGTCCTTCGCCGTGCACCCACGCCGCCACCACCAGCAGCGTGAGCAGCCAGGTCAGATAGTGGTAGCGACCGTCGCCGGGATAGAAGAGCGCGACGCCATGCTGCGCCAGCGTGGCGAGGGCCATGAGGCGTAGCCACGGATCCGCTGCGCGCCACAGCGCAACGCGCACGAGCACGAGAATCGCTACCGCGTTGAGCGGCGCTATCGCGATCATTTCGGACGGACCGGCGAGCCAGCCGCCGATCTGCCGCATTGCGCGCGCCACGTATTCGCCGGCGAAATTCAAATGCGCGAGCTCGGCGATCGCGCCGAGATAGGCCGACGGCGGCATCAGCAACAGGCGCGGAAGCTCGGCGGTGGTGGTGAACAGCACCAGCACGCCGCCGTAGACCCAGTTGTGCAGCGCCATGCCCAGCACCGCCGCAAAGCCGGCGACGAGCCCGGCGATGCGGCGGAACTGCCGCTGCGCCAGCGCCGCGAGTCCCGCGCCCGCGAGCAAGATGCCCGCCGCCGGCGCGATGTTCGGCCGCACGAACAGCGCCAGCGCGAAGAGGAGCCCGGCGCCGCAGGCGCGCGCAAAGCGGTCGCGCGGCCCTTCACCCAATCGGCCGAGCAGCAGCACGAAGGCGGCGAGAAAGAAGATGTAGGCGGCGGGATCGGCAAAGCCGCGCGCCGCCCACTTTATGTATTGCACCAGGCTCGAGCCGAAGAGCACGCCGACCGGAATCGCGGCGAACACCAATGTCAGTGCCAGCGCCCACGTCAGCGGCAGGAAGCGCCGGAACAACGCGAACACCAGGAACGGCAGCAGCAAGATGAGCGAGAGATAGCCGAGATAGCTCTCGCCGAAGATCAGATGCTCGGCGGCGCGCAGGTAGCGCAGTCCTGGCGTGAAGTAGAACACCGGCTCGACGCCCTCGAGCGCGCCGGCGACGTCGCCCGCGACGAGCTGACGCAGCATCATGCGCGCGTAGCCGTCGTAGACGAGGCCGTCGTCGCCGCTGTCGAACGGGCGCATGCCGCCGAGGAAGCTCGCGTCGTTGAACATGGCGACGAGGAGCGTCACCGCGATGAGCGCGAACGGCAGCACCACGCGCCGCCCCCGCACGCGCACGAGCAACGCGAGCGCAGCTGCGACGGCGAGAAAGGCGAGGCCGGGCTCGACGAGCTGGCGCAGCCGCACCTGCCACGTCGGCACAAGCCGCATCGCGAGCGCGTGCGCGATCGCGACGCCGAAGATGTCGCGCCCGACGTCGTCGGGCGTGAGCGTGCGGCATTGCATGTCGGCGTGAGCGATCGTGTCGAACGTTCCGTCCGCGCGCTCCCACAGCACTTCGCCCCGCCAGCACAGCCCGCTGCCGACGAAGTCGGCGGGGAAGCGGTAGAGGACGAACCACGGCATCGCCAGCGTCCACTGCTGCAGGAACGCCAGCGAGCGGCGGTCGCGGCGCGCGCGCACGACGTCGCTCACTTGCGAATTCCAGTTGTAGCCGAGCTCGTTGATGAACCCGAGGCGCAGCCACACCGGATCGGAGAAATCGATTCCGGTCACGCGCCGCGAATAGGCGGCGCGGTCGAAGATGCCGTCGGCGGAAAAGGCGAAGGTTCGATCGGGAAAGGCTTGCCCGCGCCAGCAGCCGACTTGCTCGCGCGCGCAGCGACGCGCCGGCGGATAGATCGTGTTGAACTCCGTAGCCATGAGTTGGAACGCCGCGCGCGGCAGGCCCGCCGCGAGTGGGCTTGGAGGCTCCGTTCGTCCCCGCGAGGGGCCCCTCGCGACGCTCGCGTCGCGGGGACCCCGTTGCGGGGACCCAGAGTCAGAGGCTGCGGCCCCTGGTTTCCCGCTTTCGCGGGAATGAACGGAGGGTTCGTCAGTTGCGGGGTCGATGAGAAAGACGTTGTGGCCCTCCTCGATGCGCGGTGCCGGGAACAGGATCTGACCGAGCACGCACAGCGCGACCGCCGCCAGCCCGGCGAGCCACGGCGCCACGCGCGCCGCCACCGTTCCCGCCACCACCAGCACGGTCGCGATCACGAGCAGCGCGTAGCGGAAGAGGTCGTTGATGGGCAGCCCGAGCGCCGCAACCACAAGCACCAGCGCGGCGAGCTTGAGCCACGGCTGCATGCGCGGCGGCGCGGCGCGGCGATCAACGGAATCTGCGACGGTCAATGCTCGGCGCCCGGTTTTGCCGGACGGTACCCACTCGCATCTCTGTTGTCGAATGACCAGCCACGCTGTTCGATGATGATGATGCCATCATTTGCGCCAGAGGGTCCCCTCCCCCGCCTGCGGGGGAGGGACAGGGAGGGGGCACGCAACAAGACTCGTGCAAGCTCACCCCCTCCCCAACCCTCCCCCGCAAGCGGGGGAGGGAGCGCACCGAGTCTCTGGACAGGCAGCGTACCGAGTTCGCGGCACGGTCGGTGAACTACTGAGAAATCGTTGCTACAGTGATCATTCGCTTCGGAGAAAACCCCCATGCCGCCCGTGCTCGCGCTTTACGAAGATGTGTTGTCGGACGGCGCCGCGCTCGCGCTGGCGGCGGCCGCGCACATGATCTTCCTCGTGCACGGCAACGTGACCGTCGCGGGGCGCGCGTTGCACGACGGCGAGACCTGGCATGGCGAAGGCGCGGCGGCGCTGGTCGCGGGCAAGGCGGGCGCGACCTGCTGGCGCTTCGAGCTCGACGCTCCGCCCGCCGGCGCCGCTCCTGGCGTGAGCACGCGCGAGAAGCTAGCCGCGCCGCTCGACACGCTGCCCGCGGGCGAGCTTCTCCTGCGCGGCGACAGCGTCGCGTTCCCGCCCGGCGGCTGCGCCTACCCACACCGCCATCAGGGGCCGGGCATCCGCTGCCTGATCGAGGGCGGCATCCGCATCGACACCGCCGGCCGCTCGACCTCCTACGGTCCGGGCGGCGCCTGGTACGAGAGCGGGCCCGAGCCCGTGTTCGCGCAGGCCGCCGATCGGCCGAGCCGCTTCATCCGGTTGATGATCCTGCCGCGCGCGCTCATCGGCAAAAGCTCGCTGCAATTCGTCGACACCGCCGACGCGGCCAAGCCGCGCGCGCAGCAATACACGATTTTCGCCGACATCCCCATCGCGCGGCCGCGGGGGTAGTGGCTAATACGTATGCCCGGGTCGTCGTCATGCCCGGGCTTGACCCGGGCATCCATCGAAAAAAGGCGCTTCATCAAATCGGATGGATTGCCGGGTCATACGCGCGTTTACGCGCGTCTTCGACGCGCTATGCCCGGCAATGACAGCGGATGGCGGCACACGCTTGCGCTATGATGCGCGGCAACCGCCGAGGACAAGCATGTACACCGCGACGATCGCCAGCAGCCGCTACGTCTTCCCCGACCTCAAGACGCTGCTGGCGAAAGCGTCGCCGGCGCGCAGCGGCGATCAACTCGCGGGCGTCGCGGCGGCGTCCGGCGAAGAGCGGGTGGCGGCGCAATACGCGCTCGCCGACGTGCCGCTCGCAAGCATCCTCGCGCAGCCCGTCATTCCCTACGAGTCCGACGAGGTGACGCGCCTCATCGTCGACGGCCACGACCACGCCGCCTTCGCAACGATCGCCCATCTCACCGTCGGCGGACTGCGCGACTGGCTCCTCTCCGACGCGCCCACCGCGCAAAAGCTCGCCGCGCTCGCTCCCGGCATCACGCCGGAGATGGCGGCGGCAGTCGCCAAGATCAGCGGGCTCAAGGATCTCATGGTGATGGCGGCGAAGTGTTCGGTGGTGACGCGCTTCCGCGACACCATCGGGCTACCCGGCCGCCTCTCAGTACGGCTGCAGCCCAATCATCCGACCGACGATCTGCGCGCCATCGCCGCGAGCATCCTCGATGGCCTCCTGCTCGGCGCCGGCGACGCCGTCATCGGCATCAACCCCGCGACCGACAGTACCGAGCGCGCGCACGCGCTGCTCGCGATGCTCGACGAGGTGCGCGCCAAGCTCGACATCCCGACCCAGACCTGCGTGCTGGCGCACGTGACCACGACGCTCGCGCTCATCGCCAAGGGCGCGCCGGTCGACCTCGTGTTCCAGTCGATCGCGGGGAGCGAGGCCGCGAACAAAAGCTTCGGCATCGACCTCGCGCTCCTCGCCGAGGCGCGCGCGGCCGCGCTCGCGCTCAAGCGTGGCACCGTCGGCGACAACGTGATGTATTTCGAGACCGGGCAAGGCAGCGCGCTCTCCGCCGGCGCCCATCACGGCGTCGACCAGCAGACGCTCGAGGCGCGCGCCTACGCCGTGGCGCGCGCGTTCTCGCCGCTCCTCATCAACACCGTGGTGGGCTTCATCGGGCCGGAATATCTCTATGACGGCAAGCAGATCATCCGCGCCGGACTCGAGGATCATTTCTGCGGCAAGCTCCTCGGCCTGCCCATGGGCTGCGACGTCTGCTACACCAATCACGCCGAGGCCGACCAGGACGACATGGACGCGCTGCTGACCTTGCTCACCGCCGCCGGCGTCAACTTCGTGATGGGCGTGCCCGGCGCCGACGACATCATGCTCGGCTATCAGAGCACGTCGTTCCACGACGCGCTCGCCATGCGCGATCTCTTGCAGCGCCGCCCGGCGCCGGAATTCGAGGCGTGGCTCGCGCGCCAAGGCTTGATCGACGAGGCCCAGCGCATCCGCCCGCGCCTCATGCCCAGCCGCTTCCGCGCGCTGCTGCCGGCGTGATGGCTTACGCGTGCCGCGGATGGCTATGAGTATGAACCTATCCATCGTCATTGCCGGGCTTGACCCGGCAATCCATCCTCTTCGCAAGAAGCTCTTGCGAAGAACGATGGACCCGCGGGTCAAGCCCGCGGGTGACGTGCCGGTTGGCCCGGTCGAGATCGCGCCGCAGACATCAAGTCGCCATTAGCATGTCGAACGAGCATCGCCCGCCGACACCCACGCCACCGCCGCCGCCGCAGGACGAGCCGTGGGCGGAGTTGCGCGCGTTGACCGCCGCACGCATCGCGCTGCCGCGCGCCGGCGCCTCGCTCGCGACCGCGCCGCAGCTCGATCTGCGCCTCGCCCACGCCCGCGCCCGCGACGCCGTCCACGCGCAACTCGACGAAGCGCGGCTCGTCGCCGAGCTTGCGCCGCTCGGGCTCGGCGTGCTCGCGGTCGCAAGCGCGGCCGCCGACCGGACACATTTCCTCATGCGCCCCGATCTCGGCCGCTGCCTCGCCGGCGACGCCGAAGCACGGCTCGCCGCGCATGCCGGCAGCGGCCACGACGTCGCGATCGCGATCGCCGACGGCTTGTCCGCGCGCGCGGTCGAGATGCACGCGCGGCCGCTGTTGAGTGAAGCGCTGCCGCGGCTCACGGGATGGCGCATCGCGCCGCTCGTGGTGGCGCGCCAGGGCCGCGTCGCGATCGGCGATGAAATCGCGCGCGCGCTCTGCGCCGACATCGCGGTGGTGCTGATCGGCGAGCGGCCGGGCCTCTCCGCGCCCGACAGCATGGGCGCCTATCTCACCTTCAAGCCCACGCCGCAGACGACCGACGCCGAGCGCAACTGCATCTCCAACATCCGCCCCGAAGGTCTCGCCTACGCCGACGCCGCCGTCACGCTCACGCATCTCCTGCGCGCCATGCGCGCGCGGAAAATCTCGGGCGTGCAACTCAAGGACGACCGCCTCCTGCTCGACGGGGGGTGAATAGGAGGGGCAGATGCAGGGTGGGCAAAGGCGCGTCTTCTCTCCTCCGTTCATTCCCGCGTAAGCGGGAATCCAGTCTTAATAGAAAAAACTGGGTCCCCGCTTTCGCGGGGACGAACGGAAAGATCACCGCTCACTCGCGCGTAAGCTGGGTCCCCGCTGGAGTTCACCCCCGCGAAAGCGGGGGCGGGGACGAACGGAAAGACCACCGCTCATTCCCGCGTAAGCTGGGTCCCCGCTGGAGTTCACCCCCGCGAAAGCGGGGGGCGGGGACGAACGGAGGAGGATAGGCCGCCGTAATCATCATGGACGCGAATTAACGCGACGCCCGCTACGCGGGCGCTACAATCCGAGCAAACCTGTCCATGCCACGTCCAGTGGGACGGCCATTCGGCGTAGCCGACGGGAGGGAAAAATGCGGGTGATGGCGGCGGCAGTGACGGCGGCAGCGCTCGCCGCCGCGGCGATGCCCGTAGCCACCGCGGCGCGCGCCGACGACGCCGAGGTCGAGCGGCTCGTCCGCCAGCACGTGCAGCCGATGCTGATTGCCGCCGGCGGCATGGCGGTCGCGGTCCACATCGATGGCCGCACCTTGTTCTTCAACTACGGCTTGGCCGACGTCGCGCGCAAGGAGCCGATCACGTCGGACTCGCTGTTCAATCTCGCTTCCATTGGCAAGGTGTTCCTCGCGACCTTGCTCGCGCAGGCGGTCGAGCGGGGCGAGGTCGCGCTCGACGATCCCGTCGCCAAATACGTGACCGAGCTGCAGCAGGGCGGCGACATCCGTAACGTCACGCTCGGCGAGCTCGCGACCCACACCTCGGGCCTTCACCGCACGCCGCAGCAGTACGAGCCCGCCCATCGCGGCGCGTACAAGCTTCCCGACTTCATCCGCTATCTCAATTCCTGGAAGGCCGACGACGCGCATATGCCGGGCAAGCAGGACATCTACTCCAACACCGGCTTCGTGCTGCTTTCGCTCACGCTGCAGCGCCGCTTCAACACGCCGATTGCCAACCTCATGGAGGCGCGGCTCACTGCGCCGCTCGGCATGAGCTCGACGGTGATGCCGGTGCCCACCGCGAATGCGCGCGGCCAGCTCGCGGGCGCGTTCCGCCGCCGCGCGGTGCAGGGCTACAACTTCGATGCGCAGCCGGTGGGCGAGCCCGGCAACCAGCAGGGCGTGTTCAACTGGCCGGGCACCGGGCAGATGTACTCCTCCGCCCGCGACATGGCGACCTTCCTCGCCGCCAATCTCGGCGCGCTGCCGAACGAGCGCCCGCTGCAGGAGGCGATGGCGCTGGCGCAGCAGGGCGTGTTCACGGTCAACGAGCGTTTCACCCAGGCGCTCGCCTGGCAGGTGGTGCGCAACGGCGACATCACCTTCGTCGACAAGAACGGCGGGCTGAGCAACACCGCGACCTACATCGGCATGATCCCGCAGAAGCGCCTCGGCATCGTCGTCCTCTCCAACTGCGGCCGCGAGCCCGCCACCCGCATCGGCCGCCAGATCATGCTCGCGCTCGCGCGCAGCAACGCGCTCCTCTCCGAAGACGGCCGCCAGGGGGATTAAACTCCGCCACGTGATTACGCAGCACCGGTGCAACATCCGTTCGTCCCCGCCCCCGCTTTCGCGGGGGTAAACTCCAGCGGGGACCCAGATCACAAATGCCGAACACGCGGTTCTGGATTCCCAGCATAAGCGCGTTTACGCGCGTCTTCGACGCGCTATGCGCGGGAATGAACGGAGTGAGATTTGCCGCTACCCCGCGCGGTTGCGCAGCACGAAGCAGGCGCCGCCGGCGCGGCGGATGCTGCCGCACAGCGTTTCGGCGGCGGCGCGCGTCTCGGCGCCCACGCGCACCTGGTAGAACGGCTGCGTGCCGCGGCTGCGCAGGATCGAGCTCAGCAGGCTCGGATCGCGCCCGGTGAGAAGTTCGGCGTAGCGCCTGGCGAGCGAGGCGTAGTTGGCGAGCGCGTGGTCGCGCGAGAAGCCGGCGGCAAGCTGCACGCCCCACGGCGCCGCCGCCACGATGTTCACGCGCTCCTCGAGCTTCTGCACGAACGGGTTGGGCGCGCGGTGAAGCAGCGCCATCAGCTCGCCGCAGCCGGCCTTGGGCTTCTGCGCCGGCTCGCGCTTGCCCGAGCCCGCCCACTCGTCGACCGAGATGCCGGTGATGGCGAGGACGTAGTGGCGCGTCTCCGCCGGCAGCGGGCGGCGCCCCGACAGGAACTCGCGCAGCCGTCCCGGCCCGGCGTTGTAGGCGGCGGCGGCGAGCCCGAGATTGCCGAACTGGTCGGCGAGCTCGCGCAGAAATTCCGCCGACTTGGGCAGCGCCTGCACCGGATCGAACGGATCGAGCAGGCCGCGCTCGGCGGCGGTGCGCGGCATGAACTGGGCGATGCCTTGCGCGCGGTCGCCGCTCCTCGTGCGCGGGCCCACCACGCCGGGCTCGAAGCGGCTCTCCTGCCAGATCACGCGTGCGAAGAACTCGAGCGGCAGGTTGTGCGAGCGCGCCGCCGATTCGATCATGAGGCAGAGGGATTCGCGCACGTCGACGCCCCCCGCGCGCGCCGGCGGTGGAGGTGCGGCGGGCGCGGCAGCAGGCGGCGCCTCGGTGGTCGCGGGGGGTGGCGTTGCATTGCTGTCGGCAGGCGGGGCCGGTGTCGTGGCAGCGGGCGGTGATGTCGCATCGTTGCCGGCCGCCGGCGGTGTATTCGTATCGGCAGGCGCAGCCGGCGCCGCCGGCGCGGTCGTGCCGGATTGCTGCGCCAGCGCCGGCGCCGCCGCGAACAGCATCAGCGCGATGATGGCAATGCGGGCCATGCGCGATAACGGCGAAACCGTTGTGATCGTTGCACGCCAGCATACCAGCGCACGTCAACCCCGCGAAGCTCCTCCCGCCGTCATGGCCGGGCTTGACCCGCGGTCGTCATTGCCGGGCTCGACCCGGCAATCCATCCGCTTACGAAAATGCCCTTGAATCTTGCGAAGAAGATGGACCCGCGGGTCAAGCCCGCGGGTGACAGGGAGAGGATGCGGCCCGTCGTTCTCCGTCATTGCCGGGCTTGACCCGGCAATCCATCGTCTTACGAAAAATGCCCTTGAGTCTTGCGAAGACGATGGACCCGCGGGTCAAGCCCGCGGGTGACGGAAAAAGTTGAATGGGCTTCTGGGTCTATATCCTCGCCAATCGTCGCGGCGGCACACTGTACGTCGGCGTGACCAATGATCTGGTGCGTCGGGCCTTTGAGCACCGGGAAGGCCTCGTACCAGGCTTCACCAAACGCTATGGAATTAAGATGCTGGTTTACTATGAGCGCCACGACACGGCTGCCGCTGCAATCCAGCGGGAAAAGAACATCAAGCACTGGCCGCGCGAGTGGAAGATCGATCTCATTCTCTCGATGAATTCAGACTGGCGTGACCTCTACGACGAGATTGCCCAATAAGCTCTCAGCCCGTCATTGCCGGGCTTGACCCGCGGTCGTCATTGCCGGGCTTGACCCGGCAATCCATCCGCTTCGCAAAAGGGTCTTACGAAGATGATGGACCCGCGGGTCAAGCCCGCGGGTGACGGCCATGGCCCGTCGAGATCACGGCGCTGATATGCTCTAACGTCAAGCTCAAGTTCCCCTCACGCCTGTTCCGTCGCGCAACCGCAACCCATGCCCCTCCCCCTCTCAGGCCTGTTGGTGGTGTCGCTGGAGCAGGCGGTGGCGGCGCCCATGTGCACCTGCCGCCTCGCCGACGCCGGCGCGCGCGTGATCAAGGTCGAGCGGCCCGAAGGCGACTTCGCGCGCTACTACGACAAGCTCGCGGTCCCACCCCGCGGGAGCGCGGAGGGAGAAAGCGCGTATTTCGTCTGGCTCAACCGCGGCAAGGAATCGCTGGTGCTCGATCTCGCGCGCGCCGACGACAAGGCGCTGCTGTCGGCCATGCTCGCGAAGGCCGACGTGTTCGTGCAGAACCTCAAGCCCGGCGCCATCGCCAAGCTCGGCTTTGCGCTTGAAGAGCTGCGGCGCGCGCATCCCCGGCTCGTGATCTGCTCGATCTCCGGCTACGGCGAGGACGGCCCCTACGCCCAACGCAAGGCCTACGACATGCTGGTGCAGGCCGAGTCGGGGCTCGCCTCCGTCACCGGCGGCCCCGAGGCGCCCGCGCGCGTGGGCGTCTCGGTCTGCGACATCGCCGCCGGCATGAACGCCTACGAGGCGATCCTTGCGGCTCTCTACGCGCGCGAGCGCATCGGCGACGGCGCCGCGATCTCGATCTCCATGTTCGACGCCATGGCGGAGTGGATGGCGGTGCCGCTCATCCAATACGAGGGTGGCGCGCCGCCCAAGCGCATCGGCCTCGCGCACACCTCGATCGCGCCCTACGGCGCGTTCAAGACCAAGGACGGCGCCGACATTCTGATCTCGATCCAGAGCGACCGCGAGTGGCGCGTGCTGGCGGAAAAGGTGCTGGGGGACAAGGCGCTCGCCGCCGATCCCGCCTTTGCCACCAACGTCGAGCGCGTCAAGCGCCGCGGCGAGACCGACGCGCGCGTCGCCGCGGTGTTCGGTGCGACCGACGAGGCGGCACTGACGCAAAAACTTACGGAAAACGACATCGCCTTTGCCCGCGTCAACGCCACCGCCGATCTCGCGGTGCATCCGCAGCTGCGCCGCATCGAGGTCGCCACGCCCTCGGGTGTGGTCAGCTATCCCGCCCCGCCCGCGCGCTCCGACGCCGCGCCGCGCCGCTACGGCGCCGTGCCCGCGCTCGGCGAGCACACCGCCAAGATTTGGGCCGAGTTCCTGCCGCAGGCGCCCCGCCCGCGCGGGTGATTGAAGGCACATCGGAGCGGCGATCGCGGTGCGGTCCCCTCCCCCGTTTACGGGGGAGGGATAGGGAGGGGGCATGCAACAAGATTCATGCGTGCGCGCTCACCCCCTCCCCACCCCTCCCCCGCAAGCGGGGGAGGGAGCAGACTGAGTCCGCGGCGCTGTCCGTGGAGTATTCGCTTCGCGGCCTCCCTGGTCCGCTCGTCCCCGCGAAAGTGGGGACCCAGATTCTAAAAGACTGGATTCCCGCTTACGCGGGAATGAGCGGAGTTTGAAGCAACCTTTGTCGATCACATAACCTGTTGATCCTGCGCGCACATCTTTTGACTTCGCGGCGGCGGCGGACTAAGCCCGAGCAAGATCACGCAGGGAAGCGCAGATGGCGGGCAAACGCGCGGACATGGTAGCCTTTTCCAGCCCCGGCAAGAGCAGCGCCGGCGCAACAGGCGGAAAAACCGACGTGCGCAATGAAATCTACCGCGAGAGCGGCGTCGACACCGCGGAGGCGGATGCGGGCTTGAACCGCATCATCGCGCGGGTACAGCGCACCTGGCCGGCGGCGGGGCTCGGCCGCGTGGTGCTGCCGATCGGCTATTTCGCCAACGTGATCGAGCTCGACGGCATCGGGCTTGCGCTCTGCACCGACGGCGTCGGCTCGAAGACCATCATCGCCGACATGATGGGCAAATACGACACCATCGGCATCGACTGCGTCGCCATGAACGTCAACGACATGATCTGCGTCGGCGCCAAGCCGCTCTCGATGGTCGACTACATCGCGGTGGCAGAGACCAACGCCGCCATGCTCGACGCCGTCGCCGCCGGCTTGTGCAAGGGCGCCGAGATCGCGCGCATCTCGATTTCGGGCGGCGAGACCGCGCAGCTCAAGGACGTGGTCACGCATTTCGACCTGGTGGGGATGGCGGTGGGCCGCGTTGCCCTCGACAAGGTCATCGACGGGCGCGGCGTGCGCGAAGGCGACGTCGTCATCGGCGTCAGAAGCAGCGGCATCCACAGCAACGGCCTCTCGCTCGCGCGCAAGGCGTTCTTCGCCGACCACGGCTACGCCATCGGCCACAAGTTCGACGAGCTTGCCGTGACGCTCGGGGAAGAGCTCCTGCGCCCGACCGACATCTACGTTCCCGAGGCGATGGAGATCCTCGCGAAGGTGTCCGGAGTGAAGGCGCTGATCAACATCACCAGCGACGGCCTCCTCAACCTCACCCGCGTCGCCGCTCCTGTCGGCTACGAGATCGACCGGCTGATTGAGCCGCACCCCATCTTCCCCCTCATCCAGCGCCACGCCAGCGTCGACGACAGCGAGATGTTCGAGGTCTTCAACATGGGCATCGGCTTCTGCTACGTGGTCGACCCCGCCGCCGCCGAGCGCACGCTTGCGATCCTCAAAGCTCACGGCCGCGTGGCGCAGGTGATCGGCACCGCCGTCTCCGACCCGCAGAAGATCGTGCGCATCCCCGCCCGCGGGCTTGCCGGGCAGCATAAGCGATTCTGGCGGGAGGGAGGGGAAAAGCGAAGGGTGGGGTGATTGCGGCTGGCGATCTCGACGGACACGCGGCATCAGGTCGTCATTGCCGGGCTTGACCCGGCAATCCATCGTCTTCGCCAAGAAAATCTTGCGACTATGATGGACCCGCGGGTAGGGCCCGCGGGAGAGGAGAAGCGCGATGAGTGCCGCTCAAACTGGAAAGCGCGGCGAGCAAATCCGGCTGAAGCGATTGACGGCATTTGTCCCGGCATTCCGCGATCCAAGAACAAGCTTCGGAAAATGGCACTCCATGACTGGAAAAGGCACGTTGAGCGAGCCGCTCACAAGTCCCTGGTTCGAATTCAGTGAGGTCGCGAACGGATTCTGTAAAATGCTCTATGACACCGGCTGGATCCTCGAAGGATTCGACTGGACTGAATGGATACATACCCCCGACGCCCAAAAGCTTTTGCGTCATCGGGAGGCGATTGCCGCGGCGGATTGCGACCAGCTGGCGAAGCTCTTGACTGCGTTAGTTCGCCAGGACCGATTTTCTGAAGGTACGTTAGAGCGCTCGTACGCGGATAAAATCCTTCTCGCTATTGTGGAGCGGGCTGAAAGCTTGCTCTCGACTTCGCGTCGACCGAGGCGGAAGGGTGCCTCCGATGCTCGGCCCTAAGCGATGCGTCCGTCCGTTGCGAGAGCTACCTGCCGCGCTCAGGTCGTGAGCAATTCGAATTTTTGAGCCTGCGCTCCCCTTTTTACGGCCTGGCGCGATGGGCCTCAGAGAGCAAATGTTTGGCGCAGGGTAACAAATCCCGGACGGGGCGCGAAAGCGACTAACAAGGGGTTACGCAGGCAATCCGGTGCTGACTGCAGGATGCAAGGATCGCGCGCCATCTGGGCTCACCATGCTGAAGACTCTGATCATCGCGACTGTGCTGCTGCCGACGCTCGCCATCGCGCAGCGATCACAGCAACTACCGCAACCGAGGGAGCCCGGCCAATGGTGCCCGGTGGGCTGGACGGCGAGCGGCAACTACTGCGTACCGGGCTCCGACAAGGCGCCGGCCGCTATCCCCAAGAACGGTTGGTGTCCGGCCGGGTGGCGCGAGAGCGGCAGTTATTGCATCCGCTGAGGGTCCGCAGGCAGCTAGCATCCCCTGGCGGCAACTAACTGGTCACAAGCGAGCGAGAGTGTAGGTGCGGCCCGGTACTGGACTTAGCACGCCAGATAACCAGCTGAAGGGAGACAGCAAATTGTCAGATGAACAGCCGCTGCTTTTTCTCGCTGACCCGCAGCGGTTCTGGGAATTGGTGACCACTGACGACCAGCAAAAGCGGCTTGATGGACTCGGGGTCTCCGACGACCTCGTGCTTTGCGAGATCGTCCGCTATGGCTTCTACAACCGCCAGGAGATGATCGGACCACTCGCAAAGTTTTATCGAGAATGGGTCATGAAAATGCCCGAGGATCGTCGGTTCGGGCTTTATCGGCACATCGTCGGATTCGTCGAGAATACTTCGGTCGTATCGATCAACGCATTTTTGCCGTTCATTGCGGAGGACAGCTCACGGATGATGGTCGCGACGGCCGTGATCGACTACGTATCACTGGGCTCGCTCAACCTCGCCGATCTCTGCGGCAAGCTCACCGTGTCGGTTAAGGGTGAGACGCCGCAGAATGTCGACAAGAGCAAACTCGAAAATGGAGTCTATGAGCCTCTGCGCGAGGCCGATTTGATCGAGTGAACAGCCCGGCTACTTGATCTGCTTTACGAGAAATCGTCTCATGCTGCGCACGCCCTGGAGACGCTCCTAACCTTCCCCCTAACTCATCCCCGCAAACCTCACCTTCTGTCCCTGGTCGAGGACCTCGTAGAAGTGCATGAGCGCGGGGCGGATCGCGGCGGTGGCCGCGCGCACGGCGGGAACCGCTCGCAACTCCAAGCCGCCGATCGCATCGATGTCGCGCGCGTCCGCGAGCAGATCGCAAACAAAGCAGGTGACCGCGATGCAGCTGTTCTCAGGGTTGTTGTTACCAACTTATCGAACTTAACGAACTTGACGAAAAGGGAAAGGGGCGATATTTTGAATTATCGAAGGAGGACAGTATGGCGGTTCTGAAATCGAAGGCGGCGCGCCGGCGAGGACGCCTGCGCAAGCGCGGTAGAATGAGTTTTGCGAGCGCTACTCCCGTTGCCTGGAAAGAGAGTCCGATCGCCGAAAAACGGGGAATGAAGCGCTGGGTTAGGACGTTCGTTGAGGCTGTCGAGAGAAGCCATCATATTGGTGGACCTGTCAGAGTGGTTTCGGAGGTAAACGCGGGTCCTCCGACCCAAATTACGTCAGTTGTGCAGGAGGTTCCTGCCGAGCACGGAACGAGTTCGGCAATGCGCAATCCTGACTTGGAAGATGCTTTGAAGCGGGCGCGTGAGCGAGGCCATATCCGGGTAGCAGAAATCCTAAACAGCGAGGACATGCTCAGCGCTGACGAATTTGCAGATCTTCTCGGCACGACGCGTGTGACGGTGAATGCCAAGCGTCAGAAACGCCAAGTGTTAGGACTTGAAGGGGCAAAACGCGGCTTCCGATTTCCGCGGTGGCAACTGGGGCCAGACGGTAAGCCATTCAGGGTCCTGCCGACTCTGTTCGAGCGTCTTGGAGACGATCCTTGGGCTGTCTATCGGTTTCTCGTGCAGCATCACCCGGAATTGGAAGGGTTGACCGGCCGCGAGGCGCTTGAGCGTGGCGAAAGCAAACAGGCGATCGACGCGGCTGAGAGCGTCGCGCGCAATTTTTCCTAGATGGTCGGCCCTCGACCAACAGCGGCGTTCGCGAGGGTAAAACTAGAAACAGAGACTATTGCTGTCGGCGAGCGATTCGGCCGTCTCTATCTTAACCGCTATCCTGATCCCCTTGGGTTCGGGAAGACTCCGAGTCGATTCAGCGATCCGCGTAGGCGGATAGAGCGCCATCGTTTCGGAGTCCTCTACTTAGGTGGGTCACTTAAGGTTTGTTTCCTGGAAGCATTGCTGCGCGATCAACGAAATGGCGCGGTCGGCGACTTTCCCCTCTCTGAAGGCGAGCTCCACACTCGCCACTATGCGGAGATCGCAATCGCCCGCGAGCTGACACTTGTCGATCTGCGAGGTGATAAAGCGATCCGAATGGGCGTGCCAAGCGATGTCGCGCGCGCGTCGCAGCAAAGTCTTTCACGCGTATGGTCTGTTGCGTTCTTCGAGCATCCTGAAAAGCCCGACGGGATCATCTATCCATCACGATTGAACGCCGAAACAAACTTAGCGATTTATGACCGTGCTGTTCCAAAGCTGGTCACACATCGCGTGACGCCATTGATCGATGTGAGGGGATTGGCCGAGATCTTGGATGACCTGAAAGTTGCATTGGTTCCCTGACGACGTGACTACCTCCCGATGACGCGGCTTTCGGTCCCGTGGATCGCCACGAAATCGAGCGACAGGGGAAGGACTCCCTCGCTCAGCCAAGCAGGTCGCGAATCGTATAGTCGCAACGAGCTCGATGTCCTCTTTGCCGGGGTTTTCGGCGGCCCCTTCCAACCGATCGACGACGGTGAAGATCTTCTTGACGGTCGCGCCGCGGTCGCAGACCGCGCGGACCGCCTGCATCACCGAAGAAGATCGATGCCCGGGGCAAGCCCGGGCATGACGCGGAGCTGCATTACCCTAACTCATCCCCGCAAACCTCACCTTCTGCCCCCGGTCGAGCGCCTCGTAGAAGTGCGTGAGCGCGGGGCGGATCGCGGCGGTGGCGGCGCGCACGGCGGATAGCCGCTTGCGCATCGCGTCCATGCGGCCGACCGGGGTGAGCGAGGTCTCGGCGGGGCAGGCGCTGCCGAGCGTCTCGGCGGCCTTCAGCGATGAGGTGACGAGTTCGTAGAACGCGACGCGCTGCGACCCACTCAAACGCACGTCGCGCTCGATCTCGCGCACCGGCCAGCCACGCAGCACCGCCGCAAGCTCTTCGCACATGGCGCCGCTCCAGCCGGGCGCGGCGGCTTGGCTTCGGGCTTGGCTTGGGGTGGGCTCGCGCGCGGCAGCCTCGCGGGCGGCGGCGTAGGAGCGCCAGCGATCGCGGCGGGATGAATACTCGCGGCGCTCGCGCCGCTCCTCCTGCGCCTCGCGCCGGGGCGTGGTCTCGCGCGCAGCGGCCGCGGCCGGCGCCGCCATGTCGCGGTAGAGGCGCGCCTTCTGCTCGTCGTCGAGCGTGCCGTAGAAGGTCGCGAGCGCGGGCTCGACCGTGTCGAAGGCCGCAAGCGCGGCGTCGATGCCCCGCTCCACCGCCTCGAGCCGCGCCGCCGGCGCCGCGGGCACCTCCTGCGGGCAGTCGGCGGCGAGGCGCTCCGCCGCCTTCTTGGCGCTATCGCGCAGCGCCGCGAGCGCGGTGCGCTCCTTCTCGTCGGCGCCGACGGTCTGCGCGATGGCGTCGAACGGCCAGTTCTCGAACTCGGCCCCCTGCTGGCCGCAGCCGCGCACGAGCTTCTCGACCACGGCGCCGAACGGGCCGCCGCGGGTGCGGCGCAGCGCGGCGTCGCCGCGCTCGGCCTCGCGCCGGCGCGTCCCATCCTCGCGCTCGCGGCCGCGGCTGCGCCGCCAATCGTCATAGCGGGCGCGGCGCTCTTCATAGCGGGCGCGCCGGCGGTCGTAGGTCTCGCGGGAGCGATCTTCACCGCGATCACGCCCGAGATCCTGCCCAAGATTTTGGGTGTCGCGGCTGCGCCGCCACTCGTCGAGGCTGCGAACGCGCCGGCGATCGCCGCGCTCGCGTGCACGATCGGAGCTGCGATCCTGCACGCGATCTTGGTTCTGACCTTGGTTCTGATCTTGTCGCTGATCTTGGGCTTGACCTTGGGCCTGATCCTGCCCGCTCCCCTGCCCGCGATCCTGTCCCTGACCTTGGGCGTCGCGGGCGCGGCGCCAGTCGTCGAAGCTCGATTGGCCGCGCTCGCCGTAGCCGCCGTAATAGCCGTGATGGCGGCGGCGGGCGTCGGCGTTGGAGGCCGCGCACACCACCAGCACCGCCGCAAGCAGCATGGGCGCCTTCAACATGGGTCGCGGCCCCGTTGACTCCTCGCCCCTAACAACGCGCGAGCCGCCGTTGGGTTCGCCAACGTACTTTCGCCCCGCACTTTGTGCGCTTTCCTCTCCCTCGCGGCGCACTCGGTGCGTTTCCCTCCCCCGCCCGCGGGGGAGGGACAGGGAGGGGGCACACAACAAGATTCGTGCTGAGCACCCCCTCCCCAACCCTCCCCCGCAAGCGGGAGAGGGAGCGCACCGAGATCGCAGGACGAGCGGAGGGGCCATGGCATCTCCGCCCGCTCATTCCCGCCCCCGCTTTCGCGGGGACGAACGGATGGAATTTTTTCCTGGGTGCGAGGAGCTCGCTGTAACCGATCCGGCGCAAATGCCGGTGAGGCAAGCGCGGCCCCGGAGCCTAAAACCGCCACGGTGGAGCGCCGAGAGGCGAGCGTCCCGCGTCATGGGACGCAAGGCGCCTCGCAAGCGCCTGGTGTGCCGCGTCATAAGCGCGTTCACGCGCGTCTTTGACGCAAGATGGCACGCC
>Ga0310914_10000943_pt1 | contig 18168 bp, 17 predicted proteins | sample GREbulkMGAN108_FD_203450 | JGI IMG/M metagenome (GOLD analysis project Ga0310914, IMG submission 203450) | Lab enrichment of tropical soil microbial communities from Luquillo Experimental Forest, Puerto Rico - GRE.bulkMG.AN108 | ecosystem: Environmental > Terrestrial > Soil > Tropical forest >... | reverse complement strand
ATTACATGCTGTCTTATTCACCCTACGACAATGTCGCGCGAAAAGATTATCCGGCGATGTTTGTTACCGGAGGCTTCTACGACAGCCAGGTGAGCTATGCCGAACCCGCCAAGTGGGTCGCAAAGCTGCGGGCGACCAAGACAGACACGCATGACCTCGTGTTCAAGACGGATATGACCGCCGGCCATGACGGACGCTCCGGACGACTCGGTTCGATCGAGCAAAGCGCGGAGATCATGGGATGGCTCATCGCGCACGCCCGCGATGGGCATCTTCCTGACATGGCCTCTGCAATCGGCTGGCCGGTGATCGAATAACCAGCCCAAATGTCCGCGAGCGAGCAGCAAAACCGGCGTCACAGGGACATCCGATTTTTTCCGCGCATGACCAACTCGGACAAGCCTCTCGCTTCGCGGTGCGCTTAAGAGGCTTAGTCGCGCGCTGCCGTCCAAAACGTCGAACTAGCAAGTCACTCCACGGGCGCACCTGCTGGCGGCACGGCGGGCGTGAGTTCTCACGCAAGTACCGCCCACGTTGTGCATTCCCGCGCCACATGCTTCGCGGACAGTAATGACCTTTCCGTCCGGCTGCTGGAGCGGCGCAAGTGGCATAGCCTGCGCGAATGACGCCAACGTCAAAGCAAAGGCAAGTGCAATCAACCTCGTCATTGCTTCTCTCCATTTGCCCTTCACAAGTGCAACTAGGAGAGCATGGCGTCTGATTGGGGTGTTTGACCTGCATCAAATTCCGGCGCGGCCCTGTGACAATCTGTCTGGAGTGCCTTCCCGAGAAACGTCCCAATAGCGATTGTGGCAGGCAATCGCGATGGGTGATGCCGTGCTTGTCGCCGATTACATCGCAATCGGAACCTGGTCGTCCTGAGCCTGTAGGGGCTGGCGGCTCTTGGGACCGCCACATGGTGAGACAGCAGCAAAATGTTAAGGGGCATCGCGGACAATAACCGCTGACAACCCATTGCAACGCCCAAGATAAACGTGAGTGCCATAAGCGAGTTACGGCGACTGCGGCGCGAGCATACCGACCGGCTGCTCACGTTGCTGACCATATTGTTCGTCATCGAGATTTTTGTGTTTGCGCCGCTTCAGGGAGAGGGCATTTTTGTATTTCAAGGTTTTGCCATTGCTGCGTTGCTGGCAATCATAGGTGCCATGCTCGTTATCTCGGACAGCCCTAGGGCCGTGGCCGTGATGTCGGTCTGCTTTGCCGCTAATGTTGTCGTCTTTTTGATACGCCTGTTTTTCTCATGGCCGTATAACCTTTATGTATTGGCCGCTGCCTGGCTTGCCATCGCAATCACCCTTGGCGCGGTCGTGGCAATCATCGGATTATCGGCGCGATCTATCGCGGTCGGCTTTGCGACGCTGTTCACGTTTGTTGGATTGTTGCTTCCAGATGCCTTCAAGGGAATAACTTTCGATGACAATCCAGCCCTCGCCAACTCGGTCTTTTATTTGAGTTTTGTCACCCTAACATCGACAGGATATGGTGACATTGTTCCGCTACATCCGATAGCGCGGAGCCTGTGCAATCTGGAAAGCGTAATCGGTCAACTCTACCCAGCCACGTTATTGGCGAGGCTTGTAACCCTCGACTGAGACAGGCCATTAGTTAGCGTCAGCGAGGGCAGCGAAGAGTGTTCACTTCGCCAGTAGGGTTTCATCAATGAAAGTCCTGGGGGTTTGTGATCTGTACTTTGAGCCCGTCGCCGTCAGTAGCTATATGGCATGGGGCCGAGCTCGTGCTCCCACACGTTCCCATTTGAGCACGCCCAATATTGGTGAAGGGTAATTTCCAAGCGATCACCGCCAAAGAAACGGCAATTATTGTCAGTGTCATTTTCGTCCAGAGATCGAGCGGGCATATCATCTTCTCCGTGTCTTGCTGCCGAAAAGCGCACGCCATCCTTCAAATGCCTCCAAATTTGCCTTCTAGTTTGCTTTTTGGGAGTCGAAATATGCGGACAGCGTACTTAGAATGTTTGTGTTTGATTGTGGGTTTTGGGCCTCAGCCACTACGGCGGAAGCATCTTGATAAAGAGCTTAGTCCAGATAGCCGTCGTGAAAAGTAGCTTGCGATGTAGGCTTTTGGCACAAAGCGGACATCGGCGCCTGGGTCCTCGAATGTACGTTAATGACCAATGAGGGCGGCTTCGAGCGCTAAATGCGTGTGGCCCCAACGTCTGCTGAGCGCCTTGCCGACCACGCCAGTCAGTGGCCGGGGTGAAATGCATCGTTTAGATAGATGCAAGTGAGAATGGCAAACACATAAGCCTGCAAGAAGGCCACCAAAAGCTCCAGTGCGAACAACAGTACGACCATGATAAACGGCAGCGTGGCGCCGAACACGCCGAGTATGCCGGCGCTCCCCAGCATGATGACGAAGCCGGCAAAGACCTGAAGCGTAATGTGGCCGGCGAGCATGTTGGCAAACAATCGCACACTATGCGAGACGGGCCGTGACAGGAACGACAACACCTCGATCGCCACGATTGCCGGAAGAATAATTTTCGGCACGCCTTTCGGCACGAAAACATTGAGAAAGCGCAGGCCGTTTTTCCAGAACCCGTAACCGACCACAAGAAAAAATACGAGCAAAGCAAAAGTCACCGTGATGATCAGCTGGCTTGTGACGGTGAACGAATACGGGATCAGCCCGATCAGATTGGCGAACAAGATGAACATGAACAGCGTAAACACGAAGGGAAAGAACTTCATTCCCTCAGTTCCGGCCGAACTGCGGACGGTATTGGCGACAAACTCATAGGACATTTCCCCTATCGACTGGAGCCGCCCGGGCACGATCGCGCGGCGCGTGGTGGTGCCGATCATGAACAGGGAAACCAACCCGACGATAATGAACATATACAGGGCTGAATTGGTGAAACTGATCTGATAGCCCCCAATATGGAACACGGGGAAAAAATCCTTGATCTCGAACTGATGGATCGGATCGACCTGCATGGGTCCCATCGCCGCGTGTGTGGGTGTTGGCAGCTTACACTGGCCGCCTTAGGCCTGCGCCACGTCCCAATTATAGCTAAAATATCTGCAGCCATCGACCACATATCGCCGATGGTTAGGGCCAGTGCCGCACCGGGTGACGTGCCCCGGCGCTGGCCCGCCTTGTCGATCCACTAGTTTGATATGGATCAAGTTGCACTTTTCGGAAGCTTCAATTGCTCCTTAGTGGCCATTGGTGTTGAGTCTCCGCTTGCTCCAAAGTGCCAGGCCGTGGCCATCCGAAACCGAACAAAGTTCCAAAGAAACTTGATCCTAATCAAAGCTTCCGTTGGCGCCGCCGTAGGGAGAACTATCATGAAAAAGTTAGCTTTGATTGGCGCGACCGTAATAGGCGCCGCGATCCTTTCGGCCTCAACATCGGCCAGCTGATTGCAGAGGTCATGTCAGGAAGGCGCCCATCGCGGGCATGCGCGATGAGCCAACCCATGATCTCCGCGGTTTCCTCAATCGAACCGAGTCGTCCCGAGCGTCCGTCATGGCCGGCGGTCATATCCGTCTTGAACACGAGGTCATGCGTATCGGTCTTGCTCGCCCGCAGCTTTGCGACCCACTTGGCAGGTTCGGCGTAGTTGACCTGGCTGTCGTAGAAGCCTGCGGTAACGAACATCGCCGGATAGTCTTTTCGCGCGACATTGTCGTAGGGTGAATAAGACAACATGTAATTGTATTCCGGCTCTACGGCCGGATTGCCCCATTCGTCGTATTCGAGTGTCGTGAGCGGGGCCGAGGCGTCGGACATCGTGGTAACGACATCCACAAACGGCACTTCCGCGACAATCCCAGCATAGACATCAGGACGCAGATTGGCGATCGTACCCATGAGTAGGCCGCCGGCGCTGCCGCCCTGCGCAAAAACGGCGCGCGAATCGGCATAGCCCGTTGCGATCAGCGCCTCGGTCACAGCAATGAAATCAGTGAATGTGTTGCGCTTATTGAGCATGCGGCCCTGCGCCTACCAGCGTTCACCTTTTTCGTGTCCACCACGCACATGGGCTATGGCGTAGACGAAGCCGCGATCAATCAAGCTGAAAGCAGATCGGGTGAAAGTGGCACGCAAGCTCAGACCGTAGGCGCCGTAACCAACGATCAACGTCGGAGCTGGGCCGCGCATGTCCTTGCGGTAAACGATTGTGATCGGAACACGCTCACCGTCGGGCGCAATCGCGCTGAACCGATCGAGCACATAGCGACGGCGATCGAACCAGCGGCTTGCAAGGTCCTGCTTGCGCAAGGTTAGCGCGCCGGTCATCACGTCGAAGTCATAGACGCATTGCGGCACCAACGGATTGCTGAAATGAAAGCGCAACACCGTTGCTGCTGGATCGAGATTGGCCTCGTTGTCGTCGCCGAACGAGCTCGAAGCGACGCCAATTGCGACCGGACGTGGTACTGGAATTTCGCGGTGGTCGGGAAGGTTGAAAACACGGACCCTCGTGCCACTTTCGTCTTCCACGTCCACAGCCACGAATGTCTCGAACGCTTCGAAATGAATAAGATGATGCCCCGGCTGTTCTGGAACGATCTCCTTCCAATGCAACGCCGTGGTCGTCACCTGCGGTGCGCTCATCAATCGGAAGTCTGGCGCATCAAGATTAGTGCGGATGAAGAACTGGTCGCCTACGTGATCGACATCGTAGATCACGCCTCGCCGACGCGGCTCAATGACCCTCAACTCGGTCGGCTGATCAATGGGCAGGTAGCGAAACTCGCTGGTGCGCTCCTCATTGATGTTGACTAGGGCAAGCTTGCGCGACTTCGACAGACCGATCGAAATACTGAAGGTCGGATCGCTCTCCTCGTAGATCAGCACGTCGCTGTTCGGATCGGTGCCCAGCCGATGAAGCCAGACCTGGTAGGAGCGCAGCGTCGTCGGCTCATTGCGTACGTAGAGGAGTGCATCGCTGTCACCGGCGAACACGACATCAGAGCTCGCGTCGTCAATGCCCTGATCGACGGTTTCGCCCGTTGCGATCGATCGCACGAAGATACGAAATTCGCGATCACCAGTGAAATCGACCGCAAAAGCAACGCGCTTGTTGTCAGGGCTCACCGTCCAACAGCCAAGCCGGCATTGCTGCGGATGAGCAGCTGCGAGCGCGCCGACATCGAGTACGATTTCTTCCTGCGCCCCGGGGGCATCGTTAGAGCGCACGATGTATGGGTACTGCGCACCTTGCGAAAAGCGGTGCTCATAAACATAGCCGTTGTAGGTTGCGGGGACGCTTGCATCCTCTTGCGCCTCGCGCGCCTTCAATTCTGCGGCAAGCTCATCGACCAGCGGCTTGATCGGCTTAAGTCGCGCATCGGTATAGGCATTCTCCGCATCGAGATAAGAAACGACCCGCGGATCCTTGCGATCGCGCAGCCAGTCGTAGTTATCGATGCGTACGCCGCCAAACGCTTTGAACGTCTTCGGAACGACAGGCGCAATCGGGACGGCGCGTACCGCCGACTAAACCGCGTTGGCCGAACTGAATCGGAGTCGGCTTGCCAGAGGAACCGCTCCGGCAGCCACGAGGCCAAACGCGAAAAACCTTCGAGTGGAAACCCCGCCCATCGGTACCCCAGGGCGGCTGCAAATAGGGGTCGAATGCGGCGTTTAGCCGGCACTCTTTGGGCGCAAGCGTGGTTCGCACTTGTTTGTTCCGGCGGGCAAATTGGCCCGTTAAGACTCGTGAATCGCGGGGACCGTACCTTTGCGCACTGCGGTTTTTAGAGCGGCATGATCGCGCTCAACTTGGTCTGCGTATGCCAATGCAAATTTACCCATGGCTTCATCAAATTCATCACTTGAGGAGCCAAGGTACCCGCTAATGGTTGCCGATATCTCGGTGACCTTCGAGTGTGCGCGGGCGAGCGCCCAGCCACATGCCCTAGCATACACGTCCAACATTTCAGCATTAAACGTCTCGACCAAAGGCTTGATCTTCGCATCGTGCAGCTGTCGCACATAGAATTGCCGACCGTTCGGAGCCGTCACCCAACCCAAGAAAATATCCGAAAACGGCTGCATGAGACGCTGCCCCATCACTACCCTCTGGCCGTGATGGCCATAGGCGCTTTTCCCGACGTATGTTTCGAGCACTGACTCCACGGCCTCCTTGAATTGGAGGAAGAGTGGATCGTTGTCCGCTGACATCAGCAAAGCAATCCAACAGCTCCGGCCTACGCTGCCGATGCCCACAACCTTGATTGCCGCATCAACCACTCGATAGCGATCAAGCAGCATACGACGATCCTCGGGTAGCGTTTCGCGATATACTTGGAAGATCTGCTCACGTGCTTCCCAAAACTCGGCAGCACGGGAGCCTTCCGGGTGGAAGATCAAAGGCGGGTGATCGGTAATGTGGATCTGCCTGTCCACCCTTCCCGCAAGTTTGGGGTAGTCATGCTCCGCACTACTACGCGACGCCGTCTTATCTATGTGCTTCAAAACGCGTTTGCGCACGGCCTTCGATAAAACTCCAATAAAATCACTAGCGGTAATGTCCGTGTACCAGACCTGAAGCGGGTCCATTCTGGAGAATCTCCGCATGTGTTCCCGGTAACTGCGCGCAGAACTGACGGCACAATCACTGGCTTTATCATCGGAGAGTCCAATAGACCTGGCAGCCAGCGCAATTGACGCGGAAAGCCGCTTTACATCCCATTCCCACGGAGCAGGCAGCGTCTCATCGAAATCGTTGATATCGAATATGATGTTGCGTTCAGGCGTGGCGAAGCCGCCGAAATTCATCAGATGACAATCGCCGCACGCTTGTACCTTGAGACCCATGTTGGGCAATTGCGCCAGGTCGGAGGCCATCACTCCGGCAGCTCCACGATAAAACGAAAAAGGTGACTGCAACATCCGACCGTATCGGATCGGCACGAGCCCCTTCATTCGGCCGCGGTCCGACTCGCGGAGGGTGTCGACCGGATTTGGCCGGCCTTTGATTTCTTTCCATCGGCCGTGTTGTTTTCGCGGAATTTTTTGGCGTAGCGCCTTACCGAGGGCCAGTCGGTTCTCGCGTGAAACATCATGGGCGGCGCCGCCACAAAACGCAGCTTCAGAAATTTTCTGCGTGCGTCTCATACAACCTATACCTTCAGGCCATTGTGACAGGAAGAATCCTATTCGAAAGAAAACCCAATAAAAAGGAGGGGCGACCGCGAGCGTCACTCACATTGGAGCGATTGCGGCAATAACCTCTGGCCGCCAACCGCGGTCGGAGGTATGAAACGTCGGCTCGTTCAGATCATGCAGCGCTAAACCCTTAGCTATGTCGAGCTCGGTTCAAGTTGCATCCTTGGTTCAGCGGTCATTGCCGATCCTAAAATGGGCCGGCGGCTATGAGCGTGAATGGCTGTTGCCCGATGTTTTTGCCGGCGTCGCACTCTGGGCAGTCATGGTTCCAGAGGGTATGGCCTATGCGAGTATTGTCGGTGTTCCGCCGATTATGGGACTCTATTCAATCGTTCCGGGACTGGTGGCCTATGCGCTGCTCGGTACGTCGCGACAGCTCGTGGTCGGACCTGATACGGCCACCGGTTTGATTTCTGCGCTGACCGTGGGCGCTCTCGCAGCTCAGGGCACCGCGGAGTACAACACGCTTACCTCCACCCTCGCTGTCCTGATCGGCGTTTTTTTCCTTTTTTTCGGCATCATGCGGATGGGCTGGCTGGCCGCATTCATTTCCACGCCGGTGATGCGTGGCTTCATTGAAGGACTTGTTTATGTGACCATCATCGGTCAAGTGCCGCATCTGCTTGGCATAGCAGGCGCCTCGGGCAATTTTTTCACTAAACTCGCTAACGTCTTCGAGCATTTGCCCGATCTTGCGCTCATGCCAGTGCTGACCGGTTTGCTCAGCCTCGCAGCGATGCTGTTACTGCGACACCTCGCACCAAGCATACCTGCTGCGTTGGTCGTCATGGTCGTCGCTACGATCGTTATTGGTTTGTTGGGCGGAGAAGCGACCGGCGTACACGTCGCTGGCCGTATCCCGTCAGGACTGCCCCACCTCACCTTGCCGCACTTCGACAGCACAATATTGCAAGAGCTGGCCCCCGGTGCGCTTGCCATCGTGCTGATCGGCTATGCGGAGTCGCTGGCCGCAGCAAAGGCCGCAGCTATCGAGAGCGGTGGCAACATCGATCCGAATCAGGAACTGGTCGCATATGGGCCAGCCAATATTCTCAGCGGGCTTTTCGGCGGATTTCTTGTGGTGGGTAGCCTGTCCAAGACTTCGGTGGCTATGGCCGCCGGCGCCCGTAGCCAGTTCGGTAATCTTGTTGCGGCCGCCTTTTCTGTCCTCACGCTGCTATTTTTGACGCCTCTTTTCCGAAACATGCCACAGCCGACGCTTGCCGCCATTGTTATCGCGGCCATGCTTCATCTCACGAAACCGCGCTACTTGCGCGATCTGTTTTTCCGAAGTCGGTGGTCATTTGCGAACGCTGTGATCGTCATTGCTGCCGAGCTTACGTTAGGTGTGATGCAAGGCATCCTCTTGGGCATCGCGCTGTCTCTGTTTGCGCTCATTTACCTGACCAGCCATCCAGCGTCAGCAGTGCTCGGTCAGCTTCCGGGCACGGAGGCTTATCGTGACGTCAAGCGGCATCCCGAGGCGCTTACCTTCCCCGGGTTGCTGATTTGGCGCGTTGGCGGCGACTTATTCTTTGCGAGCGTCGGCCAAATGCGAGTGTCGTTGAACAATGCGCTGGCTGGGATTCGACCACAGGTGAAGCATGTGCTTCTGGACTTCAGTTCAGTAAACTTCATCGACGTCAGCGCTTGCGACGAGCTGCTTACCTTCATCAAGGAGCTGCAAAATCAGGGCGTCACCATCGCTTTCGCCCGTGTACGCGATGATGTCCGAGAGAATATGCGGCTCGGCGGAATCGAGGCTGTGGTAGGCTCCGACAACTTCCACGAACGTACTACGGACGGCGTGCATGCCTGCCAGCAGCGAGTGCCAAGTTCGTCATAAGAAATGGTGCCCACTGAGGCTGGCTAATCAGCGCATACTGAGTATGCTTTTGCCGGCCGTCAGCACCGCGAAGCGAGGGAGAAAGCTAGTTTGACCCAGATCAAACAAGCGTTAGGTGCTTTTGCTCTATCTTTAATCGGCGTTCGACGCGGGGATCTCAGGTATGATGAAGTCTTCGAAGGAAATCCCATGAAACCGGCGGGCATTTTACTTGTTATGTTTTCGGTTCTTGGATTCTCGACAGCGCAAGCGCAGATGACGGTAGATGTTGCGAAAATTACGTGCCGACAATTCTTGCTTGGGCACGTTGGCGGTAGCACAAGGTCCGTCGCAAACTGGCTCAGTGGTTACTACAATGGAAAGCGCGACAATACAGTGATTGAGGTTGGGTCCATGCAAAAGAACGTGCGCGACCTGGAGCGCTATTGTCGCAAGCATTACGAAATGCCCGTCATGGACGCCGCCAAGACTGCGCTCGGCGCTGAGAAGTAGGCGGCCATACGCGAGAGTAAGCTTGACGCGTATCGGTGCGAAGCGGACAGGATCATGTAATGCAAGTGGGGGAGTCTATTCCTCTGCTGAGTAGCGGCACCAATTCCGCCTCTTCCCGCTTGCGCGTAGCTGCTTGCGCAATTCCGGTTCTGCTGTGGTTGTGTGTTCTTTCCGCGGGGGCTCAAGAAAAAGCGTCGCCGGTCGGAACCGTCTTTGCTGAGCGGCAACAAGTCGCGAAAACGCGCGATTTTGTCGGTCGCGTGGAGGCCATTAATCGGGTTGAGATCCAGGCCAGAGTAAAAGGCTACCTTGAAGAGGCTCTCTTCAAGGAAGGTGCCGCAGTCAAGAAAGGCGACCATTTATATCACATCGAGAAAGGCGAATACCAAGCAGCCGTAGAGCAGGCCCAAGGTGCTTTGGAGCGGAGCAAGGCTGCAAAGGCGCTGACTGCAATTCAGCTGCAACGCGCTGAGGAACTGCTCGCGAAGAGTGCCGGCACGGCGGTTGCGCGCGATCAGGCCCTTGCGGCCGACCAGCAGGCCCAAGGCGCTATCATGTCTGACCAGGGCAATCTGGATAATGCGAACATCAACCTGGGGTACACCGATATCGTATCTCCCATCTCAGGGAAGATCAGCAAAACCAATGTGACAGCGGGAAACGTTGTCGGCCCTGACAGCGGCAACCTCACGCTCATCGTCAGCCAGGATCCGATGTATGTGACTTTCCCCGTGAGCCAGCGTGAATTTTTGACTTTGCGGGTCAAACCCGAGGAGATCAAAGTTAAAATCCGTTTTGCCGATGGCACGACTTATAACCAAATAGGAACAATCAATTTCATCGATGTGTCGGTAGATCGTGCGACCGACACGGTCTTGGTGCGAGCGACAATGCCGAATCCGGACGGCGTGCTGATTGACGGTCAACTGGTCACTGTGGTCCTCGAGGCCGAACAGCCGCAGGAACAGGTGGTGGTCCCACAGGCTGCGCTCATCGCGGACCAGGAAGGTATCTATGTGTTTGTCGTCGAGGACGGCAAAGCCATCGTAAAGCGCGTCAAACCTGGCGGCGAAATCGGAGCGAATGTTGTTATCAACGATGGATTGAAAGGCGGTGAGCAGATCATTGTCGAAGGGCTCCAGAGCATTCGCCCTGGGCAGCCGGTCCAGGCCGCTCCAATGCCGGCAAGCCTAAAGAGCGGTTGACCCATGCTGTCGGCCATCTTCGTCGATCGTCCGCGGCTTGCGATCGTCATCGCCGTCGTCACGACGATCGCCGGTCTCTTGGCGCTCTACGCCCTGCCGCTTTCGCAGTACCCCGATATTGTGCCACCGCAGGTATCAGTCACCACGACTTATCCCGGCGCCAACTCCGCTGTCGTCGAATCGACCGTCGCGCAAGTCATCGAGGCGCAAGTCGTCGGCGTCGACAAGATGATCTACATGAAGAGCACGAGCGGCGATGACGGCAGTTACGCTCTCACCGCTTCGTTCGAATTGGGCACCGATCCGGATATCAACACCGTCAACGTCAATAACCGCGTTCAGGTGGCGCTGGCGAACCTGCCGCCGGAGGTGCAGCGCCAGGGCGTCACCGTCAAGAAGAAATCATCCGCCCTGCTCGGCGTTATCGCGCTCTATTCGCCGAAGCAAACGCATGATCCGCTATTTCTTTCCAACTACGTCACCATCAATCTTCTCGATCAGATCAAAAGCACGCCCGGGGTCGGTGACGCGACATTGTGGGGTCCGCAGGACTATGCAATGCGCGCCTGGGTGCGCACCGACCGGCTGACTGGGCTCGGGCTCACGACGGGCGATATTATCAACGCCATTCAGTCGCAAAACATCCAGGCGGCTGTCGGCCGCATCGGCGCTCGGCCGATTTCCAATGACCAGCAGCTGCAGCTCAACCTTGAGACCAAGGGCCGCCTCAACACGGTCGGGGATTTCGAGAACATCGTGATCCGGACCAATCCCGATGGCTCGGTACTTCGGCTTGGTGATGTTGCCCGCGTGGAGTTGGGCGCTGCGAATCTTGATCGCTCCACGCGTTTCAACGGCGGTCCTGCAGCGGCCATCGCCATCTACCAATCTCCGGGAGCGAACGCGCTCAAAACGCTCAAAGCGGTGAAAGATCGCATCGCCGAAGCGGAGAAGAGATTTCCCGAAGACCTGGCCTGGAAGGTCACTTACGACCCGACGCTGTTTGTCACTGACACTATTCACGAGGTGCAAAAGACGCTGTTCGAGGCATTCATTCTAGTGGTTATCGTCGTTTTTCTGTTCCTCGGCAGTGTGCGCGCGACTTTGATACCGACTTTTGCTGTGCCAGTCAGCCTGATTGGAGCTTTCGTCGCGCTGCTCGCCGTCGGTTATTCGGGCAATACGGTATCGCTGCTGGCCGTGGTGCTGGCGATCGGCATTGTGGTCGACGATGCCATCGTTGTGGTGGAAAACGTCGAGCGCGTGATGGAAGAACATCCCGAGCTCACGCCGGGCGATGCGACCAAGCAGGCGATGAGCGAGATCACCGCGCCGATCGTCGCCATTTCGCTGGTGCTGTTGTCGGTTTTCGTGCCGGTGGCGTTTATTCCTGGCATATCCGGCGTACTGTTCCGGCAATTCGCGGTGACGGTCGCCGTCGCAATGTTCCTCTCCGCGATCAACGCGTTGACACTGTCGCCGGCGTTGTGCGCCATCCTGCTGCGGCCGCATCACGGCCCGCGCCGCGGCGTCATGGGCTATGTGATGCGCAGCATCGATCACGTGCGCGATGCCTATGGCGCAGCCGTGGCGCACATCGTGCAGTTCGCGGTGATTGGCATTGTGATGGTCGCAGTCGCGATGGCTGGAATTGTCGGACTTGCAAAACTGACGCCGACTGGATTCCTGCCGGAGGACGACCAAGGGGCGCTGTTTGTCGTTACTCAGCTGCCCGGCGGTTCTTCTGTGGCGCGAACGACCGACGTTGTGCAGCGAGCCGAGGCAATTTTGCGAGATGAGAAGGAGGTTGAAGATATTACGTCGGTGGTCGGTTTGAATTACATTGACAATTATTCACAGTCGAACGCGGCCTTTATGGTCGTGACGCTCAAGCCATTCGAGGAGCGGAAGGGACATGATCAGGGCGCAGCGGCGATCATTGCGCGACTTGGTCAAAAATTTCGCCAGATCGAAAACGCGAACGTTCAGCCGCTCGCGCCGCCGCCAATTATCGGTCTGGGCACCGGCGGCGGCTTTACCTATGTGCTGGAGGACTTGCGCGGCGGTGATCCAAAGGCGATGGCGCAGGCGTTGCGCGGCTTAACTGTCGCGGCAAACCAGAATCCACAACTCACCCGGGTGTTCAGCACATTTTCAGCGACCAATCCCTCGATCCATCTCGATATCGATCGCGACAAGGCGCAGATCATCGGTGTGCCCTTGAGCGCGGTGTTTCAGGCGCTGCAAGCCTCACTCGGCGGCTACTTTGTCAACAATATGAATCTTTTTGGCCGCACCTGGCAGGTCCAAGTGCAGGCAGAAGCTGTAGATCGAGCGAAAATCGATGACATCTATCGGATCAATGTGCGCAGCAATGAAGGAAAGATGATCCCGCTGCGGAGCCTCGTCGAACTCCGCGTCGTCGTCGGCGCACCCGCTTTGATTCGGTACAACAATCTGCGCGCTGTTACCGTTCAGGGCAGCCCGGCAGCTGGTGTCTCCTCTGGTCAAGCTTTGACCGCGATGGAAAACGTCGCTGCCAAAACGCTGCCTCAAGGCTATGCGGGCGAATGGACCGATACTGCGTTCCAGGAAAAACGCGCCGAGGGCAAAGCCCCGATCATCCTCGGCTTTGCTCTCTTGTTCGCCTACTTGTTCCTTGTCGGGCTGTACGAAAGCTGGACCATACCAGTGCCGGTACTTTTGTCGGTGTCGATCGGAATTTTGGGTTCGTTTCTGGGAATTCTTCTCGGCGGCCTCACACTTAATCTCTATGCGCAGATCGGCATGATCGTGCTGATCGGCCTGGCAGCCAAGAACGGAATTCTCATAGTCGAGTTTGCCAAAGAACAGCGTGAGAAGGGAGTTCCGCTGTTGGAAGCCGCTACGGAAGGTTCACGGTTGCGCTTCCGGCCGGTGATGATGACCTCGTTTGCCTTCATCCTCGGCCTTTACCCCCTGGTGGTCGCGTCCGGCGCGTCGCAGCTCGCACGCCGCGACGTTGGCACTCCTGTTTTTGGCGGCATGATCCTCGCCTCGTTCATCGGAATTTTTGCGATACCACCGCTCTATGTGATGTTTCAGTCGATCCGGGAACGATTGAGACCGTCAATTCGGCCCGAAAAACAATCCAAGCCTGCCGACAAAGCGATTGAACCGAAATCGGCGCCAGCAGAGTGAATGAGAGTGGTACTCGGGCGGCAAACTGGCAATTCTCTATATCGCGTCGTCGTGCTCACCGCTTATTGGCTTTTAAGAACGGCGATTAAAACAGGAAATTAGCGTTTGTGTTGTGTTGTTCGGATTTGGTCGTTAGCTGGAGAAGTAGATGGTAGACCCCGCTACGGGACTGAGTGAAATTGCTCGAATGCTTCTCGTTCCCGATAGCGATCCAAGCAAAAGGGGTATGGATGATCCATTCCTGAACTACTTCGCACTGGGATTGCTTATTTTTGTAGTCATCGTGAACTTCTACGGGATTATCACGATTCTCCGCAAACCTATCCGCTGGAGCGCCGCACGACTCCGGATTCGGCAGGGTTGACGGTCCAGCGCTCCGTCGAGAGCGTCGGCGGCACCAAGCGATTTAGGGATTAGACGGTTTATGCCCGAACCACGATCGCAAGCGGGTGCCGAAACCTGATTGGCTTTTGGCAGCGGTTTGGCAGACTTTTTCTTGCTCTTCGGCTGCCGTTCGAGCCGCTTCCGCATCAGCGAGTTTGTTCTCGGCCTTTGCCTGCGCCTCCCGCGCACTTTGTGCGTTATCTTTTGCCTGTTCCGCTTCTTTGGTCGCTCGTCCAGCTTCGTCCCTTGTTCGCTGTAGTTCTTCCTTTGCTCTCTGTAGGTCGGCTTCCGCACTGGCGAGTTTACCCCGGACCGTTGCTTCCGACGCCCTTGCCTTTTGGGCGTCCGCTTTCACCCGTTCGAGTTCTTTCAGCGTTGAATCCGCTCCTATCTTCGGGGGCTCGTTAGTTGAAGGCAGCCGCGAAGAATCAGCGGGCGCTGGCGCCGGTGTCGGCGTCCGCGTCGACGGTGCTGGCTGCACCGCCGGTGTCGGGGGCGAAGACGGAGTTTGGGTCGTAGCCGCCCGTGAGGAGGTGGCCTCCGCAGACCTTAAGGCGCGCACATCTCGCGCCATTTCCATACAGGTGATGAGCTCGGTGTAACTCGATTCTCCTCCTGTCTTAGCCAAAGCAACGCAATGACTCTTGTCTGCTGTCGAAAACGTGGACCATTCTTTCTTTAACTGCTCACGAACGGCTTGCTCACTTTGCACGCATTGCTCAAAACTGGTCTGCTGAAGACCTGCTTCTAACTCCGACTGACTGGCAATTCCGCGACAGACCGGGCGCACATCGAGAGTTGGGATGTCATCAGATCGTGCCGACAAAATTGCAGGCATGATCATCGCTAGAGTGATGGCAGGCGCGAAATAGCTGCGCATTTTTGTAAGACCCTTCGATAGGTTAGGCGGGGGCCACCGAATGATGATTGATTTGTTTGCACCGGACGAGCTGAGTTTTCCTCCCGCTCAGACAAGATTGCTTTGATTTGAGTCAAAGAGCCGGGCGGGAGGTTTTATGCTAATCACTGCGATCGAATAAGGCCGCGGGCGGGGTTCAAAGTCTCAACCAAACTATCGGAAATTGACTGAGAATTTTCCTAAGCACGATGAAGCGGCGGGCCTCGAATTCCTCGACTGTCCCTTGCGGCGGAAAGCGGCACTTTTAGCTTTGCCCGCTCGCCACCGGCTCGCACGGGAAAGACTAAGGCCAACCCAGTTTGGATGGTTTGCGTCATTCTCATGAGGAGACAAGAAATTTGCTGAGAAAGAACGCAGCTCGCAACCGAATTGCCATCGCTGATCCATGTCAAGACGGCATTGTGTTTGCGCGGCAAGGTTGCCACTAGGAAGGGCGATTAATTTGTGATCGCGACCGCCAATATCCAACCAACGCTGGCAAATATGCAAACAGGGACACGACGGCCGCCAACACCAGCAATGCAAACCCCATCTGAAGGGCTACGAAACTAAGCGAGTCTTTACTAACAAACCAACTTGCAACAATGCCGCCTGCGCTCAGGACTAACTCGGCGGGCCAGGTGAGTCGCCGCGTCGAGCGCGGCAGCGTCGCCAAAGGGCACAACACGGAATCCGGGGGTGAAGGAGCCAAAGCCGTCGCGCGTGGTCGGATCGGTGCTAAAGCCGCAGAAGCCGAACCGCAACGCGTTCGCGCCATCACCATGGTGGCAGTCGAAGGCGAACACACGGCCGCCGTGCTCAAATCGTTGCGGGGCATCCCTGAAGTTCATGCGCTGCCACACCACCAATGGCCGTTGGGACATTGTTGTCGAACTCGGCGTGGAAAGCCTCGAGGCCTTCGATCAGGCGCTGCAACGCATCCAGCTTACCAAGGGGATTTCGAATTCCGAGACGAGCCTGCTGTTGTCGACGCACAAAATTTAACCCAGCCGGAAAATTGGAAGCCATCAGATGCAGCAGCAATTTGAACTGCGCGCATCTCACACCCTACGCGCACTGTCATTTTCCCGGCGCAGTGAAGACACCTTGCGCGATCAGACCTTCCATACCACCAAGCATAAGCTGTAAGCCGAGCGCTACTTGGCTGACCCCGAGGATCACGCCGAGGAGCAGCAGCAGCGGGTTGAACCAGCGGACAATGGTGTGTGCGACGAGCATAGCGAGCCAATCCAGGAACAGAACGAAATAAACGACCCCAGCCACCATGAATCTGATCTCAGTCGTAGGAGCGAGGGAGATGAGAATGATAACCGCTGCGATGCCGTAGGGAGTAACGATGGTCGGAAATGCGAGTGGGGAGAAAGCGTGCGCCAGAGTGGGCGGCTCAGTGCGTTCGGGCGGGCGGGTTACGTCGTATTGATGCATGACCGCCTGCAGTGCGACGAGGAAAAGGATTAGGCCCGCGGCGATCTGCAACACCAACACAGGAATGGCAAAATTGTCGAGCATTTGCTCGCCAAGCGCGGCGGCAATGGTGACGGCGGCAGCCGAGAATAGGAACGCACGGGTCGCGAGGCGGAGGCGAAAGAGACGATCGCAGTCCTTGGTCGCCGCGGCAAAGGGGCCGAGGAGCTTAATTGGGCCAAGCATCAAGAATAGGAGGGCGAAGATCATGCCCCACGTGATCGGTCGTTTAGTTGCCAGCACGCTGGTGCTCTCAGCGGCAGCCGCGAACGGCACAAGCGTTAAGGCCACGATGGCTATCAGACGCGTCATGCCGGTTTTATAGCAGCATCGTTCGATCTTGGCGCGAGCGTGCGCTTTTGAGACTGTCGTCGACGAGATAATCGAATAAGGCGGCGATGTCGCCTATTGGCACGAAGCAGACATCTCGTTGCCATCGATCGGCATCCGCTTCGAGGGTAAAGCGGACAATTGGGGGTAAAGCGGACAATTGTCGTTGAGCCAATGCATCCGCGCGACGTTGCAAGAAATCGACCGTATCACGGTTGCGCAAGACTTCGACCGGATTGCCCTCACGCAGTTCACCTACCCGTTTTTCGATGTCTGCGAAGCGGGCTTGCCGATTCTTGACGCGGGCGCGAATAGCGTCCTCTATGGCGGGCCAGTATTTTTCCTGATCAGGGTCAGCTTTAGCGCGGCCTTGACGACATCGATCCGCATGTCCGTCAAATTGTTCCAGTCCGCTGCGCTTGGGGTTGCAGCACTAGCGGCGGTCTGAGCGTGGGCAAGTGGGGACGCTGTAACGAAAAGTGCAGTTAGTCCGGCGTTACTATCCTCAACATCGTGACCTCCCAAGCAGCACCCCCAGGAGCGCCGCGATAGAGGAAGTCATTCCTTGATTTGGGTCAAAGAGTGGGAGAGTCATAATTCTGTCATCGCGACCTCCGCTGTCGGGTGTAAAGCGGACATCTGCGCTGGCTGCGCAACCCGTGGACCAAGCGGAGGCTTCTCGCCGCCGCTACACGACGCTCTACGAAGGCCGAGACGCGCGCCGAGCTTACAGCGCCAGAGCAGGCGCTCTTCGGCGCGATGCCTTACTCCGGCTTTTAGCGCCAACGACGCCAAGCGGCGGCATAGAGACCCCGGCGGACAATGCCGGTGCCATAGCCATAACCTGGGTAGCCGTAGCCGGTGCCATAGCCATAGCCGTAAGCCGGATAGCCATAACCAGTGCCATAGCCGTGGCCGCCCCAACCGCCGTAGCCTGCGCCATAGTAACCGGCTCCGGTAGCCGCGAGAGCTGCACGAGCAACGGGATGATAGCCGTAGCCGCCCCAACCGCCGTAGCCTGCGCCATAGTAACCGGCTCCGGTAGCGGCCGCGCCGTAGAGAGCTGCACGAGCAACGGGGTGATAGCCGAGATTGGCACCGACGCCGTAGGTGCGGCGCATCGCGCGGCGATGAACGCCCGCAACGCTCATTGGGGTCAGGGGATGTCCAATCCGCGCGGC
>Ga0310914_10000929_pt1 | contig 18298 bp, 19 predicted proteins | sample GREbulkMGAN108_FD_203450 | JGI IMG/M metagenome (GOLD analysis project Ga0310914, IMG submission 203450) | Lab enrichment of tropical soil microbial communities from Luquillo Experimental Forest, Puerto Rico - GRE.bulkMG.AN108 | ecosystem: Environmental > Terrestrial > Soil > Tropical forest >... | reverse complement strand
TCATGGGGGCGTTTCACCAAGGATGGCTCGATGGACCACCGACACCGGAAGCCAAACAGGAGCTACCCGGCGACAGTGAAGACGGGTGGTTGCAGCAGTACCGCGTCGCCGACCCCGCCGGCCTGGTTCGCACGCCGGACCACCTCAGCGATATTGAAGCCGCAACCATTCCCTGCGCCGGGGTGACGGCCTGGAGTGCTCTGAGGGAAGCCAACATCGGCGAAGGCGACGTCGTGGTCACCCTCGGAACCGGCGGGGTATCGCTGTTCACCTTGCAACTCGCTCGGGCGCTGGGAGCCACCGTGATTCTGACGTCGTCGTCCGACGACAAGCTGAAGGTCGGATCGGATTTGGGCGCAACGCATCTCATCAACTACCGCGCGAACCCGGATTGGGATACGGAAGTGAAGCGACTGACGGGCGGGCGGGGCGCCGACCTGATCGTCGACCTCGGCGGACCCGCCACGCTGGCGCGGTCGGTGCATTCGGCGCGGATGGGCGGCACGATCGCGGTAATCGGCGTACTCAGCGGCTTCGACACGGCGCCCATCTCCGTCGCAGAAGTGATGCTCAACAATCTGCGGATCGTCGGCATCACCGTCGGCAGCGTGCGCGCCCACCGCGAGCTGTGCGAGCTGATATCGAATGCGCGCATCAAACCCCAGGTCAGCCACGTCCTCGGCTGGGAAAAGCTCCTGGAGGCGCTGGCGGTGATGCGCGCCGGTGAACACGTCGGCAAGATCGCGCTCACCATCCCATGACCCGGCGGCGACGCGCTGCAATACGGTTGACGGGGTACTCAACGCCGGCAGAGCGACGACAACCAAGGAGGAAAACGTGGGGGAGTCTCCCTCTCAGCTGATAGACGCCAGGATCAAGGAACTGGGTGATTGGCGCGGCGAAATGCTGGCTCGCATCAGAAACCTCATCAGGGAGGCCGATCCCGACGCGGTCGAGGAATGGAAGTGGAGAGGTGTCCCGGTGTGGTATCACGACGGGATGATCTGCACCGTCGAGACGTACAAGAACGTGGTGAAGGTGACCTTCGCCAAGGGCGCCTCGGTGGAGGATCCTTCGGGCATGTTCAACTCCAGCCTCGACGGCAACACCAGACGAGCCATCGACTTCCAGGAGGGCGACACGATCGACGAGAAGGCATTGAAGGCGCTCATTCGCGCCGCGGTGCAGCTGAACACGGGAGGCCGATAGCGGTCGTGACTGCCGAGTCCGTCGAAAAATTTCGGAGCCGGGCCAGGGCCTGGTTGGCCCAGAACATGCCACGGCTGGATTCCGACGACGCGATGATCCTCGAGCGCGACGCACTGACGTCCTGGCAGCGCGCCCGTGAACTGCAAAAGAGGTTGTACGACGGGGGATTCGCCGGAATCTGCTTTCCTCGAGAGTACGGCGGACTCGGACTGGGCTACGAGTACAAGAAGGCGTTCGACGCCGAGGCCCTCGCCTACGAGACGCCGCTGCTCCTCAACGTCCCGTCCTTCGCCATTTGCTGCGCGACGATCCTCGACATGGGCAGCGAGGATCAGAAACGCACTCACATCCGGGCGGCGTTGCGCGGCGATGAAGTGCTCGTCCAGCTGCTGTCCGAACCCGGCGGGGGCTCCGACCTCGCGGGCGTCATCACCCGCGCCGACCGCCGCGGTGGACGCTGGATCATCAACGGCGCCAAGACGTGGAGTACCTGGGCGTTCGCCGCCGACTACGGCCTATGCCTGGCCCGGACGGATTGGGACGCACCGAAACACAACGGGCTGACGATGTTTCTGGTGCCGCTTCACGACCCCGGAGTAACGATCAACCGCATCCGACAGGTCAACGGCTCGGTCGAGTTCTGCGAAGAATTCTTCGACGACGTCGACGTGGGCGACGACGCCGTCGTCGGGGAACCGGGCAAAGGCTGGGACGTGGCATCGCGCCAGCTCTACCACGAGCGCCGCACCATGGGCGACGGCTCGGAATACACCACCGGACCCGGAATCGCTGAGGCCGAAGATGTTTCGATCGACCTGATGTCGTTGGTCGACCGCACCAACCAGGGAGCGAGCGAGCGCGTGCGGGAGATGGTCGGCCGGGCCCTGGTGCATCGGGCGGTGCACGGACAACTCAGCGAGCATGTCTACCACGCCGTGGCCGGAGGATCTCTGCCACCCGCCGCCGGATCGATCATCAGGCTCGACATGGCCGAGGTACACGACGTCGAGAACGACACCGCCCACGCCATCGCAGGTTCGGCGGCCGTGGTTGAGGATGACGCGGGGCTGCTCGGCGTCGGCACGCGTTACCTGGGCCGTCAGATCGCCAGCATCGGCGGCGGCACCACCGAGATGGCGCGCAACGTGATCGGCGAGCGGGTTCTGAACTTTCCCCGTGAGTACGCCGCCGACCGGGGCGTACCGTTCAACCAGGTGCGGCGGAGCAAAGCCGCGAAAGGCGGCCGAAATTGAACGACCAACTCCGCGACATCCGAGAGCTGGCCAAGGATCCCGACGCCTACCGCGGCGAGCTTTTCCGACGCTGGACCGGACTCCTCAGCTACCGGTACATCGGACGCAAGCACTCGTCCATGAACCTCGGCGAGACCGATGACACCGTCACCATCCGCCGCGACATGCGCAACGAGGCCGGCGGACTCATGGTGGCGCCGTTGGCTATCTCCTCGCCCGAGGGGTGTCAGACCGACATGGTCGCCGTGCCCAACCCCGTCATCGCATCGGTACAGATCATCGATCCCGGCTACGACGTCAAGAGGATCGAAATCGTGGGCTCCGGCATCGTGCACCAGGGCCGCACGATGGGCTATGGCCGGTGCAAGATCGTCGACGCCGACAACCCAAACCGGGTGATCGCCTTCAACGAGGGGCAGGGAGCGATCATCGGCATCCCACCGGAAGGCCTTGGCAGGATGGATGTTTCGGGCACCGAGCTCGCGATCGAGGACTCTCCCGATCTACCGCCGCTGTGGAAAGCCTTCGGCGCCAGCAAGCGCGGCGACGGTCACTGGGTCCTGCCCGCGCTGAGCGCCGAACTCGCGTCGCCGGACGCTGCCCTGCACATCGGACCCCAACACGTCGTCCTCGAGACCGCGGCGACCGACCTTGCCGCCGATGCCGCCAGAACCAGGAAAGTGCAGGTAATTAGCTGGCATGTGATGTTCATGTCACGCGGCAAGGTGGGACCCTTCCGGGTGGAGGGCGTCGCGCACGCCGGCGTACCCGGCCGCGTCGGTGTGCGCATGCTTCTGCACGACGAGGGGAATGCCGACAAAGCCATCACCTCCGCCGCGGCGATCTTCGAGATCGCGGGCTTCCACTGATCGACGAGTTACTCGTGTAAACCCCGTTATTCCAATCCGTTGACCGCCGTTGCGTCCGTTAGCAGCGGCCTCGACGACGCGAGTCAGCCCAGCCGCTGCTGAATAAATCGTCACGGTTGTTCCGCACATGCGCGTAAACCGATGCCGGACAGGGTCTTTTGCCTTGCGCGGCAAGCCACGGTGGAAACGTGACGGCGACGAATTGGTCAATGTGGTCGAGCACGCGCACGCTGCCCATCGAGCCACCCGTGATCCGATCGGTGCTGAGGGTGATCGGGTGTTTGGCAAAGTTCGTCACCGTTTGGGGTTACCGAAGGCCGCCGAGCCGAATCCGGTAGCGCCAGACACTATCGGCCTTGGTCGGGGGACGTTACGCTCACGAGAGCGCAGCATGAGGAATGTCTCCGCCAGAAACCGCGAGGTTGCCCGCGAATGCAACTCGTGGGGGAGTTGCTGACGTGCGACAACATGTCGCCTCGCCGTGGCATCGCCCTCGTCTGACATGAAAATCCGGTGGAAAGGTTTGAATTTTCGCCAAACTTTCCAACGGCGCCCAGCAACGATTACTCTCCACATTCATGAGGGTCGATTCGATGGCCCTGAGCAAACACCTGCAGCGGATACGGCTAACTAAGAATCGGTCGAGCTGGCGGTCCGGCGGTGGCGCGCGACTCGTGGCGGGCTTCGCATTCCGGGAAGGAACATTCCCATGATCGGCATGATGATGAAGCCGCCGTTGTCGGCGGTTAGCAAGATTGGGGCGGTGGCCGCCGTGGTGGTGACATTTTCTGCGCCACTGTTGTGGGGGACGGCCTGGGCGACACCGACGACGACGACGGTGGCCCCCAAGCCGTCGCCGGCTCCGGCGAACCCCCCGGCTCAGAAACCCACGCAGGTGCAGTCACAGGCACCTGTGGCACCACCTGTGCGCACGGCGCCACCCGTGGAGACCCCCCCGCCCGTGCAGACCCCCCCGCCCGTGCAGACGCCCCCGCCCGTGCAGCACACGACGCTACCGGTGCAGACGCCCCCGCCGCACGCGACGACGCCAGTGCCGACGTCCGCGCCCGCGCCGCCCGCGACGACACCGGTGCAGACGTCCGCGCCCGCGCCGCCCGCGACGACGCCGGTGCAGACGTCCGCGCCCGCGCCGCCCGCGACGACACCGGTGCAGACGTCCGCGCCCGCGCCGCACGCGACGACGCCAGTGCAGACGTCCGCGCCCGCGCCGCCCGCGACGACACCAGTGCAGACGTCCGCGCCGGCGCCGCACACGACGCCACCTACGCCGACATCCCCGTCGGCGCAGCACCCGGAAACCACGCAACCTTCTGCGCCAAAGCCAACAGCGGGGCCGACAAGCGGGACGCCGCCGCCAACCCACACCGCTAGCAACGAGCCTGTACCCTCGGGGTCCCCGAAACCGGCGACCCCACCGGGGGCGAGCCAACCGAACCATTCGGGTACACCGCCAACCGGCTCGCCGCCTCCTCACGGTTCCCAGCCGGGCGGCACAACAGCCACGACGCCCGTGGGCGGTAGTCCGATCCCAAGCTGGCACCCCACCGGTCCCAGCGGTCACCAAAGCGCGGTAATCCCTACCCGCGGAACCTCCACGACGGTGCCGATAGCAGCCCCACCGAAGGGCACCCTGGCTTCCCAGGGGGCGATAGCGGCCGCCAAGGTGGCGCCTGCCGCCCTGATCAATCCGGCGCGGCCGCCGGCCCTGCCTCCGAAGGTCAATTTCAACGACCAGATCCAGGTGGCGCTCAAAACCAACGTCAATCGCGATGGAGTCATGTACCGCCCGCTGCACTGGGAGTACGTGGAATACGACATGTACCGCCGACCCACGTTCTTCAACCCGCTGGCCACCGATGCGGCCTTCCGGTACTTCTACAACGGCGCCTATCAGACGGTGTTTGTGCCTGCTGGGGGCCGCGTCCTGATCGACATGGTCGAGGCGGCGGTGTTCCCGTTCACCGTGGCCGCCGGCGACCTGATCTCGGTAGGTAGCTTCTTGGGCGGTGCCTGGATACCGCCGGTGGACTGGGTTGGCCCACCGCCGACTGAGTTCGTGCCTTTCACGCCGGTGACCTATAGCGCAGTGCCGGTGAACTTTTCGAACGCCGGTCAGACGGTCATGGTCGACCAGGTTACCCGGGTTGGCCGCGATGACACGCTGCCGCAGGGACAGCAAGACATTCTCATGCTGAACGATTCCACGCTCGCGCGCGGTGACGTACTCCCGGGTCCCGAAGGCGGTCCTCCGGAAATCCTTGTTTCGCAGACGCAGCCGCTGCCGGGGGTGGGGCAGTGGGACAACGGACAGCAGTACATCAACACGGCGGTCGAGAAACCGGTTTCGTCGGGCAATAGCCATCTGCCGTGGGTCATCGGTGGGCTGGCCGCGGTGCTCGCTTTGTTGGGTGGGGTTGCGGCTTGGGTGTGGAAGCATCCTCGCGGCGATCACGCTTCGACCGGGGCGCCCGCTATGGCCGATGCACTTACTGGCCCCCTCGAGTCGTACTCACCCGCTGATGAGCCGCCGAACGGCCACGGTGACTACCCACCTGCATCGCCGCCGAGTCCCGATGTCGCGTCAAGCGGATCAGACATGTGGCGCCGGCCGCCCTTCAGCTGAGCAGTGCTATGGATCGGCTTGCGCCTGCATCGAAACACGTTGGCCAACAGCCGCTTAGGCGGATCGAATTCGATCCGAACAAGAAGTGAACTGTGAGTTGAACTCTGCTGTCGCCGAACTAAAAGTGGACGGGCGAGTTGAAGTTCGAGTTTCGAAGGCCGCATGCAGGCGTGCTGTTGACCACCGATCCTCTCCGGTGCGAAGATAGTTGATGTCAGAAACCATCAACATCAGAAATCTTAGCAGCTGGAAACACCTTCCTACGTTTAACTTCGTACGCTCGCGGCAATTCGAGGTTGGTGTGAAGTATTGAAGGTGGATGGGGGGAAACGATGAAGCAGCGCGAAATGACAATAAAGATGTGTGCGTGCGCGTTCGGCGCGCTACTGGCCGTCATGGGGCCGGCGGCGGTCGCGCGCGCCGACCAAACGGATGACGACTTCAACAACTTCTTGCAGTCGCACGGCGCCAGCCTCGGCACGCCGGCCTTTAGCGTGAAGGCAGCGCACGCAATGTGCAAAGATCTCGACGCTGGCTTCACCGAGAGGGACGAGATAAGCCAATTCACGGGAGCGCATCGACTGAACTGGGGGCAGGCCCAGACGTTCGTCGCCGCGGCCACCGGGGATTATTGCCCGCAACACCACTCTGAAAGCAAACCAAGCAAGTAGTTCCCGCCGATCCGCCCGGCACCTATGCTGGTCATACGCTCGTGCGCATATGTACGGTGCTAACGACGCACCGACACGATGGGAGAAGCGCAGTGGCAGAGCGGTTGGCGGGAAAGGTTGCGCTTGTCAGTGGCGGCGCGCGGGGGATGGGCGCATCGCACGTGCGCACGCTGGTGGCCGAGGGCGCCAAGGTGGTGTTCGGCGACATCCTCGACGACGAGGGCAAGGCGGTCGCGGCCGAGCTCGGCGACGCGGTTCGCTACGTGCATCTGGATGTCACCAAGCCCGGGGAATGGGACGCTGCGGTGGCCACAGCCGTCGCAGAGTTCGGCGGCGTCGACGTGCTGGTGAACAACGCGGGCATCATCAACATCGGCACCCTCGAGGACTACGAGCTCTCGGAGTGGCACCGCATCCTCGACATCAACCTGACGGGGGTGTTCCTCGGCATTCGCGCCGTGGTGAAACCCATGAAGGAAGCGGGACGAGGATCGATCATCAACATCTCCTCGATCGAAGGCATGGCCGGCACCATCGCCTGCCACGGTTACACCGCAACCAAATTCGCGGTCCGAGGGTTGACTAAGTCGGCCGCGCTGGAATTGGGGCCCAGCGGGATCCGCGTCAACTCGGTCCATCCCGGGCTCGTCAAGACGCCGATGACGGAATGGGTCCCCGAAGACATCTTCCAGAGTGCGTTGGGCCGGATCGCCGAGCCGAAGGAGGTTTCCAGCCTCGTGGTCTACCTGGCCAGCGACGAGTCCAGTTATTCGACCGGCTCGGAGTTCGTCGTAGACGGTGGCACCACCGCCGGCCTCGGACATAAGGACTTCTCCGCCGTCGACGCCAGCCAGCAACCCGAGTGGGTCACCTAGTTCTTTCACATCGAGACTGTGGCCAGCGCTCCAGGAGGGCAACGACCACGCGCTGTGCGCGGGCTCGGTGCCGTCAGCGCAGAGTCAACGCTGTCTGGGTCATCTAGCCGCGCTTAAGGATTCGGCCTCCTTGGCCGGCGTCGGCCACGGTGACGGGACGGGCCGTTGCCTGACTTGTTGTGGCCACCAGAACCACTTGCCCAGTAGCGCGGCGATGGACGGTGTCATGAGCGACCGGACGATCAGCGTGTCGAAGAGCAGGCCAAGGCCGATGGTGGTGCCGACCTGGCCGATCACGGTCAGCTGACTGACCGCCATCGTCATCATCGTGAAGGCGAATACCAGCCCGGCCGACGTGACCACGGATCCGGTGCCGCCCATCGCTCGGATGATGCCGGTGTTCAGGCCGGCGTGAATCTCTTCCTTGAACCGGGAGACCAGTAGCAGGTTGTAGTCGGCCCCGACGGCGAGCAGGATGATGACCGACATCGCCAGCACCATCCAGTGCAGTTCGATGCCGATCAGGTGTTGCCAAATGAGCACCGAGAGCCCGAAAGACGCCCCCAGCGAGAGCAAGACGGTGCCTACGATCACCGCTGAGGCCACCACACTTCGCGTGATGATCAACATAATGATGAAAATCAGGCACAGCGAAGCGATTCCGGCGATCAACAGGTCGTAGTTGCTGCCATCCTGCATGTCCTTGAAGGTGGCCGCGGTTCCGCCGAGGTAGATCTTCGAGCCCTCGAGGGGTGTGCCCTTGAGCGCTTCATAAGTGGCCTTTTTGATCGAATCGATGTGCGAAATGCCCTCTGGTGACATCGGATCGCCGTCGTGGCTGATGATGAACCGCACCGCGTGGCCGTCAGGCGACAGGAAATTCTTCATGCCCTTCTTGAACTCGGCGTTGTTGAAGGTCTCCGGGGGCAGGTAGAACGAGTCGTCATTCTTGGATGCGTCGAACGCCTTGCCCATGTCGCTTGAGTTTTTCTGCGCCTCGTTCTGCTGATCCTGCAGGCCTTTTTGGGTCGAATACATGGTCAGCATTGTCGTTTTCATGGTCTGCATGTTTTCGATCATCGAGGGCATCAGCGCCACCATCTGGGGCATCAGCGTGTCGAGGTGATCCATGACGGGCAGCAGGCCCTGGATGTCGTCGGTCATCGTGTCGATGCCGTCGAGGGCGTCGAAGACGGACCGCAATGACCAGCACACCGGGATGTCGTAGCAGTGCTTCTCCCAGTACAAGTAGCTGCGGATGGGCCGGAAGAAATCCTCGAAATCGGCCATGTGGTCGCGCAATTCGGCGACGTCCATGGTCATGTCGTGCATCTTTCTGACCATGACGTGCATACTGTCAGCCATCTGCTGGGTGATGCTCTGCATCTTGACCATGCTGTCGATCGTCGTCTGCATCTCATCGGCCTGCTTGAGCATGTCGGCCATCTGATCCGCCTGGTACTTCTGGTTCATCTGCTGGCTGACGCCCTGCATGCTGATCTGGAACGGGATCGAGGTGTGCTCGATCGGCGTGCCCTGCGGGCGGGTGATCGCCTGCACGCGAGAGATTCCGGGCACCCGGAAGATCGCCTTGGCGACCTTGTCGATCACCAGGAAGTCTGCAGAATTGCGCAGATCGTGGTCACTTTCGATCATCAGGAGCTCGGGGTTCATCCGCGCCTTTGAGAAGTGCCGATCGGCGGCCGCGTAGCCCGCATTCGCCGGCAGATCGGCGGGCAAGTATTTGCGGTCGTTGTAGTTGGTGCGATACCCGGGCAGGGTCAGCAGGCCGACAAGCGCCACCGCGATCGTAACGATCAGGATAGGGCCGGGCCAGCGGACGACGGCCGCGCCGATCTTGCGCCAACCACGGATGCGCTGCGCCCTCCTGGGCTCGAGCACCTGGCCGAAGCGCGATGCCACCGAAATCACCGCGGGCCCAAGCGTCAACGCCGCCGCTACCACGACCACCATGCCGATGGCCAACGGGATGCCGAGCGTCTGGAAGTACGGCAGGTTGGTGAAGTGCAGGCAGAACGTCGCGCCCGCGATGGTCATGCCCGACCCGAGTACCACGTGCGCGGTGCCGCCAAACATCGTGTAGTAGGCGTCTTCTCGCGACTCGCCGACCGACCGGGCTTCCTGATACCGGCCGATCAGGAAGATCGCGTAGTCGGTGGCCGCCGCGATCGCCAGCGTGACCAACAGGTTGGTCGCGAACGTGGAGAGTCCGATGATCTTGTAGTAGCCCAGGAAGGCGACCGCCCCACGGGCAGCGGACAGTTCGAGTACAACCATCACCAGCGTGAGCAGCACCGTGATGATGGACCGATAGACCAACAACAGCATCGCGATGATCACCGCGAATGTGACGGTGGTGATCACCTGCAGGCTGCGGTCGCCGGCGAGGTGCTGATCGGCCGCCAGTGCTGCGGGTCCGGTGACGTAGGCCTTGATTCCGTTGGGGCCAGGCACGCTTTTGACGATGTTTTGCACGGCCTCGACCGACTCGTTGGCCAAGGCTTCGCCCTGGTTGCCGGCGAGGTAGACCTGGACGTAGGCGGCCTTGGCGTCATTGCTTTGCGCGCCCGCTCCGGTTAACGGGTCACTCCACAAGTCCTGGACGTGCTCAACGTGTTTGGTGTCGGCGTCCAGCTTCTTTGCGATCTGGTCGTAGTAGGCGTGGGCGTCGTTGCCGAGGGGATTTTGGCCCTCGAGCACGATCATGACGGAGCTGTTGGACTTGTATTCGCCGAACACCTCACCCACGTGCTTGGTCGCGATGACCGACTGCGCGTCGTCCGGGCTCATCGAGACCGAGCGCATCTGCCCCACTTTGTCCAGCTGCGGGACGATCACGTTGAGTACCGCGATGATCGCGATCCAGCCAAGGATGATGGGCACCGCGAGCCTGCGGATGAAGCGTGGGATCGCCGGCCGCACGGCATGCTTGGCGAAGGGCAGCGTGTCGGTACGTGCGTCGTCGATGCTTGTGCTCATGCGGATTTCACCAAGCAAAAGGTCAGGGCGTGCACGCCGTTGGATATGTTCTCGTCCTTGACTTCGTCATCGATCGTGATGCGGCAACCGAGACGGTCACCGTCGCTTTGCGCCGAGAGGTTCGGGAAGACCGAGGGGGCTGTCGTGCTGAGGACCAGCGTCCAGGGCAGTGGCGCATCGTCGACCCGCTTCGGGTCGGCGCTGAGATCCAAGTAGTTCACGTTTGCGTGGCTGGCCGAGCCGAAGATCTCATACTTGACGACCTTGGGCTTGAACGGCTTGGAATCATCCACCCGTGCGCCGGTCGAAGCGGCGGCGTTCTCCGCGCCGAAAAACGACTTGACCCGCGCCACGGTGAAACCGCCGACCACCACAACCGCCACGATCAACAGTGGCAACCACGCGTTGCGCATGACCCTCGACTTCCGCACCGGAGTGCTTCCCTCCCTTGTCGCGCACGGTGAATTACGTTGGTCTACAACCTGTTTGACGTGTGGGATAGCTGCTCGGCGCCTCCCGGCCGTCGTCGCGCCGTCATCAGAGCATAATACATGCTCTGCATACTTTGCAGAGCATGCAATAAGGTGATCTAGGTTACTGTCCGGTAGTCACTTCGCGAAAATGCTGTTGACCAGGGCGGCAGCGCGCTCGACGTGGGGCATCGGCGTGTCGTCGGAATCCTCGGGCTTACCTCTGGCCCAGCGCTCGATGCCCGAACGAACGGCCGTCAACGCCAACGCAGAGATCAACGCGGGTATTTCATCGTCGGGTCGCATCCCTTGGCGACGGGCAACAATGTCGGTGAGTTGGTTCTGAAACCTTTCGAGGTCGGCAAGGAATGCCGCCAAGACCGCGGGGGTGGTCTTGGCGAGTTCCAGCATGGCGGCCGCCTGTTCGCGCCTGGGGGGCATGTCACGGAGATGGTGCGCCGCGAGGGTGATCAGCTGCGCCAACACCACTCGATACGGGGCGGCCCCGGCTGCGACGAAATCCTCGGCCAGGTTGGTGGGTAGGTCCGACGGGCCGTAGGCGATCGCGGACTCTTTGTTCGGGAAGTAATTGAAGAACGTGCGCGTCGAAATCCCGGCTTCGACGCAGATCTCCTCGATGGTCACCTTGTCGAAGCCGCGTTCTAGCGCCAAGCGCACCGCGGCGTCGCGGATGTCCGCGCTGGTCTGGCGGCGGCGCCGCTCGCGAAGACCTAGGAGATCGCCCATAACACCCATGGTTGCACGTAACGCAAACTTTGCAGTCAACTAGTGGCTCTATGAACTGGTCGGGGCGAGGGCGTCCCGAAGGTGATCGCACTGACTGGCGAAGAACTTCACCGAAACCGGCGCCATCTCCGCGATCTGGTCGAACGCGTGGCACCCGCCTGTCAGTATCCCGCGAAAATGCAACTACCGACGTCCGTACTCGAGAAATGGCTTGCCAGTTGCACTTTCGCGGGCGGAACGGTCGATGTGTACCGGATAGCCGGCGCGGATTATCTCCACGGTGGACGGTGGGGTAAGCACGGTCACGGTGCCGGACCAGGGCCGTGGCAGCTTGCCTCGATAGACGTTGTCTTCGCTGTCCCAAACCGCGACTTGGTCGCCGACGACGACGGCGGGTCCGCCGTCGGCTATGACAAATACTCCGGCTGGCAGACTGTGCCAGGCCGCGCGATGCTCGGCCCCGCCGGTCCGCTCACGGTGCAGCTGCGTATCGATGTCCTTGGCGTAAGGCGTTGCGCCAACGTGGGTTTCGGCCCATAGTCTCCGATATTCGGTGTACGCGCTATGCCGGCATTCAGCGCACGGGCGGTGTCCGGCGGCCAGCGCGACGGCCTCGTCCAGGAAGAACAGCGGCGTGTAGCGGTTGGGCTCCCACTGTGCCACCCGTCGGCCCCTGAAGGACAGGACACAGGTGATCCATGTCTTGTGCTGATGGTTGCGAACGATTTTGCCGGCGGCACGGCCGCCCTCGCCTTCGTGCAGGCGACCGCGGTTCCCCATCCAGGAGCCGCGGCCTGGGACGGCGATGATCTCACCCAGCGGTGAGACGCGGTTGTGTGCGGGCCGGTGCGTCGTCATCAACCTCTCTCGAGGTCGAGCAGGACGCGCTTGGCGGCGGGTCCGCCGCGATACGAGCCCAGGGTTCCATCGGACCGGATCACCCGGTGGCACGGGACGACGATGGGGATCGGGTTCGTCGCGCACGCGGTGCCGACCGCGCGTACCGCCTTGGGGGAGCCGGACAGTAGGGCCAGCGCGGCATAGCTGGCGGTCGCGCCGTAGCCGATGTCGGTGTTGAGGTGTTCCAGCACCGTACGCCGAAAGCCCTGCGACAGAGACCAATCCAGCGCGACATCGAAGCTGTGGCGGCGGCCGGTGAAGTATTCGTCGAGTTGTCGCGCGATCGGATCCAGGCGCATGGGTGCCTCGAGTATCCGCGGGCTGATGCGCCCAGAGAGGTTCTGCAACACGCTGTCGTAGTCTTCGTTGGCGAATGCCACCCGCAGTAGTCCACGCGGGGTGGCCGCCAAAAGCAGTCGTCCGACGGCGGAATCCACAGTGCGGTAAGCGATGTCGAGCAGATCGACGGCTTGGGCGTCGCGCTCCAGGCGGACGTGCAGCCGCCGGAGATGGTCCTGGTCGACGTTGAAGTGCCTCGTGAGGTCGTGAGTGGTCATTGGTGACTCCTTGCGGTGTCGATAGGGGGGTAGGTGCGTCGTAGGGTGGCGATGCCGTCGGCCGCGGCGCGCCGGGCCGCGGCAACGCTGCTGTCGAGGATCACCGCGATCTCCGAGTAGGGAAGGCCGGCCAGGTAGTGGTAGGCGACGGCCTGCCGCTGTTTGGGTGGTAGCGCGGCAACCGCGGCGTCCAGGTCGAGATCGTGGGTATCGGCCCGCTCACGTGCGGGCGAATCGGGGGGATCGGCAACTGGGACGGCCCGCCGTGACGCTGCCCGGGTGATGTCGATGGCTTTACGGTGCGCGACAGTCACCAGCCACGCTTCGATATTGGCGTCGGACGGCAGCCGCGGGTAGGCACGCAAGGCGGCCAGGAACGTGTCCGACCAGGCGTCATCGGCATCGGCGTGGCCGACGACGGCGCGGACGACGCGCAGCACCGTGGCGCCGTGCTGGGCCACGACGGCCTCGAAAGGCGGCTTGACGTGCCGATTGACCGTCACTCGGGCGTCACCGACAGGTTCGGATAAGCATTCGAATTCCTCCGCGAGAAAAGTACCGACATTCACCCTGAAGACGTCTGCGCGTCACGGAATGTGAGAAAGCCCTCCGGAAAAGCGGCATCTCACATCTGAGGCCCGCCGGGCGTCTACTTGGGTGGAGGGTCCGTCAACAGCGGAAGGTGACGCATGAGTTTTCACGAGCTACACCACCAGGGCGTTCCGTTCGTGTTGCCCAACGCCTGGGATGTGCCGTCGGCGCTGGCCTACCTGGCGGACGGTTTCACAGCGATTGGCACCACCAGCTTCGGTGTGGCCTGTAGCGCCGGGCACCCCGACGGGGGGCGCGCCATCCGTAGCGCCAACCTCGCCCTGGCCAACGCGTTGGCCCTGCTGCCGTGTGACGTCAGCATCGACATCGAAGACGGATACAGCGACGACCCCGAAGCCGTGGCCGACTACGTCGCGCGATTGCCCATCGCCGGGATCAACATCGAGGACAGCACCGACGGAAAACTCATCGATCCCGCCCTGGCAGCCGCCAAAGTCGCCGCCATCAAACAACGCAATCCCGACGTGTTCATCAATGCGCGCGTCGACACCTATTGGCTGCAGCAAGATGCCGACACCGCCGCCACGATCGAGCGGGCCCTGCGTTACGTGGAGGCGGGCGCCGACGGAATCTTTGTGCCGTCGGCCAACGATCGTGGCGAGCTCGCCGAACTCACTCGCAATATCCCGCGTCCCCTCAACACGCTGCCCGTGCCCGGTCTGGCGCTCACCGAACTCGGTGAGCTCGGAGTGGCGCGGGTGTCGACCGGTTCGGGGCCGTACAGGGCTGGGTTGTACGCCGCCGCCCAGTTCTCTCGAGCCGTTCGCGACGGACAGCCACTGCCGCTGTCCACGCCGTACGAAGCGTTGCAAGAACGCCTCGTTGAGTACGAGAACCACGCGGGCACAACGTGATTAGCCCGATCTCAAGTTTCGGGACCGCTCATCGTTTACCGGGAAAGGAGGTTAACGATGCAAGTGCGACACACGGTGATCGATAGTCCACTCGGCGAGCTGACACTCGTCGCCCAGGGTGACGCCCTGACGGGAGTGTATTTCCGGCACCACTGGCATCCGCCGACAGCCGATGCTCTGGGCCAGTACGTCGGGCCAACTGCTGACGACTTGTTCTGTCGGGCCATTGTCCAGCTCGACGAATACCTGGCAGGAAAGCGTGCGCGGTTCGATGTGCCCATTGCCCTTATCGGCGAGCCACGCCAGCGGCGAGTCTGGGAGCTATTGGTCGACATTGCCTACGGTGAGACCGTCACCTACGGGGATCTGGCCGCCGAACTGTCCGACGGCACAACCGCATACGAAGTCGGCCAAGCGGTTGGCCGCAATCCGCTGAGCATCATCGTCCCGTGTCACCGTGTCGTCGGAAAGCACGGCGCCCTAACCGGTTACGCGGGCGGCCTGAAGCGCAAGCGCTTCCTGCTGGACCTTGAGGCGCCGGTACCCGCGGCAGCCGGCCGATTGTTCTGATGTCGTCGACATGGCATCGGCGCGTGGAGGCCGCCGACTGGGATGCGGTCACCGCCTGCATGAACGATGTCGGCGGTGCACTGCTTCCACGGCTGATCACTCCCAAAGAGTGTGCGGCGATGCGTGATCTCTACAGCGACGACAGCTTGTTTCGTGCCACCATCGACATGACCCGCCATCGCTACGGGCAAGGGGAGTACCGCTACTTCCAATGGCCCTATCCACACCCGATCGAAGAGCTGAAACAGGCGCTGTACCCTCGCTTGTTGCCGATCGCCCGCGACTGGTGGACCAAGCTGCGCCGCGACGCGCCCTGGCCCGACACCCTCGACGAATGGCTGGACATATGCCACCGCGCCGGCCAATCCAAACCCACCGCCCTCATGCTGAAATACGGACCTGGCGACTGGAACGCCCTGCACCGAGATCTCTACGGAGAACTCGTCTTTCCGCTGCAAGTCGCCATCAATCTCACCGAGCCGGGCGTCGCGCACACCGGCGGCGAATTCCTCCTCGTCGAGCAGCGGCCCCGGGCGCAGTCGCGCGGCACGGCGACCATGCTGCCGCAAGGGCACGGCTACATCTTCACCACCCGAGAACGGCCCGTCCGCTCGACTCGGGGATGGTCAGCCGCCCCCGTACGCCACGGCGTGTCCGTCGTCCGGTCGGGCCAGCGCTACACCCTCGGCCTGATCTTTCACGACGCCGCCTGAATGTCGCTGCGCCCGCATCCGGCACCATGGTGCTCATGGAGCTCTACGACGTCATGCGATCCACGCCCGCCGTGCGCGAATTCACCGACGACCCGCTTCCCGATGACGTGCTCGACCGCATTCTCGACAACGCGCGCTTCGCACCGTCCGGCGGCAACCGGCAGGGCGTACGCGTCGTTGTCGTGCGCGACGAGGACACCCGGTCGGCCCTGGCGGACCTCGGACTTCCCGCCGCCCGTCGCTACACCGCGCAGCTGGCCAACGGCGAGTCGCCGTGGAATCCGTTGCAGCCGAGCGGTGTCGACGCATCGACGATTGAAGCGGCGGAGGTGCCCGCGCAGATGTCGGCTTCGATTCGGCAGGCGCCGGTGGTGCTGGTGATCTGCCTGGATCTCGGCGTCGTCGCCGCCACCGATCAGGACCTCGACCGCATCGGGGTGGTATCCGGGGCGTCGGTGTACCCGTTCGTTTGGAACGTGTTGCTGGCCGCGCGCAGTGAAGGCTACGGCGGGGTGATGACCACGATGGCCGTGGCCGAGGAGCCACGGGTCAAAGGTCTTCTCGGCGTCCCCGACTCCTACGCCATCGCCGCGGTCGTGCCGCTGGGCAAACCCGTGCGCCAAGTGACGAAGCTGCGGCGACGGCCGGTTCCCGAGTTCGCCACACGCGAGCGGTTCGACGGAGCACCCTTCTCCGGGTAACCGCGGCTTCCGGCGTCGGCGCCCAAGAGCTAGCTGGACGTAGGCAAATCATCACAGTGACGTAATGCAGTGGGCGCGGATCTGCGTGTTGCCGGTACCATTCGCGGATTCAGTCGCGCATATCGAGGACTTTGTACATCACTTTCTCGTTGATGAACTCGAACTCGATGTCTTCGACGTTCATGTGATGGCGCACGAGATTGACGAAATCGTTTGATCTCTTGGTTGAACGCGTCGGTGGCCTGCCGCTTCAGGTGCGGCGCGATCGCGCCTATCATCTCCTGGGCAAAGGCGCTGTAGAGGACTCGCTGAGCGCTGTCGGCGACATCGCCAGGCGCGATGAGGCGGAGCTCGGTCAGTAGGGTGAACCTCCTTCGGATGTCCTCGTGGTAAACGCCGGTCTCGCGTACCAGACGTATCAGGATTCCGATGCGGCCCTCGCCGGCTTCGATGGTGGGATCAATCGCTTTGGCGACCTCCACCAATTCCTCTTCTGTGCGGCCAGCGACGAGTTCGTCAGCCACCGGGCCCCATTGCTGGGTTATCCGCTCCAAGCCCGACGAAGGCTTAGACAAGTCACTCATCGCGGAGACGAAACGCATCGCCGCTTCCCGTAGCAGCGTGTGCCGCTGCATTGCCTCGTCGGCCGCGGTCGCTCGTTCATGAGATTTCTTCGACGTCCAGTAGGTGGCGACCCCTCCCACAACGGTGCCGAGAAGAGTTGCCGATGCCGTGATGGCCGGGATGAACCAGACGGGGTCGCTACTCATTCATACCTCGCTCTACACAACGCCATTGACACGAAGGTGATCGGCGGATCAAGGCGCAGAAGGGGTCTTGTGCAGCGGGCACGCGGGTCTCGCCTGCGGCCGCTCGGAGCTCGCCAATTCCGTTGGGCCACCGTGGGAGGTCCGCAAATTTCGATGCAAACGATGCCAGGTGAACCGGGTCCATTGGCGCACGCTAGCACCGACCTCGCCGACAGGCCCAGCAAACGTTTGAAAGCGTCGAGCTTTTGCGCCCGTGTTCCGCTAACTTTGAGGTTTTCGTGTCCGTTTTCAGAGGCATCGCTGTGCCGGCGCAAACCGGCCCTGGTTTTTGTCACGTAGGTTCGACCGGGTAACGGGTGATACGACCCGGGCGAGCTGTTCGTCGATGTGAGGAGACCAGATGAGCGATTCCAATGACTTCAATGAGCGCAATATCGGGGAGTTCCGCGCCAACCACGGTCGTGTCGGCGGACCGTTCGAGGGGGCGCCGCTGGTCGTTCTGCACACCGTCGGTGCACGCAGCGGGAAGCCGCGGACCAACATCATGATGTACCTCGCCGAAGGCGATCGGTATCTCGTGTTCGCCTCGAACAACGGTGCCGACTATAGCCCGGCCTGGTACTGGAACCTGAGGGCCAACCCCGATGCGCGCATCGAAGTCGGCGACGACATCGTCGACGTCCATGCCACCGAATTGCAGGGCGCGGAACGTGACGACAAGTACGCGGTGCAGGCCGAGCGGTATCCGGGGTTCGCTGAGTACGAGCGCAAGACGTCGCGGACCATCCCAGTTGTCGCGCTCACGCCTACCGGTGGGCCGAAGCCGCGCGAATGATTGTCGCGGCATAAGGGGCTGCGCCACAGCACACTTCGTCACAGTGAC